>TBL_comb47_HYPODRAFT_10000021_pt1 | contig 177470 bp, 145 predicted proteins | sample TroBogypolimnion_40_FD_10682 | JGI IMG/M metagenome (IMG submission 10682)
AGCGCGTGTCCGAATTTTGTGCATATCTCCAAATTATCACTTGCAACAATTATAGGAAGCAGTTTTGTTTTGGGGAATAAGTATTTAATAAACTGTGTCTGTACTTCAATGGAATGCTCTTTGGCATGCACTGCAAGGTTGGCGGTAACATCGGGATCATCTTTAAGAAGGGCATCCGCAGCTTTATCATCTATGGTAAGTTGGCCGAAAGCAGTAACAAATGCACCTCTTGGGAAAACAGAAATACCGTCAAAGCCAGCCGTTGTGTGATTTACACCAAGAACTACAATTAATTCATAATCATTATTCTTAACCTGATTATAACCATCTGCAATAATTTGTCCCGAATAAATATAACCGGCATGAGGTACAATAATAGCGACCGGTTCAATAGCTGACGGAGGCTTTGCATGGTCTATAAAAGTTTTAATTCCATTCCTTAGTTCAAGAGAATCCGAGGAATAAAATTGCCCGCTGAAAACCGGATACCTTATTGTATCAGATAAATTATTGTCTTCCTTTTTCGAATCTCCTTTACATGATGAGATTGAAAGGAGAATTATTGCACAGATAAATATTTTTTTCATAAAAAGCCTCTTGCTGATTATTTTTAATAACAGCCAAAACTATTTCCAAACCCCTGCAATGTGTGTATTGCAATATTCACATTTACCGTTTTTAAGATGATTTTCCAGTGTTAAAAATCCGTTTCTTATTATAACCGGTTTCTTGCAATGCGGACAGTATGTTGAATTCCCTTCATTCCCCGGCACATTCCCTACGAACACATAATGCATTCCCTTGCTCATAGCCATTTCCCTTGCGTGTACAAGTGTAGAAATAGGAGTAGGCTGCAAGTTAAGAAGTTTATAATCGGGATGAAACCTGGTAAAGTGAAGAGGCACATCAGGCCCGGCTTCCGAAAGTATCCAATCTACAAGTCCCGAAAGCATTTTTTCCGAATCGTTTAAAGTAGGCACAACAAGGTTTACCACTTCAAGATGTACTTTACTCTTTGCAATTTGTTTTATGGTATTCAGAACGGGTTTCAGTTCGGCAGATGACACATTACGGTAAAAATCTTCGCTGAAACCTTTTAAATCTATTTTTATTGCATCCAAATGATTGCATAATTCTTTCAGCGGTTCACTATTCATAAAGCCGCAGCTTACAAGCACGCTTTTAATATTTTGTTTGCGCGCAGCTGCAGCTATATCGATCATGTATTCAATAAACACTGTAGGCTCATTATATGTAAAAGCAATAATAGGAGATTTTTCCAATAGCGTGTTTTTAACTATGTCATTAGCAGAGATATAATTAACATTGTAATCTTCCGGTTTTGCCTGTGATATTTGCCAATTCTGGCAAAATTGACACGATAGCGGACAGCCCGCAGTTGCCAGAGAATAAGCATAACTACCAGGAAGGAAATGATAAAATGGTTTCTTTTCTATCGGGTCAGTATGTATAGCTATCGGCCTTCCATAGACAAGGCTTTTTAATTCTCCGTTAACATTCATTCTTGCACGGCATTTGCCTGACCGGCCATCTTCTATTACACACCCTTGTGCACAAAGCAGGCACTTAATATATTTTTCCTTATGATCATAATTTTTCTGCTTCAGCTGAGGCTCAGTATGACATTCTTTGCATTGAGCATTTTGAGAATTGGAATAAGTCCAGTAACGTGCCAAAGGAGCATTTTTAATTAATTCTTTCTTATAATCTTCCTGAATATTGAAATTAATCCAATTAGTCAGCTTTTTAGAAAATAAAACCGGGGAAAGAAATGCAGTACCGCAGACAGCACATGTGCCTGCAAGAAATTCACGGCGGGAAAGGTTTTTCAGTTCCATCTTATTGCTTCTTATAAATTTAAGCAAAGTTATACAACTGATACATTTGTATAAAGGAAAATAATTATTTTAAAGGTGGGGGACAATATAAAAGATACATTTCAAGGAATCATTTTTACACTAAAACGTATCAGTTTAGTAGAATTTAGAAACGGTTATTATGCAAAAATGACATTTTAACTTCTTTTACGTAATTTTATTTTGGCAATTGCATATTTATTTTTTTCACTTTCAAATGTGATGGACCCATTATTAATCTGCAAAATTCTTTTTACTATTGATAATCCCAATCCATTCCCGTCCTGACTGTATATTTCTCTGTTGAATTGATTGAACAGCCCTATATTTTCAATTTCTTCTTTAGTCATCCCTATTCCCTTGTTCTTAATAGTGATATTATATTCATCACCTTCAGAAACACCTTCAACATTTATATGGGAATTGAAGTCGGAAAATTTTGCTGCGTTTTCCAGAATTTCTTTTAATAGAATTTCAAGCTGCTGGTCAGATATAAATAAATCTGCCGGTTCAATAGACAGAAGGATAGAGGCCGCCCTTCCGCATAGGTAATAATGGTCAATAATAATACCTTCAACAAATGCATCGTCAATGCGTGCTGTATGATCGGAAAGCATCTTTGATTTCTCAGAAACAGGCAAATTAAGATTTGAGAAATAAATAAATTTTTCAATCCTGCTGTGCAGCCTCCTCGCAGACCAAAGAATTTTTTCTGCCATTTCCGATACATCCCCTTTTTCAAAACTATTAATATCGGAAATTATTAATTGGGAGTAACCTATAATAGAAACAAGAGGTGTGCGCAATTCATGAGGTATGTACATATTAATATTTTTTACCAAAGACTCCACCTGCTCTGCATATTGGCGCTGTTTTTCGAGGCGTACCTGAATAACTTTAAGCAAATCGGTGGCACTGAATGGTTTGGTTACATAATCATCAACGCCAAGATTAAGCCCTTCTCTAATTGAATATATATCTGCCCGCGCAGTAAGAAATACAAAAGGTATAAATCGTGTTTCATAATTTTCTTTTACCAGATTAAAAAACTCTACTCCATTTATATACGGCATCATTATATCACAAAGTATTAAATCGGGTTTTTGTGAATTTAACTTCTCCAATCCTTCTTTTCCATTTAAAGCAGTCATTACAGAATATTTTTCCGCTTCAAGTAATTCTCTGATATTGGATAAAATATTTGAATCATCTTCAAGAACTAATATTTTTTTCATTAGCTACCCGCTGAATAAATTATGAATTCCTTATTGGAATTGAAACAGTAAATTTAGTACCTACTCCTTTTTTACTCTCAAAATAAATGGAGCCGCCGTAAATATCTATAGATCTTTTCACAATTGACATGCCCAATCCCGTACCTCTTATTACACCTATATTGCTGCCCCTGTCAAATGGTTCAAAAATACGCGATTGGTCTTCTTCCGGTATTCCTATTCCCTGATCATTTATTTGAAAAATAAGGTTGCCGTCATTTGAACTTACAAGAAAATCAATGATACCGCCGTTTTCAGAAAATTTTATGGCATTTGAAAGGAGGTTATTTAAGATATATTTAAGAAGTGTCTCATCAACAGGATATTCTTCTTTGGAAATGGAAACATTATAATTTAATTTATGCGATTCCAAAAGCAGAGGATTGATTTCATCTATTATTAAATCGCAAAATTCTTTAATGTTTGTTACTTTAGGAGAAAATTTTAGTTTTTTCGATTCAGCCTGGCTGATAGTAAGCACTTCATCCATTAATTTAGTTAAATCATGTATTGATTTTTTTATTCTTTCCGTATGTTTGATAAATTTTGATTCGTCCCAGTTGTTTCTATATCTTTCTATGAGTTCGGCAGAAGATAGTATTGTAGCCATTGGAGTACGGAATTCATGCGAAGCAGTGGAAATAAATTCAGTTTTTAATGCATTGAGTTCTTTTTCTCTTTCAAGAGCATAGCGTACTTTCTCTTCTGCTTCTTTCTGCTTTTCAATCTCACCCTGAAGCAGTATATTAACTTCTTCAAGCCTTGTAGTCCTTTCCTGAACAAGTTTTTCAAGATGAAGTTTATAAGCTTCCAATTCAAGCCGGGCTTGTTTTCTTTCAGTTATATCTAGAATAATGACCTGTCTGGCCAAACCGTCTTTATAATTAATTGGCAGAGTCATAAACTCTACGTCAAAAGAAGTACCGTCAACTCTTAAAATCTTGGCTTCAGTCAGCGGAAATATTTCATTTATATTTAATTGATTGTTCCTTTTATTAAAGGTTAAATCACGATAATCCGGATGAATAAAATCTATAATATTCCTGCCTAATAATTCTTCCGGAAGGTTCGCTCCCATAAGGGTTGCTGCGGCTTTATTAATAAATACAAATTTTGCATCTTTATGAATCACAACACCCAAAGGAGAAAATTCAACCAGCTGCCTATATTTTTCTTCACTTTCTTTAAGGGCTTTTTCTGCTTGCATTCTCTCGGTAATATCAAGCGCAAAGCCTCCTAACAAAGGTTCCTTATCCAAACGGCCAATTCTGAATTTATGCGTTTCATATGTATTTAAATTACCTTTAATATCGTATAAAACTTCAATTGTTCTTTTGTAGCCGGTTTTAATTACATTTATATCATCTTCAATCATTTTTTCGGCAGCTGCCCGCGGGAAAATGTCAAAAACCGATTTCCCTATCCAGTCATGAGCCCCGAAGACTTCTATCATACGCTTGTTTACAAAAAGATTTACACAGTTTTTATCTTTAATAAAGGCAGTTACAGGAAGATGCTCCATAAAAGCAGTAAAAGTTTCTTCGCTTTCACGCAGAGCTACTTCTGCATTTTTTTGTTCCGTAATATCGCGGGATATACCCATAAGCCCCATTATTTTTCCGGCACTATCTCTAAGAGGAATTTTAGTACTGGTAACCCAGGTAACGCGGCCATCCTTTCTATCTTCCTTTTCTTCATTATTTATAAGAGGGATTCCGGTGAGCAGAATTTTCCTTTCATCTTCAAAAGCCTGAGCAGCATGAACCTCGCCAAAATAATCAGAATCTCTTTTGCCTATTGCTTCAGAGGGATCATTTAGGCCATAACTTTTGGCAGCTGCTTCATTTATCCTAATAAACCGACTGTCTAAATCCTTAAAATATACTGCATCGGGCAATGCGGAAATAAGACTGCTGAATAAATTTTGTTCTGCGGCTAAAGCCTCTTCCACTAGTTTGCGTTCAGAAATATCCGTGCAATAGGCCATAAATAAATCATTGCTTAGTTGAACCGCATTTAAAAGAACCGGAACTAATTTTTTATCTTTTTTAAGCAGCTTTATCTCTGCAGAAATAGAGTGATCCTTTTTCAGTGTTTCAAAACCCTTCCTTGCATCATCGGCAAAATCATCATCAAACAAGTTTATAACATTTAAGGATAAAAGTTCTTTCCTTGGATACCCCAGCATTACACCTGTAGCATGGTTACAATCGTGCGCATTGCCCTTGCTGTCAAAAACAAAAATACCAATAGGGGACTGCCCGATATAAGTCTGCAACTTTTTTTCGCTTTCTCTGAGAGCCAGCTCAGCCTCATTACGCTCTGTAATGTCTATATCGGTGCCCATGTATCCAATTACTTCATTTCGGGAATTTAAAATAGGAGACGCATTTGATTCTAAGGTAATCCTTTTCCCAGTTTTATGGACGCAGGTTTTTATCAAGCGCCTGAAGATTACCCTTTTTTTTGCGTTTTCCATTATTTCATTTTTTAATACATCACTGCATTCGGGGGCGAAAAAATCAAAGAAATATTTTTTCCCTATTACTTCTTCAGGTTTATATCCTAGCAGCTTTTCTATTACCGCGTTTACATAAGTATATTTTCCTTCCCTGTCAAGTTCCCAAATAAGTTCTTCGGCATTTTGAGTAATTTGCCTAAACCGCTCCTGACTTTTATAAAGTAGCCTTTCCGAATCTAAAATTCTTTTCATACGGCGTGAGATTAAAATGTAAAGCAGCGACGATGTGCATATGATAAAAAGAAGCCCTTTTAAAACCGAAATTTTAGTCATTATGATTGGATCTTTAAAAATGGATTCAACAAGGGAATCGGTAGTAAAAATCCACAGACTGCCGAAAAACACATAAATGAGAACTATCTTTAGTGTTGCAGGCCTATAATAATATTTGTAAGATGACTTCATTTTTTCCCGGGATCAAAATAAATGAAGAATTTCATTTTCTAAATTAACAGTAATTAATACATTGTAATTTTTAATAATAGAAATGCTTTTTTTTCTACATTAGTATTACTTTCAATGGTTATTGTTTTCTAAATAACCAAGCATTATCAATTATAATCGATAATAAAATAGAAAATTTGATAACACTTTTAAAGCGCTTATATTAAAAATTAATAAATGAGACACCACGTGGCATTTATCCGAAATAACCAATATGCAAAAGGGAAATATAGCGGCTGCTATTTTTTAGGCAATTCCTTCCCGCAATAACGGCATATCTTTGCTTTTGCTTTAATAATTTCGGCACAATAAGGGCATTCAATAGTATCGGACGAATCATTTATATTCGATGGGTTATTTGGATTGGCGGAATAGGCTGCAGCGAAAGTATGTTTATAATCTTCCTGAGCTGAAGTGAGCGCATTGCAAAATTCCCTCGGGCGGCTTAGTCCATAATAACTTATTGCGCCCATCTCGGCAGCTGTTTGTATTTCAACATTACCGTAGCCGAATATGCGTCCCAATATTCCCTGTTTATAAGATACATTATTTATTTTATCAAGTGGATTTTCCTTAACCATAGCAGAAAAAACTCCATCTTCATCAATAAGCCTTAAGCTTGTTATTACAAGAATGTCATATTTTCTCTTTAAATATCTAAACATAAAATAAAGGAAGCAGATTAAAAGAATAACAGCTAAAATTATTATTGAATATACATATTTTATATAAATTGCTACCGCAAGCGCACTTATTAAAAAGGAGAACAGAAAAGGGATGATTAAAAAATACCAGTGCAGATTTGTACAAAGAATTACTTTTTCATTTTCCTTTAATTTGGTTCTCATTCTATCCCTCAAAATAATTTACTTTATTATAATGTAATTTAATCAGATGCCGTGTAAATTGCTATTAAAAACAAATGATTCAGCTGTATATGTTATTGTTTTATCAAACTCATAACTTATGCAGGTAATATGATGGATGCTTTCTAGGATTAAAAACGCAATGTAAATGTAGTTTGAATATCCGGTGCAGAAGTAACGCTTATTGTACCTCCGTGAATTCTCATAATTTGTCTCGAAAGGCTTAGGCCTATGCCGGAACCTTCTTTTTTAGTAGAAAAGAAGGGAATAAAAATTTTATCCTGAATATCTTTGCTTATGCCCGCTCCGTTATCTTTTACCTGTACAAGCACTCTGCCATATTCATCCAGCCGGGCAGTAAGTTCAATTCTGCCAAGCTGTTTTTCAGAAACAGCATAGATTGAGTTCATAATCAAGTTAATGAGTACCTGCTCAATCAATTCCGAATCTGCGGTCATTTCCAGAGATGGAGGACTAATTTGAATAATAAACTGTATATTTCTGGAATACATTTCATTTACCATCAAATGCCTTATTCTTTCAAATAGTTTTTCAATAGGTATAATTTTAAAATCGGGCTTCGGTATACGGGTTAAATTTCTGTATTTATCTATAAAATTAATTAACCCCAGGCTTCTTTTGTGAATTGTGTTTGCAGCACTTACAAGATCACTTACAGTTTCTTTATCAAGGCTTACACCTTCCATTTCCGCATCGGCAAGTATTTTTGAGACTGTTGCTGCCAGTGAAGATATTGGGGTAACGGAATTCATTATTTCATGAGTGAGAACCCGGATAAGCTTCTGCCATGCATCCATTTCCCTTTCTTCCAGTTCATTCTGAATATTCTGGAAAGCTACAAGTCTATAAATCTGATCTCTCAACTTAAATTCCGTAGCGTGCATGGAAAGCTGTGTAATTTCATTTTCATCGTTTATTTTGATAAGCCTTTTCCCGTTCCACCTGATTGAAAGCATTGCTTCTTTTAATTCTTTTTTGTTTTCCCCAAGATCATTTATGTTGTTAAGGTTTTTTACCTTCAAAATCTTTTTTGCCGAGTTATTTATTAATTCTATCTTCCCCTGCTGATTAAATGATATAAGCCCCATTCCTACATGATGTGTAACTGTTTGCAAGTATTTGTAATGCTCTTCTTTTTCCCTTTTTGTTTCGTGAAATTTAGTGATTACCTGCTCAAATGATTCCCCGAGGCTTTTAAATGTTCCGCCCAACTCATTTCTGTTGAATGTTTGTGAAAAATCAGAATATTTTATTGCCATCAAAAAGCGGCTCAGTTCTTTGTTTATAAAATTGATATAATGAAACAAGGAATATATTTGAAGAAGTACAAGAACAGCGCCTATTATCAGAGGCTGAATATTAGCTGCCAATGTGTAAAAATAGCATGCCACCGCAATAGTGATTGTTAAAATTAGGATTCTTGCTATTACTACTGTATGAAAATTTTTCAATGGATTGTTTTTCATATTAAAATCCGAATTTTTCCATTCTGCGGTATAATGAAGTTCTTGTTAAACCAAGTTCTTTTGCAGCTTTGGTTACATTACCGTCAAATTTGAATAAGACTTTTCTAATAATTGTTTTTTCAACCTCCTCAAGATTATAATTCTCTATGGATATATCTTCCTTACTTTCATATCGTGAGAAATTAAAATCAGCCGGTGTAAGCACTCCTGTATCACAAAGTATAACGCTTCTTTCAATTGAATGCTGAAGTTCTCTAACGTTTCCTGGCCAGTTATAATTCTCAAGCTTTGGAAAAACAGCCGGCTCAATGGTTAATGCTTCTTTGCCATATTTCTTTTTATACATGGATAAGAAATATAATGCAAGCAGTGTAATATCTTTTTTCCTTTCACGCAGCGGAGGGATATGAACTTCCACTGTATTTATTCTATACAGCAGGTCCTGCCTGAATTCCCCCTTAGAAACCATCTGAAAAACCGGTTTATTGGTTGCACATATAAGGCGTATATCTATCGGTTTATATTTATTTGAACCCACTCTTGCTACTTCACGGTTTTGTAGAACGCTTAAAAGCTTCGCCTGCTGTTCAAGTGTTATATTACCTATTTCATCCAGAAAAAGAGTACCGCCGGATGCAATTTCAAATCTGCCGGCCCTGTCTTCTTTTGCATCCGTAAATGCGCCTTTAACATGTCCGAATAATTCGCTTTCAAAAAGTGTAGCGCTCATTGCACCCATATCTACAGAAATAAATACTTCTTTAGACCGTGCCGATCTTTTATGCAGTGCTCTTGCTACCAATTCTTTACCGGTGCCGTTTTCACCAAGAATTAATACATTAGCTTCGGTAGATGCTACTTTTTCTATTTTTGCAAATACACTCTTCATTTCATCGGAAACACCAATAAGTTCATGGTAGCTCTGGTCAATTTCAGAAATAAGGTGTTTTTGTTTTTCCTGCATATTATTAAGCTGAATTTTAGATTCCCTAAGTTTTAACGCAGAAGAAAAAGTAGCAATAAATTTTTCATTCTGCCACGGCTTTGAAACGAAATCCGTTGCCCCTTCCTTAATTGCTCTTACGGCAAGTTCAACATCGCCGTAAGCAGTAATTAAAATGACTACTGCAGCAGGGTCAATACTTAAAATTTCCTTAAGCCAGAAAAATCCTTCTTCGCCTGAAGTTATATCATTGGTAAAATTCATATCAAGAAAAATTACATCGTAAACTTCGCTGTTAAGGATAGTAGGTATATTCTTCGGATCTTTTTCAGTATGCACTAACGCCGAATATTGTTTTAACAATAACTTGGCTGCAAAGAGAACATCTTCATTATCGTCAATTACTAAAACTTTAGGGTAAATCATAGTTTTCATCTTTTTAATTATATCTCACTCAATAATTGTACCTATTCTAATAATAAGCATATTATCAATATTTATCTACAATTGATGTACGAAATCGTACATTATTGTAATAAAAACGGACGGAATTATTCCATTTTACTTAAATATTTTCATGGTTATTACATAAAACAGCCGTTTTTTGTCCGGGCACACTTATTGTGTTATAAGATTATCATAAAACAGAAGATTTTACAATGGACAGACAATTAGAAAAGAAACGATTTACCCCTAAAAAGATCGCATTATACAGTGCAATAGCACTTTTTATATTTTTCATACTTTATGTGTTTGTATTCAGCGATCAAAGCCGCCGGTTTAACCAGGATAAAGACAGGCTTACTATTTCTACAGTTATAAATGGTAAATTTCAGGATTATATACCTATAACAGGAACTGCTGAACCGATACAAATTTTTTATCTGGATTTAACTGATGGCGGTAAAGTTGTAAAAAGATATGTTGAAGAAGGCGCATATTTAAAAGTCGGAGACCCAATTATTAAATTGGATAATCCAAGTTTAGCCCTTACCGTACTTTCCACCGAATCAAGTTTTCTTTTGGCAGAAAGCCAGTTAAAACAGAACAAGATTACCTCCGAACAAAACAGGCTTAACAACCAAAGTAATTTATTGGCATTAAATAAAAGTTATTTATCCCAAAAGAGAATTTATGAAAATAATAAAGCACTGTTTGAAAAAGGAATGATTTCTAAAAATGATTTTGACGACAGTAAAGATCAGTATGAATACTATGTTAAAAGCCGCGAATTGACACTTGAAGCTTTAAAGAATGATTCTCTTTCCAATATCCAATTACTTGAACAAGCCAACACAACTGTAGAAAAAAGCAAAGAGTACCTTCAGATATATAAAAACCAGCTCGATAACCTTACCGTACGAGCCCCTATCAGCGGCCAGCTTACTTCACTTAAAGCAGAGATAGGACAAAATGTAGGAGGCGGTTACAGATTAGGACAGATTGATAATTCTGATTCTTATAAAATACTTGCTGATATCGATGAACATTATATCTCCCGCGTTTATGCAGGACTTAAAGGAATGTATGAGTTTGACGGGAAGAATTATGAAATGGTTATTAAAACAGTCTATCCGCAGATAACAGGAGGTAAGTTTCAGGTTGAGTTATACTTTACAGGTGAGACTCCTAAGACAATTCGAAGAGGGCAGTCACTCCATATTAAATTGGATTTAGGCGGCGAGAGTGATGCGGTTCTTGTTGAAGCCGGCGGATTTTTCCAGACCACCGGAGGGCAATATATTTTCGTTCTTGATAACTCAGGTAACTTTGCTGTAAAAAGACAGATTAAAATCGGAAGACAAAATCCTCAGTATTATGAAGTTCTGGAAGGACTTAAACCCGGTGAAAAAGTTATTACTTCTTCATATGAAAATTTCGGCGATGTTGAAAAAATAATATTAAAATAATTTCAGAGTATTATATGCTTAAAAATTACATTACTTCAGCTGTACGGAATATTTTGCGGCACAAAACATTCTCTTTCGTTAATATTATTGCGCTGGCACTGGGAATGTCTGTATGCATTGTAATAATGCTTTACATTCAGTCGGAATTAGCATATGACAAGTTTAATAAAGATTATAAAAAAGTATTCCGGATTGCAGAAGAATACTCGCCTGAATTTAAAGCTTCCTTTAAACAGGACTATGCTATTAATTCACCCGCTATGCTTAAAGATATTCTGTTAAACAAATACCCTGAAGTTGCCGAAGCTGCCAGGGTAAGGCTTACATTCTTTAACGAGCAGACTATAAAATTCGGTAATGAAATAAAGAAGGAGAAAAACTATCTTTCGGTTGATCCTGCATTTTTTGATATTTTCGATTATAAATTCATTTCGGGAGATAAAAATACAGCATTAAAAGACCCTTTTTCAATTGCACTAACCGAGCAGTTTGCCGAAAGATATTTCGGAAAGGATAACCCAATCAATAAAATTATAAATCTTGACGGTGCGGATTACAAAGTAACCGCCCTTTTGCAAAATCCACCTGAAAATTCCCATTTAAAATTTGATTATCTGCTTCCTTTAAGAACAAGGCCAGATGAAGAAAATGTATATAATAATACAAATTTTGCCACGTATGTTAAATTGAAAAATCCGGATGATGCACAGGCTTTTGCACAGAAGATAAGAGATCTTCCTTTAAGCCTTGCTACAAACGGTATGAAAGATTACAAGCTATTCTTGCAGCCCCTTGCACAAATCCATTTTGAAAGCCATTCAGATAGCGAATTTGAAACTCCCGGAAGTATAAATACAATTTATGGATTAATTACTCTTGCTTTCATTGTCCTTATTCTTGCCTGCATTAACTATATGAACCTATCAACTGCACGCTCTTCGGCACGCGCTATGGAAATAGGGCTTAGGAAGACTTCAGGCGCAGATAGAACGCAGATTATCTTCCAGTTCCTTATGGAATCAATTTTAACCGCTTTTGCGTCCCTGCTCATCTCAATACTAATGATATACACTGTTATTCCTCTTTTTAATTATGTCGTAGGAAGCAAGTTGACTTTTTCATTACTTGGCAATATTCCATTTATTCTTGCAATACTTTTATTTACTGTTTTCACCGGTTTATTTGCGGGCAGCTACCCGGCATTCTACCTTGCTTCAATGCAGCCTCTTGGTGCTATTAAAGCCGTTATGGCAATGACCGGCAATAAATTGTACTCTCTCCGCAGAGTATTAATCGTTCTCCAATTTACTATTTGCTCCATATTAATCGTAAGCGTTTTTACGGTTTCCCAACAAATAAATTATATATATAAGAAGGAACTCGGTTATAACAAAGATCAGATAATCACTGTATCAATTTCATATAATCACTATAAAAACCGGAACAATATAAAAACATTCAGGGATGAAATTGAAAAATATCCTTTTGTAAAATCGGCATGTTTCTCATCCGGGTTTCCACTTGATATTACCCCGGGACAAAACTATTTCTGGGAAGATCCTAAAAATGATCAAATGATGTGCGTATTACAAACTGACAAAAATTTCATAAAGACGTATAGCTTAACAATCAAGGAAGGAAATTTATTCGCCGGCAATAACGAAGTGAATAAAGATGATGGTGAATTTCTTCTTAACGAAGCAGCCGTAAAATATATGAATCTGAAAGAGGCAGTCGGTACAAAATTGGGAAGAGGGAAAAGATTTACCGGACATGTAATTGGAGTAGTGAAGGATTTCCATATTGCAAGCTTTCATGAAAAGATTGCTCCCCTTATTATTGTTATTGATCCCGATGCATTTGGCGATCTTTCAATTAAGCTGGCAGGTACGGATATTCCTCATGCCCTTGATATGATCAAATCCAAAATGAAAGAAATGCTTCCTGATATTCCGTTTGATTATTCTTTCTTTGACGAACAGTATACAAAGGTTTATAAAGCCGAGCAGAAATTATCCGGCATTGTAACATCATTTTCAATCCTTTCTCTTGCAATAGCATGTTTAGGGTTGTTCGGGCTTATAGCTTTTTCTATTGAAAAGAAGAAAAAAGAGATAGGCGTAAGAAAAATTTTAGGCGCAGGCTTTAAAGATATAGTTGCTCTGCTTACAAAGGAATATTTAATTCTTATTATTATTGCCGGTTTTATAGCCATACCATTTTCGGTTTATGTAATGAATAGCTGGCTCTCTGATTTTGCTTATAGGGTAAATCTTTCCGTTGGAGTGTTTTTGCTCTCATTTATTATTTTAGTAATTATTTCAGGGCTTACAATACTTGTACAATTAATTAAAGCCGCAAACTCAAATCCGGTTGATGCAATTAAATATGAATAAATAAATTAATAATACATTGAGGAACATCATGTTAAAAACAAACGCATTGAAGAAAATCTACACGACTGAAGAAGTTGAAACCACAGCTTTGAACAATGTAAACATTGAAATTGAAGCCGGGGAATTTGTATCTATAATGGGGCCTTCGGGCTGCGGCAAATCTACACTTCTTAATATTCTTGGCTTGCTGGATAATCCAACCGAAGGAGAATATCATTTCCTTGGTCATGAAGTATCTAAATATACCGAAAGGCAGCGCGCCCATTTAAGAAAAGAGAATATCGGTTTTGTTTTCCAGAGTTTCAATCTTATTGATGAACTTACAGTATTCGAAAATGTTGAACTTCCTTTGCTTTATCTTAAAGTGACAGCAGCAGAAAGGAAAAAGAAAGTTACGGCAGTACTTGAAAAAATGGAAATAATGCACCGACGCAATCATTTTCCGCAGCAATTATCTGGAGGCCAGCAGCAGCGTGTTGCAGTTGCCCGCGCAATAGTAAGCAAGCCTAAATTAATACTTGCCGATGAACCTACCGGTAACCTTGATTCCTCCCACGGCGATGAAGTAATGGATATGCTTACCAAATTAAATGCAGAAGGGACTACAATTGCTATGGTAACTCACTCCCCTTCATATGCAGAATATGGAAACCGCATTATTCATCTTTTTGACGGACACGTAGTAACAGAAAATTACAAAGACAATTTCAGAGTATAAAATAAGGATTGGAACCGCCATGATAAAATTGGTAAATATAGAAAAGTTCTACAGCAATAAACTTCTAAAAACATTCGTATTGCGCAATGTTAATCTTGAAATTAAGGAAGGGGAATTCGTTTCCGTTATGGGCCCTTCGGGTGCGGGTAAATCAACACTGCTTAATATTATAGGCATGCTGGATACTGCATCCAATGGTGAATATTATTTTTACGATGAGCCTGTGCACAAAATGAACGAAAAGAAACTAAACGGGCTGCATAAAAATCATATCGGTTTTGTTTTTCAGCAGTACCATTTAATTGATGAGCTTACAGTATATGAAAATCTTGAAACACCTCTCCTTTATCAAAAAGTAAAAACAGACCAGCGGAAAGGAAGAATAGCAGAGATTCTTGACAAATTTAATATGGTAGCCAAAAAAGATTTGTTCCCAAACCAGCTTTCAGGCGGGCAGCAGCAGCTTGTAGCTGTGGCACGCGCAATAATAGGCAGCCCTAAATTAATTCTTGCAGATGAACCTACCGGAAATCTGCATTCTACCCAGGGTAAAGAGATTATGGATACCCTTAAAAAATTAAATGAAGAAGGTACAACTATTATTCAGGTTACGCATAACGAAGAATTTGCAAAATACGGACAAAGAATAATAAAACTTTCTGACGGATGGATTGAACAATAATTTTTTTTGCATGAATTATCTCGCCGCGGAATGGCCCGCGACGGCCAGAAAAAACAGGAGTGTATATGCTTAAGAACTATTTTCTTCTTGCAATAAGAAATTTGTTTAAATATAAAACGACCTCGCTAATAAACATTCTGGGCCTCGCTGTTGGCATGACAGCGTGTTTTTTAATAACAAAATATGTTCAGTATGAATTCAGCTACGATGCCTTTCACAAAAATTCTGAAAATATATACCGGGTACTTACTCCTCTTGAAAAATACAAATCAAGCGTTTCCGGCGAAACCCCCCTGCCTATGGCTCAGGCAATAAAAAACACTGTACCCGGATTTCCTAAAGCTGCCAGAATTGCAGGGCTAAGAAAATTAAATTCAATTTGCTATAAGGATAATCTTTTTACTGAAACGAATATCAGGATAGCAGATCCCGACATTTTTGATGTTTTCTCAATCGAGCTCATAAAAGGGAATAAAGAAACCGCTCTGGTAGAGCCCAACTCAGTAGTAATCAACAAAGAAATAGCAGATAAGTACTTCGGCGATGAAGACCCCATTAATAAAATCATTAAAATAGCCGATGTTGAATTAGCCGTAAAAGGAGTAATGCCAAATTTACCCGACAATTCTTCTCTGAAATTCAGAGTACTAATTTCATTTTCTACATTCAACAGCCATTATCAAAGATTTTTAAATGATTGGTTAAATCCGTTTTGCCAAACTTATGTTCTTGTGAATAGCCCCTTGCCTGCAAAAGAGCTAAAAGAAAACATTTATAATGCTTTAATAAATAATTTTCCGCAGGACTCTAAAGAGGCAGGCTTTAGCGTACAATTACAGCCTCTTACAAGAATTCACCTTTTTTCAAAACAGGATTTTGGGTTGGAGGAAGAAGGGGGTAATTATAATATTCTTGTTATTTACGGGTTATTTGCCTTGTTCATATTATTAATTGCATGTATAAATTTTATTAATTTATCTATTGGGCATTTATCCGGCCGTTTTAAGGAGGTTGGTTTAAGGAAACTTCTTGGTGCTGAAAAGAAACACATATTCTTTCAATTCTGGTGCGAAATTATTTCCCTTTGTTTCATTTCATTCGCCCTAAGCCTGGCGTTATCATATTTGCTGCTTCCTTATTTTAACCAATTAGTAAGCAGGAATATGCCTTCTGCTTTTTCTTCTGCCAATTTGTTTTATTTTGGCTTACTGTTCTTATTCACTTGTATTATTGCCGGGGCAATCCCATCCTATCTATTTTCACGTTATCAGAGTGCGGAAATATTCAGAGGCAAAATAAAACTGAGCGGTACAAATTTGCTTTCAAAAATATTAATTACCGCGCAGTACGCACTTTCAATCTTTTTTATAATCTGTGCTTCAATCATTAACAGGCAGGTAAGCCATATTTTTGAAATGCATAGAATTTTGGACCTAAATAAGGTGATAGTTGTTAGCTTTAATGCATTATCCCGCGAAAATAATTCTTATAATAGCCTGAAGAATGTTTATTATAATGAAATTCAGGAGAACAAAATAATTAAAGAATGTGCTGAAGCTCCCGGGGCTGTATTATATGGAGAGATTGAATGTGACGGACGAAAGTGGATGGGAGGAATACATTTTAAAAGCGGGGAGTATTTTAATCTGTTTGGAATTAAAGTTATTACAGGCAGGAATTTTGATTTTCATAAATTTCCGTCCGACAGCTCAAATTCTGCCCTCATAAACGAGTCTTTTGCAAAGGATAATAATATTACAGATCCGGTTGGCAAAGTAGTTAAGGAATATGGGCGGAGCTATACCATTGTGGGGATAATTGAAGATGAAGTTTATGACCTGAAAATTAAAGTCCGCCCGGCATTATATGTTTATGACAACCATTTGGTTTCTTCATTATACTGCAAAGTTGACAACTCAAATCTTAAGGACGCCATTTCTTTTCTTCAAACAAAATGGAATAATATTTTTCCCTCAGCAATCTTCAGCTATTCTTTCTATGATGATAATATCCACGAACAGTATGCGCAGGATCTGACTAATCAGAAAATAATTAACATAGTTTCCTTTTTAACCCTGCTTATTTCATGTTTCGGGGTTTTTGGGCTTACGGTTTTATCTATCTCACGTAGAACAAAAGAAATAGGCATTAGAAAGGTTTTGGGGGCATCGGCTGCAAGAATTATTATGCTTCTTACTAAGGATATGATTCTTTTAATTCTTATTTCTTCTGTTATAGCAGCCCCTGCCGCATATTTTTATATGCATAACTGGCTGAATGATTTCTTTTACAGAATTGACATTACGGCAACTGTGTTCATCTTCTCAACTCTGCTTACAATAGGGATAACATTAATAATTGTCGGCGCTAAAACTGCTAAGACTGCATTAATAAATCCGGTAGATAGCTTAAGGTATGAATAAATAATTATGAAAAGGGATATAAAATTGCAAAGCCGTCACGAACCATTTCGTGACGGAAGTGACGAAAATAATATACATAATTCAAATAAAAATATTTAGTTGTAATAAGGATATAAAATTTGCCAAATAGGAGTGTATATGCTAAAGAACTATTTTCTTCTTGCTGTAAGGAATATAATAAAACACAAAACTACTTCTTTAATTAATATTATAGGCCTGGCAGTAGGATTAACTGTATGTCTTTTAATAACAAAGCATGTCCAGTATGAATTCAGTTATGATAAATCCTTCAAGAATGCTGATAACATTTACCGCATTATCATTCCCGTTGAAAAATATAAATATGTAACTTCTGATACTCCATTGCCTGTCGGTCCGGCCATTAAACGCCTTTTGCCCGATTTTTCGAAGGTCGCCAGAGTTTCGGGTTTACGTAAACTTAATTCAATTGAATATCATGGAAAAATTTTCAAGGAAACCGGGATCAGGATAGCTGAACCGGACATTCTTGACATTTTTTCTATTGAACTTATTAAAGGAGATAGAACAACTGCACTCAGTTTGCCCAATTCTATAATTATAAATCAGGAAATAGCCGATAAATATTTCGGCAATGAAGACCCTATTGATAAAGTAATCAAAATTGCCGATATGGATTTTATCGTAAAAGGAGTTATGATAAATTTACCTGAAAATTCGACTTTTAAGTGGAGAGCCTTTATTCCATATCCCGTGTTTGAAAAATCATACAGCAGGTTCGAAGATGACTGGGTGAACAGGTTCTGCGAAACTTATCTACTTGCTAACAGTCCCCTATCTGCACGGGAATTGAAAAGTAAAATCTATAACGCCCTAATTGATAATTTTAATTATGATGCAAAAGGAGAGGGAGTAAGCATTCAGCTTCAGTCTATTTCAAGAATTCACCTTTTCTCGCAGATTGATTTCGGTATTAAAGATGAAGAGGGAGATTACGACACTCTTTTAATTTATGGTCTGTTTGCTGCATTTATTCTTCTGATAGCCTGTATTAATTTCATTAATTTATCAATCGGACAGTTAACGGGAAGATTTAAAGAAGTTGGTATAAGAAAACTTCTTGGCGCAGGTAAACGGAACATACTCTTTCAATTCTGGGGCGAGATAATTCTGCTTTGCTCTATAGCTTTTATATTGAGCATTGCACTTTGCATATTATTGCAGCCCTACTTTAATCAAATAATTGGGGGCAAAATGCCCAATACAATAACAGCAGGAAATATTATTTTTTTCCTTCTCATATTTCTTTTAAGCTGTTTAATTGCGGGGTTAATTCCTTCATTCCTTTTTTCGCGTTACCAAAGTGCAGAAATCTTCAGGGGGAAAATAAAGCTTGGCAGTTCCAACCTTCTCTCCCGGATATTAATTACTGTACAATATTCCCTTTCTATCTTTTTCATAATATGCGCATCAATAATAAATAAACAGGTTAACCATATATTCGAATTACACAAAATAAATGATAACGAGAGAGTTGTTATTGTAAACTTCGATTCATTATTAAGAGACAATGATACGTTAAAAACCCTGAAACAAATTTATTTTGATGAAATCAAGAAATACAATCTTATAAAATGCTCCATTCAAAATGCTGGGGGGATAGGTTCCTGCCCTATTGAGTTTGGCGGCAAAACTTTTACAGGCACTTTCGCTGGTGAAGACGCGGATTATTTCAAGATGTTCAATTTAAGAATAATTGAAGGAAGGAATTTTGATTATAAAAAATTTCCTGCAGATAGCCTGAATTCTGTTATAGTAAATGAGTCTTTCGTAAAAGAGAATAATGTAGTTAATCCCATCGGCAAAACAATAAAACGTTTCGGCAAAGAATTTACAATTGTTGGTGTTGTGGAAGATTACATATATACTCTTAAACAGAAAACATTTGCGGTAATTTATACCTCAATTTATTACAATATCGCATCAATCTCATGTAAAGTTGATAAAGAGAATCTTTCAAAGGTTCTTCCCTTCCTTGAGGCCAAATGGAAAGAGATATTCCCGTTTTCAATATACAGATACTCATTTTTAGATGATAATTTCATAGAAAGATATTCGCGCGAACTTGCCGGGCAAAAAGTAATAAACCTTGTTTCTTTTTTAACTTTATTTATATCCTGCATCGGCGTTCTCGGTCTTACTACGCTATCTATTTCGCGGAGGACTAAAGAGATAGGAATTAGAAAGGTTTTGGGGGCATCGGCTGCAAGAATTATTATGCTTCTTACTAAGGATATGATTCTTTTAATTCTTATTTCTTCTGTTATAGCAGCCCCTGCCGCGTATTTCTATATGCGTAACTGGCTGAATGATTTCTTCTACAGAATTGACATTACGGCAACTGTGTTCATCTTTTCAACTCTGCTTACTATAGGCATTACATTAATAATTGTCGGTGCTAAAACTGCCAAAACTGCATTAATAAATCCGGTAGATAGTTTAAGGTATGAATAATGAAACTAATATTGAAGGGAATATATAAACAATGGGGAAATAAATATGTTTAGGAATTATTTGAAAATAGCTTTCCGGCATATAGTTAAGGATAAGATGTATAGTACAATCAATATCTTTACACTTACACTGGGCCTTTCATGTTTCATACTATTCTTTTTCAGCTGGCAGTATGAAAACAGTTATGAAAAATATCATAAGAATATTGATAATATCTATTGTGTGAATTATTATACCAGTGAGAAGGGTTCTTCGGGGGAAGGCACTTACAGATCCGATGCGGCAACTGCTTCAGCATTAAATGGCTCCGTACCTGAAATTGTAACTGCGGCAAATTTAACATGGCCTGAAGAATCTGTCATTAAAGCTTACGATAAATATTATTTTGAGAACGTCGTCTCGGCAGATAATGGTATTTTTGATATTTTCACATTCAATTTTATAAACAGATCTAATTACGCTCCTTTAAAAGATCCGAATACTGTCGTTATATCAGAAAGTATTGCAAAAAAATATTTCGGAACTGAAAACCCTCTGGGAAAAACAATTATTACCAGAAACAGAAGTTCAATAGATAAATATGAATTTACTGTTACAGGTGTATTTAAGGACCCGCCGACTGCAACATATATTAAATTTGAGATTATAACTTCGAATATTAATATTCCAAACCAATACTATTCTACTTTCGTTCTTCTAAATTCCAATGCCGATATAAAAGCAGCCGGAGAAAAAATTGATGCCAGATTGAAATCAGTTCACAATCCCGTTCCATATGGCGACCCGAAGGATTACAAGATGTATTTAAAACCTTATAGGGAATTTCATTTATATGATAAGACTATCGGCCAATATCTTTTCATAATGGGTTCAGGCGCTTTTATTGTCCTGCTTCTTTCATGTATAAACTTTACAAATTTATCAATTGCCCTATATCTTAAAAGGATTAAAGAAATAGGAGTAAGGAAAGCACTGGGCTCATCAAAAAAGAATTTGGCAATACAATTTCTCAGTGAAAGCTTTTTGCTGAATATAGCAGCTTTATTGTTTGCAATATTTACTATCTCAATTGTTACTCCTCTTCTCCCCTTAAATGTATTTAAGGAAATTGTGCTGTTTGAAAATGTCAATTTCACTCTGATTGGAGGGTTGATATTATTACTGGTTTCTGTTTCTTTTATTTCTGGAGCATACCCTGCATTTTACATTTCGCGGCTTAATCCCTCACTAATACTGCAATCGGGTAAAATTCATACCCCCGGAAAATGGCATTTAAAAAAGATGCTTCTCTTTTTACAATTTGCCATTCTGGTTTCACTAATGATATTAACAGCAGGGATGGCAGGCCAGCTTAATTATCTTAAGAAATCGGACCTCGGTTTCGACCCGGGTAACATTGTGCTTGCAAAAGCTTTCGATGTCACTCTATTTGCCGAAGGAAAATATGTAAGCGACAAACCCGGGAATGCAATGTACGATGAACTGAAGAAAAATCCCGACATTAAAGGAGTTTCATTTAATGTCTGTTCGCCACTTGAAGGAGGCCTTAAGAATATTGTGAATTATCAGGGGACTGATCTTAAAGGTGAATGGAGTGAAATACTGGCCAATAAGGACTTCCTTACTACTTTTTCAATCCCCCTAGTTGAAGGCAGGAACTTCATAGATGAAGACAAAGATGCTGCTAACAGAGGGAATATTATTATCAATGAGAAAGCTGCAAAATTGCTTGGACCCGGTCCGGCTGTTGGCAAATCAGTTTCTCTATATAACAAAATGTTTAGTAAATATGATCAGGCTACTATAATTGGAGTAGTTAAAGATTTCCATGACAGAAATTTTCATTTTTCAATTAACCCGACTTTTATAACATTAAATAATGGTATCGGCACAGAAACAGCAATAAAGGTCGATGGCCGCAATGTAGCGTCTGCGTTAAGTTATATAAAAAGCACCTGGGCATCCCTTCATCCTGATGTAAATGTAAAATATTCTTTTTATGATGAAGAAATAGAAAGAATATATTTACCGGAATTCCGGATAGGCACAATTATTAAAATATTTACGTTTATAGCAATAATAATTGCTGTTACCGGTTTATTCGGACTGACATCACTGAGCGCAGAACAGAGAAAAAAAGAATTGGGTATAAGGAAAATTCTTGGTGCTTCGTTTAAGGATCTGGTTTTGATTTTCCTTAAGGATTTTAATCTACCTTCTCTTCTTGCTGTAGCGGCAGCAATACCTCTGGGGTATTACTTCTTAAATAAATGGCTTGATGAATTTGCCTATAAAACTGCCCTGCCTTTATGGATTTACATTGTAATTGTAATAATATCATTTACCATAGCATGGGCTACGATAGGTATTCACATATACTCTGCTTCCAGAACAAATCCGGTTGATAATTTAAGGTATGAATAAAAACTGAGGAGTTATATGCTTTCTTATTATTTAAAAACTTATTTCAAAAATATTAAAAGAAACAAATTGTTTTCTATTGCCAATATTATTTGCTTGTCAATTGGCTTAAGTGTAGGGCTGGCTGCTTTTCTTTTAATTTCTTTTCATCTAAGCTTTGATAGAGACTATAAAGATGCAGATAGAATCTATAGAATTGTTAAAAGTCCGAATAAAGCAGATAAAAACAGTTATGCCTCCTTACAGGTTGATCTTGCTGAAAGAATAAAAACTGAACTTCCTGAAATTGAACAAAGTACACCGGTTTCAGCCTTCAGCTCTGTAAAAATATCTACAGATAGGGATAATAATAGTTTCAGGGCTGTCGCGTCCATTGGCACCGATGAAAATTTCTTTAGCATCTTTGGAACTGCTTTCCTTGCAGGTTCACAAAATCAATGTCTTTCAGCCCCAAACAGTGTTGTTATTACTCAATCACTGGCTGATAAATTATTCCCCGGACAAAATCCTGTTGGGAAAATCGTATACCGAAAAAATATTTTCCGCGGCAATGATAGGATTTATGAATTGCTTGTAACTGCTGAAATTAAAGATTTTCCCGTGAATTCATTTTTATCAAATAATATGCTTATAATAAATTATAAATCTGTTTTTGGAGAAATGCTTTTGCAAATACAGAAGGATATGGACTATGGGGATAATCTATTGCCCATTAATGGTTGTGAGGCATATGTTAAATTAAACAAAGCCGTAAACTTAAATGAATTTAACACGAAAATAACAGGTTTTATCAACAGGAACACTTATCATTACAATGAGAATAATGATACTAAATATTCGTTACAAAATTTAGAAGAAATTCATTTGAATTCAGACGATATTAAAGAGGGCATGTTGAATAATCATGAATCGATGAAAACAATTTTAATTTTCGCAGGTATAGGGAGCTTGTTTTTGCTGGGAGCTTTTTTAAATTATTTCGGATATACTTTGATAAGCTTTAATAAACGGATTAAAGAGTTAGGTGTATATAAATTTTTAGGGGCTGATAAATTAAATTTCTCTTTAATATTTTTTACGGAATCTTTTATTACCCTTTTAATTTCTTCTTTATTATCCTTAATGTTTATAGAAACATGGGCTAATTCCATAGTTTACCGGATAGCCGGCAGGGGCAATTTGTTAGTTTATCCGGGTCATGCGTTAAGCAGTACGTTTTTGTTTTATTTCATAGTTATTCTCGTTTCTATTATTCCGGTACTGTACCTCACATTTATTACATCAAAAATCCAGACTTCAAATATGATTCTGAATAAAATAATGAAATTCAGTTTCGGCAGGAAATTATGGTCTGGATTAATTATTGTTCAAACAGCAATCCCTGTCTTTTTAGTTGCCTGCAGCCTGGTTATTAACAATCAAATTACTTTTTTGAAAGGCCTTGACCCGGGTTATACCAGGGATAATGTATTGCAGTTTTCTGGAAATATAAATTCTTCTAATTTATCTGATAATTCCATGAATAAAGTTGCAGGCCGATGCCGTATAATGGAATCGGAATTGAATAAATTCAGTAGTATTCAAAGTATTACAAGAACGAATTTTGTGCCCGGCTTTACTCCGGCCAATATGTTTAACAGTAGAAAAATCGGGGATAATTACTACCAGTACTCAATAGCTTATGCAGATTTGAATTACTTCAATACATTTAACATTAAATTCATAAAGAGTGTCGATTTCAGCAAACTGTCATTCGATGCTTTCCATTACATTGTACTTACTGAAAATACTGCAAAGGAATTCGGCATTGATTATATGAACAAACCTCTCCCAATTCAGTTTGAAGACTTTATAATTGTCGGCATAGTCAATAACATTTATTTCGGCTCCTTTAGGGGACATAAAATGGGCATGATGTTTGAACTCTGCGGCGATGAAATGAATCAGGGAGGCATTGTGGCTGTTAAAATAAGACCGGGACAAGAAGCGGATGTAAAAAAATTAGTAGTTGCCAAATGGAAAGAATTAACCGGTGATGAAAATATTCTTTTAGCCGGAAATACTATTTTTGATAGTGCCGACTTTAATGATGATGAATCATTTCTTTCTTTTATAACCGTATTTTCAATCTTAACATTATTTATGGCAATATTCAGTATTTTTTCAACCACTGCATTTAATACTGCACAGCGGACAAAAGAGTTGGGCATACGGAAAATTGTCGGTGCACCGTTTTATTCTCTTCTTTGGCTGATTATAAAAGATATTGTATTTGTAATCACTGCTTCTGTTGTTGTGGCCAGCCCCTTTGTTTATATGGTAATGCAAAAATGGCTTATGGATTTTACTTACAAAATTAATATTGGGATAGCAACATTTTTAATAACAGGCTGCATTACCCTGCTTGTTGCTGCAACTACTGTCAGCTATATAACTGTAAAAGCATCTCGGATAAATCCTGTTGAAAGTTTAAGGTATGAATAAAAAAATATTTTTATAAAAGGCATTTATATGTTTAGGAATTATTTGAAAACAGCGTACAGAAATTTACTACGCTCTAAAATATTCACGGCAATAAATATTGCGGGATTTGCCGTAGGCATCTGCGCAGTTATTTTAATTCTTCATTACGTACAGTTTCATTTCAGTTTCGATGATTTCCATAAATACAAAGACACAATTTACCGCATCGGAATTAAAGTGGAAAATAAAGGAGAAATTAAAACCGATACTTATATTTTCACGCCCCCTATCGGTGCTGCTATGAAAAAAGATTTTCCCGAAGTAGTGCGTTATACTACTTTGCGCGAGCCCCGCAATGCAAGGTTTACTTATAATAACTCAGCCTGCATTATTGAAAACGTGGCATATGCCGATACTAATTTCTTAAAAATGTTTTCCTACAATCTTACAAGCGGAAATATAGATAATTGCCTTACCGGGCCATATCAGATAGTTCTTACCAAAACAAATGCAGGCCGCATCTTCGGCAAGGATAACCCTATCGGCAAAATACTTAAAACTGCCGATGGAGCAGAATTCAGCATTACCGGCATAGTGGAAGACCCTCCTAAAAATTCAGGATTGCAATTCGGAGCATTAGCTTCTTTTGCTACTCTCTATACCGATTCCCGCAATAGTATGGGATGGAACGGGGGTAACCAGTATGTGTCTTATGTGCAATTGCATAACGAAAATCTTCAAAAAACTCTTGAGAGTAAATTCCCCCCTTTCATGTGGGATAATATCAACAACATAATTGCCGGTGCAGGAGTAAAATTGTACGCCTACCTTCAGCCATTATCCGATATTCATCTTAAGTACAGCGATTTTTCGCAAAACCTTAAGACAAATATTTATATTTTTTCCTTCATAGCAGGGTTAATTCTTTTTCTTGCGTGTATAAATTTTATAAACCTTTTCAATTCAAGGTCAATTAGAAGAAACCGCGAAATAGGCATGAGGAAAGTACTTGGAGCAAGACGGATTGATATTGTAAAGCAGTTTTTAAGCGAGGCTCTTTTGCTTATCATTATCTCTACTATAATAGCTGTTATTCTATGCGCTCTTGCACTTCCTTTATATAACAGGTTTACCCATCAGGATTTTACTTTTTCAGGTATAATGAGTTTCAACTTATTCGTTTCAACCTCTTTTATTGTGATTGTAACAGCAGCACTTGCATCATTCTACCCCGCGGTAGTACTCTCTTCTTTCCAGCCGGTGCAGATAATGAAAAAATATGTTTCAAACAACCCGCGCGGCTTTCAGCTTAAAAGTGTTTTAGTGGCATTCCAGTTTACAATTTCCATTACTTTAATTATTGTAACTCTTTTAATTAATCATCAACTTGATTTCCTAAAGAGTAAGGATACCGGTTTTAAGAAAGATAATCAGCTTGTAATTCCTCTAATAAGTGAAAAGATGGCTAACCAATGTGAATCAATTAAAAGCGAACTCTTAAAGATTAATGGTGCCGTAAATGCTTCAGGGGTTTCTGAGGTGCCTTCCAAAGGATTTACAAGCAACGGTTATTTCCCTGAAGGCGTGAGTACAGCTATGATGATAAATGTATTGGATGCCGATGCTGATTTCTTCAATACCTACGACGTGCCCATAATAAAAGGGCACGGATTTTTTACGGATGGTACTGATGGTAATGATGATTATATTATCAATGAAGCTTTTGCCAGAAAGATGAACTGGCCGGACCCAATTGGAAAAACAGTTGAACGTAACGGCAAACACACAATAATTGGAGTTGTTAAAGATTTTAATTATGCATCACTGCATGATTTTATTGAACCTCTTATCATCACTAATAAACCGTGGAATGATCAATTCAGTTTTATTACCCTGCATATAAACACAACAGATCCGGCGGCTTTATTAAATTCAGTAAAAAAAGTTTATTCCGGCTTTTCTGACGGCCAGCCCCTTAATTATTTTTTTATTGATGAAATGTTTAATGAAGCTTTTCAGGATGAAACAATATTCAGGGAAATGTTCTTCTGGTTTTCTCTTTTAGCAATATCAATTGCACTGCTTGGTATACTGGGGCTTACTTTATTTGCGGTGGAACAGAAGAAAAAAGAAATTGCCATTAGAAAAATCCACGGTGCGGCTGTCCATAATATTATGTTATTAATTTCAGGGCAGTTTGTCGGATGGATAGCGGCGGCAAATTTAATTGCATTCCCAGCAGCGTATTTATTTTTTAATAACTGGCTCAATAATTTTGCGTACAAAGATAATATATCTGTAATCTATTTTATTAAAGGCGCATTACTCGTATTTATAACCGCTATATTAATTATAACACTTAATACAATTAAAGCGTCATTGAACAATCCTGTTAATACAATTAAATATGAATGATAAAGGGGAGTGTCCTGAGACGATCAATAATGGAACAGCGGCAGTTTACATGCCGCTTTCTATTAAGATCCGAATTGGCCTAAATATTCTTTTTTCAGCTCGTTAATTATATCCTGAGCTTCTTTTCTTGTCATTCCCTGTTCATGATAGGTGGAGACCATAAGGCTTGAATTACATTCAAGTGCTTCAGCTGCAAATGAATTATACTCTGCGTGATTTTTTATAAGTTCTTTGCCTGTTATATTATCAGAATACCCGAAATAAACAGGCCTGAAAGGCTGCGGCATAAAAGAAGGATCATTAACAACTACTGCATATATCCCTACCTTATACCTCGGAAGCCATTTTATTAATGAGACAGGATCTGTAAAATTATACTTGTGGAAATACATAAGTTTTTACCTCTTGAAAAAGCCACATCTGACATAACGCACTACAAAAAGAATATTTTTCCTGAAATTATATTTCAGAAATCTATTTGATCAGTGGAATTTAAATAAAACATCTTAATATGAGGTTAAATATATGACTTTTTTGGCTAATAAACTGAAGTCAATTTCGTTCCTTATGTAATAAGGATACAGTAATTGTCCCGTTTTAGCCGCTGGTTAATAACAATGCCGGCTATAAACCGGCATTGTTGGGAGGGAGGTTACAAAAGATAGAATAATTTATTTCTTTTTTTCTTTTGTGGTTCCTTTAATCACAAATCTTGAAAATGATGATTAGTACTTACTTTACAGATTTTATCGAATCATATTTTTTGAGTTTTTCAAACTGCTTTTTCATTTATAGAGGTTTTCACCCGGTCTTCTTAGGATTTACCTCCATGCCTGATTGTTTTAACTGTTTTTTATTTTTGCCGGTTGTTTGTACTTGTACACAAGAGAAGCACATACAATGATTGCTGCCGTAATAAATATTACTTTTTTCACTTTGAACTCCTTTCCTTTTTTTGTTCTATATATTAGACAAATCAATTTAACAGGAGTTTTTAAAATTAGTTAAATAATTAATTAAAGATTCTTAATGGATTATTAATGAAAATAATAATTAATAAGTTTCTTTTTGGTAAGAATGATTCTGAAATTGAATAATTATTTAGCAGTCTCTGATGCCTGCAAAAAACCCGGCGGTTTATTTAGTTGAATAAATCTTTTAAATATTCTCCTGCTATAACTCTATAAGCGGGTTTATACAATTCATTATACTTAGCAGAATGATGCACTGCGGGAAATCCCTCTTTTTCCATTCCGGCCATAAAACGGTCAAATTCATCGATATTAAAAGGAAGTGCTTTCTGCAATATTAATTCTCTTGATACCTGTATGTAGCTTAAAAGTCCTTCTTTACTTCCCTTATAATTATTTGCTGTTTTAATAAAAGCTTCAACAAGCTTTTCCGGTTTTCCGCCCCTTTTTAAGTAGGGTTGAAGGTTTATTCTTATAATATCGCCATCAGGAGCAATGGTATCAATTAAATTTCTTTGAATATTCAAATCAAGCTCTGCAACTTCATTTTTCATCCATTCTTTAACTGCATTAGTATCCTTTACCGCATGCTCACTTCCCATAGCTGCCTGCTGTATGAATTTATATAAATCCTGTATTTCCATTTGAGGGTGCTGCCTATATTCATTTACTATGAACGGTTTAATTGCTTCTGCGCTAACAGGAGAACGAAGGCCTGAAAGGATTAAATAAAGTATGGCTAAAATTACAGCTATAATTATGACTATAAGGAAATTATATTTTTCTGAGTTTTTCATATTCACATATAAAATTAAGTTAAATAAAATGCATGGATTTTACCATTGCATGACATTAAAGTATATAAAGTACAATCCAAATTTAATAAAAGGAGACTTAAATTCATTTCAGAATAAATAATTTGTATTGCCTTATTAAATAAAGTCAGCTCTTATTATAATTCGTCGGATACCCTGCAGATCGCTTTTAAGCCGCAATAACAGCATACAGCATCTTCCCTATTGGGGAGTTTTGAAAGGTTAAACACACCATTACTTATCGAATTTACATAACCGGCAATATATTCTTTAACAGACTCAAGCAGTTTAGCTGTTAACTCATCTTCATCTTCACTCTTTTTAGAAGCCAGTTTAATCCTTTCTTTTCCGAATTCCTTCACCTTGTATTTAAGTGAATATATAACCATTTCTGCAGGTATTAGCTTTTCATTATAGTTATTGTATAAAATCTGTTCAACAGCACATAGATAAACAGGCAATTGCAGTGACAGGCCTTCGAGCAAATCATTTATACTGGGCTTTTTACCGCTAAGCTTGTAATCCACGACTCTGAATGTATTAGCTGATTTGTTTATTTCTATCCTGTCAACTTTCCCTTTTAATTTCACTCCATTAATTTTTATGTAAGGGTTTTCTTTAATTGATGCATCACTGTTTTCCTTATCTACCATTCCGAAAGGCAGTTCAAAATATTTAGGCACATAATCATCCTCAGTTTTTCTTTCTATAGTTAAAAGCTTAAATAATATCGATTTTGTCTCATCACCATTAATACCCAGTATTTTTTCTTTCTCATAGAAATTAAGGGGGGATAAAAATTGCATCGAATCTAGTTTTGCATTTCCTATTTCAAATAACTTCTTTTGGGCAGTTAAAAAGTCTATATCAGAACATTTTTTAAGGATTACATTCCTATCCCGAATGTAAGTAAAAAATTCAAAAAATATTGAGTGAAGCAGATTACCAAGCTCAATGGCTTCAACTTCTTCCGACGGTTCTTCTTCTGTAGTTATTTTAAGCGCTCTTTCAATAAAAAATTTAAATGGGCACTTTGCATAGGTTTCAAGCTGCGTGATTGAGTACTGTTTGTTCTTTAATATTTCAAACTGGTTTTCAAATTTATCACCCAATTCTTTTTTATCTGGTAATGCCTTCTTATTTATATATCCTTTATAGGGAGAATCCGTAATCTCCGGATTTAAGCGTGCATTTTGAACAGAGACTGAATTGGTATAATCTTCATAATTGAAATTATGTTTTTCCAGCTCAGGAACAAGAATATTCTCTTTTGCAGAGCCTTCCGCTCCCCCTAATATTTTTTGTATTTCTTCCGGCGAATATATTTTCCCTGAAAAATAATTACTGTCAATAATTGTCATTTTAAAAAGAAAGGTAAGTTCTTTTAGAAAGCTCGATTCATTCAGCTCTTTTCCTGTTTCGTTGTTGGGATAAGACAGGTACAACCTTTTTTTCCATGTGCATAGTGACTGGTAAAACAAAAATCTTTCTTCGGCTAAGAATAATTCCTCATTCTTTACAAATGTACCGGAGAAAAAGTTATCAGGATAATATTTTGCGGGCAGGTCGCCGTCACAAAGTCCTCCAATAAACAAGTAATCGAACTCCAAGCCCCTTATTTCTTCCGGTGTAGTGACAAGCACAGCAGAATCTGACTTCTCTTTAACATTAAACCTTGAATGCCTTGCAGATGATACCGCCTGCTCAAGGAAAAAACTTAACGGAAAAGTTTTATTTTCGCCATACTGTAAGATCAGCAGGTTAAATACCTCTTTCAATGTTTCAAGAAAAGTAGTAATAGCCTTAACCTCTTTTTCTTTTTCTGTGCTTTGAGCCAGAACGTTAAACGGAATAGCAAGGTTATAAATGGTACGTTCCAGCTTTTCATAAAAATCATTTATTGTAAGAGGAGCTTCAAACGGTTCAAGTATTTTCCGGATATTATTTATACTTGATAGAACACTTTTGTATGTATCTATTTTCCCGGCAGATATTTCTGCATCTTCGGGATATTTTTCTATTTCGTCTATAGCATTCTTTACGGTTTTTATCCAATTATCCTTGCCGCCTATAATTTTTAAATCAACCGCAGCTTTAACAATGCTTTTTATGTCAATACCTTCTTTAAGAATAATATTATTCGAAAACGCCCTTATTACATTCTTGAAGTAATAATCGTTTTCAGATATTTCAAGCAAATTAAGTATTGCAATAATAGGAGAAGTATATTCAAGATAAACCCTGTCGGTCAGATTTACCGGCAGTCCGTAAGTAGAAAACACTTCGCTTACTACCTGAGAATAATTTTGAACTACATTAAACACAACACAAATATCATTGGGATTTACTTTTTCATCAACAATAAGTTTTTTTATTTCTTTAGCAATATTTATTACTTCATCATTCCTGTTATAAGCCGGAATTTTTAAGAGATTGTTTTTTAATTTTGTTATAGGTGCTGATTTTGTTTCAGAAAATAACTTTTTTCTTATAACTGCTCTAAAATTATCTTCTTTTCCTATTTCCGTTTCAGAAACAGTAATAAATCCTTTATTTAGCAATTTATTGTAACATCTTTGCGGGTGGCTGAAAAGAACCGGGTTGCTCTCATTAAAATCAAGTTGAATTATTAGCCTTCGCCCCGGTAAATCAGCCAATGACGTTATTATGCGTAACTCCAGTTCGGAGAACTCATCAAAGCCCTTAATTATTATTTGTTTAACATTGTTGTAGTTAGTATTGAAATTATTTTCCAATTCCTCTTTAGTCAGATTAAGAAGTTCAGAATAAATGTCTCCGGTTTCATATGCTTTAAGATTTTTGGTACTCTCGCCGTATTTTTTGTAAATAGCTGCAATATCTTCCGCTTTAATTTGTTCGGCGTGGGAATTATCCGCATACTCTTCTTTAAGAAGCTCAGGAGACAGACCTTGTCTTTTATATTCTGAAATAACATTCTTAATTCTGTCCAGTGTACCTTTAGGCAGCTCATCCTTATAAGAAGAGAAATACTTTAGCTCACATTCCGAAATTGCACGGCTTAAAAGAATTGATGCGGCAGCTTCACTCAGTTTGGTAAATATTACACTGCATTCAAGTAATTTAGTACAAAATGTTTCAAAAGTTTCAAGATTAAGTTCAGTTACTACCTTTCCTTTGGATTTAGTAATTATCTCCTTCTTTAAATCCCTTGCTTTCCTGTTTGTAGGCACTAATACGAGGAATTCCTTAGTCTTACGCCCGGAAATGAATTCTTCAAATATTTCTTCAGAGTCAGCAATATTTATTTTTTCTTTAGCGAGTATCATTTATTTTCGAGCAGATTTTTATACGATGCTTTAATTTGCTGATTTAAATCCAATTTAAGGAAAGAGACTACTTCGTTAAACCTTTTTTCGGCATCACGCAAACCTTTTTGTACTACGGTTTCAAGTTCCAGGAATAGTCCGAGGTTTTTTACTGTATCAAGATGAATTCTCGTCCCCTTATACAAATATAGTATTCTCTTTTTTTCAACTATCAAATCAATTTCAAATAATTCGGATAAATATTTTTCAGGGGCTTTTCCTTCAAGAAGAAGTACTTCATAATCAGACCACCGGTTGCCGTCGTTTTCATTTCTTAAATATTTTATTAATTCATATTTTCCGTTTACGCGCCTTAATTTAAGAAGTCCGTCTTTTATTTTATAATAGGTGTCTTTCTGATTTAGAACAGCAGTACGTTTCGCTTTGTTTTTTCTTAATAATTTTATCACTTCTTTGTGATCTGTCATTTTTAATTTTAATTCCAGATTACGCGCCATTATTACCTCTTTCTGAAAATCATCAAAACTTCATTCCCTTTTCTGGGTTTTAGTGAATTTATGTTTTTTGAGTAATATTCTAATTTCAGAAATTTGCTTCCTGTTACATAAAAATACTCAAGGCTTAAACTAAACGGAGGCCCCCCCTTTCTTTCATCAATAGGAAATGGAACTGTAAACAAAACTCCATCTTTCTTTAATGCTGCAGCAAAGTTTTCAAATAATTCCTCCCTTCTTACTGGATCAACTGCACAAAAAGTAACATATTCATAGATAAAATCAAACTGTTCAGCCCAATTGTTTTTTAAATGAAAAAGATCATCCTGCACAAAATTAATTTTCACATTTTCCTTCGCAGCAAGTCCCTTGGCATAGTCCAGAGCTTCTTTAGAAAAATCAACTGCGGTAACATCAAATCCGGCTTTGGAAGCATAAATTGCATCATACCCTTTCCCGATGCCTGCAGCCATAAATTTACCGGGCGGAGCTATTAATTTCTCTTCTACTGCCTGAAACAAAACAGGGTTCGGGCGGTTTAAAGTCCAATTATCAGTTTTTGAAGAATATCTGTCATTCCAGAATTCAGGGTTTGAAACTTCTTTACGCATTTTGTGGATTCATTTTGACGTTGATTTTTACAATATATTATTTATTTTTTCATATGAAATTAAATAAAAGGTTGGCAATGAAAAAAATATTTCTTTTATTTTTAATTATCCCTTTCATTGGCCTAAATGCTCAAAAAATAGGCAAAATGGCAACCGATACAAGCAGAATCATATTTCCCGGCAATTCCTGGGGCGCCAATTTGATTTTCAGCGAGGGCGGTTTCGGTTTCGGAACCTTCTTGAGGACAGAAATAGGCAAAAACCTGACCGGATTTGTTGATTTTTCTGTTTCTGAAGCTAAGGACGAAAGAGAATTTGAATATATAGATTACTATGGCAATACTTATACATTTAATAAGAAAAATAGAGTTTATTTATTTCCGTTGAATTTCGGTTTGCAGTACAGAATGTTTTCCAATGCACTTACAGATAATATGCGTCCATATATTTCAATTGGTATCGGGCCAACTTTTGTGGCCACCGACCCATATTCTGTTGAATTCTTTGACGCTATTAAATACGCCAAATTAAAAGTTGCTGCAGGTGCTTATATTTGCATTGGCACTAACTTCGGAACAGATAAATCTTCCCTGCTTGGCGTTAACATAAAATACTCTTTTGTCCAATTTTTTGATGATGGAGTCGAAAATCTAATTAATAAATATCTGAAATCAATAAACACATTATCAGTTTCATTAGATATTGGAATCCAATATTAGGAACAGTCGGAATTTTTATTATTTCAAATTTTAGAAAGGCACATCTGAATCACAAAAAGATTTATATCCACCTTAATAATTTTGTTAAGTTTCTTTTTTTCGGCTAAATTAGTTAATGTAATTTTATCTTGACTGATTTTATGGCTGAAATAATAGAAAAGCTCAATCAAAAATATGAAGAATACAGAGAACCCGGTTTGGATTTATTAAGGGTTACTCATTCCGATATATTACCCATAATAAAGAAAATTGAATCCGAAAACAGTGCCGAAGTATATTGTACAGGAAATTCAATCGAAGGAAGGGGAATATATAAAATTCGTATTGGCAGAGGAAAAATAAAAATTTTACTTTGGTCGCAAATGCATGGCGATGAAACAACAGCCACAAAAGCAATTTTTGACCTGCTGAATTTTTTCAGTGCCGTTGATGAGTTTTCGGAAATTAAGAACTCACTTCTTAATGAACTTCAAATTACTTTCGTGCCCATGTTAAATCCCGACGGTGCCGAAAGGCATACCCGCGAAAATGTTATTAATATAGATTTAAACAGAGATGCCAAATCTTTTCAATGCCCCGAATCTATTCTATTACAAAAAATCCGGGATGATATAAAACCCGATTTTTGTTTTAATCTGCATGACCAGAACAGATACTATTCTGTGGGACGTACAAACTTTCCGGCAGCATTATCATTTCTGGCACCTCCTCCCGATTATGACCGCACTATTACAGCAGCACGTAAAAGAGCAATTGGTGTAATAGTTTATATGAGCTGTGCTCTTAATAAAATTATTCCGGGAAGAATAGCAAAATATTCGGATGAACATGAACCCCGCTCTTTCGGCGATAATTTTGTGTTTCAGGATTCGTCTGTCATTTTGATTGAATCAGGGTATATTAAAGGAGATGAAGAAAAAAATGAAATAAGGAAGCTGAATTTTCTTGCTCTTTTTTCTGCATTTTATTCTATCTCTAAAAATGAATATCCCCGCCACCCGCTGGATGATTATCTAGACATTCCTGAAAATGAAACAAGGTTTTATGATCTGTTGTTAAAGAATGCAAACATTATTTATTCGGATAAAAAATATTCTATTGACCTTGGAATTAACCGCTGCCAAATACCCGTATCAGGAACAAAAGAATTTTATTCAAAGGGGGTAATTGAAGAGATGGGTGATTTATCCACTTTTACGGGACATGAGATAATTGATTGTACGGGACTTGAAATATACGGCGGTAAAATTTTTACTGACAACACTATAACTCCTGAAATATTAGATCAAAACAATATAAAAGAACTTCTAAACGGCGGATATACTACTTTGTATTCCCCGGGTTTTAATTCTACAGACGAATGGACTAAACTACCCTTGAACCTTATTACAAGGAAAAGCATCGAATTACATGATATTAAAACCGGGCTTAATGCCAATTTGGTGCTAAAAAAGAAGGATAAAATTATTTCTGTTATAATCAATGGATTTTTGCTACATTATCCGTTTAATAATTATTTAATACATAATAGCTTAATATTTTACTAATTTATTAAAAGTAATTTCAACTAATTTATATAGTGATGCTCGAAGAGCCTGAAATATTAGAGAAAGAAAAAAGTCCCGTTAACCATGCGGAATTTCAGAAGGAAATAATGCCTCATTATTCCGCCCTTTTCAATTATGCAATGAGAATTACCGGGGATAGTGACGACGCAGACGACCTTGTACAGGAAACCCTTATGAAGGCTTTCAGATTCTTTGATAAATTTGAAAAAGGTACCAACAGCAAAGCATGGCTTTTCAGAATTCTAAAAAATTCTTACATAAATGAATATAGAAGAGTTCACAAAGAACCGGATAAAGTTGATTATGAAGATGTTCAGAATTTTTACGAGAACATAAAAGCAACTGATGTTAAAACCCAGCATTACGAAGAAGATGCTTTTAATAATCTGCTTGACGATAACCTGTCAAAGGCAATTACTAAATTGCCGGAAGATTTCAGAACCGTGATTATCCTCAGCGATATTGAAGGCTATACTTACGAAGAGATTGCGGACTTTGTTGATTGCCCGGTCGGTACCGTAAGATCAAGGCTTCACAGGGCGCGCAAGATGCTCTATGCTCAGCTATATGATTATGCAAGTGAAAAAGGATATGTAGAAAAAAAGAAAAAGACAGGGCTTAAAACAGAAGGCTCTAAAACAAGCAAACATTAAATCCGGTATAAAATGTATCATATTTCAAAAATTATCGTACCGACTGATCTAAGCCGGTTTTCACTTACTGCATTTGACTACGCAAAAGATATTGCAGAACAGTATGAATCTGAAATTCACTTGATTTATGTCCTTGATAAGAATCCCCCGCTTGTTATGCTTCAGAATGCTAACGGGAAAAGCAAACTAAGTTTGGAAGAGTATCAGGCAAAGATAAAAAAGGACTTTAACTCTGTTTTGGCGCAGCTTCAGGACAGTACTACTTCAATTGTCAAAGGGGCAGTAAGAATGGGGGATGATTCAGACGAAATAGTCAATTTTGCTTCGGAAATAAAGGCTGATATGATCATTTTATCCACTCACAGCAGGACAGGCTTCTTACGGTCGGTTCTGGGCAGCGTGGCCGATAAACTTACCCAAAATGCAAAATGCCCTATTCTCATTATCCCGCCTATGGAAGAAGAATAGGTTATTGATTAATAGCCTGTTAATATATATATTTTAGTCTCTAATTTATTAAAATAGAAAGTAGGTGAGAAACTTTGGTAGGGATTACACTCCAGGAAAACGAGAATATCGATAGAGCTCTAAAAAGATTTAAGAAAAAATATGAACGTTCAGGCATCTTAAAGGAGTATAAGAAAAGAACAGCTTATACAAAACCTTCTATCGAAAAAAGAATGGATCGGATAAAAGCCCAAAGACGGGCATCCCGCGAAGTTTTCGTTAGAGAAAGATAACGATGAAAAAACCCCTTATTAAGGGGTTTTTCATTTTAAAGACTTTTATTTCTTTTTCCCTTTTTTAAGGTATACTTTTTCGAAATGAGAAGTGATTTTCTCATAAGCCTCATCAATCGTATCACAGAAATCAAATAATTTCAAATCCTGCCTGTTAATCATTCCATATTCAATAAGTTTTTCAAAATTGATTATTTGTTTCCAATATTCTGCATCATAAATAACAATTTTTACTTCTTTCTTTGTTTTATGTGTTTGTATTAATGTAAGCACTTCCATTAACTCATCCAGTGTGCCGAAACCGCCCGGGAATGCAACAAGAGCTTTGGCCAAATCAACAAACCATAACTTTCTCATAAAGAAGTAATGAAATTCAAATGCCAATTCCGGTTTTACATATCTATTTACGAACTGTTCAAAAGGAATACTTATATTTAAACCGATTGAAGTTCCTTTTGCAAGGTATGCACCTTTGTTAGCAGCTTCCATTATTCCGGGGCCGCCTCCGCTGCATATAATAAATCTCTTTTCTTCAGGACTTATTTTCATTGACCATTCCGTAAGCCTTTTTGAAAGCTCTACTGCTTCTTCATAATACTTAGACATTGAAACCAGCGATTGTGCGCGTTTCAACAGCAATTCATATTCTTTGGAATCATGATCTTCTCTTTCTTTAACATCCTTCAAAACCTTCAATGCTTCCTTTTTGCTCACAAGCCTTGCAGAGCCGAAGAATACTATTGTATCAATAATTTTGTTTTTTTCAAAACGTAATTTAGGTTCGTAATATTCCGCCAGCATTCTAATAGTACGCGCATCGGGCGAATTAAGAAATTCTAAATTATTATAGGCCTTTACTGTCTTAGGTCCTTCTTTCATTTTTACCTCATAAAGAATTCTGTTTAATAATGCAAAAATAGTCTATTTTAAATTGATAATTAACTTTTACCTGAATATTTTATTGCCATGGTAAATAAAATTCTATTAGGCGCGCTTCTGCTTTTGGCTCCGTTTCAGGAACCGGAGGCTTTCAATGGAGATATTAATAAGCTCATTTCGTCTTTACCCAGGGGCACCCTTGTTTCCATTGCAATTTGTGAAGCCGGGAAAAATGAATATTTATATGAGAGAAATTCGACACTGGATTTAAAGCCTGCTTCTAACATGAAAGTTCTCACAACCGGATTATCACTGATTTATCTCGGGCATGATTACAAAATAAGCACCTGCCTCTATTATAACAAAGACAAAATAATAAACGGCATATTAGACGGCAATCTTTATATTAAAGGTTACGGCAATACATTATTTAAGCATTCAGATATGGATTCTCTCATAAACCTTCTTAAAAAGAAGGGAATAAATTTAATTAAGGGGAATATTGTTTATGATAATTCATTTTTCAAAAAATCGGCAAGTACCAAAAAAATATCATACACAAAAGAGCCTTTAGACATCCCAACCGTCTCCCCCATAACAATTAATAATAATATTATTGAAATAAGTATTAAAGAAAGAGATAATAAATTATTTATTGAAACCTATCCGGCTTCTAAATTTATCACAGTTGAAAATAATATCGGACTTTCAGAAAGCCGTAATAATTTAAATGCAATACTTACTGAAACCATCCAAGGATTCCATATTACATTATACGGCAATATTTCCCAAAACTCAGAACAAAAAATATATTTATACTGTGCTAATCCTGAAATTCTATTTTCTTTATTATTAAAAGAAAAACTGGAGGATAGTGGCATTACAATAAACGGTTTAATCCGCCCCGGTGTTGTGCCCGGAGATGTTAAAACCGAAATATCTTCATCCGTTACTTTACCAAAGTTTATTGCAGAAACTAACAAAAACAGCAATAACTTCTTTGCTGCAAATCTTAAGAACATTTTGGAAATGAACCTGCTTTTAAAGGGGAAAAAAGGGAATCCATTTTCCATTAAGTCATTATTAAAATTTGAAGGTGCGGATATTGAAAAACTTACCTATGCAGATGGTTCAGGCATATCTAATAGGAATAGAATTTCAGCAAAATCTTTGGTTCAGATACTGAACAAACTGTATAACAACACTACAATCTTTAATGATTTTTATTCTTCCCTCTCCATTGCGGGAGTTGACGGTACTCTTCAGGAGCGTTTCAATGAATTTCCCTTGGTGAACAATTTCCATGGTAAGACTGGCTATATGAATGGAGTATCTTCTATTTCGGGTTATTTAACGAGCAGATCGGGGAAGCATTTAATAATTTCGGTTATAACAAATTTTAAACAAAAGGATATTGAATATTACAGGGATTTTGAAAAGAAAATTCTTGAATGGGCTTATTATAAATATTAAAGCCTGCAGGAAGCAGGCTTTAAATTCAAAATTATTTGTTATTGCTTTGAACCGGTGCCGACATAGGAAGAGATGATTTTGTAGGCAGCGATGATTTGCTATCCTGAATTACGCTTTTTTGATCAGAAGCCGCGCCTTTAAGGAAGAAAAGATTAATTATTAATGCCAATACCAAAAGGCTTCCGCCAAGCCACCAGGTTACTCTGCTTAAAAAATCTGCTGTGCGGCGTGTCCCAAAAACTGAGCCAAAGGAACCGCTTCCGCCGAATGTACCTGCTAATCCGCCCCCTTTACTGGCTTGTAATAAAACAGCAATGATTAAAACAATTGCAATTATAACTGAAAGCATCATCAATAAAGAATACATGTTATTACTCCTTTTACATCTTGTAGCGAGGGAGGGAGTCGAACCCCCGACACGCGGATTATGATTCCGCTGCTCTAACCTACTGAGCTACCTCGCCATTTCCTTAAAAAACGGATTTTAAATATAGTAACTCAACTTTCAAACATCAAGATAAAGTCCATTTTTTTAATCAGAATAAGAGGTGGTTTTGACCGGATTTTTTCGGTTTTTTACCTCTTTTCTGATATTTTGCCCCATTTTGCTAAATTTTAAGCCTTTTAGGATATTTTTTCCTTTTTACCGCTCTATGGTATTAATTATTCTATTTAAGGATTTATTTATGAGTTAATTTCCTTCCATAGAAGGTCCAGGAGCTTTTCAATACCATAATTTGACGCAGATGATATGATTTGGACTTTTCCTGTAAAACCTTTAATCTTTTTATATTTTGCACTTTTTAATTCTGCTTCCGGAATCAAATCGGCCTTTGTTAACGCAACTAACTTTTTCTTTGCACTTAATTTTTTTGAGTAACTTTTTAATTCATTTAACAGTGTCTTATAATCGGCTGCATAATCTTCACTGGTAATATCAATCATAAGAAGGAGTATTTTTGTTCTTTCAATATGGCGTAGGAACTTGTGCCCCAATCCTTTCCCTTCATGCGCACCTTCAATAATTCCCGGAATATCAGCAACGGTAAAACTTTTGTATTCTTTATATCTTACTATACCAAGATTCGGCTCAAGTGTGGTAAAAGGATAATCCGCAATCTTAGGTTTTGCTGCCGATATTACAGAGATAAGAGTGGACTTTCCTGCATTGGGGTAACCAACTAATCCTACATCCGCAATAAGTTTCAGTTCAAGTATTACATATTTTTCAATTGCCGGTTTCCCCGGTTCGGCATAACGGGGTGCCTGATTTGTAGGAGTTGCATAATTACTGTTACCTTTTCCCCCTTTACCTCCCTTGGCTGCAATTACTTGTTTCCCTTCTTCATCCATATCAAACAATATTTCTTCGGTCTCGGCATCTTTAACCATAGTGCCTATAGGTACTCTAATAATAATATCTTTCCCCGTTTTACCGTCTTTTAAAGAAGTGCCTCCGTTATCCCCATCATCTGCAATATATTTTCTTTTATACTGAAAATCCAAAAGGGTGTTTAAATTTCCGTCGGCTAAAAAGATTATATTTCCTCCATTGCCGCCGTTTCCTCCGGCAGGCCCGCCTTTAGGAACATATTTTTCTCTGCGGAATGCAACGGCTCCGTTGCCTCCCTTGCCTGATGATATAAAAATTCTTGTGTAGTCTATAAACATTATTTATTACCTATATTAAAATTTTCATTTATTAATTTTTTAAATTCAATTACTTCTCTGGATGTGGTTTTTATTCCCATCTTTGTAAAATATTTGTCTATAAATATCTCCGCTTCGGAATATGTAGAATATAATGAAATACTATTTAAGAGAAGCTCAACTTCCTCTACATCAAAATCAAACAAAGTTTCTATTATTTGGGACATACTTTCATTTTCCATAAGCCTGGAAAGGTCTTTGTGTATACTTCCTGCAATTAAGTTATCTTCCGGCAAATCAGGCTCTAACTCTTCCTCATCTTCAACCTCTTCTTCTTCAGTACCGAATAAAGAAAGAATCTCATCATCTTCTTTTTCTTCTTTCTTCGTTTTTTTATTTTTTCCTTCTTTTTCTATTTCCGGTTCTGTTTCTTTATTTGCTTCTTCAACTGCGGCTATAATGTCTTCGGTATTTTTTTGTACAGGAATAATTTCTTCTTCATTTATTTTTGCTGTTTCTTTCTTTGAATCCTCTTCAATTTTTGTCTCTTTCTCTTCTTCTTTTTCCTCTTCTTTATCCGTGCTTGCGGTTTCAATGAATTTATCTGTTTCGGGTTCTTCTTTTACCGGTTCTTCTTCTTCAACAAAAACCCATTCTTCATCGTCATCTTTAATTTCTATAATAGTTTCTTCCTCATATTTCTTTTTAGCCGGTGTGCGGCGCATCAATTCTTCAAGGGTTTTCTCTTCTTCCTTAACTACATTTTCAGGCTCTTTTTTATCTGCAGCCGCATTGAGTGGAATATCCTCTTTATTTTCTTCTATATTCTCTTTATTCTCCGCCGCGGGCTGAAAAGATTCTTCCGGTTCCTTTTCTTCTACTTCAGGAATTACCGGTTCGCCTGCTTCAACTGTTTCTTCTGCGGCAGAAATCGTCTCTTCATCTGCTACGGCTTTCTCTTCTTTTGCTTCTTCAACAGCCGGTTCAGCAGCTTGCTCCGTTTTTTCAAGCAGGACTGTAGTCATCAATTTTTCTATTTCATTTACATCTACACGCATTGTTGAATCGCCCGAATATATTTCCCTCAACTTAATGAGCTGGTTTTCCATCTTCTTTTCTTCAAGAAATATTTGTATAGCCGTAAAGGGTACCTTTGTTTTTTGTATTCCTCCAATATTAAAAAATTCCCCCATCCCTTTTAATGATGAAGCCACTACTTCCTTGTAATTGGACTGAATTGATATTTCATCAATATTATTAAGAAGTTCAACAAATTCCGCCGCATTGAGCGATATAATTTTTCTGCTGTTAAGGTAAGAGACTAATATTTTTTTAATATACTTATAATAGTATAAATAATTCAAAATCTGCTTAATCTCTGCAGCGGTTCGGTGGCTGTCCTCTTCATAGATAAATTTTGACAAAGCCCATTTGGGACGTACAAGATAATTAATATTAAATGAAATTGAGTGCAGAATTAATTTAGAAACGTATTCTGCGCTAAGGCGTTTGGATTTCTTAAGTTCACCGCCTATCAAGGAAAAATATTTTTCTACCTTTTCATTTGAGTAATCGAAAATGGAATCCTTAACCAGTTTCTGCCTGTCCTGAAAAATCAGATAATCAAGTTCGGCTGAAATATATTGAACTATTGCCGGATGTATGTCTGAATCCTTAAGCTGCTCAAAGGAGAAAAAAGCCCCTAATTTGCTCAGCTTATTTATATTGAAATCATATATAAACTTGATTTCCCGCTCAAACATAATTTCTCCTCATTTAATTTCAGGCTAAAATTATACACTCTATTATACCAAAATGATACTAAAAAATCTTAATTTTATTGAGATATGCACCAATTTTTGCTCTTTTAAGGTTATTATTAGGCATAAATAAAACCCTCCGCCCGTTTTTATAGGCAGAGGATTAACTTTATGTAAAATACCTTATTAAAAAGGCCTTGTCTGGGGGAATTGGATTAAAAATTAAACCTTACGCCAATGGTAAAATTTCTACCCATGGCGCCGTAATAAAGAATATCTTCGTACCATTTATCAAACACATTTTCAAGCCGGGCTTCTAAAGTTATATATGATAAAAGCTTGTATGAGACTGCTAAGTTTACAAGTGTATAATCAGGCAATGTAACACGGGAAACGGGATAAGTTGAAAAATCTTTATCTTCCCTTTTGCCTACATAAACAATAGAGCTGTTAACATTTAATCCGAACGGGAATAAGTAATTCAATTCAATAGATGCTTTGTGCATCGGCCTGCGGATTAATAACATCCCTTCTTCACTGCTTCCCGGACTTTTATCAACAGCATAAGTATATGTGTAATTCATTTTTGCCGAGAAAAACTCCTGTGTATTATATGCTGCGTATAATTCAATTCCGTTTGTTGCCGCTTTAGCAATATTAATTTCCTTGTAGTTCTTATCCATTCCGAACATGTTATTAAAATTAATTTCATAATAGGTTATGCCGAAGGATAATTTATAATCTAAAAAGAACTGTTCTATGCCTGCATCCCACCCGGTACTGGTCTCGGGACGTAAATCCGGATTACCATAATTCGGATCGAACAAATAATACAATGAAGGAGCCTTAAAACCTGTACCGTATGTAGCTTTTATTTTTGTATTTGTCTGCTGAATTAAATATGCAGGCGCTATTCTAAAAGTAAACTGCCCGCCGAATTTTTCATTATTATCATACCTAATTCCTGCTGTACCGAATAAAGAACCCCAATAACTAATCTGATCCTGAAGATACATTCCTGTTGTTCTCATACTTTCTTCCGGTTCGTTGGAGTCATAAGCACCCCAGATGCTTTCGGAAGTATAAGTTGAACTTGCAGTTTCTTTGCCTGTTTCAAAACCTAATGTAATTTTATGATTTTGTAGAAATAGGAAATTATTCTGCCAATCTAATTTAGTTCTAATGGAATTTGTAAAACTGTTTGATGCAGTGAAAGGATGTGCTGCATCAGTATCATCAATTGTGTGAGAAATTTTTTTGATGTTTGAAAATCCCACGGTAGATTCCCACATGTCATTAATCAATTTAGTGTTTACAGATACTCTGAAAAGATTCTCTTCAAAGTCCGTCCTGAAATTAGGATCATCGCCGTGCATTTCATTCTGGTCTAAATCCCCTTTGCTGAATGTGTATCTGTAAATTACATTTGCAAAAAGTGTGGGAAGGATATTAAATCCCAGATTTGCCGAAAATATTTTGTTTTGAAAACCGTCCGGTTCGGTATTGCCGTATCTGCTGTCTGCGGCCGAAATTCCGCCCGTTTTCAATTGTGTGTAATTAAGTATGTAATTTAAAGAGTTGAAAGAACCCGATGCGGATAAACTTCCTTTGTAATAATTATTTGAACCTGCTTCGGTGTTTAAATTCATACTGAATTTTTGAGTGGGAATTTTGGAATAAATATTAATAATTCCCGCTACAGCATCAGAACCGTACAATGTGCTTTGCGGGCCGCGAACAATTTCTATTCGCTCAATATTATCACTGCTTAATGAGGAAAAATCGAATGCGCCGCTTACAGAGGCAGGGTCGTTTAATACAACACCGTCAAGAATTACCAGAGTGTGATAAGTATTGGCCCCGCGCAAATAAACATTGCTCATTGTACCCATTCCGCCCGATTGTGTAACTGAAAGTCCGGGGACTTCCCTTAGAAGATCAATTACATTGGTTTTTTGTTTTTCCTGAATTTCACCAGCTGTTATAAGTGTAAATGAACTAGCAAGCTGAATTGAAGAAGTTGGAATTTTTGTGGCTGAAATAACGACTTCAGGCAGAGTCGTTTTCATTGTGTCTTTTTGCCCATAGGCAAAAGATGATATTAAAAATACGAATAAAAGAAAAAAATGTTTCATTGAAGTTACTCCTGTAAATAGTTTAAAGTAACTTCGTGGGTTTGGAAAAAATAGAATAATATATGATTAACTTAAGATCTGTTAACCCATCCTCACCCGCGAAGGACGATTATTGCGGCATTTACGGCAGGTCTCCTGGCTTAGAACATCTTAAGCGCCTTCCCGGTAGTTTCCAGTGGCATATTGCTTAAGACTGCTGTTCATCACAGTTGCGGGGCAGCAACGGAATTTAACCGTTTTCCCTATTTTACTTTTTCACCGTAAAATTTTAAAGAACCGTGACAAAGATAAGAAGATAGATTTGTTAGTCAAATTAATTTTTGTTTTAACAATTCTATCCATAATATTATTTCTGCAAAATTAAAAGATATAAAACCTTTGTTTATTTGTCCCGTAGGGACAACACATGGGTAAAAAAGCAATCTACAACATACACAACGACCCCGGAGGCGGTCGCACATGAAACTCATGTTATCTGTATTCGAATAAATACTTCTCATCATAAGCAACATTAAAATCCTTCAACAATGCCTCATATTCTTCTTTGAAAGATTTTTTATCATGATGCACCTTTTGATTATGTATATAGGTTATGATTTTATCAACATCCCAGTAGCTGTAAGAAAAAGCTCCATATCCTTCCTGCCAGTTAAATTTACATTTGGAATACTTGTTCTCTTTTATGTATTCATTACTTGCCTTTTTTATATCTCGTATCAGGTCTGCAAGACAGCAGCTTGGCCTTAAACCTATTAAAAAATGAATATGATCCGGCATACCATTTATTGCCATCATTTTTTGCTCTTTTTTCTGGACAATACCCGTTATGTATTTATACAAATTATCTTCCCATGATGAATGTATTATTGCATCTCTCCCCTGCACTGCAAAAACAATTTGAATATGAATTTGTGAAAATGTGTTGGCCATATTTTTCCTCCTTTTCCATCTTACAGATGTTTTTTGTGCGACCGCCTACGGGGTCGTGGGTTTTCTTCCCTTTTTTCCTTCTACCTATGTGTGACCTCTACGAGGTCAAAAATTAAAATTGGCAAAATTTTTTCCCGTTGAACTGTGTTACTGGATCATTTATTTTACCCATGTACGGTCTCAACGAGGTCAAAAAATATAAAACCTTTGTTCATTTGCCCCGTAGGGGCAACACATTGGTAAAAAAGCAATCTACAACATACACAACGACCCCGGAGGCGGTCGCACGTATTATTTTTTTAGTTCTTTTTTCAAATTCCCAAAGAAATCATATAATTTAGAATAGGCTTCTCGATTAAAATTTTTATATGCCAAGCCGCCCATTATACAACCGTATTTATCTTTTAAATGATATTCTATTACAGCTTCTTTTTCGTCTGTATGAAAACGACGAAAATAATTTGACGATGTATCCCTTGCCCATGCATTGGTTTTGTTAAATAATGCCGCGACAGTATCCCAGATTTCTATCCCTAATGAATATTTCTCTTCGACAAAAGAAATATTCTTTGGCCATTTTTTATGAGCAATTATTTGCACATATTTTATGATAATTTGTGTTTCATTGTCATATTTTACAAACCTAATAATACATTCCGGATTATAAACAAACCTTGAAAATCTTATCATATCATGTCCCAGATACTTAGCAGAAAGTATTGGTTCATTAATGTAAAATAGTTCGAAGTAATTGGCAATCTTATAACCGTTAACAGGGAAATACCCAATTGTATCAGACAAAGGCCTGTTTAAAGAATCTAATTGAGTTATATTTTTAAATGGATAATCATTTTTATTTACAATCTCTTCCTCTTTATTGTTTTTACAACCCACAATAATAGACAAAGAAAGAAGCACTAGAACCATTTTTCTTTTCATAATCATTCCCACTTTCGAAATTCTAGATGCTCTTTAGACCTTTTATCAAATGTAACCCTTTCCAGAATTCTCTTTTCTTTTAAACCATAAACATATAAATCACACTCTGGGATATAAGGTTCGCTACTCGAATCGTGTATGGTTTCGCAAAGTACTAAAAGTTTATTATCAGACATAAAATATGCTTCAGAAATAACTAGTTTTAAAGCTTTTGGTATAGAAATATTCTCAACATGCTTAGTATCCATTTGATAAATATGAGCAATTGAATCAACATAGATAAACCTTTTCCCATCCGGCGACCAATTACCGGGCTTAAAAAACGGCAGGCATTCACTTTTTCCAATTAATTTCGCTTCCGGTACACTTATTCTTGATTTATAAAATTCATTTATATTACCAAAGTAAATTTCATCGCCTTTTTCATTGATACAAAAATCATCGATTAAATTTTCAGTAGGATTTATAAAATATTTTGAGGCGGATATTTTGTCAGTGTCCATTTTGTAAATTATATTACCATAAAGATCATTAAAATATAAACTTCCTTGATTGGACAGATAAATGCAGCTAATTTCTCTATTGCGTCCTTCACCATCGTTTAATTGCCTGTTAAAATAAAAAATAATCTCAGCTTCATTTGTTAATAGATTATAACCAAACAGCCGTAGTGGAGTATTCGAATCTTGTCTTAACCAGCCCATTGCACCAGAACCATTCGTACTTAAATAGTATATTATTCCTTTTTGTAATGATAATTGTGGAGATAAATTTGAATAATCATTATTTGTTATTTGGAAAGTTTCTTTTGTGTCTATGTTTGTAATAAAAATATTATGCAGATTTGGATTTTTATTATAATCGTTTATGACATATGTTACCACATTTTTCATCTGCTCAATTTTATCATGGCTAATTGCCGTAGACTGTGATATAACCTTGCAAGATACCAGCAATACAAAAGATATAAATAGAATTGTTTTCTTTAGCATTGTTTACTCCTTCATTTACCCCAATTGCTTTAAGTGTAAATTTAATAAAATAATATTTTTATCGCACGCAATTTTAACGCTACATTATCAATGTCTTTTGTGCGACCGCCTACGGGGTCGTGGGTTTTCTTTCCCTTTTTCTTCTACCTATGTGTGACGTCTACGAGGTCATATATATTCTTTATTTTTATCGACCTCGTTAGAGGTCGCATATTGATAGAAAAACACATACATAAACACCAAACGACCTCGGAGGAGGTCGCACGTTTTATAGGTTGCCGAGCGTGCCGAAACCCAATTTTTATTTTTTGTATATTTGAATTCCAAAATTATTTATTAACATTTCCAGGGATTGGTTATGAAAAGATTGGCTTTAGTTCAGTTAGCTGCTGCATTTATTTTTTGCGGAATATTATCTGCTTCCGCAAAAGATACAATCCACGTAATAACACATAACAAAACTACAGTTGTAACCAACCCGGCAAAAGGAAACAACCCGTATAAAGCATGGGGAGTTTTTCCAAATAAGAAAACTGAGATAAAAAAAATAACACTCTACTTCACATTAAGCTGCCCCGATAATATGCGTCTTGCCGACTGGGATTATCTGGATAAGATTACAATCCGCAGGCTTGGCAGTGTAAACGGAGCTTCCAAAAATTTTGAAATTGCCCGCATGTTAACCCCGTATGGAGGTGCCTTCTCAAAAGAGTGGCATTTTACATGGCAGGTTGATGTAACCGATTTCAGTATGCTCCTGCGCGACAGCGTTGAGATTGAATATAACCATAGCGGCTATGAGCCCAACAATGACCGCGGATGGGCTGTAACTATTGATTTTGAAATCATAAAAGGCAAGCCTGCAGCAGAACCTATTTCCATTACAAAGATTTATGACGGCGAATTTCCCTATGGTGATCCTAAGAATTCAATTGAGAATAACCTGGTTCCTGTTCCCTTTACAACTGAAAAAGATGCTTACTTAACCCGATTAAGAATAAGCCAGACAGGGCACGGCGGCCATGATGATGACGGCTGCGGTGAATTCTGCTCAAAGAAAAGATATGTTTATTTTGACGGCAGCCTTATCGATACCAAAAGCATGTGGATGAAATGCGGATCCAATCCTTTATATCCGCAGGCAGGGACATGGATTTATGACCGCGCAAACTGGTGCCCCGGCTTTCTTTCCATTCCCGATACTTACGATCTAAAAGTAAAACCGGGCGAACAGCATATTGCCGATATTAATATGGAACCATATACACATGATAAATCAAGTGCGGTGGAATCAATCTGTGCATATTTAATTCAATACAAAAAACCTGCTAAAAAATATGATGCTTCGGTTGATGATATAGTTGTGCCTTCATCAAAGGATATTTATTCAAGAAAGAATCCGGCAGCATATAATCCGAAAATCATTATCCGCAACACAGGCTCCGAAAACCTGAAAGAACTAACTATAAAATATGGTACGGAAAGTTTCGAACAGCACACATATAAATGGAAAGGTGATATTCCATTCAACGGCACAAATGAAATTACACTTCCCGGTATTATTGATGCAAAAGGCGGGAAAAATAAGTTTATCGTAGAACTTTGTAAATCCAACGGAAATAATTTAAGCAGCCCGGTTACATCAACCTTTACAAAAGCTCCTTTGCACGAAAAAGATATTATTGTGTACTTCCAGACTAACAATGAACCTAAACAAAATTATTATTACTTTAAAAACAGTTCAGGTGAAATCGTTTATAAAAAAGACGGACATATTTTAAAACCCAACACAGTTTACCGCGATACGGTTAAACTTTCGGCAGGTGCATTTGAATTTGTTATGACAGATTCTGCGGGAGACGGTCTCGAATTCTGGTATAATACCAATGGAGGAAGAGGAAGAGTCTTCCTGCTTGACATGAAAGGGGAAATAATTAAAAGTTTTGAATCTGATTTCGGAAATGAAATCTATTATGCTTTCTATATGGATGATAAAGCGGTCAACAAACCGGATACATCCCCTGCGGTAGGTTTATTCCCAACGCGTACACTTGGCAAAACAACCCTGGATTATTTTTACGGTATGCCCAAAGAGATTACGGTACAGATAACTTCGGAAGAGGGCAAATTGGTTGAAGAACATAAATATTTATCAATAAAAGAAGGCATATTCAATTATGATTTATCCTACCGCCCTCCGCAGCGCTATTATCTTAAGGTAATTATAGACGGTGAAGTGAAATATACCAAGAGAATACGGGTAGTAGATAAATTATAATCACAAAAAACGCGATTTTGTTCAATAAAAAACTATTTTTGTTCGTTTCTTGTGGTTTTAAATATTATAACGTCGTACGAATTATTTTTTATTTTTTCTAAGGAATACCCTTTTATCTTATACAGGGAAACCTTATTTTTAATTGTCAAAACAACTGAAACGGTCACGAAGTGTTGCATATTCCATTTCTAGTTTTACATAGATTATCAAATTTTCTTCAAATTAACTACCGTATAATAATTCAATCTAATAGAATAGGAGGATAGTAATGGGCTGGCTCCTAAACAGCTTAAACTCATCGATAGGTAAAAAGTTCGTTATGGCGGTTACCGGGGTGTGTTTACTTTCATTTCTTACAGTACACTTAATCGGTAATATGACTCTTTACATAGGTAAAGAAATGTTCAATGGTTATGCAGGCATGTTAGGGCGTGTAGAGCCATTAATCCGCGTTATCGAAGTTATACTTGCATTAATTATTCTGCTCCACATTTACAACGGAGTGCGCTTATGGTGGCAGAACAGAAAAGCAAAAGGTATTAATTATACTATTAATGCTTCTTCAAAAAACAGCACTCTCGGTTCAAGAACAATGATTATAACAGGAACTACAATTTTAGTTTTTCTTATTCTTCATTTGTACACTGTCTGGTTTAAATTTAATTTTACCGGAGCTAAGCATGAACAGGATTTGTATGAAATGGTTGTTTCATTATTAAGAATTCCCTGGTACTCAGCTCTTTACGTAATAGCTATTGGACTCATGTTCTGGCATCTTAATCATGGCTTCCAAAGCGCATTTCAAACATTCGGATGGAACCATAATAAATATTCTCCGTTGATTAAAGCACTCGGCGCTATTTATGCATTTATTATGTTTGCCGGCTTTGTCTCTATTCCTATTTACTTTTATTTTTTTAGCGGAGGTAATTCATGATTAAATTAGATTCTAAAATACCTGAAGGGCCAATTCAGGATAAATGGACAAGTCACAAATTTAATATGAAGCTTGTAAACCCCGCCAACAAAAGAAAATATGAAATTATCGTTGTCGGGACAGGGCTTGCAGGTGCTTCTGCAGCTGCTTCATTGGGTGAGCTTGGCTACAAAGTAAAATGCTTTACTTTTCATGACAGTGCACGCAGAGCTCATAGTATTGCGGCTCAGGGCGGAATTAACGCTGCTAAAAATTATCAGAATGACGGCGATTCTATTTACCGCTTATTCTATGATACAGTAAAAGGGGGCGATTTCCGCGCTCGCGAAGCTAACGTTTACAGGCTTGCTGAAGTAAGCAATAATATCATTGATCAGTGCGTTGCTCAGGGTGTACCATTTGGAAGAGAATACGGCGGTTTACTTGATAACCGTTCTTTCGGCGGCGCTTTAGTATCACGTACGTTTTATTCAAGAGGTATTACAGGACAGCAGCTTTTGCTTGGCGCTTACAGCGCTTTGAACCGTCAGGTTCATCTTGGAAAAGTTGAAATGTTCACCCGCCGCGAAATGCTTGAACTTGTTGTAGTTGACGGCATTGCAAAAGGTATTGTTGTAAGAAACCTGCTTACCGGTGAAATTGAAAAATATTCCGCACATGCAGTTATTCTGGCAACAGGCGGCTATGCAAATACATATTTCTTATCCACAAGCGCAATGAATTGTAATGCTACTGCAATATGGCGCGCACATAAGAAAGGTGCAGCATTCGCTAATCCATGCTTTACTCAGATTCATCCGACATGCCTCCCGCTTCATGGTGAAAATCAATCCAAACTTACATTGATGAGCGAAAGCTTACGCAATGACGGAAGAATATGGGTATCTAAAAAAGTAAAAGACATGAGAAATCCGAATGATATTCCTGAAGATGAAAGGGATTATTACCTGGAAAGAAAATATCCTTCTTACGGCAATCTTTCACCGCGCGATATTTCTTCAAGAAGCGCAAAAGAAGTTGTTGATGAAGGCAGAGGCGCTAAAGGGGGAGAATCTGTTTATCTCGATTTCTCAGAATCAATCCAACGCCTTGGCCAGAATGTAATCACCGAAAAATACGGTAACTTATTTGAAATATATCAAACAATAACGGGCGAAGATCCTTATAAAGTACCTATGAGAATTTATCCTGCTCCTCACTATACTATGGGCGGGCTTTGGGTAGATTATAATTTGCAGTCAACTATTCAGGGCTTATTCGTTCTCGGCGAAGCCAACTTTTCTGATCACGGCGCAAATAGATTAGGCGCAAGTGCTTTGATGCAGGGGCTTGCAGATGGATATTTCGTTATTCCTTACACAATAGGCAATTATCTTGCAGGAGATAAACCAACCGTTGTGCCTACAACCCATGAAGCTTTTAATAATGAAGCTGCAAAAGTTAAAGATATGACTAGCAAACTTCTTTCAATAAACGGAAAACGCACTGTAGATGAATTCCATAAAACTCTTGGAAGGATAATGTGGAATAAAGTCGGCATGGGGCGTGATGAAAAAGGCCTGAAAGAAGGGATCAGTGAAATTGCAGCATTGCGTGAAGAATTCTGGAAAGACGTAAAAGTAGTGGGCAAAGCGGATGACGTTAACCAATGCCTTGAAAGAGCCGGAAGAGTTGCAGATTATCTTGAACTTGGACAGTTAATGGCTCTTGATGCTCTTACAAGAAATGAATCATGCGGCGGACATTTTAGAGTTGAATATCAAACACCGGAAGGCGAAGCACAAAGAGACGATGATAATTATGCTTTTGTTTCAGCATGGGAATTTAATGAAGTAGGCAAATGGACTTTACACAAAGAACCTTTAACATTCGAAAATGTGAAACTAGCCCAAAGGAGTTATAAATAATGAGCGAGATAAAATTAAACTTGACCCTTAAAATTTGGCGGCAGCCCGGTCCTAAGGCTGCGGGCAGTTTTGCAACTTACAAAGTTCAGGTCTCCCCCGATTCTTCAATACTTGAATTGCTTGACGAAATAAATAATGACCTTGAAAAACAGGGGAAAGAACCTATAACTTTTGAAAGCGACTGCCGCGAAGGCGTTTGCGGTACCTGCGGTTTGGTAATTCAGGGGGAAGCTCACGGGCCTATACCCAGGATTGCTACCTGCCAGTTACACATGCGTAACTTCAAAGACGGTGAAACAATTTATATTGAACCGTTCAGAGCAAAAGCATTTCCGGTTATTAAAGATTTAATGGTAGATAGAAGCGGCTTCGATAGAATTATGGAAGCAGGCGGATATATTTCCATTAATACAGGCAACGCACCGGATGCTAATGCAGTCCCGATTCCAAAAAATAAAGCCCTTGAAGCTACAGATGCCGCTCAATGTATAGGATGCGGCGCTTGTGTTGCTTCATGTAAGAATGCTTCGGCAATGTTATTTGTCGGCGCTAAAGTATCGCAGTATGCTTTATTGCCGCAGGGACAGCCGGAACGCTACCGCCGTGTTCAGGCCATGGTTAAAGTCATGGATGAACTCGGATTTGGAAGCTGCACAAATACCTATGCATGTGAGGCTGAGTGCCCTAAAGGTATCTCAATTAAAAACATAGCCCGCATGAACAGGGATTTCATTCTGGCTAAAATCAAAACACAGGAAATGGATTAAAAAAATATAGCATATGTTTCCAGGCTGCCGCGCTTCAACGCGGCAGTTTTATTTTAAACCGGTTTTTCATAATCCTCGGAACCACAATCTTCAGGCTTGAAAAATTATTCCATGGCCTCAAATAATTGGCGTTAAAAGAATTCGTGAACGAAGCGTAAAAAAGAAAATGTTGTCTGACCACGATTCGCTATTATTTTTTGCGAATCGGGGGAGTTTCATTTTCTTTAGCGGAGTGAACGGAATTCTTAGCCAATTATTTGCAGCCTTGACTTTTTGCTACTTTTGTGTCAAGACAAAAGTAGGCTAAATATATTTTTATTATCATTGATGCAGTTGTTAATGTTATAAATGGTACGGCAGTTAAGTACTGTTGCAATAATTCCACCCCCGTTGGGGGTTAGATTTTAAGTATAAAGCAATTACATATAGATACATATTCTATTCATTTGAACTCATCCCCAAGCATAACATTTTACAATAAACCAGATCGGGACTTTTCCCCTTCTTCCCGCAAGCGGGATCTTCGAACTACACACGAGAAAGGGCTTGTGGTTAGCCATAATAATTAGTTAAAGTAACCCCTGTCTTTAGAGGTTGTTGGAAATAGAAAACACTCTACTTGACTGGGGCTAAAGCCCCACAATACTAGAATTAGGAAATTAAATATACACGTTAATTTCTTTCACACCTTGGGGGTTTATTTTTTAATGCATGATAAGATACACACAATTCGCATTCACCATGCAAAGTGCATTTCTTTGTGCAAGTACATTCCATTAGGCCTCTTGATTGAGGAGTACACTTAAGCACAGGAAGTATTAAAGACAAGTGAGCTTCGGCTTTAATTCTTTTTTTATCCATTTATACCCAGCTTTATCTGTCAGGTTTTCATTATTTTGAAAAAGCCGGCTTATAAGCCGGCTTTCTCTAAATACATATTTATTCTATCTTCTTTTTCTTACTCTTACTTAAGATGGCAAATAAAATAATAATTACAATAATAATTCCGCCGAGAGCAACGAATATCCATGTAAATGCAAATGGAGGAGATACTTTAGATTTCCACAATGCGAGGTTGTTTTCAATAGTATCTTTCTGTGCTTCCGATAAAAGTTCATTATCGCGCAAAACAGGAATCCATTCCTTCTTCAAATTACCGAACCAGATTGAATCGGATAGTACTTTAAATTCCTTAAGGGACTGGTCTTTTCCTATCGTTGGTAAATTCTTAAGTTCATCCTGAATATATCCCTTTACATTATTAGAAAATTCCTGACCGCTATCAAAAGGCAGAATCCTGACACCTTTGCTTCTGAAAACAAGGTCAACATTCTTCCATAGTTGATTATCGATTAATGCATTCCACCTTGCAAAGTCAGAATTGATCTGTTCAATCTGAGTTGTTCTTTCTTTTTTCTTTAGAAATACATCTGCAATCTTAGGACCTATCTGGCGCCATAATTTATTTAGTTTAATTTGCTGTTTCTTCATTTCAGAAATATCATCAGCTTTTAACTGTGTAGCTTCCATCAGTTGAATGTTGTCGTTTATTGTACGTTCAACATTAAAGAAAAGATTCTTACTCTTCGTAGAAGCAACAATTTTTGACTGCTGGCCGTCGGTCATTACATCAGGCGCAACATCAAACTGAGTAAGGAGACTGTCAACCATACCCATTACAAGTTTATCTCTTTCTCTAATTGAAGCACGCAGAGTTGAAACAAGAGTATTCAGGGAATCAATCATTTTTTTATCTTTCGATACTACCCGGTTCAAATTCTGGATTTGAATTATCAGACTGAAGTTCTTAGCATTCAAATCGGAAACCTGATCTTTCAATGCTCCAACTTCCGAATTTAACTGAGTGATTTGTGTAAAGTCCCCCTTTCTTAATTGCAGTGCCTTTTCCAGTTTTTCAATTGAAGAACTAAAATTATCCGGATAAAGGCTTTTATCAAGAAGATCTTTATCGCCGATATTATCCGATTTTAATTTAGCAATCTGTTCTTCAAGGGCGGAACAATCATTCAGGTTAGAAGCATTCTTTATGCTTTCTTCAATTTTTTGGACTCCGCTTTTGAACTTTACTGTTTTTTCATAATCTGATTGTGCACTCGCAACGCGGGCAAACAAAAAGAAGAGGGCAATAAAACCAAATGTAAACTTTGCCGAAAATAATTTTCTCATTTTTTCAACCCTTCATTATTCAATAAAAACTTATTATTACCGTCAACCACTTCAATGTAAGGCGCTCTCTGATTCATAAATGGAGCATTCAGGCCATCCTTATTCAAAAGGAATTTATCATACATCTGGAATACGCCCCCTTTGCTTTCGAATACATAGATATTTTTAAACTTGGGAGAAAGGACATAATAATATCCTTTTACATCTCTGATCATCCTTACTTCCTTATTCATACAGTTTAATGAATCTTTAGTCTCTTCAAAGAATAAAGGTTTTACATTAACACTGTAGGAAAATTTAGAATCGGCAGCAAAGCCGTTGGCATCAACTTTAACCACGCTTTCAATAGGCCATGAAAAATCCACCTGAAGCAGTTTAAGGCTTGAACATGCGCCTAATATCAGCGCAGAAACAGCAATTAATATGAATTTTCTTTTTTTCATTTTCTCTCCAAAGATAATCAACTTACATAGAAATATAATTATTATAATATTAAAATTTATGTACAATAAATATTATACACTTTAAACCTGATTTTGTCCCTATTTTATTTAAAATCTTCAATTAAGCTTCATTTTCTTTCACTTTATTATTTTTACCGAATTTTTTCCATGCATAATAAACAGGTATTCCTATTACAACAAAACCAATACCGGGGTAGGTATCTTCCGGCAGATAAATAAATAAATCCACGCAAATTAAGAAAGCAATAAGAATATAAAACAGCGGCACTACAGGGTAGCCCCATGCTTTATAAGGGCGCTCTGCATCGGGCCTCTTTTTGCGTAGTATAAATATTCCTGCAATTGTAAGCATGTAGAAAATAAGCACTGCAAAAATTACGTATGCCAGAAGTTCATTATATGTACCGCTTAAACATAATACTGAAGCCCATACTGCCTGAATAACAAGTGCAAAACTTGGGACTGAATTTTTATTTAAGCTACCTACTTTCTTAAAGAATAAATTATCCTTAGCCATTGCATAATAAACGCGCGCACCTGCAAGTATTAGCCCGTTATTACATCCGAATGTAGAAACCATTATTAACACAGCCATTATTATAACGGCAGTATCTCCGAAAATTAAAGAGGAAGCAGCCGTACCAACCCGGTCAGATACTGCGAACTGAATTCCCTGTGACATTACACCGCCCCCGTTTGGATCTCCTTTTAACGGCAGTATGCAGAGATAAGCAAAGTTAGCTGAAATATAAAGAATGGTAACAATCAAAGTACCGAGGAATAAACTCATTGGAATTGTGCGTTTTGGATTTTTAACTTCCCCCGCGGTGAATGTAATGTTATTCCATGCATCGCTGGAAAAGAGAGAGCCAACCATTGCAACGCCTATTGCAGCAAGGACCATAAAACCGGATAAAGATTGAACTGAAATTATCTGTCCCCCTTTTATCTGTGTCCATGACCCACCCCAGAAATTAGAAAAGTTTGCAGTTATGGCTTCATGGTTAGAGCCGACAATTAAACCTAAAACTATTAATGCAAAGAGTGCAAGAGTTTTTGCCGAAGTGAAAACATTCTGGGCTAATTTGCCGCTCCGCAGCCCGTGCGAATTGGTGTAGCTTAGAAAAACAATACTTAGTATTGCCAGTAATTGCTGAGTTGAAATTTTAATTCCGAGATAATTTACTAAATAATTTTTATCGCTGAACCATGGGATTAAAACTCCCGTAAATTTTGCGAATGCAACACCAACAGCAGCAATGGTACCCGTTTGAATAACGATGAAGAATGTCCATCCGTATAAGAAACCCATTAATGGATTGTATGCTTCACGGAGATAAACATACTGGCCTCCCGCATGAGGCAGCATCCCTGCAAGTTCTCCGTAGCTAAGAGCAGCAGTAATTGTAACCAGTCCTGTAATTACCCAAACTAACAAAAGTAAAAACGGGGAACCGACAGTCCTTGAAATATCCGCACTTACTATAAAAATACCCGATCCGATCATAGAACCGATAACTATCATTGTAGAATCGAATAAGCCTAATTCTCTTTTAAATTCTCTTGTTTCCTGTAATTGCACTTTAGTTTCAGCCATAATGCATCTCCCTATTGTGGCGCACATTATTTTATTTGTTAAAGCCTTATTTACAGTAAAGAATGGAATACTTACATAGAATATTAATAAAAAATAGGTTTAAAAGTTAGCTTAAAAGAATGATTTTTAGGGGAGAAATTTGTCCCTAGAACAGATGGGGAATGAGCATTTTTAACCCGATACCAATTAAAATTATACCTCCTGCAAATTCCATCCTGCTCCCGAATCTCTTTCCCAGAAATGCCCCTATATAAATACCTATTAGTGAAAGTATTGCTGTAACTATTCCAATTATTGCACTCGGCTGCCAGATTAGCACTTTTTCAAATGCAAGGCTGAAACCAACAATAAGCGCATCTATGCTTGTTGCAACCGATAAAATAACAAGCGTAGAACCCTTTGAAGGATTGCCTTTAGGTTTTTCCTCTTCATCTGCAAAAGCCGCTTTAATCATTCTTATGCCGACATATAACAAAAGCAGGAATGCTATCCAGTGACTGAAATTTTTTACATAAGGTTCAATTTTATCCCCCACATACCAGCCGATAACGGGCATCAGGAACTGAAAAAGCCCGAAGTGGAATGAGAGGCGGAATTTAGACCTTGCATCATTAATCTTTCCGCTTGAACTTGCCGCAATTGAAACTGCAAATGCATCCAGTGCCAGACCGAATGCAAGTAATAATATTTCTATAATTCCCAATAACGTCCCAAAATTTGCATACAAAGCTAAATAATTCGGGCTTAATTTGAAATGATTAGAGGATGATGAAATAACTGGGGCTAAAGCCCGGAATTCTTTGATGCAATTAATCCGTCGGTTAAAAACCGACGGCAATTTATAATCAATTATCCTTCCAGACTAAGCAAAAATGGATTTTCAAGAGCTTCAACAACCCATTTCATAAAGCGTGCGCCATCTGCGCCGTCTATTATGCGGTGATCGTAGGATAAAGATAGAGGCAGCATTAATCGCGGTTCAAACTGTCCGTCTTTATAAACCGGTTCATAGCTGCTGCGTGATACACCAAGTATTGCAACTTCAGGAGAATTTATAATAGGAGTAAAGAATGTTCCCCCAATTCCGCCAAGATTGCTGATTGTAAAACAACCCCCCTGCATTTCTTCAAGGGATAGTTTTTTATCGCGCGCTTTCTGCGAAAACTCATTCAACTCTTTAGAAAGCCGGATAATATTTTTCTTTTCAATATCTCTTATTACGGGAACAAGCAAACCTCTGTCGGTATCAACAGCCACACCGATGTTTACAAATTTTTTGTAAATGACTTCATTCGATTCCATATCAACGGAGGAATTAAATTGCGGGAAGACTTTTAATCCGGAGGCAATAACTTTAAGCATGATAGCAGTAATGGTAAGTTTTCCGCCTCCCTCTGTTTCAACTTTTTTTGCAAATTTATTTCTTAATTCTTCAAGCTTTGTAATATCGGCTTTTTCAAATTGCGTTACATGCGGTATTGAAGCCCATGAGTAAGTAAGATGCTCTGCGGTTTTCCTGCGGATGTTGCTCATTGCTTTTCTTTCAACTTCGCCCCACTTGGTAAAATCGGGTAAAGGTTCTGCAATTACGGGCAAACCTGTTTTGGAAAGTCCCGGCCTGCTTATACTTTCATTCAGTTTTTTAGCATAGGCTTTAACATCATCAACTGAAATTCTGCCCCCCGGGCCGCTTCCTGTAATTTGAATAATATCAATTCCAATTTCGCGTGCAAATCTTCTAACACTCGGTGCCGCAGGTACAATAGCCTGCATCTCTTTTCTGACTGATTGAATCTGTAGCTGCTCTTCAGTCTTTGGAGGAAGAACTATTTCGGACTTAACTTCAATTACAGGCTCCGGTACAGAAATTTTTTCCGGTTTAGCAGGTTCCTGCAGTTTTGCAGCAGGTGCACCCTCAGTTTCAATTGTGTAAACAACAGTACCAATTTTTACTTTATCGCCGTCTTTAACAAATACCTCTTTAACTATGCCGCTTACTTCGGAAGGCACTTCAACGGTAGCTTTATCTGTTTCAATTTCAATTACCGACTGATCAACTTCAACTTTATCCCCCGGTTTAACAAGCACTTTAGTAACGTCGGCAGTATGAATATTTTCGCCAAGTTCCGGTATCTTAAATTCTGCTATCATCATAATTCCTAAATTCTTTTTTTTAATATAATAATAAAATTAAACCGATGCAGGATTAGGTTTAGAAATATCGATCCCTAATTCACTTTGTGCTTTTTTAAGCACTTCCGGTTTAACCATTCCTTCTTTTACTAATGATGCCAGAGTTGCATAAGCAATGTGTTTTGCATCTACTTCAAAGAAATCTCTGAGTGAGGTTCTTCCTTCGCTTCTGCCGAATCCGTAAGTACCGAGAGTAGTTAATTTGCCGGGAAGCCATTTTGCAATTGCATCCGCCTGAAGCTGTACATAATCGGAAGCTGCAACAAAAACACCTTTTTCATTTTTCGTTATTTCAGAAATATAGGGCACTTTTTGTTCTGCCGGATTACGCATATTCCATCTTTCAGTTTCCTGCGCATCAATATGAAGGTTTTTATAACTTGTTACACTCCATATATCTGCCGATACATCATATTTTGTTTCAAGAATATCAGCCGCTTTAATTACTTCATTAAGAATGGTGCCGCTGCCAAGTAAATTAGCTTTTGCTTTAACATTATTTTTGCCCGACTGCCTGAATTTGTACATTCCTTTAAGGATTCCTTCCTTTACACCTTCCTGCATTTTCGGCTGATCATAATTTTCATTCATCAAGGTTATATAATAATATATGCTTTCCTGCTTTTCATACATTCTGTAAATGCCGTCCCTAATTATAACTGCAAGCTCATAAGCGAATGCAGGATCATATACCATTAAGTTGGGAATGCTGTATGCAAGAAGAAGGCTCTGTCCATCCTGATGCTGTAATCCTTCTCCTGCAAGGGTTGTTCTGCCTGCAGTAGCACCGAGCATAAAACCTTTACAGCGCATATCTCCGGCTGCCCATGCAAAATCGCCAATCCTCTGGAAACCGAACATTGAATAGTAGGAGAAGAATGGAATTGTATTAATTCCGTAATTGGCATAAGCAGTGCCCGCGGCAATGAATGAAGACATTGCTCCGGCTTCCGTAATTCCCTCTTCAAGTATCTGTCCGTTCTTTGCTTCTTTATAAAATAATAGTGAATCTTTATCAACAGGTTCGTAAAGCTGGCCTACGTGTGAATAAATACCGATCTGTCTGAACAAAGCCTCCATACCGAATGTTCTGGCTTCATCGGGTACAATAGGGACTATCAATTTACCGAGTTCTTTATCTTTTAACAGTTTAGCAAGTATTTTTACATAAACCATAGTAGTTGATACTTCCCGCCCTTCGGTACCGGCATAAAATTCTTCGAATAATTCTTCGGAAGGAGTTTTAAGAGGAGGATTAACTACGGCACGTTTTGGTAAATAGCCGCCAAGCGATTTTCTTTTTTCCTGAAGATATTTTAGTTCGGCGCTGTCTTCATCAGGTTTATAAAAAGGTGCATTGTGTATTTCTTCATCACTGATTGGAATACCGAACCTGGTTCTGAAACTTTTTAATTCGTCATCATTTAATTTTTTCTGCTGGTGAGTAATATTTTTACCTTCGCCTGCTTCGCCAAGGCCGTATCCTTTAATTGTTTTTGCAAGAATAACAGTAGGAGCACCTTTGAATTCAACAGCGGCTTTAAATGCTGCGTAAACTTTTTCAGGATCATGCCCGCCGCGTTTCATTTTTTCAAGATATTCATCTGAGAATTTTTCTACAATCTTAAGAAGTTCGGGATATTTACCGAAGAAATTATCACGGATGTATTTCCCCCCGCGTACAACATGGTTCTGCGATTCTCCGTCAAGTGTTTCGTTCATTCTTCTAAGAAGCATTCCTGTTTTATCCTGCTCAAGAAGAAGATCCCAATCGCTTCCCCAAACAACTTTAATAACATTCCAACCCACACCTCTAAAGTTTGCTTCAAGTTCCTGGATAATATTGCCGTTCCCTCTTACCGGGCCATCGAGCCTTTGCAAGTTACAGTTAATAACAAATATTAAGTTATCCAATTTTTCACGTGCAGCAAGGGATATTGATCCGAGTGCTTCCGGTTCATCGGTTTCGCCGTCACCAAGGAATGCCCAAACTTTTGAATTGTCCGCTTTTTTCAATCCGCGGTCTTCAAGGTACCTGTTAAAACGTGCCTGATAGATCGCCTGAATAGGGCCTAATCCCATAGATACAGTTGGGAATTCCCAAAAATCGGGCATAAGCCATGGATGCGGATAAGATGATAAACCGCCCCCCGGTTTTAATTCCCTTCTGAAATTTTCAAGCTGTTCTTTTGAAAGCCTTCCTTCAAGATATGCACGCGCATAAATTCCGGGAGCTGCATGTCCCTGAAAATAAATTAAATCGCCCCCGTTTGGATTATCCTTTCCTTTAAAGAAATGATTATAACCTATTTCATACAAAGTTGCGGCAGATGCGTATGTGGAAATATGTCCCCCAATACCGGGTTCCTCTTTATTTGCACGGACAACCATAGCCATAGCGTTCCAGCGGATGATGCTTTTAATTCTTCTTTCAATTTCCCTGCTTCCGGGAAAGTTAGGCTGTTTATCTCTTGGAATTGTATTTACATAAGGAGTATTAGCCGTAAAAGGAAGAGCAACTCCCGCTGCATGAGCGTATGTACTGAGTTCGTTAAGTATTTTTTTGACTTTTTCCGGTCCGTGGGTTTTAAGAATATATTCAAGGGAATCAAGCCATTCCCTGATTTCTAGTTCTTCATCATTTAAATTTTTTATATCGTCCATGTTTATCCTTTATTATAGTCTTGTATATTAACAGATTTAACTATTCTAAATACAAGATTCAATTCTGATTTATTACTAAATATATATATTTATAACGAAAATGACGGAAAGGATAGTTCCAAAAAATTTTTTAAAATCCCATAATAAGGCAGAAAATTTCAATTTTTCTTAAAGTAAAGAAATTAATATAAAACCTGAATATCTTTTAGATTTGAGAATGGAATGCAGACGAAAACTATAGAGTTTATCCTTTCTGTAATTAATAAACCATAGATAATAAATTGCCGGTGCTTAAATGTAATCCGTCTAATGATGAATCATTCAGCTGCCGGCAAACAAAATAAACTTTATAAGCCCGCCGGTGGCGGGCAATCTTTATGAACTTTATAAACTTTACGAACTAACTTATCTTCTCTACAACTACAGCAGTACCGTAGCAAAGTACTTCCGTAACGCCGCTCATTACTTCGGTGGCATCATAGCGTACGCCGAGAAGAGCATTTGCACCGATTGCCTGCGCATGAGCTACCATCATTTCAAATGAATCTGTTCTTGTTTTTTCGCAAAGTTCGGTGTAGATAGTAATATTGCCGCCGAATAATGTCTGCAGCCCTGCGCCAATGTTCCCCACAATAGATCTGGAGCGTACTATCAGCCCTCTTACAACTCCAAGATTTTTTACCACTCTGTAACCATCTAAAGTAAATGTAGTAGTAATTAAATGATGATCCATGTTTATACTCCTATTGTTTAATATTTTATTTTTAGATTTTTATTTTCCATTAAACCGAAAGTATTACCGAAAGGGTCAATAACAGTTGCAGCCAAAATACCGCCGCCAATATCGGTAATATCGTCCTGCCGCTGAGCGCCTATTAATAAAAGATGCTTAAATGTTTCTTCGATATTTGTTACACTCCAAAAGGCAACATGCCCTTCATCTTTAACCTGTGAATTTTCTGCATTGGGATCAACGCCTAATTCAAATTCCCCGATTTTAAAACCGACATAATATGGTTCGTCAATATAAGGGATTACTTCAAGTGCGCGTGTATACCAATCTTTACCTTTTTCAATATTATCGACATGATATACAACAGCTGCAAGGCCGTCAATCATTTCACTGCTGAATGAGTCATCAGAATCTTTAGACTCCCCAATCTTTAATATTTTTTTTGCCATCCGGAGGTCTTTTTCCAGAACAAGCAGCCTGATATGCATAAGATATTTCGAGCTTGGATTAAGTCCCCCTGCATCATCATTAGATATTATAGATGTGATGCCTCTATCGGCTAAAGCCTGTTTTGCAATTTCAGAGCTGAATTCATCCTGAAAAGTTTTAACAACAACAGTTCTGTTTTGAGTTATAGTTTCATCAGCAGCGGGTTCTTCATTCGTTTCAGGTTCATTAACTTCCTCCTTAGGCTCATTCTTATCATTAAGATCTGCGCCGCAAACTCGGCAGTAATTATCATTTTCATCAACAGTGGAACTGCAGTTCGTACAGTAAAATTCTTCGTCCATATAATTTTTCTTTATTTAATGATATTAGGTTTAGAATATACTAAAAAGGGCAATTATTCTCATATTATAAACAATTAAAATGAGTAACCGATGCCCACTTAAAGTTGAGCGGTTAGAAACTGCTGATTGTAATTATCCAGGTCTCTAATCCCCTTATCGAACCAGATTGAATGCACGTACCTAAGCTTTATTTTTGATGAAAAAAAGAATCCGTTGTTCTCATTATTAAAAAAAGTTGAGTATTCTATAAATGCATTTATACCCAGACATGAAGAAGCTAGCATGTCATTAAGAGACAAGCTGTAATTTGGGTCTTTATAATACAACGTACGGTTAAGAATTGAAAAAGATGGGCCGCCGCCAATAGAGAAATTATTATCCAGCTTTTTTACATAAGCATAATCTATATTATGTTGTATTAAAGTATAAGTTGCCCAAATTGAATATACAGCATCAGTTGGGCTAACAGCTATAAATTCTAATAACCGATCTTTACCGCTTCTGATAAAACTATATTCAAGCTGCAAGCTACCGCCAAGTATATTATCTTTTTGATATGAAATTCCGGCTGCAAAAATAAAACGTAAATTCGCATCCTGAAATCCAATAATTGAGTTTTCGGAATTGCTGATAAAAATACCCGGACAAAAATTAATTGCAATCTTATCCTGTGCGTGCAATAATGATGCAGCAAACAATAAAAACAAGCAAGTGCAAAGCAATATTAAATTTTTCATTGTTTCACCAATAAAATGTATTTAGTCGTTTTGGAATAATAATTGCTTTGAATTCCTTTTATCTCGATAGTATAGAAGTAAATCCCTTCTGCTAAATTAGAACCGTTAAAACCGGCTGTATGTATACCTGGGTCCATGTCTTCATCCGTCAATGTTGCAATTGTAGTATTATAGCTGTTTCCAATTGTCACAGTTACATGGCTTCTTACGTCAATTGAATATGAGATAGTAGTAGTTGGATCCACTAACAATGAAGAATTACATCCTGCAAGAATAATTGCCGGGAAAATAATAAATTTTGCTAATTTCATCTACACGCCCTCATAATATATATAACATCGTTAATTATTTTTCTTGTTTATAAACAGGTGTTGAAAAATTATATAGTTTAATAATAAAATCATTTTAATTTAACATGCAATTACAAAAAGTCAACGACGCATTGTTCAACTAATTTTGTATCTCTTCCCGACTTTAAAATAATAATTTAATTGCTTTTTACAAAGTCAAAAAGTCATCTCTATCTTTAATTTTATAAGGGATGTAAAAGTAATTTTGCCGGCATATAATCAGGTGGAGATATTTTAACTAACTAAAATATTTTGCATAGATCAGTTCGTCCATAACAAAATTATTTTTATAGATTTGTTTTTTCAATCTTGCTTCCAGCAAAAACCCGTTTTTTTCAAGAACCTTTGCAGAAGCATGATTGCATTCGAATACTTTTGCAAATATTTTAATTACATTAAGATTCCTTTTTGTATAAGCCAGAACTTCTTTTACAGCCGAAGACATAATCCCTTTATTCCAGAAATCTTCACCAAGCCAATACCCTAACTCTACAGTCTTTTTATAAATATCCATCTGCAAATGAAGCCCAATTGCACCCACAGCTTCATCATTAACAACAATTGCAAATATAATTGCGTTATTTGTTTTTGAAACCGACTCAATAAATTCTACCGCATTTTTTTTATTATAAGGAAAAGGGAACCTTTCCTTTAAATTTTCCGAAACCTTCATGTTATTAGCATATTTAGCAATAGAATCAGCATCATCCATTTTTAATGCCCTCAACGAAAAATCAACTTTAGCCATTCTGCTCCTTTTCCTGTTCTAACAATTCTGTTTATAAAGATATATAATATTATTTAAATATTATATATATATAATAATCAGTTTCAGTTAAAAGCTGTGTAAAAAAGAGCATATAAAAGAGGAGAAATACTTATTTTAATTCTGATTTAACCAGGCGTTCTCCAATGCCCCAGCCGCTAATCCATTTATATATTCCTATTCCTTCCTTAAAGGTAATGGAATATTCTTCATCATAAACCTGTGGATCATCATAATAGAATGACATATAGGGCCAATTTTTAGAAATTACGGAGACATTATAATTGAGCCCGTTTATATATTCAAATTTATCATTTACATTAAGATTGAATTTTGCTTTTGGAGTAATGTATGGGCTTTCCTGTCCATTATCTATATATTCATATAATATGTTTACGTTTGGGTTGTAATATAAAACGTAAGAATATGAGTAATCATAAGTAATATAAAAGCAGTTTATGACATAAAATTGGATGCCGTCAATATATTTGGTATCGGCAACGGTCCAAATTTCATTTATATTTGTGGAGTCGAAATTAGATGAATAAGAATCAGGGGCATAATACCATTTATTTCCAATCTGCATAGGAAAATATTTCCCCGAATCTCCCGCATTAGGCGAATTTACATCGCAACTGATAAACACAGAAAGTGATAATACCAAGAGGAATGAAAACATCTTTTTACTGCTAATAAACTTCTTCATCTGCAATACCCGTTTAAATTTGTCAAGTAATTATTCAGTGCTGACATAATAACATGATTAGAGTTAATTAGCAATTGACTTTTAATAGTGCATTACTTTTCACCTAATTAAGTATTGTCCTTCAAAAATTTCATTATTTCATCTCTTTTAACTTTACCCATTTCATTACGGGGAATGTGTTCCAGGAAAAATATCTTCTTCGGAATTTTATATTTGGCAATCTTAAATAATAGAAATTTCTGCAATTCTTCTACAGTAATGGACATATTATCTTTTACCTGTACGGCAGCACACGGGATTTGTCCCCATACATTATCATCCATTGGATATATATATACATCCTCTACGCATGGATTCTGCCTAACGGCATCTTCCACTTCCTTCGGACTTATATTTTCCCCTCCTGAAATGATTAAGTCCTCGCGGCGGGCTTCTATATATAAAAACCCCTCATCATCAATTCTGCCGAAATCCCCGGTGTAATAATTGCCTTCTTTAATTTTGCTGTTGGTTTTTTCCCGGTTTTTATAATATTCTTTAAAAAGGGAAGGGGCTTTTACCGTAATTTCATCATTAATAATTTGAATGAACACACCTTTGAATGCTTTACCGGCTGAGGAGTATTTTTGAGGAATATCTTCAACACTTAAGCCTGCAATCATTGAGCATGTTTCAGTTGAACTATAAACTTTTATTACAGGCCACCCTGCTTTATAAGCTGCTATGATCAGTTCATCAGAAGCAGGAGCCCCGCCAAGAAATATACACCGAAGGCCTTCATAAGGTGTAAAACCGCTCTCCATAAAGCGGATCAATGTTGTTGGAACAATTGAAACAACAGATGCTTTATGGCGCTTCATTGAATTGTAAAGATCATCATGTTTGATTGAAGAAGAGAAAGAAACTGCACCGCCCGAAAGCAATGCGCGTACCAGGACCATGAATCCGCCGATATGATAAAATGAAAGGGATGCTGTAAATATGTCATTATCAGATAGAGTAATGAAAGAATCAGTAAGCTTTACACTTTGTGTTAGAGAATAAAATGTATGCACTACTGCTTTTGACTTTCCGCCGCTGCCCGATGTAAACATAATCAATGCTGTATCATCAGCATTAATTTTTATATTATAATGTTCATCAGTTAGTAATGACTGTACATTATCCGCATCAAAAATAATTTTAGCAATATTATCTAAAGAAGACACATTCCGGGCATTTGTTTCATCCAGTACAACATGCTTGATATCAGCGTTACTCAGTTGAATGGATATCTCAATTGCGGTATTTCTAACATTAAGAGGAACCGGAACTGCACCAAGAATCCAAAGAGCATTTATTATTATATAATAGTTGTAATTGTGACTGTAAAGTATTCCGGCGTTACTCCCCGCTGTAATTCCTCTGGCTTTTAAAAATCCTGCTGCAATAAAACTTTTTTTGTATAACTCTTCATAAGATAAAACATAATCATCAGTCATAACCGCGGGATTATAGGGCAATGAAGTAAATCTTTCACCGAGCCACCAACAATTTTGGAAGTCCTTAATCATATAATTTCACATTTAAACTCTGGAGGATAGTATTCGCGCCGGAAAGTGATTTTTCCATTTAAAACAGGGAATGGATCGGCAAATAAATCATTAATCATTAAGCTTCCGGTATCCAGTCCATGTGCGTAATTATGGCGTGTCATGGAAGAAAGCAGAGCAAGGCCGCTTCTTCCTGCCGAGCTTTCAAAGGAGGAAGATATAATAATGTTTTTATTAAATGATTCGGCATGCTTAATAATTGCAAATATTTCAAAAAATGCTCCCAGTATCATCGGTTTTATAACTATAAAATTTATATTACTCTGGCACAGAATATTATAAACATCTTCAATTGTTTTAACCGATTCATCTATTGCAACAGGTACAGAGGAAATATCGGCCAGAGCAGTAAGATCATCAATCCCTTTGCATGGTTCTTCAACATATTCGGGATTGAATTTACCTAGCATTGCCAGATTTTTCTTTGCTTCGTTTAATGCCCATTTGCCGTTTGCATCAAACCGAAGTTTTATCTCATTCCCGAATTCATTTCTTATTGAGCGGATTAATTGGAGGTCTTCTTCAAAATTATTTCTTCCGATTTTAATTTTAAAAGCAGCATAGCCGTTTTTAATTTTTTCGGCCATTGCATTTAATACTTCTGTATTCTCTTCAAGGCTTATTACGGCATTTACATCAACATATGGCCTGACGCCGGCTAATAATTTTTCATTTAAGGAAATATCATTTATTAATGATAACGAGAATACAGCCTGTTCAAATGCAAATTTTAATGAGGGGCTCAGGTTAAAATCAAATCGGTTTTCTTTTAAAGATGTAAAATCATTAATTATAATTCCAATTGCCTTTTTAGACAACAGCTCTAATTCTTTCTCCACATCTTCAAGCGCCTCGGAGCTGAACCCCGGCAATGGAGAAGCCTCGCCCCATGCCGTATTCCCTTTTTCATCATTTAAATTAATTATAAACCCATTACGGTCGCTAAATGCGCGTGAGGAATTATGGAAGGGGGATTTGAATTTAATTGAGAAAAACTGATATGTGAAACCGGCTATCTTCATAAAAGAATTCCGACTGCAAATAAAAATGCGTACAAGCCGGATAATTTAGCTGTTAATTCAAGAGTTTTGTTAAGTTCTTTCCCTTTAAGTGTAAATATCATCTTAACAAGTTTATATGAAAGTGGAAGGCTTAACAAAGGTAGAAATACATAAACATTCTTCTTGAATGTAACATAGACAATAAACGGAATAATGTATGAAAGAATCATAAAAAACAGATACTGGAATTGTGCGAATCTGGCTCCCAGGATAACTGCTAAAGTTTTTTTCCCGTTCAGCTGGTCTTCATCCCTATCCCTGAAATTATTTACTACGAGAATATTGGTAATTAATGCCCCGGCAGGAACACTTGCCCAATATACCAATCCAGTTACCTCATGTGCCTGGACATAATATGTACCCACCGTTCCTACAAACCCGAAAAAAAGAAAAACAAAAATATCACCAAGGCCGTTATAAGCTAACGGGAAAGGCCCTGCCGTATATGCAATACCTGCAAGTATTGAAGTAACGCCAATCATTAAAACATATATACCGCCAAGATAAACCAGATATAATCCCAATAGAAAGCATGTCCCGAAAACCAAAACAATTCCGTATTTCATTTCACGTGCAGAGATTAAGCCGGAAGCAAGAACACGTATGGGGCCTAATCTGTCTTTTTTATCTGTTCCTTTAAGAAAATCGAAAAGGTCATTTACAAAATTGGTACCAATCTGAATTAAGACCGAGCAGATAAGTGCGGCAATTGCAGCAGGCAGATAAAACTTTCCGTCATGCATTGCAATGGAGGAACCGACGATTACAGGAACTACTGCAGCAAGTAAAGTCCTTGGCCTGCTTGCAAGTATCCATGCATAGGGTTTAGAAATAGTATTAGTAACTGCATTATTCATAATTATGCCTATGGAACTCTCGGGAATTTTGAAAAATCGGGTTTACGTTTCTGGTTATATGCGTTTTTGCCTTCCTGTGCTTCTTCACTCATATAATAAAGTAGAGTTGCATTGCCTGCAAGTTCCTGTATTCCTGCCTGGCCGTCAAGTTCTGCATTGAAGGAAGATTTAAGCAAACGAATTGCCAGCGGGCTCTTTTCTAAAATTTCCTTTGCCCACTGGATTCCTTCCTCTTCAAGCTGTTCTACAGGAACGACTTTATTTACTAATCCCATTTCGTATGCTTCCTGTGCATTATATTGGCGGCAAAGGTACCATATTTCACGGGCGCGTTTTTGTCCTACAAGCCTTGCAAGATAGCTTGCGCCGAATCCCCCGTCAAAACTTCCAACTTTTGGGCCTGTTTGACCGAAGACAGCATTATCTGCAGCAATCGTTAAATCGCATACAACATGAAGCACATGTCCCCCGCCTATTGCATAACCTGCAACAAGCGCAATTACCGGTTTAGGAATGCTTCTAATTTGCTTCTGGACATCGAGAACATTAAGGCGCTGTACACCGTCTTTGCCTACATATCCTTTAGTTCCTCTTATTGATTGATCTCCGCCGGAACAAAATGCATACTTACCGTCTTTAGCAGGGCCGGCTCCTGTAAGAAGAATAACACCAATACTTGCATCTTCATGTGCATCTGCAAAGGCATCATACATTTCAAGAGTTGTTTCAGGGCGGAAGGCATTTCTTTTTTCGGGACGGTTAATAGTTATTTTGGCAATGCCATCCATTTTCTCATAAATTATATCTTTATATTCTTTTGCTTTCTTCCAGTTATATTTCATTTTATTCTCAGGAATAGTTATCTAATAAATACTTATTAACTAAATTAATAAATTCCTCCGGTTTTTCTAAATGCACATTATGCCCGCACCCCGGAATTTGGAAATGAGCAGATGAAGCAATTTTTTCATGCATGCGTTCATTTATCTCATAATACTTTTTATCCATTTCTCCGGTTACCAGTAGAACCGGAATACCTATTTCTTCAAGTTCCCACCACAGATTCGGCATATTGCCCGTACCGAATCCCAATAAGCAGTTTATCAAGCCAATAGGATTATTATCTCTCTTCCTTTGTTCCAAATCTTTATATCGTTCAGCTGATAATTCTTTAAGGCTCTCAAAAAGAGGCTGATTTAACCAATGAGTAACAAATTTATCCATGCCATCGGATTCTAATATTTTAATCAGTACTTTATCGCTTCTTACTCTTTCATTGCGGAACTGCAATTCCTTAATTCCGGGAGTAGTACTCTCAAGTATTAACCCCATTACCTTTTCAGGGCAAAAGGAATAGTATGACAAAGCTGCTCTGCCTCCCATTGAATAACCGCAAAATATTGCTTCTTTAAATTTGAGTGCATCCATTATGCAATCAAGCTGGCGCGTGATTGATTCAACCGAATAGAATTTTGCATCATCCGGTGCGGAAGATTTACCGTGCCCAATTAAATCTACAGCTACAGGGAGAAAGCGCGGGGGAAGTTTATCATATATAAATTGCCAATCGGCAGAAGAGCCTGTGAAACCATGAAGGAATATTACGGGATTTAAATATTCATCCAACAAAGCTTCATTAACTTCAACGTATAAAGAAACCTCACCCGATTGAATTATCATTTATCATTTTTCCGGTTTTAATTATTGCTTCATTCCAGAATTTCTTTCTGATCTGTAATGATTTATTTGAGTCGGTCTTTATTTCGAGAACTTTAATTTTTTGATTCTGATTTGCCGCAGTAATGTTCTTTCTTAAATCATTCCAATTCTTTACTGATATATATTTACAGCCGAACGCAGTAATGATTTTCTTAAAATTAACATTAAGGGGCGTTTTGAAATACTCAATAAATATTTCCTTTTGTTTTGAAATCGGCAGATGCTCAAAAATCCCTCCTCCGTTGTTGTTAATCAATATTATTGTAAGGGGAAAGGAATACTTATTGTTATTAACAAGGGCGTTAAGATCATAATAGAATGCAAGGTCACCGATTACAAGATAAGCCGGCACATTGGATTGAGCGGCAATTCCGCATGCGGTTGAAATGTTGCCGTCAATTCCGCTTGCTCCTCTGTTTGTAAACAGGCGAATTTTTTTATCGGATTTATTTGCAAAAATATCAAAATCGCGTATGGGAAGCGAATTTGAAACAAACAGATTGCATTCTTTGGGAAGAGAAGAGATTATTTCATTTACAATTCTTCCTTCAAAGGGGAAAGAAGCACCATCAATCATTTCATTTTTTAAAGCCGAGACAGATAAGTTCAATTTCCTTATTTCTTGAAGCAGTTTGTATGCCGGATTAAATCTACCCAACAATTTTACTGTCTCTAAGCAGAAAATTCCAGGAAGGCATTTTATTGTTCTTTTGGCGGTTAATGACGGGTCATGCCAATCGCCATGTTCATTAATAAGGTATTTAGCAGCTTTTGATTTGGCAAAGAACTCAAGCATAACCTGCGAAGTAGGAGCTGCGCCGAACTGAATTATTATTTCAGGATCAAATGCCTTGCGGAATTTTTCAGAACGGACTAAAGAAGTAAAGTTCTCAATCAGATATTTATTATCCTTCTGCCCAAAGCGGAGTGATGTGGCTCCGTCTGCAAAAATAGGAAATCCTGTTTTTTGTGCTAAAGCCAATAAATGTTTTTCAAATCCTTTATTATAGTCACCAAACCCGCAGAGTATTATTCCATTTACTCCCTTGCAGATATCCTTTGCTATTTTTTTTATTACATTTAATTCTTTGGGCTTAATCCGGTCATGTGCTGCATTAATAGATGTATTAAACTGCCATATTTTATTTAATAATTTTCCATCAATTATATCAGTATAGCTTTCCGGTTCAAATGGTTTTTCAAAATGAATGTTAAAGTGTACCGGGCCTTTATTAAGTTTAAATGTGTTAAAAGCCGAAGTTGTAATTTGCCTTAAATCCCTGAAAGATTTTTCATTTATTTCTTTAATGGAAAAATCAAAATATCTGCGTATATGATTAGAATAAATATTGTATTGGTTAATGGTCTGATTAGCACCTTTGCCGTAAAGATAAGAAGGCCTATCGGCTGTGCATATGATTAATGATACTCCCGACTTATATGCTTCAATTATAGCCGGGTACAATTCAGCAACTGCTGTTCCCGATGTAGTAACTATAAGTACCGGAGTATCAGATTTATTTGCCATTCCCAATGCAAAAAATGCAGATGAGCGTTCATCAACAAAAACGTATGATTTTATTTTCTTATTTGCTGCAATTGCATAGTTAAGAGGAGTATTACGCGAGCCGGGGGAAACGCAAGCATACTTCACTCCTAAAGCAGCGAACTGCTCAATTAAAAACTTCGAGTAAAGAATATTTCTATTTATTTCTATTTTCATATCCAAATATGGAAAAAATCGGTTTAAATTTAATCTCAGTTTCTTCAAATTCCGAATCGGCAATAGAACCATCCACTATCCCGCACCCTGCAAATGCATACAATTTCTTCTCTTTTATCAACGCGGAACGGATAGCAACATCAAATTCCCCTTCCCCATACAAATTAAACCAGCCTGCAATTCCCGAATACAAGCCTCTTTCATACGGTTCATTCTTCAGAATAAAATTCAATGCCGCTTCTTTAGGGAATCCGCATACTGCCGGTGTAGGGTGAAGTTCTTTTACAAGATCAATGAAAAATTTATCTTCATCAATAGTACCTTTTATTACGGTTTTTAGATGCTGAATATTTTCAAGCCGGGCCAATTCAGGCTCGCTGTTATAAGAAACTGAGGACGCATATTTATTTACAATAGATAATATATAATCGGTAACAACTTTTTGTTCGGTTATATCCTTTCCGCTTTTAAGAAGCTGCTCGGAATAGGATTTGTCCTTGCCTCCGTCCGAACTCCTTTTTATTGAACCTGCAAGGGAATCTGTTTCAAATTCCCCTTTTGAAATTTTAAGAAGTTTTTCGGGTGTAATACCGAAAAAAACAGAATTATTATTTTTATTTAGAAAAACCGTGCAATCGGGGTATTTGGCAGCAATATCTTCAAGCAGATCGAGACTGAGGCTGCCTTCTATATCAAATTCCGTTTTTCTTGATAATACAACTTTTCTGAAAGAGCCTGCACTAATTTCTTTTAGTGCGTTATTAACTAAATCAGCCCACTCTTTTTTAGAAATATCTTTTCTATTACTTAAAACAGGAGTTTTTGAGATTACATCATTATTATGTTCAAAAAAGAGAATATATTTTTTAAATTCCTCTCGAATATCAGATACAGGCATTTCGAGAGAAAAATTATAAGCCAGCCAGGCACCATCCGGATTTTGCAGAATAGTAAATTTGGGCATAAACCAGGGCATTCCGGTTAGATCATTCCAGATCGGATTCTTTGAAAAATCCGCAAATTCATCAGTTCCGCAAAAAAGTGGGATGTTTAATCGGATAGATTCATCCTGATTACTTATGAAATCGGTTCTTAAACTATCAAACGTTTCTTTACTGTACATTAATTTATTGAAACCGAAAACTTTTTCGGAACCTATACGTCCAAATACATGGAAAAAAATCTTCTCGTTTGCCTTTTTCCACAGAAACTGAGGTTCAGAGGTCAGAAACGCGTTTTTTGAAACGTTGAGAATCATAGAAGGAGGAATCGGGTATATGAATTGTGCCCACTTCTTATTACAGGATGTTTTGTGTTCTTTGCCTATTAACACAAAAGCATCAAATTGTTCCAAAATCCGGTTCTGCATTTTATGAATTCATTTTTATTAATTAAATATAATTGTTGTTTTAGTAGTTTCAAATCGCCTAAAATAAAAAGAATTTTTAGAAGATTTGAATAAAAAAAACGAGGGAATAATGAACGGCCAAAACGGAAACCTTACGTTCGAATTATGGGATAAATTTTCCCGTGCATATGATAAAATAAAAAAAATGCAGACTAAGCATATCTTCGAAAAAAACCTTACTGCTCCTCAATACAGCGTGCTTGAAACATTATACAAAAATGGGCCAATGCCTCTGAAAAAGATTAGCGAAGAGTTAATGGTTACCGGCGCTAATATTACCTGTGTGGTTGATAACCTTGAAAAAGAAGACTACGTTAAAAGAGTTCATTCAAGGGATGACCGCAGGGTAATCAATGCAGAACTTACCGAAAAAGGTAAAATCAAAGTAACCCAGATATACCCCGAATATTCCAACCATCTTCACAGAATGATTTCTATTCTTTCAGAAGAAGAACAGAATCATCTTGTAAGAATGCTTGAGAAACTTAACGCATAGATTATTTCAGAAGGACTAAGGCAGCCCATTCGTCCATTCTTTTATGGCCAATAAGCTTTAGTCCTGTTTGTAAATAAGATTTAAGAATATCATCTTCATCCGTAATTAAAAGACCGGATAAAATTATTCTTCCGCCCATTTTTATTTTACCAATAAGTTCGTCTTTTATTTCAAGCAGAATATGTTTATTAATATTTGCCACTACCAGATCAAAATCCTTTTCCGGAACATCTTTAGTTTCGCATAATCTTATTTCAACTTTATCTTTCAGATTGTTCAGTTCAACGTTTTCATTACCATTTAAAAGGCACCATTCATCATTATCAATTCCAATTGCCTTTTTCGCACCAAGCAAGACGGAGCAAATTGCAAGAATTCCGGTACCACACCCCACATCAAGCACAGAGTCATCTTTTTTAACGTATTCTTCACAAAATTGCAAAACAAGGTTAGTCGTTGCATGATCCCCCGTTCCGAATGACATTTTGGGATCAATCTTTACAATCACCTGCCCTTCCTTTGCATTGTATTCCTTAAATGAAGGCTTTATTACAATTTTATCCGTTACTTCTATAACACGGACTTTCTTTTCCCATTCTTCATTCCAGTTCTTATTTTCAACAGATTTATACTCAACTGAAAATGTTTCAACAAGGCTTTCCTTTTTTAGCGCCAGAAGAATAGCCTCAATATTTTCTTTTGAAACATCACTCTCTTCCAAAGCAAAGAGTGCAAGATTATCATCCTGTTCGGTTATGCCTTCCAAAGGAAGCTCCCATAATGCGCCGCTAACTACTTCTGCATTAAATGGTGTGAATTTTACTATAAACTCTTTATAATTTTTCATCTTTTATTCATCCTTGTCGGATTTAATTAAATAAATTGCGTTACAGATTTGATCCTGAATATCCCTTATTCTTTTTGCATCACCTGTAAAGTTTTGTATGTAAATTGCAAACGCCATAACATGTTTATGAACGGTTGTAATATAGCCTGCCAGATTAGATACGCCCCTTAATGTACCGGTTTTAGCTTTTACGCTTTGGAGTGTTGAAAATTCCTTCATTCTTTTAGCAAGTGTGCCGTCAACTCCTGCAATCGGAAATGAATTAAGCATTACATCATACATTTCCTGATTTGCATAAATATATTTCAGGATTTCAATCATCATACTGCACGTAATAAGGTTATAGAATGAAACTCCGGAGCCATCGACAATCTGATAGTTTTTCTTTTTTATTCCGGATAGTACAAGAAGGCTGTCAATATATTTAATTCCATCTGTTGCGCTTACTTTTCTTTTAAGCTGTTCATATGCGGTAAGCCGTAAAAGCATTTCGCCATTAAGGTTATCGCTCGGTTTATTAGTAGCTTTTAAAACATCGGGAAGCGGATGAGAGACAGTACCTATTAATTTAATTCCTGCAGGTGTTTTAAGAGTATCGGTTATCCCATTGAATTGAATACTATTCCGTTTAAGCGCTTCAACAAAAAGTGTTTGTAAATATTTTTCAGGGTGAACCAGATTAACTTCCGTCGTATCCGGTTTACCCGCTATTCCTATTACTCCATCAACCGAAATATCATTTTTCCTGTTTACCCAATTACGTGTTACTAAAATATGGGTATCACCAGCTTCAATAGTTTTCGCTTTATTAGTGATTTTTACAAAACCGGTTTCAGGAACTGTTTTTACTTGTGCCGATTCCCCTGTTTTAGCCGGAGAAGTAATAACCATAATTGAATTTTTATTTACCGGAAGAGAATTCATATAGGGAACGAATTTCCCGGGATCATCGTCCCACATCCAGCCGCTGCTCCAGAATAGTGAATCCATTTTTGAAATATCTGCATAGATATTCCCCGTAATTTTTTTTATTCCGAGATTCTTCAGTGCCGATACAAACGTTTCAATTCCGCTGATAGAAAATTCGGGATCAAATCCCCCTTCTATATAAATATTACCCGTATAAACAGAATCCGTAACCGGTTTATCCAGATAAAGGTTGGTTTTAAGATTGTAATCCGCTTTAAGAAACTGCAATGCAGCAGCGGTAGTAAATATTTTTAGTGTTGAGCCGGGGCGTACAAGCAATTTTTCATTTCTTTCATAAATAGATTTGCCGTCTCTTAAATCATAAACCGAAATAGCAATCTGTGTGGAATCAAACAGGGAATATTTCAGAATTGTATCCAGCTTTGACATAAAATAAAGAGAACCCGCCTGCGCGTAACAGTTAAGGGCTGATAAGAGTACAACTGCGAGGATTAGTTTTTTCATATCTAAAAATACTCCCTTTCCCTGAAATCAACTCCAATTTCATCGGCAACAAATTTTTTAGCCGCTTCTGAATCTACTTCATTCAATCCCACAATTGACATTACTACATGAGTATAGTTTTTAGCCTTCTTTGCAAAGTCCACCATTTCAGCATGCATTTTAGGATCAATTTGCATCAGTTTACCATATTGAACAGGGTCAACTGAATTTAAACTTATTGAAATTGTATCCAAAAGCCCTTTTAGTTCGGGGGTTATATCTCGTTTGTTAATAACATTACCGTGTCCGTCAGTATTCATTCTTGTTTTTCCGCCGTTGTCCTTAACATATTTTGCAATGTCCTTAACCAGATCCCAGCGGATAGTAGGTTCACCGTAACCGCAGAAGACTATTTCTTTAAATGTTTTAGGATCTCCAATTTCTTTAATATAAACATCAGCTTCAGGTTCTTCCGATTTGGACATTTTTAAATTATATCCTTTAATAGTAGCTTCCCCTTTGCGGTCACAGAACACACAATCGGAATCGCACCTGTTCGTAACATTAATATATAGGGAATCGCCAATTTTGTAAGTAAAACTTGTTTTAGGTTTCATACCAATACCAAATAATTTATAAACATTGTTGGATGTTGTCCGTGCTACATCTTCAATGGTAAGATGATGCACCTCGGCTATTTTTTCAGCAACCAATTTAACATAAGCAGGTTCATTTCTTTGTCCCCTGTAGGGAATAGGCGTCATAAACGGGGAATCTGTTTCAAGCAGAAGGTTTTCAACATCAATACCGGATAATATTTTTCTTATGTTGTCAGCCTTAGCAAAAGTAATGTTTCCTGTAAACGAAATATAATGACGCATTTCAATTAATTCCCGTGCATCTTTAAGGCTTCCGGCAAAACAATGCATCTGCCCGCGTACTTTTCCTTTGTATTTCCGCATTAAGGTCATTACATCATTATCCGCTTCACGGTTATGAATAATTAAAGGGAGCTTAAGATTTATTGCCAGATTTATCTGATCTTCAAATGCCTCGGCCTGTTTATCTTTAGGACAAAAGTCATAGAAATAATCGAGCCCGGCTTCACCAATAGCCACTACTTTTTTTGAAGCAGCAAGCTGTTCTACGTTTTTCAGCAAATCGGCATTCCAGTCTTTTGCATCGTGAGGATGAACACCTACCGAAGCATAAATCAAATCATATTTTTCCGCCAGTTCAATTGCCTGTTCCGATGATGCAATATCAGTTCCTGGAACAATAATATAATCCACGCAGGCTTCTCTTGCCCTGTCAATAACCTGGTTAATTTCGCCGTTAAAATTAGGGTAAAACAAATGTGCATGAGTATCAATATACATATCAGGGTCTTTCTATTTTTTATATTCAAAATTACGGAATTATAAGGAGTATAGAAAATGAGGCATGGATGACAAACATCAAATAATATTAAAAATTGATTCATAACCTTATATTTTACTAAAAAGCGAAAAGGTTAACATTTAAATCTTTTTAGTGATGAACTAAAACTGCTTTTTTATAAAAATACTATTGCATCTGATAATAATATGCCCGATTTTTAATTTAAACAAATTGAGATTTATATGAAGAATGTAAAATTAAATATCAAAATAGCTATCCTTATATTGTTTTGTGCAGGTTACTCAATATCAGTAGCCCAGGAACTTAAACCGATAAAACTGCCGGCGCCACAAACTGAAATAGGCAAGCCATTAATGCAGGCATTAAAGTTAAGATCAAGCAGCCGTTCATTCAGCAGCAAACCCCTGCCTCTGCAGGATTTATCAAATTTACTTTGGGCAGCAGATGGCATTAACCGTCCCGAAACAAATAAACGCACAGCTCCTTCTGCAATGAACTGGCAGGAAGTGGATATTTATGTATTCCTTAAAGAGGGCGTGTTCCTGTATGAACCCAAACAGCATACATTACTGCCCGTTCTTGAAGGAGACCACCGCGCTTTAGCCGGTACTCAGGACTTTGTGAAAGACGCTCCCGTTAATTTCGTTTATGTAGCCGATATGGATAAGGCTAAAGCAGGCAATCAGGATGACGCTAAAATGTACTCGGCAGCAGCATGCGGTTTTATTGCCCAGAATGTTTATCTATATTGTGCTTCCGAAAATCTTGTTTGTGTCATACGCGCATTTATTGACAAAGCCAAAATAAGCTCTACTCTAAATTTGCGTCCGGCACAAAAACCGTTCCTCGGGCAAACAATAGGATATGCAAAGTAATTTTTTTGCAATATAATTCTTAATAATTAAATAAGGAATTTTTATTCAGAGGTAAGGATGAAAAACAAATTTTTCTTAATATCAGTTTTATTTTTAACATTATCTGTTTCATTATTTCCGCAAAAAAGACATTACTCAAATGACGGATTAACTGACCTTAACATGTTCGGCTTTAATTTTGGTACTAAAAGTAATGCTTCGTTATCAATTTCAACCTCGCCGTTAGGTATAAGTATGAGCAGTGGTTTTGTGGGAGGATTAGATTACGGTATCTGGTTTGCTAAAGAATGGATGGCCGCAATTAATGTTCAGTTAGTTCAAACTAAAATGAACATAAACGCCTTTAATGTAGAGAGCAACCTCATTTTAGGCGGATACGTCGGTTTGAGATACTATCCGGCAGCCTTGAAACTTGGTGACATTGGAAGAATTTATGGGGATATATATGCCGGCCCCGTTGTAGGTTTTGCACAGAAAAAGGTTAATCTTATTTACATGGAAAATGTTTCTGAAACCGTCATTGGAGGCCATTTGGGTCTTGGCGTTGATTTTTTTGTTACAGATTGGTTCAAAATAGGCCCAAGTGTTAAATATTATTTCATGACCAATTTCAACGATATCCTCGGTGTAAATAAAAACCTTAGCGGTTTTGCATTCCTCTTCAATATTGATTTCGTTTTTTAATATTAAGAATTTTCTGAAAAATTGATTCATTAAACCGGGAAGTGAAAATACTTTCCGGTTTTTTTATTCCCCAAAGCCATTGTTATATACATGAGTAATAATAAGGACAATATGCCTTAAATCACACCCCTTTTAATTTAGCTATTAAATCAGAAGGTAAATGTGTTTTCTTAAAATCATGTTTCCTTACGCAGACATGAACAGTATTTGCCGAAGCTCTAATCTTGTCATTCTCATCTGTGAATTTGTAGCTTAATTCAAATGAATTTTCACGCAGCTGGGAAACAGTAACTGAAATAATAAGAGTCTCGCCTACCTTTATTGGGCTGAAATAATCAGACTGTGCATGAATAATAGGCAGAATAATTTCACTATCGAAAAAATAATTTTTATCAAGTGCAAAACTGCTCATTAAATCTTCATAAGCATAATGTGCAAATTTGAAAATTCCGGCATAAAATATAATACCCGCCGGGTCTGCATCATAAAAATACACCTTGGCTTTAGTGCTGAACATAAAATCCTCTGTTTATTGCTGAAAAATATCAAAAATATTCTAAACAGTTTTCTTTTTTATTTATTAATCTTGTGCTAAGTTTGGCTGTTTAATATTATACGGAAAAAAGTGAAAAAGCTATTTTTAATGACTGTATTAACTTTATGGTGCAGCGGCTGTATCCTAGCCCAGGAAGTTATGAAAGATTACTATCCTTCTGGTAAATTAAAATCGGAAGGTGCTTATGTAAACGGGAAGAAAAGCGGCATTTATAAGGAATATTACGAAAGCGGGAAAATATGGAAAGAATGGAATTTTATTGATGGGAAGGAAGAAGGCATTTCAAAATGGTACTTTGAAGACGGCAATGTAAGCATGATATGGAAATATTCGGCAGGCAAGCTTGAAGGGAAATCTCAGTGGTTTTATGAAACAGGAGAACTTTGGGCTGAACCGGTTTATGTGAATAACCAGCTTGAAGGAGAAAACAGAACTTATTATAAAAGCGGCAAACCTCTTGCAATCTGGAAATACAGCAATGGAAAACTTAACGGAATTTCAAAAATATTTTTTGAAAATGGTAAATTGGAAGTTGAACGAAATTATGTTGATGATAAATTAGAAGGCAAATCTACTGTTTATTATGATTACGGCCCCAAAGCACTTGAAGCATTTTTCGTTAATGATAAACTTGACGGCGATACAAGGATTTATTATGCCGATGGGAAACTGAAAGTTAAAGATACTTACAACAGCGGTCAGCTTATAAAACGCGAACGTTATGACCTTATGGGCAAGTTTGAAGAGAAAGAGGAATCTTTCAATGATTTTTATGATGAAGGGTCTATTAAAACACAACTGGCTTTCTCCGACGGCAAAGAAACCGGACTAAATAAATATTACTACTCCAGCGGATATTTAAACTCGCTGCAAAATTACAGAGACGGGCTGCTTGATAGTATTTCAACATTTTATTATGACGGGGGCACACTTGCTTCAGTTAGGAATTATTCCAAAGGCAAATTGAACGGCAAATGTTACGAATATACAAAAGAAGGCTTATTATATAAGGAATTGAACTATATTGACGGAAATATTGAAGGGGAGGCAAAAATATTTTTTGAAAACGGAAATGTATATGCCCTTCTTTCATATAAAAATAATCTTCTTGAAGGGGAACAAAAATATTATAATTTAAATGGCAGGCTGAATTCCACCGTTGAATATAGAAATAATTATAAAAACGGCATTTCAAAAATATATGACGAAAACGGGAAATTGATTGAGGAATTATCCTATAAACAGAACTTGCTTGACGGGAAAAGCATAAGTTATTATTCCGGAGGGAAAGTAAGCCGGATTGCAATTTACAAAAACGGTGAACTAATGGAAGAATCTCATTATAAGGAGTAGGTGCAGGAAATTCAGCCTTTCTTTTCGGGCAGCATAAAATCAACAGTAAACTTCGTGCCGAAATCTTTTTTGCTCTCTACTTTAATATTGCCATTATTCATTTCAGCATACTTTTTAACTAATGCAAGCCCTAGTCCCGTACCGTCAAACCTTCTGCTGTATCCCATTTCTTCCTGTGTAAACGGGTTAAATAATTGAGGGAGATATTCTTCCGAAATACCTATGCCTGTATCCTTTATCTCCACTATCAGCAGTTTATCGGAATTGCTTAGATTAATTTCAATTTCCCCCTGTTTTGTATACTTGAGGGCGTTATCAATAAGGTTTGCAAATATTTGCCCTATAGTATATTCATCGGCATAAATAACAGAATCGGCAGCACTATTGTTATATACAAGTGAAATATTCTTTTTCTTTGCCCGGTAGAAAAATTCAGGGATAATGTTTGACAGAACATGTTTGTCCAAATCCATATAATTAAAATTGGGACTATATGTTCCGGTCTGGATTTGAGACATATTGAGAATTAAATCTATTGTTCTAATAAGCCTCATTCCGCCGTCATGTATTACTTTAAAACCGTCTTTAAGTTCTTCCGATAATTTGTCCTTAAGAGAGTCTTCAATAAGAGATGCATAACTGAGCACCGTATTTACTGGAGTTCTTATCTCATGGGACATATGCGCCAAAAATTCAGATTTTAACCTATCTGATTTTTCAGCCACATCTTTTGCTTTTACAAGCTTATCCTCAGCTATTTGCCTTTGAGTAACATCTCTCACAATTGTTAATACTGTATCTTCATCTTTAAGGACAAATCTGGCTTCAACATATGAGATATTGCCATCCATACTAACACTGAATATTTTTGACTGATATACTCCGAATTTGAAAACATTATCGATAATATCATCTACTTCGGCTATTCCTCCGGGAATAACTTCACCTACATATCTGCCGATAACCTCATCCGGCGGTATTGGAATAATTGCATCTGAGGGCTGATGATATGAGACAATTGTTTTTTCTTTATTAACCTCAACAATATAATCAGGTATTGCCTGCAGCATTGCTCTTATTTTTGCTTCGCTTTCTTTAATGGTCTTTTCGGCGTTATAGTAATCGGTAATATTTATTGCCAGGCCAATTATGCCCGATTCTTCTAAAACAGAATTTGACATTTGAGATAAATGGATTTCAAATACGAAATTTTTAACATGCTGAATAAATGTAATATTCTCCTTGCCGGCAATGCTTTCAAGGCTTTTTTTAAGATGATGATCATTGCCAAACAATTCTGAAATCGGTCTAGTTATTAATTCCTTCTCATTAAGATATCCCAAAGTTTTTAGTCCGCTGCCTTTAATAAAAGCTATTTCACCTGTATCATTTAAGACAAACATAATTACAGGCATATTATCAAGTGCAGTAGAAAGAAGCTGTTCTTTACGTTCAATTTCACGCCGGGCATATTTCTGGAATGTTACATCTTCTTCAACAGCAATTATGTTTGTAATCTCTCCTTTTATATTTTTAATTGGAGCAATTGAGGCATTGATCCACAAGTCTTCATTATTTTTCCTCCTGTTTAGAAATTCACCGCGCCATAGGATACCCTTTTTTAAATTAGGCCATATTTCTTTATAGAAAAAAGGTTTATCAAAATCGTGTACAAGAAAATCCGCGGTTTTGCCTATAGTTTCAGATCTTGAGTACCCTGTCATTTTTTCAAATGCCGGATTTACATATTCAATAATGCCTTGCGGGTCGCTTATTAAAACAGCACTCGGGCTTTGCTCTACCGCCGTAGACAACTTAAGCAGCTGCCGTTCCCTGATTTTTTGCTCTGTAATATCCTTAATGGTTCCTATAATCGCAGGTTTCCCATCAAATATAATTGTACCTGCTGTAGCTGTAACATAAATAACAGAGCCGCTTTTATGGTTAAACCTGAATTCTGTTGTAAAATTCAAATTTTCACCATTCATTCTTTTCGTATAATTTTCTAACAATGATAATTTATCTTCTTCGAATACAAAACTTTCCCATTCTTTCCCTAAGACTTCTTCTTCTGGAAAACCAAGTATGTCACACATTGCTTTATTGGCATACTTGCATACTTTATCTTGCACAAGATAAACACCGTCATAGATATTACTTATCAGGCTTTTATATTTATACTCCGATTCCTGAAGCTGGGAAGTTTTTTCATCAACTGCTTTTAATAATTTTACTGTAAATTTTTTACTTCCGTAATAAATTTGAACAATGTATGCAATAAATATTACTATAAGAATAATTATTACCCAGAACCACCATCGTAAATATATAGGTGCCAGTACTCTTATTTCGGAGGAAACATATTCATCGCTCCATACACCATATGCGTTAATACCAATTACTCTAAGCCGGTATGTTCCGGAGGGCAGATTTGTGTATCGTATCCTTTCAGGGCTTTTTATTTCGCCTAACCAGTCGGAATCATAATTCTCAAGTTTAACTTTATAATAGTTTGCATTTTCATTCTGATAAGAAATAACTCTTGCCGAAATAGTAATACTGTTATCTGAATGATCCAAAACCATGGGATTATTTAGATCAATAAGGTTTCCTGAGTTGTCAATACATCTTACAATTATTTGTGGTTTAACTTTATCGGCTGTGGTCTTCGGCGGGGAATATTTTGAAGCACCTTTGTCAGTACCTATCCATATTGAACCATGTGAATCAATAAAAAAACCACCTCTGTTTGTTTCAAGCCCCGCAAGCCCATCCTGAGGAGTTAATTTTATTTCTTCCCCTTCTTTCCACCTGACAACTCCATAATCAGTTCCAAACCATAAATAGTCTTTTTCTTTCTCAATAAAATAAATTGGCCTGCTAATTTTTGGTGAAGTACATTTTTTAAGTGAATCACCGTCTACATAATATAATCCGCCGATTGTGCCGATGAGTATCTTTTTCCCATCGTCATAAACACTATAGACATTATTATCAGCCGGCGAAGCCTTTGAGCTGAATACCTTGAAATGATATTCTCCCTTTGGATAGATTCTTATACCGCCTGCGGCCGGGCCAATTATTAGCTCATTGTTGTGTGTAAAATAAATTTTTCTTATTGCATAGCCGTGGTTTAACGGTTCAATTTGTTCTTTAACAAATTTCCCATTTTCGAAACTATAGATGTTGTGCAGCGTGGCTACATATAAAATACCATTGTTATTAATAGCAAGAGATACAACTGAAAACCTGTTTTCCTTAGGTAAATCAAACCATTCAATAGCCAGATTTTTCTTAATTCTTCCAACACCCTTCTTAGCAGCAGCAAACCAAACATTCCCTTCCTGGTCTTTAACAAATTGCATAACCCTTACGTCAGATTGCTGCCTTGGATGAAAATCAAATTTATTCTCGGTTATTTTATTGCCTTTTAGAAAAGCAATTCCACCTTCATGCCCGAGAATCATTGTTTCGTCAATTTGATTTATAGCGGTAATTTCATCTACCGGAAGGCCGTTATTTGAATTATAATTTCTGAATTTGGGAATTTGAATTTTATAAATACCCCTTAGTGTAGTAGCCCAAAGATTGTCTTCTTTATCGGTAAAGATTGATGATATACCGGATAAATACATATTGCGCTGGCTTGTAAGATCAATTATCTTTTTTGTTGCTTCTTCGTAAACAAAGAAGTTTCTGTAGTAGCCGAAGAAGAAATATCCATGATAATCAGGGTAAATTCTTGGGTAATCAGTATATGCTATTTCACCCATATTAAAACCGGAGGTAAGTACAGAATACCTGTTTTTTTGAATACTGCCTATGAATGAATCGCCAAGCAGCCATATACATTTATTTGCCGGATTATCTCCCGGGGTTACAAAGACTCCTCTAAGTTTATCAGTATCCTGCCCAATTAAGCCATTTAACGAATTGTTAAGCACAAGCTCTTTTCCAAAACTCGAAATTCCTTTTGAAGTAATTATGTAAAAAATACCATCCAGTTCTTTAATATCCCTTACCTCATTTGCAGGCAGGCCGTTAGTTACGGAAAAATTATACCAGTTCCCGTTTTTAAAAACAACAACTCCCATATTTACAGTACCCATGGCTGCTATAGTATCATTTCCATTGGTGTAGAAAGCAAAACATTTATTGATAACATTCCCGTCATAAAGGTTGGGAAAAGGAGGAGATATATAATATTTATCTTCCTTAACAGAAGAAATTATATACCTGGTTTTATTGAAAAAGGCGAGCCACCATACATCCCCTGCTTTATTGGAAGCAACTGATTGCAACTCAATTACTCCTTTAGTATTCTTTATAATGTGATTCAACCATGTATAGCCATCGAAAACAGAAATACCGGATCTTGTAAGAAACCAGATTCTCCCTTCCTTATCTTGCGCAGCATTAAATACTGAAGCATTCGGGAGGCCATCCAAAACAGTATAACTTTTAATTTTTAAGTCTTGGGGATAAATGGATATTTGGACCAGCAAAGCCAACAATGCAATGCTTGCAATAACACAGCTTGTCCCTTTACTATTTTGGGCAGTATTTTTGTAATAATCAGAAATCGGCTACTCTCACATAACAATAATATAGTATAGATTATAATATAATTATAATCGGAAAAACAATTTAAAAATTTAACAATATTGCAATATTAAATTATACGGGAAAAGGAGGAATTTCTAAAAATATAAGGTAAAGTCAGATATGGTTAATTACTTCATTTATAATTTTATCTGTGGCACCGATGTTCTTATTTACATAATCAGAAGCAATAGCTCCCGTTTTAATACGCAATTTATCATTATTTAAAAACAAACTTAATTGGCGGAATGCTTCTTTTTTGTTAAGGACTACTTTACCGCATCCGAGGCTTACCATTTCTTTGGCTTCACGGCTGTTATTTATTTTAGGGCCGAAAAGCACCGGGGTTCCGTAAACGGCCGGTTCAAGCACGTTATGTATTCCCTGTTTGAAACTCCCCCCCACATAGACAAGATCGGCATAATGGTATAATGTAAGAAGAATACCTATTGAATCTATAATAATTATCCGTTCATTATTATAATTATTAAGATATGAGAACCTAATAGCCGGGATTTTGCCCATGAAACTGTTTTCAAGCTTTTCAAGATGCAATATCGTAGGCTCATGAGGAGCAATAATCATTACAAAATCTTTATGTAATTCAAATAACTTTTCCGCAGCCGGCAAAATCACATCTTCGTCGGCTTCCCATGAACTTCCAAATACAAAAACTTTTTTCCCTTTAAAGAAGCTATCCTTAAATAGTTTTCTGCTTTTTGCTTCAATGCTTTTCTGATAAACCCTGTCGAACCGGGTATCGCCGACAGCCTTAATATCATCTTTGGGAAAATTGAACTTTGCAAAATTTTGTACATCATCATCGCTAACGGTAAGTATCTTAGATACATCCCTGAAAAGGGCTTTATGGAAAGATTTCAAAACCGGAAGCATTCTTTTTGAATCAGCCCTCATTGTTGCATCAACTATAAATACAGGAATTTGGCTTACCTTAAGAATTTTAAGAAAATTAGGCCAAAAGTCATACCGCATAAAAATAACAAGATTGGGTTTAACCGTATCAACAAATCTTTGAGCTTCTTTTTTAGTATCGAGAGGTATATATGAAATAATATCGGCATAAGGATATTTTAATGAATTTTTATAACCTGAGGGAGAGAAGAATGTAATTATTATTTTAACTTTATATTCGCTCTTAAGTTTTTCAATTATCGGTTTTGCCTGTTCAAATTCTCCGAGGGAAGCGGAATGGAACCAAATTAATTTTTCCTTTGAATTTAGGGCATCCCTGCTTTTCTCAAGTTCTTCAAATAAAACTTTTCTTCCTTCTACACCTGTCTTTGCTTTTTCGCTAAAATATTTCGCTATGAAGAAATAGAACCTTAATAATGGAACCGCGGTCAGGTTATACAGTAAGAGCCAAATAAAATTCATAATGATAATGTCTGTTTAATTTTTTCAAATAAGATATTAGGAGTAACGTCAATCATACATTTAAAATGTTTTTTAGGGCAGGCTTTTTTGCCAATATGGCTGCAAGGCCTGCATCTTAAACTCAAATCCTGAATTATTGAAGCACCATTATTATATGGCGCAAAGCCGAATTCTTCTACCGAGGAACCGAATATTGTTATTAGATTTCCATTTACTGCTGAGGCCGCATGCATTAAGCCGGAATCATTGCCCACAATTAAGCTGCATTGCCTCATTGCCGACGCGGTTACAAGCAGGTTATTGTCGTTTGATAAATCTATCGATTTTTTAATCATAGAATGGGCATTTTTACAAATTTCCGTATCCGATTTTCCACCGAATAATAAAATTGTATAACCATATTTAGATAAGAGTGACCCCAGCTGAATGAAATATTCAACAGGCCACCTTTTTGTATAATGCTTTGATCCGGGAATAAAACCAATATATCTTACCCCCTCTTTCACAGGGCATTCAACTTCCGGAGGTATAAACAGGTCAAGGCCTTCTTCATCAAGCAGCAATCCTGGTATAGAAGCAGCGTATAAGTCAGGAATGTTTTGAATTTGCCTATATAGGTTTATTTTGAAATTCACTAATAGAAATTTTTTCAATGTAGGTTTATTGAATTTATAAATCTTTGATTTTACATGTTTTAATAGATTTTTACTCCGGCGGTTATTTTGCAGGTCGGCAATAAAATCAAATTCTTTATCTTTTATAATCCGGTTAAGCTCAACTTCGTTAATATTAATTTGCAATTTTAATGTTTGTGCTACATTGGGGTTAGCTTCAACAGCTTCAGAATATTCTTCCCTGCATAAAAATGTAATTTCCGCATTAGGATAGGAACGCTTCAGCGCTCTTAGAACAGGCGTGGTTAAAAGTATATCCCCTAAGGAACTTAACCTTATTACAAGAATATTATATATATCTTTTTTCAATAAAAACTTATATTTTCTAAATTAAATTTACTTAATTAACGCTTTCATTACAATTATTAATATTTGTGTAAAAGATTTTGTATTATTATTTTAATGTTAGAATTAATGAGGTTTTTATGACATCCTTACCCCCGTCCCCGATTAAGAAGTTTCCGGAAAATTCAATTGAAAAACAGGTATATAATTTAATAGATACCTTTACCGAGTATCTCCCGATAACAAATGACAGAAACAGGCTTAGTTTCTGCCTGGTTAAATACCTTGAAGGGCAGGGAGACAGCCCCGAAATTTTGGTAAAAACCCAGAAAATGCAAATTAAAGGTATTACAGGGAAAGAACTGGCAGGAAAAATTAAAGCCGGCCTTAGCGAAATTAAAAAGTAGAAGACCTTACACTTTTACGTTTCTGTTTAAGCCATCCTTATTGTTTTTAAGGACATTTAGTGCTTTTTTAATTGTTGCTTTGCAGCCCTTCTTCATTTATTTTCATCACTTCTTTGCAGAACCTTACAAGGAATTCCATTGAGCTTTCGGGGGAGGTAAATCTGTTCTTCATTTCGAGTTTTAGAGTTTCATTACTCTGGCGGAATTGAATATCATTCGGATATTTGTCAATAATAAACTGCATCAATTTTGCGAATGTAGTTTTGTAGTAATCCTCTTTATCACCTTTGGGCAGTATCATTGATATGTGAGTCTTTTGGATTATAATTCTTTCGAACAAAGCAAAGGAAGCATAAAACCTAAGTACTGCCGTCATAATTAATCTTTCAACAAGAATTGGAAGTTTCCCGAATCGGTCGGAAAGTTCTTCTTTTATTTCATCCACTTCATCTATTTTAAGCATAGAGAAAAGGGCAGTGTAGAAACTTAATCGGTCAGCCTGATCGGGCATGAATTCTTTAGGAATGCCTATTTCAAAGAAAGTATCAATAGTAGGTTCGGTTCTGTCCTTATGCTTTGGAAGTTCTTTAAATATCTCATTAAATTCTTCAGTCTTAAGTTCTTCAACGGCTTCATCAAGTAATTTAACATAAAGATCGAAACCGACCGATTCAATAAAACCGCTTTGTTCGGTACCAAGCAAATTGCCCGCACCTCTTATTTCAAGATCACGCATGGCAATATTAAATCCTTCACCAAGATCAGTATATTCTTCAATTGCCTGAAGCCGCTTAACTGCTTTTTTTGTTATGGAATTTAATGACGGGACTATAAAATATGCATATGCCTGCCTGTCCGAACGCCCTACTCTTCCCCGCAGCTGATGTAGTTCGGCAAGCCCGAAACGGTCTGCCCTGTTAATAATAATTGTATTAACATTAGGAATATCAAGGCCGCTTTCAATTATCTTGGTTGAAATAAGCATTTGATATTTTTTATTTAAGAAATCATAGATAACATTCTCAAGAGCGGTCGGCTTCATCTGCCCATGCGCAATACCCACATTAATTTCGGGAATATACTTTTTAATATATGCTGAAATTTTGTCTATTGACTGAACCCGGTCATGAACAAAATAAATTTGTCCCCCTCTTTTTATTTCTTCAAGGATCCATTTGCGGATTTTCATTATATCGAATGTTTCAACTTTAGTATAAATAGGCTGCCTGTTTAGCGGCGGTGTTGCTATTATGGATAAATCCCTTGCGCCGAGCAAAGATAAATTTAATGTACGCGGAATTGGGGTTGCTGTAAGAGTAAGAGTATCAACATTTGCTCTGAATTCGCGGAGCCTCTCCTTTGCCATAACGCCGAAACGGTGCTCTTCATCTATTATAAGAAGCCCTAAATCCTTAAACTCAATGTCCTTTGATAAAAGCCTGTGAGTTCCTACTACAATATCCACACTACCATTTTTCAATTTTTCAACAATTTCTTTTTGCTTAGCCTTAGTCTGGAATCTGGACATTGCTTCAATGCGTACCGGAAATTGAGAAAGCCGGTCTTTGAAAGTATTATAATGCTGTTCAGCTAAAATTGTTGTAGGTACAAGCACCGCAGTCTGCTTGCTGTCATTTACTGCTTTGAATGCAGCTCTTACTGCAATTTCAGTTTTGCCGAATCCCACATCACCGCAGACCAGCCTGTCCATCGGGTTATCACTTTCCATATCTTTCTTAACTTCATCGGAAACTTTACTCTGGTCCGGTGTGTCTTCATAAAAGAAAGAAGCTTCCAGTTCTTTCTGCCATATTGAATCAGGACTGAACATTTGCCCGGGAGTTGATTTTCTTTTTGCATATAAAGTAATCAGTTCACGTGCGGCTTCTTTAATTTTTGCTTTAACTTTTTTCTTTGTCGATTTCCATTCGCCGCTGCCAAGTACAGATAATCTCGGTTTTACATTTTCTTTGGATGAAAACTTTTTAACAAGGGAAAGGTAATTCAGGTTTACATATACCACTCCCCCTTCGGCATATAGTATTTTAATTGATTCCTGCTCAACATCACCAATCTTTATAGTTTCAAGTCCAGAATATTGCCCGATACCGAAATTTTCATGTACTACGTAATCCCCTCTTTTAATTGAGGCAAAATCCTTTGCATGTGATTTTTTGTATTTCTGCTTAGCACTAATTTTTGTACGGTACGGTTTATTAAAAATTTGGTAATCGGTAAACACTGCAATCTTATCTTTCTTAGATATGAAACCGTCTTTTATTGCCAGAACCGTTATCTTAATATTTTTTTTACTAAGCAGGTCAGCCAGTTCTTCCCTGAAATCGGAAAGAAGTTCTCTTATTCTATCTGCCTGAAGGTCATTTTCAACTGTAATAATAGAAAGAATATCTTTTGAAGAATTATCTTTCAGAGTCTCAAAAAGCCTTTCAAAATTAGAGTTTATTACGGGGGCATCGGTGATATTTAAATTTATACGCTCCTCTTTGGAAGAAATTTCTTCTTCTATTAACCAGAGTGCTTTTTTATTAAGCAGGCTCTCATAACTTGATGCAGCACCCCCTTCATACTCATCCGTTACTTCAGGCTTGGCTTTCTTCTCTTCAGCATCATAAATTTCTTTTTTAAGGTCTTCATCAATTTCAACAGGGATTAGGGTATCATCTGTTTCTTCCATTGGTGAAAACATTTTCCTTAATTCATATTCCGAAGCTATTACGAGGGGATTGGTAAGGTATTCAAATATATTGCTGAACGAAGTTTCCTCCAATGAGGCAAGTTGAGCTGCAATGGTAACAAATGCAATTTGTTTTGAAGAACGCTGGCTTTCAAAATCGAAGTAGCGGATAGATTCAAGAAAATCCCCGTCAAATTCCAGCCTGCACGGCTGTTTTTCACTATAAGACCAAAAATCCACAATTGAACCGCGCACGGAATAATTTCCCGGTACATCTACGAATTTTTCCCTGTTATAATTAAGCGCGGAGAAATAACTTATTAAATCGTCATAGGATAAGTCGCCGCCCGGCTGAATTTTAGTAGTACTCTTTTCTAGGGCGACTTTTGCCGGAATCTTTTTATTCAGCAGCTCATAGGTGGATATTAATACAAATTTTGAGTCGGCATTAATATCGGTAAGCTTTTCCTGCAAAATGTCTTTATTAAATTCATCAATGGCAATTATTTTTTTATCGAGGCCGAGGATTGTAAGTTCAACTTTAACTTCGTTTACTTTCTGAACATCGGGAAGGAGCAACACTACCTGATCTATATTTTCCGCAGCGGCTGCCGTAAAAATAGATTTTGATGATCCGTGCATGGGAGAAGTATATATTTTCTTCCATATTTTTTTTGATGCAATTACATTATCATGCAGATTTTTTAAGGATTCTATACTTTTAAGTAAATCTTCAGCCTGAGCAATCATAAAATATCTTTTCTTTTTTAAAATAGACACACCATTCCATGGCAAAATATATTGCCCGGAAAGTTTTACTTCCTAAATTTAGATGGATTTATATGGAAATGAAAATTCTTTAAACAATTATTTAGCAAATGTTGTTTTATCTATAATTTTAAGATTTCCTCCGAACTCATAATCTTGGCAAATGAGAACCTGAGAGTATTTATCTCGGCATTATGCATAGTTTCGTTATATGTTGAAGTAATATCAGACCCGAAAACCACATAATAATTTCTTTCATAAGCCTGCCTTGCAGTAGTGCCGCAGCAGCAATTAGTAAGTGTACCGCAGATTATAATAGTATCCTTCCCCATCCCTTTTAGTATTGTGTCCAGAGGTGTATCGTAAAAAGCACCGTAAGAAGGTTTATGAATTACAATTTCATCTTTTTCGGGTTTCAGTTCATGCCAAACGTTCCCTTCTATAAACCAATTTGCTTCGTTTCCTAATTCGGGGAACCTGTTAGGCATATATTTCCCTGAAACGGGCCTATCCTGATAATTATGGGTTTTGCTGAAAACTGTATAAATAACAGGGACGGAATTATTTCTGCAAAATTCTATTACTTTTTTAATTTTCGGTACCTGCCGTGTAGCCTCCGGAATCCATGAAGAAGTCCACTCCGGCTTTACAAACTCATCCTGCATATCGATAACAATAAGGGCACATCTGCTTATATCAACCTTAAAGGAGGCTGCGCCATGTTCATAAGCATTTGCGGCATGTTCCATAAGAATATTTTCTGTGTACTTCATTTTATAACCCTCATTCAATAAACCAGGTAATTAAATTTTTAATAATTTTGGTTCAATTAATTTATCCATCTAAAATGAATTAACCAATCATTTTTTAACGATTTTAAAAAGGCCGGGTATTAAAGCTCATAAAATTAAACTTTATTGAGATATATTTGTACTAATTTCACTTCATGGTAAGGCAAAATCTTTCCCCTTCTTGAAAACCTGAATATTATTTTATATACTATAATTATAAAACTCCTCAATATAAAGGAAAGCTGAATGAAACTGAAAAAAAGTACAAAACCGCGGGAATTAGATTACACTGAACTGAAATGGACATGCGATCCCGGCACCTTTAAATTTGAATCTACAAGTACATTAAAACCGATTGAAGGAATAATAGGGCAGGAGCGCGCAATCAAAGCCTTAAAGATAGGCGTTGATTTAAAGGCACACGGCTTCAATATTTTTGTAACAGGGCTTTCGGGCACAGGCAAATTTTCGGCAATTAAACAAATGCTTGAATCTATCCGCCCTAATTGCTGCGAACTTTTGGATTATGTTTATGTAAATAATTTCAAAGATACGGACAGGCCTATTCTTCTTTCCTTCCCTTCGGGCACTGCTGCAAAATTTAAAAAAGATTGGGCTGCTGCAATAAAATTCCTGCAGGAAAAAATTCCTCAGATACTTGAAACCGAACCTTTTGTTACTACAAAGAAAAATCTCTATACCGAATATGGCGTTGCTCAGCAGGAAGCTTTAAAAGGGTTTGAAGCAAAACTTAGAAAAGATCATTTCACATTAGGACAGGTAAAGGTTGGCGAGCTTGCACGCCCCGAAATTTTTGCAGTAATTGAAAATGAACCTGTTATGGTTGGGCAGCTATCAGAATTAATTACAGCCGGGAAATTAACAGACGACCAGGCAATACAAATTACAAGCAAATATTCAAATTATCAGGAAGAACTTCAGCGGGTTTTTAAAAATAGTTTGAAATTAAGTCAGGAATTCCAGGAGAAAATTTTATCCCTTGAAAAAGAAACAATTAAGAATATTGTTGAAATGGCCGTTGGCGAAATAAAAATAAAATATAATTTCCTGAGAGTAAACGAATATCTGGATCTTGCACTTGAAAATATTTTTGAATCCCTTGAAGTATTCAAAGGACAGCGGCCTGTACGTGAAGAAACCGAAGGTGGAATGGTGGTTGATTATCTTAAAGAATACGAAGTTAATATCATTCTCGACAATTCTGATATTAAAGAATGCCCCGTAATCATTGAAACTTCCCCCTCGTTCAACAATTTATTCGGTACAATAGAAAAATACAGCGACGGACAGGGAGGATGGTATGCCGATTTTACCCGTATTAAATCGGGCACATTACTGCGTGCTAACGGCGGCTATCTCGTAATAAATGCAATGGATGCATTTTCAGAACCTGGTGTGTGGCGCACTTTGAAACGCGTGCTTCTGTATGGGAAACTGGAAATTCAGGATATGTCCAATTACTATATGTTCTCGCCAAGTATTATGAAACCTGAGCCTATAGAGATTACAACCAAAATAATTCTTGTAGGAAATGAATATATCTACGGCCTTCTTTCCAACTATGAAGATGACTTCAATAAAATATTTAAAATTAAGGCGGCATTCGATTATGAAATTAAAAGAACCGATCAGGCTCTTCATGAATATGCTGGTGTAATTAAAAAATTAATCGAGTCTGAATCACTCCTTGAATTCGATGCTTCCGCTATTGCAAAAATTGCCGAATACGGAGCCCGTTATGCAGGTGAAAAAAATAAACTGACTACACGCTTTGCCTACATTGCCGATATTGCACGTGAAGCAAGTTATTGGGCAAAAGATAATGGGGATAATGTAGTTTCTTCCTACCATGTTCTGCAGGCATATAGTTCATTCCGTGAAAGGCACTCATTGTATGAATCTAAGGTCTCGGAAATGATTTCGGAAGGAACGATTTTAATTGATACCGCGGGAGAAAAGACCGGTGTTATTAATGGACTTGCAGTCTACGGCGATAATCTTTTTTCGTTCGGGAAGCCGACACGTATTACTTCCTCCGTTTCACTCGGCAGCGGCGGCATAGTAAACGTTGAACGCGAATCAGGTTTAAGCGGTAATACTCATAATAAGGGAGTACTAATAGTCTCCGGTTATTTCAGGGAAAAATTCGGGAAGAAATTTCCTTTATCATTCCAATCAAGCCTTGTATTTGAACAGGGTTACGGTATGATAGACGGCGATAGTGCTTCCATAACGGAGATATGTGCTATGCTTTCTTCAATTTCTGAAATTCCCTTAAAGCAATCTCTTGCAATTACAGGATCAGTTAACCAGAAAGGAGAAATTCAGCCTATAGGGGGCGTGAATGAAAAAATTGAAGGCTTTTTTGATGTTTGCAAAACATCGAAACTTTCGGGCAAAAACGGCGTTATCATTCCCCACCAGAATGTTAAAGATCTTATGTTAAAGGATGAAGTTATTGAAGCAGTAAAAAATAATCTTTTCCACGTTTACCCTGTAAGTAAAGTTTCTGATGCAATTGAAATTCTTACTGGATTCAAAGCAGGCAAAGAATTGGAATCGGGAGCTTTTGAGGCTAACACAATTTTTAATCTTGTAGAAAAGAAACTTCTTGATATGCATAAAAAAATTAAAGGCCCTGAAAAGAAAAACAATAATAAGTCTGTTACGGAAAGTAAACCCAAACCGGCACAGAAGAAAAAGAAGAAATAGATATTTAACTACTTTGTGCCTTAGAGTCTTAGCGGCATTTATTTTTAAAAAATTTTTTTTCGCCACAAAGTCTAAAAGGCACAAAGAGATTTACTCTTAACCCGGCCCTATACTAATACAAAGGCTTTAATTATTTACATCACAAAAATTTGATTGATAATCGATTAAATTATGGATACAAAAAACTACAAACCCGCCAAATGGTGGCATGAAACAGAAGGCGGAAAATTACTTTGCACATTATGTCCACGTTATTGTACAATAGGAGAAGGACAAAACGGTTTTTGCTTCATTAGAAAAAACATAGGGGGAAAATTGTTCTCGTTAGGCTACGCAAGGCCTACCGGATTTGCTATTGACCCGATTGAGAAGAAACCGCTAAATCATTTCTTACCCGGTTCTGAAATTTTAAGTTTCGGTACTGCCGGATGTAACCTCGGATGCAAGTTCTGTCAAAACTGGCATACAAGCAAAGCTCGTATTGCAGATGCAAATTCTATTTTTGCCTCTCCGGAAGATGTTGTAAGGACCGCAATCCATTATAAATCCCCTTCAATTGCTTATACTTATAACGACCCTGTAATAATAGGTGAATATGTTATTGATGTCTCCAAATTGGCACATGAAGCCGGGATTAAAAACGTAATGGTTACAGCAGGATATATTGACAAGGAAGCCCGCAAAGAAGTATTCCAACATATTGATGCTGCTAATGTAGATTTAAAAGCTTTTACGGAAGATTTCTATCATAAGCTTACCTACTCTCATTTGAATGATGTCCTTGACACTCTGATATGGCTGAAAAAAGAAACCGGTGTATGGATAGAAATTACAACGCTTCTTATTCCGGGCAAAAATGATTCCCCCGATGAAACAAAAGAAATGTGTAAATGGATAACAGATAATCTTGGAGAAGAGGTACCTCTTCATTTTACCGCTTTCCATCCTGATTTTAAAATGACAAATATACCCCATACTCCCGATTCAACCCTATATAATGCACGCAAAATTGCAATGGATGCAGGAATTAAGTATTGCTATCTGGGCAACATTCACACAAAAGAAGGAAGTACAACTTTCTGCCCTAATTGCAGGACAGAGTTAATCTCTCGCGGCTGGCATTCAGTTAATTCAAATAAATTAATAAACGGAAAATGTTATAAATGCGGCTATAAAATTGCAGGCATCTTTAAATAGACAGGAATAGTTATGAAGAAATATTTACTCTTAATCCCGGCATTATTACTTACATATTCTTTAAACGCACAAACCGGACTGATAAAAAAATATCCCAATGTTTTAAATATTAAAAATATTCCAAAAGAGAAAAATAATCTTGAAGCATTCGCATTTTTTGATTTGGGTTCATGGTTTGGATTCGGGCTGCCAGATGAAAAACAGAATGAATATAAAGGGAGCTTCTCCGGCCCGTTAGTTGTTTCCGATACCAACTGGCTTGGGAAATCAATGGTAAAATTTATTCCGTTAGATCTTTCCCCAAATCATAAAATTGATATCTCAAAAGCTAAATTTATTGAAAACAGTTATTACCCCGGAAGACTTGTTCAAGTTCTGCAAATTGAGAACCTTATTATAAAATTAGAACTGATTTTCCTTTCTGATAAAACTGCTGTTGTTAAAGCAGAGATCACAAATTCTTCCACTGAACCATATAATCTTAAATTTAAATGGGAAGGAGAATGTTTTAACGGAAATGCTGTTCTATCATTAAGCGGCAGTGAGGTCATTGCAAAATATAAAAAAGAGATGAACAACCTTTCTTTTCATTTTGATAATAATACTATGGAAAGCATTAAGGTTACTCCAAACAGTTACTCTGCCGAATATAAGAATGTCTTTGCAATTAAAAAGAATAAACCGGCTTCATTTTATCTTTTTATTACTCAAGCCAATGACGACGACAGGGAAACCGAAAATCATTTTAAATTAAATTTCCTTGCTGACCCGCATACTTATTATGAAAAAAATGATATTAGATGGAACGGGTATTTGAACCAGATTTTCAACAGTAAAGAAAACTGGAAAAACAATGAAACTTATAAACAAGGCGCCGTTAAATGCCTTATGACTTTAATATCAAATTGGAAAAGGCCTATCGGCAATCTCCATCATGCAGGAATTGTACCTGCTTATTCTCATGACTATTTTACCGGATTCTGGGCATGGGATTCATGGAAACACGCTGCTATCCTTGCAAAATTTGAACCTGAACTTGCAAAAAGCCAGATGCGCGCAATGTTCGATTTTCAAAATAATAAAGGCATGATTCCCGATTGTGTTTTTACCGATTCAACTGCAAACAACTGGCTTGATACCAAACCGCCGCTTGCTTCATGGGCTGTTTGGAAAATTTATGAAGCTACAAAGGATAAGAATTTCCTGGCAGAATTCTATCCCAAACTGGTTAAATTTCACAGATGGTGGTATGCCGAAAGAGACCATGATAAAAACGGACTATGTGAATATGGTTCAACAGAGAATAACCGCCAGGCTGCTCTCTGGGAAAGCGGCATGGATAATGCCATCCGCTATGACAGTGTGAAAATGATTACCAACAACGATAAAGCATATTCCATGAATCAGGAATCGGTTGATCTTAATTCTTATTTATATGCAGAAAAAATTTATCTTTCAAAAATTGCGGATATGCTCAGTATGAAGAGCGATGCCGAGATGTTTATAAAAGAAGCTGCGGCACTGAAAGAAAAAATTAAAAAATTATTTTTTGATAAAAATGCCGGTTATTTCTTTGATATTAATTTGGATACTAAAGAAGTTGTTAAAACTTATGGCCCCGAAGGGTGGCTTCCCCTTTGGGCAAATGCAGCTGATAAAGAAGAAGCAGAAGCTGTTTGCAAGGTTATTTTAAATAAGAACAAGTTTAATACATTTATACCATTTCCCACAGTAGCGGCAGATGAACCAAAAATCAATTTAAATGGATACTGGCGCGGACCGGTCTGGCTTGACCAGGCTTACTTCGGCGTTGTTGGTTTAAAAAATTACGGGTTTGCTAATGAAGCACGTATGCTGACTGAAAAAATATTCAATAACTTACAGGGATTTTTAAAGAGCGACAAGACAATCAGAGAAAATTACAATCCATTAACCGGAGAAGGATTAAATGCAACCAATTTCAGCTGGTCTGCTGCACACCTTTTACTTCTATGGTTAGGAGAATGAAATAAATATTAATAAATTTCTGCTTAGTATATTATGTTTAGTTATAATATCATTTAATTAACCATGGTGTTGTTTACCCGGAGATTGCTTTAATAAATGACAAAAATAAAAAGTTTATTTTCTCAAGTCATTGCTTATTTGCGCGAATTATTATTATTTATTTATAAACCGCGCAAATATTTTGCAATTCTGACATCTGAAAATACATTTGGATTACTCCGGAGATTTATTGTTTATGCCGTCATCTTTGAATTATCTGCATTTCTGCTGTTTATAAAAATATATAATACAAGTTATATTTCTGAATGGGATATTCTTGTAATATCCGGATTTATAGAAATAATATTTTGTGTAGTCTATATTCCATTTTTTTTAGTTATTGGCCGCCTCTGTCAGCCGAAAGTTTCAATCAAGGCAGTTATTTCCTATTGTCTATCGTTTCATTTTTCTTATGGTTTTATGGCCATGCTTTCTTATGGCCTATTTATTGTTCTGGAAGATTATTTATTTGCAGCTATCCGGGGTATCATCGTTTCTTTTAGCTTTATTTTCATGTTCATATTATTCTCACTAATATTTGGGTATGAGATTAAAACACGTATTAAAGCTTTACTCCTTTCTTTACTTTTTGCACTCATATTATTTATTACTTTCTCCATGTTGTTTTCCTATTTGCCAAACTCGTCAGCATATTATAATAAGTATAGTTATAAATATGACCCGATTGGGAAAGAGATAGATAACCTCGCTAAAGCTTCTAAATTATTCGAAATGACTAATGCGGACAGCATTATTGTAAAATTTTTAGAGGTTAATAATAATAGCATTAATTTCGATCCTGTTTCAGAATCCAAATTATATGAAGAGAATAAGGATAAGTGCCGTAAATACCTGGATGATAAAATCCTTTTTTATAATAATTTAACCGGCAATAGTGTTTTCAATGTTTCAAGAAAAATTTTAAATATAAAAAAAGATGAGATATTTATTCAAGGTATTATACTTAGAAGGTATGATTTGCTTCTTAAAAGTGAGATTGAGAAAAAAGACCAGCGGGTAATAAATAAATTAAGCGGCGATATTATTTATTACCGCGGTAAGACAGCTTATGAAAAAGCAAAATTTATTAGTACATTTGACAAGACCAATAATCTTAGGCTTATAATGAATAAATATGGGCTTATTGATTTATAACCCGTACGCCAATTCGCTTAGCCTAATCAAATCTCCAACAAACCGAGCTTCATATTATATAAGTGGGATATAAATTTTTAGTTATTTTTCATTTCTGTTTCGTAAAAGAATGAACAATTAATGTCAGCTGTATGGGTTTCCGGACCTGTAATAAATAGCAAAAATATATTTCTGCCATATTATTCTCCGCCGCTATATTGTAATTTTGCTTAATTATTACTATTATAAATTATGCTGTATTGGATTTTTCCTGCTTTCTAAATCCGTTGCTGAAAAATATTTTTATTAGAATAAATTTTTTCCTTTATCCATCAAATAAAGAAAATATTTTATTCAATATTAATCCAATAATAAAGGAAAGGAGGTTATATGAAAATAGCTGTAATTAGTGATACTCACATAGGCAATCCAAAATCCTGCATTGTTAATAAAGAAGTATTTGATCCCAAAGGGGCCTATAAAAAATTTAAAGATATTATTTTCAATTACACAAAATCAAAACCATTGGATTATCTCATTCTAAATGGCGATGTACTCGATTTTTCAATCAATTCATTTGAGAATTCAATTAAGATAGGACGCCCTTTCTTTCAGCAGCTTAAGAAAGACAAGCTTACCAGGGAGGTTATTCTCATTCCCGGCAACCATGATAAACAAATCTGGGACGGCGTTCAGTGGGATACCAGTGTTATAGGGAACCTGTCCAATTTCCAGAACCCGGATCCGTTTAAGAGAATTCAGGCCGGCATAATTGACCTTACCAAAAAGGGAAAACTTGAATTGGAAGATGTTCCCAGAAATGCAAAAGGGCATTATGGCGATATTTTTATTAAAGGATTATATAAAAATAAAAGAGAATCTATTCCAACAAGCATTGTATATCCCAACTTATACATTAAAACAAAAAATGATTCTATACTTGTTACACACGGCCATATGATAGAGACATCATGGGTTTTAGCTTCGGAAATATTTAAAGGAGTCCAAAGCCTTCCGGAAGTTGATATACCTGAAGAAGCCGGCTTGAAGGATTTAGAAGAATTAAATGTACCTATAACTTCTATGATATGCACCGGAACCGGACAGGCAGGCGATGTTTCACAGCTCTTCCTGAAAATACAGAATGAGGCTTTTAATCATAACACCGAAGCATTAAGTGTTACTCTGGATAAAGCTCTCCCGAATATTAGACAGATGCTTGACCTTAAACCATTTGGCAATTTTATTGCAGGGCTTGTTATTCCACTGGTTAAAAAGTTTATTATCAAAAATGCATCCACAGCCGAAGATACAAGATATAACCAGGATAAATTTAAGAGCCCTACAACTCAAAGATTGCTGACTAACTTTTTTAATGCTACTGTTATTGAAATGAACCGGCTTAAACTTCCGCGTCCGAATAAAATATTATACGGCCATACCCACCTTGCAACTCCCGCTAAAGACCCGTTTACACTTCCTGTTCTGCCCGGAGTTAATTTCTATAATACCGGAGGCTGGCTGTTAAGTGATGTTTCCTGGCCCGAAATATTTTATATTGATGAATCCCGCTTTGAAAGTACAAGAATATAAATTTTTATTTACACTGAGTAAACTACTTTAGGTGTTAATTAAATTTTATCATTAAGCGCAGGGATTTGATTCCTGCGTTCATCAAATGGATGCCTGCCTACGTAGGCATGACACTAAAACAATCCTATATGGAACTACTACAATTGCATTGTGACTATCTATTTATTGTTTTCATTATTGGCGCATTAAAAGAATTACGTTAAAAAATTTCGTGGAGTGAGGCGTTAAGCGAGAAATTCTGTTTGACCCCGATTCGACTATATTCTTTTATTCGAATCGGGGGAGTTTATTTCTCGTCGCTGAACGCAGCGAAATTTTAGTAATTCTTTTTAAGCGCCAGCTCTTTTCGCCCTCGTATGTTAGGAAAACGATAATTATAATTATAGTAATTTTGTTCTAATAAATACTGGCTTAAGGAGTGGTAGGGCGCTTTTGGCACAGATACATAAATTATGATATCGGGGAAAAGATATTACTCACCATTCCTTTTAAGCTTCTTAAAATCTGAACAGTACTTAGGGATTCCACTTTAGCTGGAAATCCCGAATAAATTACGAGAAAAGTTTCAAAGAAGCCTTAAGCCGTATTGTGTTAAAATACCAAACAAATAACGGAGATCTTCAATGGATATCATTAAACAAGTTGTTGGAATTGATATATCAAAAGATACTTTAGCAGTCTGTTATGGAACAGTCAATTTACAGCAAAACCAACAAATATCGGAGTCGAAGACATTTGCAAATAATCCTAAAGGTTTTAAGGAACTAATGCTTTTTGTCAAGAAAAAAAGAGGACAACTAAAAGTGCCTTTATATTATGCCATGGAAGCTACAGGTGTTTATTATGAGAACCTAGCTTATTTCCTTAATGAAAAGCAGCAGAAGGTAGTTGTCATTCTTCCAAACAAAGCAAAGAACTACTCCAAAACATTGTGCATTAAATCTAAAACCGATCCCCTGGACGCAAGAATGATCACGCAGTTCTCTCTAGAAAGACAAATGCAGCTCTGGTCTGTTCCAAACCCTTTAATGAAGGCTATCAAGGCCCTTACCAGAGAATATCAATCAAAGAAAGAAATTGCTACCCAAATTAAAAATCAGCTGCATGCTGAAGGATATTCCCATGCGCCATTAAAAGAATCGATGAAGCGGAACCATGCAATTTTATCATTCTTTGAAAAACAACTAAGAGAAATCGAAGGACAAATCAAAGAGATAGTCAAACAAGATGACGACTTAAATAATCGGATCAATAAAGTTGACAAGATAGAAGGGGTTGGATTTATGACCATAGTTTCTATCATTTCAGAGACAAATGGTTTTGCCTTAATTGAAAATGCCAAGCAACTTGCCAGCTATGCAGGTCTGGATGTAGTTTATAACGAATCCGGGCTAAAGAAACATAAAACCACAATATCCAAAAGGGGGAACAAGCATTTACGAAAAGCAGTTTACATGCCAGCACTTTCAGCATGCAAGCATAATCCAAAATTAAAGGCTCTTTATATCCGTATAGTTTCCAAAAAAGGTTTAAAGAAAGTTGCTCTAATAGCTGTTGCAAGAAAACTTCTTCTTTTGATTTATACAATTTATACTAAAAACGTAGATTATATTTCTAATTACAATCCAGCATGATGTTAAAAAATATACGATGAATTTTAATGTTTTATTTTGCTGTTACACTTGACTTTTTACACAGTACCTTTTCTTGCGTCAAGAAAAGTACATACGCAAAACGAAGTTATTGTAAATAATTATTAAAACAAAGCTGCTTTAAACAAAACTTCTTTAAACTAATTAACCCGCGTTCAGTTTTTCAGTTCTGTCTGCAATTTTCATTTTTTCAATAATATCATCTAAATCCCCTTCCATAATATTGGAAAGATTATAGATTGTAAGGTCTATTCTATGATCGGTCAATCTGTTTTGCGGGAAATTATATGTACGGATTTTATCGCTTCTATCCCCTTTCTTAACCATCGATTTTCTTTGCGCGGCAATTTCACTTGACTGTTCCTGCATCTTAATATCGCGCAATCTTGCTTTAAGAACCTTCATTGCCTTTTGCCGGTTCTTTAGCTGCGAACGTTCATCCTGGCACTGAACAACTAATCCTGTTGGAATATGTATAATGCGTATAGCAGTTTCAACTTTGTTAACGTTCTGTCCCCCTGCGCCGCCGCTTCTGAAAACATCAATTCTTAAATCCCCCGGATCAATCTCAACATCCACATCTTCAACTTCGGGAAGTACAACCACGGATGCGGCAGAAGTATGTACTCTTCCGCTTGCTTCAGTCAGCGGCACTCTTTGCACCCTGTGTACACCGCTTTCAAATTTCATATCGGCATAAACACTTTCACCTGAAAGTCCGAATACAACTTCTTTTATACCGCCAAGCCCCCCCGATTCATTAATTTCAATAAGCTCGCTCTTCCAGCCTCTCTTTTCTGCATAGCGTGAATACATCCTGAACAAATCGGATGCAAACAGCCCTGCTTCATCTCCTCCGGTACCGGCTCTTATTTCTACAATTACGTTTTTATCATCATCAGGGTCTTTAGGAATTAGGAGTACTTTAATTTTATCTTCAAGAATAACTTTCTTTAATTTTAATTCTTCCAGTTCAAGTTCCGCCATTGCAACAAGTTCTTTATCTTCATTGGCATCAATAATCTCTTTATTGCCGTCAATATTTTTGGTAACCTGTTCATATTCTTTATAAGCTTCCACTATATCAATCAGTTCGCTTCTTTCCTTACTCAGGCTGATCATTTTTTGCTGATCGGGTTGAATAACGGGATCAGCCAGCTGATCATTAATTTTATCGAATCTTTCTTTTACTTCGCGTAATTTTGGTACAAATTCCATTAAGGCCTCTTAAAAGGATTCCAAATATAGCAAAGGCAGGGAAGAAAATCTAAGAAATGGGACAACTAAATTTGAAATATCCCTAAAATCAGTCAGAAAACAAGACTTTGCAAGAAAAAATTATTAGTTTTTACTTTGTTTAGCTTCATCAAAAAATACCAACGGTCTTAATTTGTCACGTTTTTCATTTTATCATTTGGCGGAAATAATAAATTATATTAATATATGTATGAACATTTGGACATATAGAGAAATATGAAGACAAAAGAAAAAAAACATAATCTTTATTACCTGATTCTTGTGTGCACAGCAGCAGCAATTGGGGGTTTCCTCTTTGGGTTTGATACAGCGGTTATCTCGGGTGCACTGATTTTCGTAAAAAATAAATTTATGCTTGATGCAGTACGCGAAGGATATCTTGTCAGTTCTGCTCTTGCAGGATGCATAATAGGTGTAATGTCTGCCGGAGTTTTAAGTGACAAATTCGGGCCGAAGAAAATATTATTTGTTTCGGCATTGATGTTCGCCTCATCCGGAATTTTTACTTCCCTTCCCAACACTTACGGATTGCTGATTTTAGGAAGGGTAATAGGCGGTATAGGTATTGGAATTGCTTCAATGTTATCTCCATTATTCATTTCAGAGTTTTCACCTCCCGCATACCGGGGCAGGATGGTTACATTATACCAGCTTGCAATAACAATTGGCATAGTAGCTGCATATTTTTCTAATGCTTTTCTTTTGAATATTTCGCAATACCACACAAGCGCTTTCAGCGCCGGATCTTTTCTCCATTACATTTTCATTGATGAAGTATGGCGCGCAATGTTCGGTACTTTGTTATTTCCTGCTTTTTTATTTTTACTGCTTCTCTTCTTCGTACCTGAAAGTCCGCGATGGCTTATAAAAAAAGGAGAAGAGGAAAAAGCGCGTAAAATTTTTGATAAACTTTCAGGTGCGCAGGATGCTGAGAAAGAAATTGCGGGAGTAAAGGAATCTCTTTCAATTGAAGAAGGATCATTAAAACAGCTATTTAAACCGGGCATCAGATGGGCATTAATTATCGGAATACTGCTTCCCTTCTTTTCCCAGATTAGCGGCATAAATGTAATAATCTATTACGGGCCAAAAATTTTTAAGGAAGCCGGATTTGCACTCGGCGATGCTTTCGGCAGCCAGGTTTTAATTGGTATAATAAATGTTGTTTTCACCTTTGTGGCAATATGGAAGATTGACAGCTTTGGCAGAAAGCCTCTCCTTCTTTTCGGAGTAGGAGGTGTGGCCTTATCTCTTATAGTTATTGGTTTCTTTTTCTTTTATAATATTCTTAACAGTGTATTCCTTTTAATACTTTTCCTTTTCTTTATTGCATGTTTTGCTTTTTCGTTCGGACCTGTCTGCTGGGTAATTATTTCAGAAATTTTCCCTACAAAAATCCGCGGCAGGGCTATGTCAATTGCAACATTTTCTCTCTGGTTTACCAATGCAGTTATTGGACAACTTTTCCCATGGCTGCTTGAAACAATAAAGGCTTATGGCACTTTCTGGATTTTTTCTTTTACATCTATTCTGGCATTTATTTTTATTTACAAAGTAATTCCGGAAACGAAAAACAAATCCCTTGAAGAAATTGAGAAACTATGGATTCGCAAATAATATAAAATATAATTCATTAACAGGTTTAATCATGAAAAGCATTAGAGCCGCAATAGTCATTATGTTATTTTTATCAGCTTCCATTTTCGCACAGAAAGATTTTACAAAATATATCGATCCCCGTATAGGCAACGTTGGACAATTACTGGAACCCACTCGCCCTACAGTTCACCTGCCAAATCAGCCGGTAAGAATGTATCCTGTGCGCAAGGATTATCTTGATGATCAAATCTCCTGGTTCCCGATGAGTATTATTTCACACCGCAGCGGAGAACTTTTCGGAATTAAACCGATGAACGCTCCCATTGATGCAGCGAATTGGGAGAGGCGTGTTACATACGATCATGACCTTGAAATATTAAAACCCTGGTATTATTATTGCTGGCTTCTTGAAGAAAATATAGCTGTTGAATATACTCCCGGATCTAAAACGGGCTTCTTCCGTTTTGATTTTTCCAAAGCTTCCGTAAAATCAATTTTTCTAAAGCTTTTCAATGAAGGGATTTTGGAATTCAAAGATGGTCACACTATAACCGGTGTTGAAGAATTTGAAGGTATGAAAGCCTATGTCTATGGAGTCTTTGATACTCCCGGAAATACCGGTGTATTGAAACAAAACATCATAACCAATGAAAAATTAGTATCAGGAAATAATGCAAAAGCTTTTATATCTTTCAGCAAAAGCGGCATTGTGAATTTTAAATATGGCTTTTCATTTATTAGTGTAGAGCAGGCGGAAGAAAATTTAAAGAATGAAATAAAAGGGTGGGATTTCAAATCACTTAAAAATTCTGCTGATAAATTATGGCAGAAAAATATTAATCAGATACAGGTTGAAGGGGGCACCGATGCATTAAAGCGCACATTCTATACAGCACTTTACAGGTGCAATGAAAGAATGGTTAACATTACCGAAGGAGGTAAATATTTCAGCGGATATGATCATAAAGTACATGAATCACAAAGACAATTCTATGTTGATGACTGGGTTTGGGATACGCACCTTGCACTTCACCCTTTAAGAATGATACTTAATCCCCAGCTTGAATCGGATATGCTGCAGTCTTATGTGGAAATGTACAAACAAAGCGGATGGATGCCCACATTCCCTCTTGTATTCGGCGATACTCCGTGTATGAACGGTTTTCATTCTACTATAGTATTTCTTGATGCTTACATGAAAGGTATTAAGGGGTTTGATAAAATTATTGCTTACGAAGGAATGAAAAAAAATGCTCTTGAAGCTACTATGCTTCCCTGGCGCAACGGCCCTAAATGCAGGCTCGATGATTTCTATTATAAGAACGGATATTATCCGGCATTACATCCGGGAGAAAAAGAAACTGTTCTCGAAGTTCATGGTTTCGAAAAAAGGCAGGCTGTGGCTGTAACTCTCGGACACAGCTACGATGATTGGGCTCTTGCACAATTTGCAAAAGTATTGAATAAAACAGATGATTATAATTTATTCATTAAGAGATCGGCTAATTACAAAAATGTTTGGCGCAGTGATAAAGGAATGATGTGGCCCAAAGATTCCGCAGGGCAGTGGATTGAAATAAATCCCAAAATAGATGGCGGGATGGGAGGACGTGATTATTATGATGAAAATAACGGATGGACTTATTTATGGCAGGTTCAACATGACATTCCTGGCCTTATCCGGTTAATGGGGGGCAGGAAAGGAATGGAAAATAAACTGGATCAGTTATTCCGTGAAGACCTTGGCATGAGTAAATATGGTTTCTGGGCTAAGTTTCCCGATGCAACCGGGTTAGTAGGGCAATATTCCATGGGCAACGAGCCATCGTTTCATATTCCATATCTTTACAATTTTACAGACTCCCCGTGGAAAACACAAAAGAGAATACGTTTTCTTCTCGACGTATGGTTTAAGGATAATATTTTCGGAATACCGGGAGATGAAGATGGGGGCGGCATGTCTGCATTTGTAGTTTTTTCAATGATGGGATTTTATCCGGTAACTCCCGGCAAGCCGGTTTATACAATCGGGAGCCCTTCATTTGAGAAAGTTACTATCAATCTTCCTAACGGAAAGCAATTTAAATTGATTGCTCACAAATGCAGCAAAGAAAACAAATATATCCAGAGTGCAAAGCTGAATGGCAAAATATTAAATACTCCCTGGTTTACGCATGAGGATTTAATTAATGGAGGAATGCTCGAATTAGAAATGGGGCCAAAACCAAATTTCAATTGGGGTTTAGGAAATGATTTTAAACAGGACGATGTAAAATGAAATTTCAAATAGATCATAAAAGCCAGCTTCCGCTTCATGTACAGGTAGAAAACCTTATCCGTACCCTAATAATGGAACCTGAATATCAGAACGGTAAATTACTTCCCGTAGAAGTTGACATTTCCAATATTCTCGGCGTTTCAAGAAACACTGTAAGGCAGGCATTCAATAAATTAGTTATTGAAGGGGTGCTTATACGGAAAAAAGGAATGGGCACACGTGTTTCTGAAAAAAATATTGCAACAAGCCTTGATAACTGGAGCTTTACCGGTGAAATGCTCGAAAAAGGAATCGATTATAAAGATTATCTTGTTAAAGCTTCCGAAGTAAATGCCGATAAGGATGTTGCCGAAGAACTCTCTATCGCCCCCGGTACAAAAGTAATTATGCTTGAAAGAATAAGAGGAACTAAGAAAAAACCGATAGTCTATTTCATATCTTATTTTCATCCAAGGGCGGGATTAAAAACATCATCCGATTTTACAAAGCCTCTTTATAAACTGCTTGAAGAACAACATTCTATTTATGTCTCTCTTTCTAAAGAAGAAATACGAGCAATTAATGCTGATAAAGAAATGGCGGGATACTTAAATATTCAAGTCGGCGACCCAATTCTTTACAGGAAAAGAAAGGTGTATGATCCGGGAGAAAGAATAATTGAATACAACATCGGTTTCTACAGAGCGGACAGTTTTGTTTACACAATAAACATTTACAGGAGTAAATAATTTTTATTATGGATAAGTCTAATTTTAATAAATACCCGTTTATTGATCTCGGTTCATACGGTGATACCTGTTCGGGATTGGAAGAAATAACAAATAAAATTAAACATCATATAAATATCATTAACAAAGATAAAATAATTATTGCCATAGAATGCTATCCGGGAGTTTTTGAAAAAGAAATCTTAAATAAATTTTCCCGCAGTATTTCATTTGCCTCAATTGTTGATACAAAAAGCATTTTCAAACCTCAGAAGGAACTGGCTGATTTAATTAAAGATTATGTTACTGATGATCCTGTGTTCGGCAGGCTGTCGGGTTTTACAATCAATGATTATTTTGATACTGACAAATTAGAAACAGTTAAAAACAATATTGCCGGCACAAAAACAGGCACAATATTGCTATTCGGCACGGGGGCTTCTGAAATTGCGAAGTCAGATATTTTAATTTATGCCGATATGGCAAGATGGGAAATTCAACAAAGACAAAGGAAGAATGAAATTTCTAATCTTGGATTTGATAATCCCGATTTAATTTCTTCATTAAAATATAAACAGGCATTTTTTGTCGATTGGCGCATCTGCGATAAGCTAAAAACCAATTTATTTGATAAATGGGATTTTTACCTCGATACGAACGACCGCAATCTCCCTAAGATGACGTCAGGGAATAACATTAGGGAAGCGATGAATAAAGCTGTTAGTCAGCCATTTGAGCTCATGCCTTTTTTTGATCCCGGGCCATGGGGCGGACAATGGATGAAAGAAGTATGCGGCCTTGATAAAACAGCCCCTAACTATGCATGGTGCTTTAACTGCGTTCCCGAAGAGAACAGCCTTCTAATAAAAATAAATGATTTATTATTTGAAATGCCTGCTTTAAATCTTGTATTGTACAAACCTGTTGAACTACTCGGTGAAAAAGTGTATAAACAATTCGGTGCAGAATTCCCGATACGATTTGATTTTCTCGATACAATAGGAGGAGGAAATTTAAGTTTGCAGGTACATCCTACCACGCGATATATCAAAGATAAATTCGGCTGGCCCTATACGCAGGATGAAAGTTACTATATATTAGATGCTGAAAAAGATGCCGGTGTATTCCTTGGATTAAAAGAAGGAATTTCCGTAAATGATTTGGAAGCAGACCTTAATAAAGCAGATGAAGGAGAGATTCTTTTCCCTGATAAAAAATATGTTAATCATTGGCCTGCAAAAAAACATGACCATTTTTTAATTCCGGGGGGTACAGTTCATTGTTCAGGCAAAGGATGCTTAACACTCGAAATCAGTGCCACTCCATATATATTCACATTTAAGCTTTGGGATTGGGGCCGTATGGGACTTAACGGGCTTCCCCGCCCTATTCATATTGATCATGGTTTAAACGTCATCCAATTTAACAGAACAACGGAATGGGTAGAGAAAAACCTGATAAATAGAATTGAAACTGTTGCCGAAGGAGAGGGCTGGTGCGAAGAAAGAACCGGCCTTCATGAACTTGAGCTTATTGAAACAAGGCGTTACTGGTTTAGCAAACCATTTGAGGTTAAAACGGGTGAAGGGGTAAATGTACTTAATCTTGTTGAAGGGAATGAAATTATTGTAGAATCACCTGATAATTCATTTCTTCCATTCACAGTACATTATGCAGAGACTTTTATCATCCCCGCGAATGTAAAATCATATAGAATACGCCCTGCCGGAAATTCTGATAGCAGGAAATATGGAATAATTAAAGCATATATAAGATAAAGGAGAATTTATGCAAAGAATTAATATTAAAAAGTTAATAATGTTTACATCTGCCTTTTTATTTTTCTTCATGTCATTTTTAAATGCGCAGATTAAACCCCAGCTGAATGAAAATTCAAAATATTTCAGCGGATATGCAGCCGATGTAAAGGGAGAAGTATTTTCATATCATTCCCCTCTTGCATCTGTAAACTCATCTCTGCTGGTAAGATCGGTTTCCAAAGAAAACTACATTGAATGGGAAACGGATCCAATTCCTGCTGATTATAATTCTAAATACGCATCCTTTGTATGGATGTTTGGAATTGAAGCCAAACCGGAATCGCATAAATTTCAGCTCTTCATAAATGATAAGTATATACTCACTTTTGAAAATCCTAAAGATACATTAATAAACACATGGACTATCCAGGGAGCAGATTCTACGCAGCTTACATTTGATGCTACACTTGTTGACAGGTATACTGACTTAATGGGTTTTGCCTGCCTTAAAGTCCCCGCTGCATTATATAAAAATAACAAGCCGTTAAGAATACGCGTAGTTGGGGAATCCTTAAACAGAAACACCTGGTATATGACTTTCCGTTATTCAATAAACAATAGCATAAGAGCTTATCCACAGGCAATTCTTGTAAACAGCAAAGAAGGCAATATGCAGCCTGTTATTGTAGAAATTGTTCATTTTTCTGAACCGGCAGCAGGCAAAATAAATATGCTTGGAAAAGATTATGATATCAAATTAAAAAAAGGATTTAACAAATATACTTTAACGGCTCCTGCTGTTTCAGAACCGAAAGACGTTACAGCTTCGTATTATGTAAATAATCAGGTGTGGGGTAAATCAACAATACATTTTATGCCTATAAAACCAATTACAATTTATCTGCTTCATCATTCCCATAATGATATAGGATACACCCATGTGCAGGCAGATGTAGTTAAGATGCAGATTAAAAATTTAAAAGACGCAATAACTGCAATTGAAGCATCAAAAAATAATCCTATCAATGAAAGAATGAAATGGAACAGTGAAGTTTTATGGCCCGTTGAACAGTATCTTAAAAACTGCACTCCCGAAGAAATTGCCAAATTGAAAAAAGCAGTAAAAGAAGGAAGTATTGAAGTAAATGCTCTTTATGCAAATACACTTACAGGTCTATGCCGCCCGGAAGAATTAATGCAGATTGTAGAACCGGCAAGAAAAGTATGGCAATTATTCGGCGTTGAACCAAAGTCCGCTATGATAAGCGATGTACCCGGGTTATCCTGGGGCATTGTGCCTGTTTTAGCTAATTATGGAATTAAATATCTTGAAATAGGTCAGAACACAGGGGACAGAATCGGTTATACATTATCCACCTGGGGCGACAAACCATTTTATTGGGTTTCTCCTTCAGGCAAGGAAAAAGTTCTTTGCTTTGTGGCAGGCAAAGGATATTCATTTTTCCATGCGGGGCTAAACTATGGCAAACTTATCAATCCGCTGAACGAAGAAAAATTATCCTACTACCTGCAGGAGCTTCAGGATGAAAAATATCCTTATGATATAATCCCGGTTCATTATACAGTTGGTTCCGACAACGGTCCCGTTCATATGGATCTGCCTGAAATAGTAAAAGCATGGAATGAGAAATATGCTTCACCAAAAATTATTATTTCTACAACGAGTAATTTCTATAAAGAATTTGAAAAAATATACTCCGATCAAATTCCTGCTTACCGCGGAGATTATACAGGTTTCTGGGAAGACGGTGCAGCTTCTACTGCTCTTGAAACAGCTATTAACAGAAGGGCTGCCGATAGAATTGTACAATCGGAAATATTATGGTCTATCATTAATCCAAAAGCATTTCCGGCAAAAGAAATTGATGAGGCCTGGGAGAATGTATTATTGTATTCCGAACATACCTGGGGTTCATGGAACAGCATGAGCGACCCCGAAAACCCTTTTACTAAACAGCAATGGGCTGTTAAAAGAACTTTCCCTCTTAAGGCAGACAGCCTTTCAATGGATTTGTTGCATAAAATTATTCCCGCTGCTAATACAGCCGATGCTATAGATATTTATAATACTAATTCGTGGACTGTAAGCGGATGGGTTATGCTAAAATCAAAAATGGATTTGAATAATAAATCATTAACCGATAAAGATGGAAAAGAAACACCTTATCAGATTCTTAAAGACGGTTCAATTGCCATATACGCTAATGATGTTCTGCCTCTCTCTTCAAAAAGATATTTTGTAAATGCACAAAAATCCAAATTAAAAGGCGATGTAGTTTTAAACGGAAATAATATTACCAATGGAATAATAACCGTAGAAGCAGACCCTTTAACAGGGAATATTAATTCTCTCACATTATCCGGTTCCGATTATAATTATGTGGATAACAGCAAGATAAACGGACTTACTGATTACGAATATGTAAACGGAAGAAGGCCCGACAAAATAGAAATTGCTTCTAATTTTAAAATAGTTAAAGGAGAAGACGGCCCGTTTATTAAATCACTAAAAATATTTTCGGATGCCCCCGGCTGTAATAGTCTGGAAAAAGAAATTATTGTTTACAGCAGACAGGCGGATTTAGGATTGAATTTGACAATTGATAGAAAGAAAGTCTATAATCCCGAAGGAGTTCATATTGCCTTTCCGTTTAACATACCCGATTGCACTGATTATATAAACACCGCATGGGCTACATACCGTCCGGAGTACGACCAGTTAAAAGCAGCATGCAAAAATTATTTTCCTGTACAGAGGTTTGTGGAAGTATCAAATCAGAAACGGGGTATTACTCTCGTCCCCATCGATGCACCGATGATAGAAATCGGCGGTATTATGACAGATGCAAATTATTTCGGATGGCAGAAAAGTATTGCCAATTCACCTCTCATTTATTCCTATATCATGAATAATTACTGGGGTACGAATTACAAAGCCGAACAGGAAGGAATTACAAAATTTGTATATTCAATTACGCCGCATCTGCGTACGGATTTATCTGAAATTGAGAAGAAATCAATCGAGCTAAACCAGCAGCTGTTGGCTGTTCCTGTAAATCATTCCGCCAAAGAATGCGGTTCACTTTTCTCATTAAGCTCAGGTAAAATAATTGTAACATTAATTAAAGCCGGCAGAGACGGCAAAGGATTTATTGTACATTTGTTTAATACAAGCGCTCAGCCTGAAGCAGTTTCTTTTAAGTGGGGTTCATTCAAAGCATCCGGCATATACTTTTCCAATCCTGATGAAAAAGCATTAAGTAAGACAGACAACAAAATTGAAATGCTGCCGAATGATATTATTACTTTAAAACTTGAAAAATAAAATGGTTCAAAATAATTTGATTTTAGGAATTGATATAGGGGGGCAGCATATAACCTGCTCCCTTGTAAATCTGGATACCGGTTCTGTAATTGATGAAACCAGAGTAATGAGCAGCGTAAATCCCAATGCATATGCAAATGATATTTTAAAGATTTGGTGCGATTCAATTTTGAGGTCCTGTTCTTACGGTTTAAAACCGGAAGGATTAGGTGTTGCAATGCCCGGACCGTTCGACTATGAAAATGGTATCAGCAAAATTAAGGGTGTCGGAAAATATGATGCTCTTTATGACTTGAACATTAAGGAAATATTTTCTTCGGTATCCGGACTGCCTCCTGATAGAATAAAATTTATGAATGATGCATCATGTTTTGCGTTGGGAGAATATCATGCAGGTGCTGGAGTAAAAAGCGACCGGATGATAGCAGTAACCCTCGGTACTGGATTTGGTTCAACTTTTATTTCAGGCGGACAGATAATAACCGAAGGCAAAGGTGTGCCGCACGGAGGTATGTTTTGGGATGTTCCTTATAAAACCGGGATAGCAGATGATTATTTCTCGACCCGGTGGTTTGTAGAAAGTTATTACAAACTTTCGGAAGGCAAAGTAGGCGGTGTTTATGAAATTGCCCGCCTCTATGATAGCGATAAATTTGCCAAAATACTTTTTGATGAATTCGCTTCCGCTTTTGCTGAATTTCTTATGCCCTACTTTAAAGATTTTAACCCTGATGTTTTTGTTGTTGGAGGTAATATTGCACACGCATCCGGATTGTTTTTCCCTAAGCTGATAGAAGAATGCAAAATAAATAATATTAATGTAAAAATTGCTTTATCGGAATTGTGGGAAGATGCAGCGTTAATTGGGAGTGGGTTTTTATTTAAATAACAGGTGCGGGCACACATGGTGTCACCGCTTCGCGGTTTTTTGTTCTCTTGTACTCTTATATTTTTACAACAATTCCATCCCTTCGGGATTGCATTATATGCTTTCACGGATACAATACATTACAGATTTTATTATCATTACAATTTGCTGTTTATAAAAACATCTTTGTGGGATTGCATCAAAATCAAGCATAATGTAAATAAAATGCCGAAGGCATGATATTATTGTAATAAAGAAATATAAATATTTTCCTAATACCCACTTCGGGATGCATTATATGCTTGCAGGGATAAATTATTTTGTGGATTTCATTATTATTATAATAAGCTGTTTATAAAACATCTTTGTAAGATTACATCATAATTCCAGCTCACAGTTAATAAAATGCCTAAGGCATGATATTATAGTAACAAAAAATAAAAAACTTTACTAAAATCCCGAAGGGATGACACAATAAACATATTTGCCATTCACATATTGTCTTATTAGATCATTATCATTCTGCCTAACAGACGAACAAGCTTTATAAATTTATTTGCCGTTCTTCTTTACGCCAATTCTCTAAGTTTCTCCAGACAGGCAAGCTGTTCAATTTCATCATTTATGAAATTCCCGGATAATTTTATTTTAGTCCCATGCCCAATTTTTGCAAATAATGTTTCGGCGGCTTTATTCATATCCCATAATGGATAGCCGTTATCGCGCAGATAATGGATTAATTTTAAGGTTCTGAATCCGTCAAACCAAAAATGTTTCTGCTTAGATAACTGTGCATTATTCTTACAATTATCCAGAATTTTATGCCAACTTTCTTCAAATTTATTTTCTATAAGAAAATTATACAGTGCATCACTTATCTTTCGTGCTTCATCAAGATACTCTTTGCCTGTTAACCTTCCGGCATTAAAAACTATAAGCCACTTTTTCAGAACATCAAATGATTCCGGGGAATAGAGCAGATATTCATTTTGTGTTTTAGCAAGATGCCTGTTAACACGCTGTCCGGTTCCAAAAGGCACGCGCCATGAACCCCTGCTTGAAGGGAATACTTTAGTCCCTTCTATTGTATGAACATCATAATTTTTGCAGAGTTTTTCCATAAAATAAAAATCCTCTGCAGCTTTCTTTTTGTTCATGCCTTCCACTTTTATATAGCTCTCGTAATCACATATCATAGTGGAGCCTATCGTATGGATTGAATAAGCCGAACCTGCATAGATTAAGCCCAACACATAATAGCGCAGGAATATTTCGTAGCAAATAATTGCCTGCCTGCCTTCTTTCTCCTCTGGAATAGGGTGTTCAAATTTTACATAAGCTGCATTATATTTACCTGAATTATAATCGTTAACAATACACCTTAAATAATTAGCCTGTACAATACAATCAGCATCAAGACAAATAATAATTTTCTTTCTGCCATTTTTATAATCGAACAATGAAAGGGCTGCATCCATACCTATTTTTCTCGCAAGGCCAACCCCTCCTTCTTTATCGGGGAGTTCCAAGCCCCACTGTGAAGCATCGATTATACCTAAAATTAAACCTGAGTTTATAACACTCTCTGATATTTCGTCAAATGTTTCTCCATTTATAATACGGCGCATGTAATTTATTGTTTCATAATTTTCTGCGTTTATTTCATCGGACGCAGATACCGTATTATTTATTACAAAAAGAAAAAGGGTCTCAGAGAAATATTGCCTTTCACATTGGCTAAGCGAGTTTAACAGGTTCTTAATATTTTCATATTCCCTGAGTGCGGGAATTACAACAATATTATTAAAATAACCTGTAGATGTGTATTCAGGACAATAATTACCGAATGAGTATTTTTCAAGATACTTTCTAACATTATCAGGAATATTTTCATTAAGGGGCGGCATCATTAACTATCGAAATATTTTGTTAACACAATTTCCTTTGCCTTTGCATAGTCAGCTCCGTTTATCCAATTGATTTCAACCCCCTCCCTGCTCATCTTTCTAAACCATGTCATTTGCCGTTTTGCAAAATGATGAATTGCACTGTTCAGCTTCTGGAACATATCATTATAATTTAGTTCGCCTTTAAGATATTTTCCTAAAAATTTATATTCGAGTCCGAAAAAATCAAGTTTCTCGTAAGTTATGCCTTCATTTAACAAACTTTGCACTTCTTCTATCATGCCGTTTTCCAGCCTTAATTTAAGTCTGGCAGTAATTCTTTTTCGTACAACTTCAGGCTCTGCGTGAATACCTATATTCAAAGAATGAATAGTTACTTTTTCATCATCCGTATTTTCACTTTCAGCAACCAGAATAGCCTTGATTATTCTTTCTTTATCAGTAAGGTCTGTTTTATTGTGCAGGTTTCTGTTTAAGCTTAATAATATATTTCTAAGTTCTTCCTCATCATTTTCATTTAGTTCTGCAATTCTTTCCTCAGGTGCGGAAACCTTTGCAAGCATATAATTCTGTATAATGGAATTAACATACATAGCTGTACCGCCTACCATAAAAGGAATTTTGTTCCGCTTGGTAATATCGCAGAATGCTTCATAAAATTTTTCCCTGAAAACAAAAAGGTTAAATTCTTCATTTGGTTCTATTATATCAATTAAATGATAAGGTATTTTAACCCCGTCAAAATCATACTCATGCAAATCTTTGCCTGTTCCTATATTCATTCTTCTGTATGCCTGTCTTGAATCGGCAGAGATAACTTCACCGTTAAACTCATTAGCCAGCCCCGCCCCTATGTTTGTTTTACCCACAGCAGTCGGGCCAAGGATGGTTATAAGGTTATATTTCATAATCGTAATTCCGTCAGGAAACAACCGGCAGAGTAACGGTAAATGTAGAGCCCTCACCTAATGAACTTTTAACGGTAATTGTGCCCTGATGTGCTTCAACAACTTTTTTACTGATTGAAAGCCCAAGCCCGGCACCTTCTTTTTTCCCGTAAGTCATGAATGGTTCAAAAATTTTATCTATAAAACTGTCGGCAATTCCCAGTCCCTTATCAATAAATAATATGGAGACATTTTTCCCTTTCACTTTTGTTTGAATTGTAATCTCTCCTCCATCGGGCATTGCATCACATGCATTTTTAATAATGTGCTGGAAGCACTGATAAAATTCTTTTGTATCGAGTTTTACGTTTACTTCCTTATCAAGTTCAAAAACAATCTTACACTTTTTGGATGCTATAAATTGCTCCATCTTTGAAGCTGATGCCTTAAGAAACTCATTGAGTCCGTTTATAACAGTGCGCAACAAAATCGTTTTCCCTTCCGCATAACTTGATGTCGTCTGTACCAAATCAGCAACTTGAGTCAACTCAGTTAGAATCATATCCACCAATTGTGAAATTTCAGGTGAAAGGTTTTTAGATTTTAAATGCTCGGTATAACGTTTACTGACCAAAACGGGTTTTTTAATATCCTGTATAAGGAAGTTCGTCATTTTGCCTAGGGAAGAAATTCGTTCTCCGGTTAATAATCTTTCAACAAGGTCTGCATTCTGCAGAGCAATAGCGGCATTGATTGAAATCATTGCAAGTAGTTCTTCATCATGTTGTGTAAATACGCCGTTTTTATTGTTTAATAACTGCAGCACGCCAATCACTTCTTCCGATTTGTTTTTTAACGGGAAGCAGAGCATATTCTTAGTAACATATCCGCTCGATTTATCAATTTCCCTGTTAAACATTGGATGTTTATTAACATCGGGAATGTTTTCTGTTAATTTCGTTTTAGCAACGTTGCCCGCAATACCTTCTCCTATTTTTAGCCGAATTTCTTTTAATTCATCACCAATCAAAACTTTTGACCACAATTCATCTTTCTCTTTATCTACAAGATAAAGTGTGCCTCTGTCGGCATTTGTTAATTCAGCTGCAACATTTACAATTCCGGTAAGAAGGTCATCAATCTTAACAGTAGAATTGACAAGCTCCATTGCCTTTATAATTGCTCCGACTTCCTTTGTATTCATCTCTTCTCCGGCTTCATCAACCGGCTCCATAATAGTTTGTGTAGGTTGCTTAAATTCATCAGTCACTTTTTCCCCTGTCAGCTCTTCCAACTGCTGCAGGAGGGATGATTGATTTATATTTTCCGCCTTTTCGGCAAGGCTTTCGGTTTTTTCCTCAACAGGAATAAAACTATCCTCTTTAATTTCTTCAGTATCTTCTAACAGTAATTCTGTATTTGGCATTTCCGTAGATTCCGGTTCTGCAACAGCTTCAGGAGTATTTTCGGTTACTTTTTCTTCTTCAGCAAATGCTTCATAGAATGATTCTGTTTCACTTTTTTCTTCAGTATTGCTTAAATCTATATTCACCGGTTCGTCAACAATATCATAGTCCAATTTTGAAAAATCATTTTCAAAAACAGGAATTGATTCACTCAACTCATTTAATAATGTTTCCTCTTTTACTTCAGGTTCCGGCTTTTCTTCAGCAGGCGGAATTTCTTCTGTAACTGCTTTATTATATTGCTTGGCTTCCAGGTCAAGCATAGTCTTCTTACGCAATTTGTCCGCATTAATTACAATTCTCTCTGCGTCATCTGCCTTGGGAATAGAAGGAATTGTTTTCTTTTCATCGGAAATTTTCATTTCTTCTTTAGGCAATGGTGCTTCCTGATGAGGATGGCTCCCGTGGGCATCCTGATAGTCACTCAGATTTTCACGTAAAACAAGATATATTTCATTATCCTGCAAAATCAGATTCTCTACTTCTTCCCTGCTAAGAACAATTAGTATGGAATCATGCAATGCAATAGCAGTCGAGGTCCTTTTAGTTTCTTCAAAATATTCATCATTGCCGAAAAAATGATTTTTACTGAAAATTAGGGATTTTGGTTTGCCTAGTACTTTTTTCTTAATAATATTTATCTGTCCAGCAGCAATAAGGTATAGAAAATCAGATTTCTCCCCTTCGTGAAAGATAATTTCACCTTCCCCTTTATGCAGTATTTGCCCTTTAATTTGTTCAAGATTTAAAGAGGCAATATCCGTATTTTTAAACAGGTCATTTTTTATAAAAGAATCAAAATATTGATTGTCCATGATGAAACCTGTAAAATATGAAAAAGCGTTAGAATATTTATCTAAAAATGATAAAACGCTCTCAACAATAATAAAAAACAACAATATCTGCAATTTAAAAACCCGCAAAGATTATTTCAATTCCATTCTGGAAGCTATTATTGGGCAACAGCTCTCTGTAAAAGCAGCAGACTCTATAATAAGACGTTTTTATGCTCATTTTGGCAGTAATCCCCAGCCTGCGGATATTCTTGCTTCCCCTCATGATTTTTTACGATCTTTGGGTCTTTCTAACGCAAAAGCTAAGTATGTAAAGGATCTTTCCGATAAAATCATTAAGAATGAAATTTCCTTATCCGGTTTGGAGAAATTAAACGATGAAGATGTAATAGCAGAATTAGTTAAAGTGAAAGGAATAGGCACATGGACAGCCCATATGTTTCTTATTTTCACTCTGGGGCGCCCGGATGTTCTACCTACCGGCGACTTAGGATTGAAAAAATCGATTATGTTCAATTATAAACTGAAAGCCATGCCCTCAGAAGAAAAAGTGGCTAAAATTTCAAAAAAATACGGATGGGCACCCTTTAATAGTATTGCATCCTTATATTTGTGGAAGTCTTTAGATAATAAATAGAATCTATTAAAAATTAAAAGCATCTTATTGAATGGAAGAAAAGGAATTAATAGAAAAGGCTAAGGCAGGAGATAAACTTGCCCTATCCGAATTAATAAAAAAATATGAACAGACGGTTTTTAATTTTTCATTTAAAATTTGCAGAAATAAAGAACGAGCTGAAAACACTATGCAGGAAACTTTCTTAAGTATGGTTAAATCTTTAAACCAGTTTACAGGAGCTTCCAAACTTTCTACCTGGCTTTATACGGTTGTTTCAAATCACTGCCTAATGCTTGCACGCTCTCAGAAAAAATATGAATATGCTTCACTTGAAGATGAAGATTCCCTGATTAATGAAAATGATACTGCCGACTGGAATATTACCCCCGATAAAATTACTGAAAATAATGAGCTTAAAAATTTACTCGATAAAGCTATTTCAAAATTAGACCCCGATTACAGGATCGTCTTTCTGCTCCGCGATGTTGAAGGGCTTTCTACTGAGGAGACCGGAGAGATTATGAAGCTTTCTACACCTGCTGTTAAATCGCGCCTGCACAGGGCAAGGGCATTTTTGAGGAATGAATTAAATAAGAGCTTAAGTTATGGAAATGCATAAAATAGAATGTAAAGAAGTTATGAACCACATCTGCGATAATCTTGGCGAAGATTTTAACTCAGCCAGATGCATTGAAATTAAAGCCCATCTTGAAGAATGCGGATGCTGCCGGAATTATTTTAAATCGGTTAATGAAACCATACAGCTATATAAATCCTATAATGTTGAAGTTACTGAAGAAATACACAAACGCCTTATGAATTTTCTGGAAAAGAAGTAGAATTGGGTTAGTGCTTCATACTATTTGATCAATCACCCAGAAAGCATTGAGATAATGTCGTATAAAATCTTTTTTACGCCGAATTACTTCTTTAGAATCTATACCCACATCATATATTTTACCATTTGAATATTCAATAAAATGTGTTACTCGGAAGGAGCTATTATCCATCGCAGCTTCAAAAATTTTTCTTGAATTCATTTTTAGTTTATCGATTAATTCCTTTGTTGTATATGCTTTCATAACTTAAGCCTTTTTTCTGCTAATATAAACTCAGATATTTTTGAATGATATATTGAAAGCTCCCCAAATTCAATAAAATTTATCCTTTTTCTAATTGGATCAAAAGAACTGTTACTTAGTTTATCAAAATATTCCCGTGCCTGTGCTTTGTCTGCTACAATTTTAAAATCCACATTAAAATCTTGCAGCATTAGATACTTTAGAAGTGCGGATTCAAAATGTGTAGAAAATTCAATTTCAAAGAACGATGCAGGAAACTCTCTTTTATTAAACCAGGTAACATCGACAGTTCTTGCACGCCTTAATACTTTCTCATAGGTAAATTGGAATATTTCACCTAATGTAGTTATTTCTTTTAACTGTTTATTTAAATAAATTCTATTTTTATCCTGATTTGGCACAAAAGTATCAAACCCTTTCATATTCCCTATTTCAACAAGAAGTCCTTGATAATAAGTGTGATTAAACTCTTCATTTGATTTTTTATCTTTCGCATTCTCAATATTTAAAAATCTCAGTACTTCCTTTTTTCTTGAATTAAGAGCCCATAATCCTGGTCTGATCTTAAAGAACCTGTTGGGATCCTGTACAATCCTTCTTATGCTTGCAAATGGAGTTTTTGTTTTCCAATCTGTGACATTAACATTTCTGTATAAATATGCTAATGTTGCATATCCTCCATTTTGATCCATTACGTGTTCGACAGCATCAGATTGTTTCATAATACCCCGAGCTAATTTGTATCATTTAAATATATGAATATCTTCAAAAAGTGTAAAGATTAATTAAACTATTTCCAGCATCCTCTGTATTGGCAGGCGTGCTTTTTCGGCAAGTTCTTCGGGGACTTTTACCTCAAATGTTTCTGTCAAAAGGCTGTTATATAATTTTTCAAGTGTAATCATCTTCATATATTCGCAAACTGCATTTTCACTTAAAGGATAAAATTTCTTTTGCGGGGCAATTTTCCTAAGCCGGTGAAGGATTCCTGTCTCAGTTGCAATTACAAACTCTTCCTTATCCGAATTTTTTACAAACTCTATCATCCCTTCTGTTGAGAATATTTTTAGGTTTGCACAATCTTCATACACAGCGGATTTAAGCATGCATGATGATGAACAGCCGCATTCAGGATGAATTAAAAATTCAGCGTTGGGATATTTTTTGTAAACCGAGATAAAATCCACATCCCCTATTTTTTCATGCACATGGCATGAGCCGTTCCAGATTTTTATTTTCCTTCCCGTCATTGCAGATACATATCTGCCTAAAAATTTATCGGGTAAAAATAAAATTGTTTTGTCTGCCGGAATAGAATTTACAACCTGCACAGCATTCGATGAAGTGCAGCAGTAATCGCTTTCTGCTTTTACTTCGGCTGTTGTATTAACATAGGCGACTACAACAGTCCCGGGATTTTCTTTTTTCCACTCTTTAAGCTGCTCAGCAGTAATTGAAGCCGCCAATGAGCAGCCGGCATCTTTATCGGGCAGCAGAACTTTCTTACCGGGAGAAATAATAGAAGCTGTCTCAGCCATAAAATGGACACCGCAAAAAACAATAATATCTGCATTTGTTTTAGCAGCCTGTTTGGATAAGCCTAAAGAATCCCCAACAAAATCGGCTAAATCCTGAATTTCGGGCAATGCATAATTATGGGCAAGGATTACTGCGTTTTTTTCTTTTTTAAGTTTCTTTATTTTCTCAATCATTTCAGTCAAATTCCATATTGGCAATAATTAGAGAATTCCGTTAAACTATCAGAACAGTATCATTTAATATATTGACTGATATCCAGCGCCTTCACCGAATGTGTTAAAGCTCCAATAGAAATGAAATCTATTCCTGTTTCAGCAATTAATCTAACCCTGTCAAGAACTACTCCGCCGGAAGCTTCAACCATTGCTTTGTGATTAATAATTTTAACACATTCTTTCATCATTTCAATTGTCATATTATCAAGCATAATAATATCAACACCTAAACCTACTGCTTCTATTACCTGCTCCTTATTAGAAGTTTCTACTTCTATTTTCATTCCTGACAGAATTTTAGCACGCACCTTATTAACTGCATTGGTAATGCTTCCTGCAGCTTTTATATGATTATTTTTAATCATAACCATATCATAAAGCCCGATACGGTGATTTACTGCTCCCCCCATTTTAACTGCGTATTTATCAAGCATTCTTAAACCGGGAGCAGTCTTGCGTGTATCCAGAATTTTAACATCAAAGCCTTTAACACCTTCAACAAATTTGGAAGCAGCGGTAGAAATGCCGCTCATTCTCTGCATAAAATTAAGCGCGGTTCTTTCTCCCGTTAACATTGCACGCAAAGAGCCTTTCATTTCCGCAAGCAAATCCATTTTGCCTGCACGGTCTCCGTCATTTTTGTGCAGGACCCATTGCATATCGGGATCAAGTTTTTTAAAAATTTTCTCTGCAACAGGAAGGCCTGAGATTATCCCTTCCCCTTTAGATATTATTATTGCCTCGGCGGTTTCATTGCCGCTTACTATCAATTCGGTAGTAATATCCCCGTTCCGGATGTCTTCTTCAAGTGACAGGTTTATTATTTTTTCGGTTAATTGTGAGTTTAAATAATCCATAATAAAATATTTTTTTCATTATAAATTTACTAAAATAGGGCAGGCTTATCAAATTAAGTATTTTTAATTCTCGTAACCTCTTTGCATATAGTAAGTTAATAAATTATTTTTCTATGTGTTGAATCAAAGGGAAAAAGAAATGAATAAAATATTATTAATATTTTTATTTACGGCTTCATTGCTAAATGCTCAGGCTGTAGTTTCTACCGTTGCAGGAAGTAAAGAAAGCGGTTTAGTAAACGGAAACTTTACTGAGGCAAAGTTCAAAGGAGCATTCGGCATTTGCAGTGATAACAAAGGTAATATCTACCTTGCAGAAAATGGAAATAACATAATCAGAAAAATTGTTTTTAATGGGAAAGGAAATGTAACCACCTTTGCAGGCACACCATTGCCCGGACACAAAGACGGCATTGCAAGTGCTGCGCAATTTATGGGACCCACAGGTATCTGCACCGATAACAAAGGAAATTTCTATATCGCTGATTTTGAGAATCATCTTATCAGAAAGATTGATGCTAAGGGAAATGTAACTACGGTAGCAGGTAACGGCAAGCCCGGTTATAAAAACGGCAAAGGAATTGAAGCACAGTTTAACAGCCCGCGCGGAATTTGTATTGATACAAAAGGAAATCTATACGTAGGAGATAGCTGGAACCATAGAATCAGGAAGATCGATACAAAAGGAAATGTAACAACTTTTGCTGGAGGCGGAAATTATTTTGAATCGGATGGCACTGGCAGGTGGGCTGATGGTCCCGATACAACAGCACGCTTTTATACTCTATGCGGTCTTGCAATAGATAAGAAAGGAAATATCTACGTTGCAGATGCACGCAATCACAGGATTAGAAAAGTTGATCCCAAAGGGAACGTAACTACTATTGCCGGAACAGGAGAAGGGGGCATTGATAAAGGAGGTTTCAAAGATGGCGATGCAGCTTTATCTATTCTTAACACGCCAACTGAAGTCTGCGTTACAAATAACGGAGTAGTTTATTTTAGTGACACTTATGGAAACAGAATACGAAAAATTGAAAACGGAATTGTTTCAACAGTTGCAGGAACGGGTATTGCTGGATTTAAGGATGGTGAAGGATCCTCGGCACAATTTAACTTTCCAAGAGGGCTTGCAGCCTCTAAAAACGGTAAAAAAATATATGTTTTTGATTATAACAACAATTCACTAAGACTTATCGAAATTAAATGACCTTCCAATAATCTGCGAAAATCATCCATTTTCGCAGATTTTCCTAAATTCTCAAAAATATTTGACAAATACGAATAATTTCGTATGTTTGTACGAAACTTTTCGTAACTTGAGAAGTCTAAATGTTTAGAAATCAGAGGAAATAGGAAATGGCGGCAAAATCATTTTCAAAACCAACTGAAGCGGAACTTGAAATTCTCCAAATTCTTTGGCAGCACGGACCTTGTACGGTAAAATTTGTTAATGACGTACTCAACGGGAAAAAAGAAACGGGTTACACTACTACCCTTAAGTTTATGCAGATCATGCATGAAAAGGGACTCGTTGAAAGGGATACACAGAATAAAAGCCACATCTACAAAGCTGTGGTTGATGAATCAGAAACCAAGCAGGCCCTGCTGGATAAATTCCTTGAGACTGCATTCGGCGGTTCTGCCGCCAATCTTGTTCTTCAGGCCCTCGGGAATTATAAAGCTTCTCATAATGAATTAGAACAAATTAAAAAAGTAATTGAAGAAATTGAAGGGAAAAAAGGATGAGTTCATTATTTAGTTTCCTTCCAGATGAAATTGTCACATCCATTGGATGGACATTATTGCACTCCCTCTGGCAGGGATGTGTTATTGCACTATTACTTTTATTCATTCTAAATTTTTTCAGGATAAAAAGCGCCAACGCCAAAGCATTACTTTCAACTTTCGCTTTAATTTTATTGCTCGCAGCTTCTATTTCCACATTTGTTATTGAATATAATTTACACCGGCCTACTGCTCTAATTACAAGTGAAACATTGCCTCAATTAAATATACACGAACATATTTCCGATACCGGCATAAAGGCCGAAAACACAAATCCTTTTAACTTTGTTTTTACCGCTTATCATCAATTTAAAATATATTTTATACAGAATATTCCTATTATTGTTACCATCTGGTTTATAGGTTTTTTATTCTTTGCTTTCCGCTTTGCAGGGGGATTATACCTTATTTTCAGAATGAGAAGAAGTGTAACCTATGTAGATGATACTTACTGGAATAACCGCCTTGACGAAATCTGCTGGAAAGCTATGCTTAAAAGAAAAGCAATGATGGCAGAATCCTCATATACAACAGTACCTATTTTAATAGGTTACTTTAAACCTGTTATTTTGCTTCCTTTAGGCTTAATAAGCGGACTTCCTCAAAGCCAGATTGAATCAATTATTGCTCATGAAGTAGCTCATATTAAACGATATGATATTATTATAAATTTTTTCCAGTCAATTGCCGAAATATTATTCTTCTACAATCCGTTTGCATGGTGGATTTCAGAAAAAATACGGTTTGAAAGAGAAAATTCGTGCGATGACATTGCTATTAACCTTTGCGGGGATTCCGTTACCTACGCAAAAGCATTAGCCAATTTAGAAGTTCTAAAAGAAAGCAACAAGCCGCTGTTTGCTATTCCTCTTTTTAATAATAGAAATCAATTATTAAGGAGGATAAAGAGAATGTTACAGAAAGATCAAATCCAATATGGTTTTAAAGAAAAATTTGCTGCTGTTTTAACATTTATAGTTATTATGGCCGCAGCAGCAATATTAAGTAATTTAAAACCCGCATCCGGCAGCATTGATAATAAAATCAATAAAGCCGGTTTTAGTTTCCCTGCTTCTATTTTTGTAGGGAATAAAGAATTTACTGATATTCAGGTAGATACCATTAAATCTTCTCACGGAAAAAGAAACTTCTCCTATTTCCAGAAAGAGAATGGCAGGATGGTAAAATACAAAGCCAGAATGGAAAACGGCAAGCTTACTTCCCTTTCCATAGACGGCGACAAAGTGCCTCAGGATAAATTGGATAATTACAGGAAAGATGTGGAAGAGGCATACAGTAAAATTGATAAAGATGATTACTCTAATTTCAGCTTCTCCGGAAATAAGATGAACTTCTTCGGAGACAGCATGGGTAATTTCATCAATTCCTCCGCTTACAAACAAAGCATGGAAGAACTCCGCTTAGCATTAAAGCAAAATGCTTGGGACATGAAAAACTACTTTAATTCCGATGAAAGCAAAAAAGCCATGGAAGAGCTTAAAGAAGCCATTAAGGAAAACGCTAAGAACTGGAGTGCTGACTTTAATACGGAAGAAAACAAAAAGGCCATGGAAGAACTTCAGAAAGCAATAAAGGAAAACTCTAAGAACTGGAGCGCTACTTTTAATTCGGAAGAAAATAAAAAAGCCATGGAAGAACTCCAGAAGGCCATTAAAGAAAACGTTAAGAATTGGAGTAATAACTTTAATTCAAAAGAGTTCAAGAAAAGCATTGAAGAATATACGAATAAAATGAAAGAGTACTATGAATCTCCCGAATACAAGAAAAGCATGGATAATTTTAAGAAGAGCATGGAAGAATACTCAAAGAATATGAAAGATATTTACAATTCCGAAGATTATAAGAACAGCATGAAAAAATTCCAATTGGATATGGAAAAATATTCCAAATCTATGAAGAATGCATTTAATTCCGATGAATATAAGAAAGGCATGGAGAAGTTTAATAAAAACATGAAGGTATTCAGCGACAGCATGAAAGTCTTCGGCGAAAAAATGAAAGTGTTCGGCAAATTCATGAAAGAAGTTCATAACCTGCTTGTAGAAGAAAAGATAATTGATAATGATGAAGATAGTGTGAGCATTAATATTAAGAAAGACGGTATTTATGTTGACGATAAAAAGCAGTCAGATGCACTTTTTGAGAAGGTTAAAAAGATATACAAAAAATATTATAACAAACCATTAGAAGGCGATATAGTTATTTCCGATTAGGCTTTCTCCCCTTTATAAAAAAATACCGCGTTAAGCGGCATTTTTTTAATACACTATTTAAAACAAAAAAGGCTGCCCGTTCTACAGGCAGCCTTCCTTATTTGAAACTTCTTAATAGTTATAAACCCATCTTTGCTTTAATATCCTGCGGAATAGCATCTTTATGAACTAAGATAGCAACAACTTTATATCTTGCATAAGAATCTGAAAGGTACCAGAAACCTGCATATTTTCCGCCGGCGCCCCAGGAATTCTTTGTGTACCAGAATTTTGTTCCTGCCTGATCAACTGCCATACCGGTAATGTGCATTAAATGGTCATCTGTTGTGCTGAAGTTATTGAAAGCTTCAAGGCGTAATGCATCTGTAATTGTTTTTTCCTTTTCCGGTTTTGCGGGATCTGTTTCAGGATCATCTGCAGGTACATAAGCATAAAAATCCTTGCCGCTGAATTCTTTTTCACTTACATCGCCATCCCAATCTATTGAATAGCCCGTTTTAAGAGCATGTTCCATAATTGCCATAACATCGTCAATCGGGAGGTTATAATATTTTTCATGGGCCCAGTTATCGGGGACTTCAAGTTCGCATTTTGTATAAAATGGATGATGCGCAAAACTGGTTATTTCAATGTAATCATCAGGATTGAAACCCATTGCTTCTGCAAAACTTTTTGTAGTATATTCTTTTCCATCGTATGTGAATTTTTCAGGAATCTTTCCTAAATAAGCATTAATAACTCCTTCATAAGCTTCTTTCCAGCGTGGTGAAAGCTTTCCGCCCGGATTTTTTGAAAGAGCCTGAACCATTGGATTTATAATTGCAAGCATCTCTGCATGATTATGAACTTTTTCGCCGTTATATAATCCAGAAAATGCATCTTCGGTAATAAAACCTTTTTCGCGGATAACGTTCATAACATCATGAGCCTGTCCCCCTTCGCCGAAATTATTCTTGCCCTGGAATCTTACAAAACGGTCGGCTTTGGTTATGTAGGCATTGCGCGCAAAAAACATTTCGGATAATTTTACTTCCCCTTTGCCCATTCTTATAAGTTCTGATTCAACAAAAGAGGTTGATGCAAACGACCAGCATGTGCCTGTTCTGCCCTGTGAAACTACCGGTGTTGCTTTTACCTGATAGACCATTTTAAATTCATGACGGTCTTTTGGTTTGCTGTCTTTTTCCTGAGCAAACACAAATAGCGGTATTACAAACATTACCGCAATCATTACCATTTTTCTCATTTTAATATCTCCTTGTTTTCGACTGATTAAAACACTATTAGTAAAATTATTGCAATTGTTTCTCATTTCAAAAAAAATAACAGCTCAATTCTTAATATTATTCATTTTTATGTTTTTAATTTAAATTATCTATAGGGCATTATATTTGTTTTGACGTGCAATTTTATTATTATTATGTTTATTGTATGCTGTATAATAATTATAAGGTCTAAAATGAAAAAATCATGTTTGTTATGCTTAATTTTATTATTCTGCCTATCATGTTCCAAGCCCAAGCCGGTTGTAGTTGTAAATAATCTTGATGATCTATTAAATAAACATTTCAAAGCCATCGGCCTGGATAAACTTCTGAATTCCAATAGCCTGGATTTTCAATATGAGGGCAATATTGATGATATGGAACATACTATGAATGCAAATATCCTGATTCAAAGGCCTGGTTCTTTTAATGTGTGGGCTGTAAGGGGGAAAGATACAATTTTTAATAATTATTCAGACAATAGAATTGATACTACGGGGTGTAACCATTTCCTGCAATATACGCCTATTTATATTGCCCCGGTTTTTTATTCTGTTTCATTAAGAGATTCAATTGCATTTATGGGCAGAGTAAATGCGGACGGGAAAGATGTTTATAGAATTAAGAGTTTCCGGTTTCATCCGGTTTCAAAAACAGTAACAACTATCTATTATGACATAGATCCTTATGACATGACACTGGTGCGGTCGCTTGCGGAAGGAAATCCCGGTTATTTCATTTATGAAAATTATACCGAAGCACAAGGTTTTAAATATGCTTCATATTTTCACATGAAAACCGTTCATGAAAAATCAGGCAAGCCTGAAGACATGGAAATATATTGTAATATTAAAAAGTTAAAATTAAATGATACCTATCCGCAATCTTATTTTGGCAGAAACAAGAAGTAAACATTGCATTTAGCTATAAATGCAGCAAAAAGCATTTATTCGTTATTTGATTTTTTTTAAAATAATAATTAAATTTAAGGTAATTATATGGAATATGATTTTTTAACAGAGAAAAACAAACATAATGTTAAAATTTGGTCATGGGTAATAATCTGCATTTCAGCATATTTTATACTCAATTGTTTATCGGTAGTCAGAGCGGAAATAGTTCTGCGCTTCTTTTCGCATTTATCGGTTTTTGATCAGAATGTTGATATTAGGCTTCCTTTTCCTGCATATATGGTTGCAGTAAAAGTTATTAAACTTGTAATTTTTATTCCTATTCTAATCTATGGCATACAGGCTCTCCATTTTAAGGAACAAGGAAGAAGTACTCTTATAACCCTCCTCTACGCCGGAATGGTAATAACTTTGATTGACCCATTAACACAGATAATTTTTGTTAACGGCCTTACAATTCCTTTCCCTGAAGGATTTCATTTCCTTTCAAGGATATTTAAAACCTTCACTTATATCTTTACATATTCAGGTGCAATAATATTTTCCGTAGTGTTTTTCTTTTGTATTAAATTCTTTTCAAAAGAGGAAATTAAAAAATTATTTATCTGATTATTTTCAGATAATTATTTATAATTACAATAAACTAAGACGGAATTGCCATGAAAAACTTAATTAAAATATTTCTTACACTTTTACTTATCAGCTCTTTTATTTTTTCCGCTTCATTATTTGCACAGGGGAAACCTAAATTCGGGTTAATTCTTCATGGGGGTGCGGGTACAATTAGCCTTACACCTGCACAGGAGGCAGAATATACAAAAGTACTTACCAACGCTTTGGAAACAGGATATAAAATTTTAGAATCGGGACGCCCGGCCCTTGATGCTGTTGAAGCTGTAATAAATATAATGGAAGATTCCCCCTTGTTTAATGCCGGCAAAGGCGCCGTTTTGAACGACGAAGGAATTGCTGAACTTGACGCAGCAATTATGGATGGCCAGACACTTTCGGCAGGGGCAGTTGCAGGTTTACACCATATTAAAAATCCAATTTCACTTGCCCGCCTTGTTATGGAAAAATCCAAGCATGTAATGCTAATAGGTGATGGCGCCGAAAAATTTGCAAAAGAACAAAATGTTGAATTGGTTGATCCTTCCTATTTCATCGTCCCTTCAAGGCTTGAGGCCTACAAAAAGATGAAAGAACGCCAGGCAGCAGAAAAGAATAAACAGCCTGTAGCTTATACGTATGACTGGCAGTCAGAAAAATATGGCACTGTAGGCGTTGCAGCACTTGATATGAATGGTAATCTTGCAGCAGGTACTTCCACAGGAGGTATTATGGGTAAGAAGTTCGGGCGCGTTGGTGATTCTCCTATCATAGGCGCAGGTACTTATGCTAATAATAATACATGTGCTATTTCATGTACAGGGACCGGTGAGTATTTCATCCGGCTTGGCATTGCAAGAGATATTTCTTCTTTAATGGAATACAAAGGAATGCCTTTAAAAGATGCCGCCGATGAAGTTGTGCTTAAAAAACTTACCAAACTTGGCGGCGACGGTGGTATTATTGCCATAGACAAAGATGGTAACATTGCATATCCATTTAATACAACCGGTATGTTCCGCGGATATTATCTGCAGGGAGGAACTCCCGTTGTAAAAGTCGGACATGATAAATAATTTATTTTCTTGCGGCGTCGAGGCTTATTTCCTTGACGCCCAAAGCTTGTTTAGTAAAAAACTCTCCGCATGATAAGAAGGATAAGATTAATAAAAGAGGTATAGACTTGAAAATTAAACATTTATTATTTTTAGCAGCAGGTATGTTTATTCTTCCCGCTATATTATTTGGACAAATAACATTAAACAAGGTTTGTCATATTTATATATCACCGGATGGCAGCCATGTTCTTTACGGTCATATAATTAAAACTGAAGGGGAAGATGAAATGTATTCAGAGGTCATCCGTTTCAATTTATATGATTGCAAAACAAAAACTGATAATATAATTATTAACAATATTAATCTTGATCCATTTACTTTGAGTAGAATAATTTGGATTGATTCCAATAATGTTTTTATTGATCAACATCATATATATATGATAAAGAGCAATTCATTATATGATCCCAATATTCCGGATTGTGGAGAAGTATATTTCAATGGATTAAACAAAATATATGGATCCCTAACTGGATTAGCGCATGATAACAAAGTTTCCTTTGTTGAAAGAGATTTGACAAAAAACAAAAATAAGCAGATCGCTGATGTTGTACATAATTATTTTGACAGCGATTCATACCCAATTGTTACACTTGAGTGGGATAAGTCAATACCTGAAGTATATTTTGAGGAATACTCTGATGCAAACTATTCCGTATATAGATATGATATTACCAATTCCTCTCTAACTAAAATTATTAATAATATGCAGGTAAACAGAGGTAATGCCTATAAAATATTATTTTACAATGGCATGTATTGCGTCCATAATTACCATAAAAATGTACTTACGGTTAAAAAGGATAAAAACGTACAATTTCATAATGTTAAAGAATCTTTTATTCATAAAAATAATATTATCTATCAAGATGAAACTTCAATTTATGTCTATAATCTTACAACAGAACAAAATACCAAAATAGCCGAATTGCCTCAAGGGTTTAATTTGTTTCATGTCACTGCTAATAAGTTGTTTTTAATTAATTCTGATAAATTCCTTATTAATGCACATCGTTTTGATAAAAATGCTAATGCGGAAATTAAAATTATCAATTATTAGTATTTCATATTTATTCCGGTCAATTATTATTCTTCAACTTCGAAATTATTTTTTTATGAAACACAAAAGTCGCGTTAGGGAGATGGCTCCTGACGCAACTAGAATTAATTTTATTTCATCTGCCTGCAATTTGAAACAATCCCGCAATTACCTATTTTTTCATAAATAAATTATGGATATCAGTGAAAATTAGAAATGCAATATTTGACATGGACGGTACTATCGTTAGTTCCGGAGAAACTATTTACGAAGCTACGGTTTATACTTTAAAATTATTCGGTATAAATAATGAAATGCCTTATGACAAGTTTTCTTCCTATATCGGGCTTCATTTCGGCGATCTTCTTCCTTATTTCGATATACACATAGACGACATGGAAGGATTCATAGATGAATTTAAATCTCATTATTTTGAATTTATCCAATACTCGCATTTATATCCTGATGTAGTTGAAACTTTTGATGCGCTTAAAGAGATGGGAATAAAAATTTCAATGCTTACTACAAAAGGGCAGGACCAAACCGATAAAATTCTTAAACACTTTAATTTAGCTCATTATTTCGATTATGTTATGGGAAGGCGTCCCGGAATTGGACATAAACCATCCCCGGAACCGCTTTTTATAATTTGCAAAGAGTTGAATATTCTACCCAAGGAATCAATTATGGTAGGAGATTCAGAACTTGATGTTAAATGCGGTAAAAGTGCAGGTGCAAAAACTGCTGCTGTGACCTACGGATATAGGCAAAAATCATCCCTTATACCGGAGGAACCCGATTTTATCATTGACAATCTCATTTCTTTAAAGTATATATTATCTGAGAGCAATTCTTGATAGTTATTTTTAATTAGAAAGGAGCAGATTATGGAATCTGAAGGATCGGTATCCATCTCTGGCAAAGATAGAATTGCAATAATTACTTTCGGGCATCCTAAAGGAAATTCCCTTACTTTAAGTTTGCTTAAACGTTTGTCAACTGAAATATTAAAGGCTTCCGAAAACATAAACACTCAGGTAATTGTTCTGAAGAGCGAGGGCACAACATCTTTTTGCGGCGGGGCTTCATTTGATGAAATGCTTAAAGTGAAGGATGTAAAACAAGGCAAAGAATATTTTATGGGTTTTGCCGGACTTATAAATGCAATGCGCTTAAGCCGGAAATTTATAATTACACGTGTGCAGGGAAAAGCCGTCGGCGGAGCAGTAGGCATTATTGCTGCATCGGATTATGTATTTGCAACTAATATATCTCATATTAAGCTAAGCGAGTTATCTATCGGCATCGGCCCATTCGTAATAGGCCCTGCAGTTGAAAGAAAGATAGGCAAAGCCGCATTTTCTTCTCTTGTACTCGATACCGATTGGCATGATTCATATTGGGCAAAAAATACAGGTTTATATACTAAGGTCTTTGCTTCAATTACAGAGCTTGATGAAGAGACAAATAAATTAGCATCACATCTTTCAAAATACAGTCCTGAAGCATTGTTTGAAATGAGAAAAATATTGTGGGAAGGAACTGATAATTGGGACACTCTTCTTGAACAAAGAGCGGAGATTAACGCGGCTTTAGTATTGTCTGATTTTACCAAAAAATATTTAAAGAATTTCGGTTCAAAATAAGCATTATTATTTTTTTCTTCTTGCATCTTTTTTCTAATAAATGCATCTTATTTAGTAAACATTGATGTTAAATAAAAATAAGGAGCACATTATGAAAAAAAATATGGGTCCATTGGATAAAGCTATAAGAGTTATAGTAGCTTTAATTGTATTGGCCTTATATTTCACCGGAGTAATTTCAGGGTGGGTGGCAATTATTCTTGGAATTTTTGCTGTTGTATTCATACTTACAAGCATTATTAGTTTCTGTCCGCTCTATACTCTATTCAATATTAATACCTGCAAGACTAAGAAAGGCTAATATATTTTTTAATCCATTATAGAAACTTGCCTGCAGTATTTATTAAAAGAAGGAGCAAATGAGCCCCTGAAGCGCAAACAAGTTTAGCCTCACATAACTTAAATTTAAACAATAATATGGGGAAGAATATTCTTCTCCATATTTTTTTTTACATCCGCATTTCTTAACTTTTCAAACACAAAAGCAATCTCAATAACAGGCAAACCATGAAAACAAAAAAACATATTTTGATTATTTTACTTCTGGTTTTATCAGCCAATATTTATGCGCAGGATAAAAAACCGGAAAAATTTATAATGTCTATTCCTAACGTTATGCGTGATCTTAAATGGATCGGCAATTTCCCAAGCGGACAGTATTGGTCCGAAGACAGCGATAATTTATACTTCATGTGGAATCCCGATAATTCCCGGGGAGATTCTCTTTATGCCGTGCCCAAAAACGGAGGCACTCCAAGAAAGGTTACAAGAGAAGAGCAAAGGAAATTTCCGCCGAGGTATTCTGCATATACCGAGGATAAAACGAAAGCTCTTTTTGAACGTAACGGAGATATTTTCCTTGTCAATATAAAAACCGGAAACATAAAACAAATTACCCGCACAAGTGACTATGAATCCAATGCAAGATTCACACAGGATGAAACGAAAATCACTTTCATGCGCGATAATAATCTTTATATGATTAATCTTGAGGATGCGGGATTAATTCAGCTTACGAATTTCAAGAAAGGAAATGCACAGAGCGCTTCTGCAATTCCGGCGGGCGGTTTTAATAATCAGGGGAACCAATTCGGCCAGATGAACCCTCAAATGATGAACAATAACAGAACTGCTGAAGCCAGGACTCCTCAGACAAAATTCCTTGCCGATCAGCAGGTTAAACTTTTTGATTTCCTGAAACGGGGACGCGATCAGCAGTTTTCAAGAAGGCGCAGAGCTCAGAATAACCTTCCTGATGCTGGAGTTAAAATTCCTGAAATATATATTCAGGATGAAAACCTGGTTAATATTACTCTTTCGCCCGATGAACGGTTTATTACATTTACTTTGTATCAAAGCCCTGCAAACCAGAAGGGAACAGTTGTACCTAACTATGTCACCGCATCAGGATTTACGGAAGAGATGCAGGGACGTACAAAAGTAGGCGCCGACCTTGGAAAATATGAATATGGAATTTATGATTTAAAGAAAGATTCTCTTTACTATTTCAACACAGGCAGCATACCGGGAATACGTGAGTATCCAAAATATTTTGATGAATATCCGAATAAGAATTTAATTGATAAAAGTAAAGACCGCGAAGTTTCTTTTAACGGACCTATTTATTCACCCGACGGTAAATATTGTATTGCAATAGCAAATTCAAGAGATTACAAAGATAAATGGATTTTAAAACTTGATCTTGCAACCGGAAAATTTACCAGCCTTTTCAGGGAAAGAAATGAAGCATGGATCGGCGGACCGGGAGGTTATTCAACCGGATGGATGCCTGATAAAACCCGTTTCTGGTTTGAATCGGAAGCTTCAGGCTATGCTCATCTTTATACTGTGAATGTTGAAACGGGAGAGGTTAAACAGCTTACAAACGGAAACTTTGAAGTTTCAAATCCGGTAATTTCAAAAGATAAAAAATATTGGTATTTTACTTCGAACGAAGTGCATCCCGGCGAAAGACATTTTTACAGAATGCCTATTAATGGAGGCAAACCTGAAAAAATTACAACAATGACAGGCAATAATGAAGCGCTCCTTTCCCCCGATGAAAAAAATATTGCAATTCTTTACTCTTACAGCAATAAACCTCCTGAATTATATTTAATGGAAAACAAACCCGGCGCAAAAGCTAAACAAATTACTTCTTCAGAATCGGAAGAATTTAAATCTTACGCATGGAGAGATCCGGAAGTAATTACAATTAAAGCAGAAGACGGAGCTAACATTTATGCACGCCTTTATAAGCCTGACGATTCAAAGAAAAACGGTGCCGCTGTTATGTTTGTACACGGTGCCGGATACTTGCAGAATGCTCACAAATGGTGGAGTGAATACACTCACGAATATATGTTTAATAATCTTCTTGCCGATAGCGGCTATACGGTACTTGACATAGATTACCGCGGAAGCGCAGGTTACGGCAGAGATTGGAGAACCGGAATCTACCGCCATATGGGAGGAAAAGATTTATCCGATCATGTTGATGCGGCAAAATTCCTTGTAAACAATTACGGAATCGATCCTAACCGCATTGGCCTCTACGGCGGCTCCTACGGCGGATTCATTACCTTAATGGCAATGTTCACCAAACCGGGAGTATTTGCATCCGGTGCAGCATTGCGCCCTGTTACAGATTGGGCACACTATAATCACGGTTACACTGCGGAAATATTAAACCTGCCTTATACCGATTCTCTTGCTTATGTAAACAGTTCTCCCATTTATTTTGCTGACGGACTGAAAGGCAACCTGCTTATATGCCATGGTGTCGTTGACGATAACGTCCACTTCCAGGATGTTGTGAGATTGTCACAGAAGCTTATTGAACTTGGAAAAGATAACTGGAGCGTTGCATTCTTCCCTGTTGAAAGCCACAGCTTTGTTTATCCTACAAGCTGGACGGACGAATACAAACGAATTTATAAACTATTTAAGAGTACTTTGTTAAAGAAATAAAATATATTAATTAAGAGGAAGCCAGTAATATAGTATTCCCTTAGTGTCTTGGAGACTTTGCGGCAGAAAGAGTTTTAATTTAAGAGAATGCCACGAAGTCACAAAGTTTCACGAGGGATTTATATACCGGCTTCTTTTTTTATTTTAAGCAATGACTCTGCTGAATAAATTATTATATTTAATGCGTTATAAAAATAATTGTGGATATTTTCATGTCATTTATTTCAAACAATATAGAAGTGAAACGTACGGCAAGGTATTATACTAATGAGCCTGACTTTAATTCAGTTGATGAAATATGGTTTATTCTGCATGGATATGGACTGCTTGCGCAGAATTTTATTAAGAAATTTTCTTTTCTGGATAACGCACATACACTAATTGTCGCTCCTGAAGCTTTAAATAGATTTTATCTTGATAACGGTTTCGGCAGGGTTGGAGCTTCATGGATGACACGCGAAGACAAGGATTTTGAGATCGGCGATTATTCTGAATACTTAACCTCCCTTTATAACAGTATAATCATAAATTTCCCAAAGAATAAAATTAAGCTGAAGGTATTCGGCTTTTCGCAGGGAACTTCTACAGCAAGCCGCTGGCTTCAGATTAGCGGTATCAAAGCAGATACTTTAATTCTTTGGGGCGGCTTTTTTCCTCCTGAATATCAATTTGAAATAGAAAGCCTTTCATTCGATAACCTTCTGCTCATAACTGGTAAAGATGATGAATATATGTCCCCCGAACGATTAGAAGAAGGAAAAAAGATCCTTGATTCCTATTCGGTTAAATATACTACCGAAATTTATGATGGCGGACATGAAATGAAAGAAGAAGTAGTTGTGAATTTACTAAGCAGGTTTCTAAAATAAAAAAATTAATGGCACGCTGATTCTTTATGATGATTATGATCTCTTATGATCTTAAATTACCCAGGCACTATTTAACAATATATTCATCTCTTATAATTCCTTCCAGCTCTTTATATGTTAACGCAACCTCATAAGTCTTCCCCGGCTGATTTGAAATTACATACGGATTATAATAAAACATTATCCCCTCTTTATTCATACAAAAATTACCGCTTACAAGAAAAGCGTTTTGCGGAAAACTAAATCCCGCACTATTTAAATCTTTCCCTTCCTCAATTTTGTATGCTTTCCTGAATTTAGCTTCTGCAAGTGATGTCAATTTACCCTCATAGTTTGACTGAAAAACATCCTTAAGCTCCAGCCTATCCCCTTTAGTTAAGCTGTAATTTGTGTAATAGGTACCTTCAACATAATCGGGACCATTCAAATAATTTGATTGATAAAACTTAAAGCACATAATCTTATCATCAGAATAAACTACTTCTATTTTGCGTTCATTTTTCCAGACAAGTTTACCGTAAAGTTCTTTTATCTGTGCATTTTTATATTCTTTTATAAAGCCTTCTATATATAATTCGGGACTGCGGTACATATCCTGTCCGAACTGATCTGACAAAAGAGTAATATTAACAAAGTTGGTTAGAGTGTACGCAACCTGTTCATTAGTCGCTGATGTAATTTCAGGATAGGCTAATTTGACACTTACATAACCGTCCTGCGGTTTTGCAGGGTTCCCTTCTGATTTTTCAGCCGTTTTCATTTCATATTTCAAAAACCCTTTTGAGGGTTCACTTTTGCCGCATGAGAATATAATAAAGGAAGAAATAATTAGAAGCGGAACCACCTTCACTATTTTCATTTTTACACCTTTATTTTCTCGATTAAAACAAAATTATTTTTTAATTTACTTCATTATTATTAATTAAAAATAAGAAAGTATATTATGAATAGCTATTTCAGTGAAGAATTTATTAAATTTTTCAGGGGACTCTCCAAAAACAATAACCGGGAGTGGTTCGAAAAAAATAAAGAAAAGTATATTAAATTTGTAAAAGAACCGTTTACCGCCCTGCTTGAGGAAATTATTGTCCTCGCACATTTTGAAGATGAACGAATTAACATAGAAGCCAAAGATGCCTTGTTCAGAATATACAGGGACGTTCGTTTCTCGACTGATAAAACTCCCTATAAAACATATGCATCAGCTTTAATCTCCCGCGGCGGGCGAAAAGGGCTGCACATACCTGCATTTTATCTTGAAATGTCGCACAAAGAAGTCGGCATTTACAACGGTGCCTACTTTGTAGAGAAAGATAATCTTAAAAATTTGCGCCGCTACATTGCAGGGCATCAAAGCGAGTTTTCCAAAATTATAAATGATAAGAATTTCAAAAAGTACTATGGTGAAATTCTTGGAGAAAAAGCAAAGAGGCTTGATAAAGAATTTACAGAAGCACTCGCTAAACAGCCGTTGATTGCAAACAAACAATTTTATTGCGGTGCGGTACTTCCGGCAGAAACCATTCTTTCCCCTAAACTGCCTGAAATATTGATGAAACATTTTAAAGCAGGACAGAAATTCGATGCATTCCTTGAAGAGGGGTTACAGATTTAATTTGAATCTTTAAAACACCGGGGAGAAATAATGGGGACATCCTTCAATTTAGGACTTATTGTGCATAATTGGAGGTATAATCAATTTTACAAAAAATAATTAATTCACTATACAATAAATTAACCTGCCATCCGTTTACTGTAATGAGAAAAATAAATGGTTGAAAATTTGGTAAACAGGCTGATAGAGCAATGCAGAGAAGGAAATCAGGCTGCTTTCGGAGAATTGGTTAATATCTACCGCCGGCAATTGTATTCTTATCTCACTAAAATGTGCGGTGATAATGAATCTGCCCGTGATCTCTTTCAGGAAACTCTAATTAAAGCATGGAAAGGGCTGAATAAATATGATGAGAATGAAAAATTCTCCTCTTGGCTCTTCTCAATTGCCCATAATTGCTCAATCGATTTTCTTAGAAAGAGGAAGCTAAGGATGAACACTTTTGTTGAATTGGATGAAGAAGCACCGGCACCGTATGATTTTCACACTTCATTTATCTCTAAAGAATTCAAAGAAAAACTTGATGAAACAGTAAACACACTGCCTCACAAACAGAAACAAGTCTTTTTAATGCGCCAGTTCGGTGAACTTTCATTCAAAGAAATTGCGGAGATTACACACGAACCTCTTAATACCGTGCTCAGCCATATGCGTTATGCAGTTAAAAAGATCAAATTAACATTAGGCAAAGAATATGCAGCAGAATGATAAAAATTTATGCATTCTATTTGAAACGGAGTGCTGGCTTTATATCTCGGAGGAATTATCCCCTGAAAGGAAAGAATTTTGGGATTCCCATATTTCTTCATGTACCACTTGCGCAAGCCATCTGGAAAGCAGCCGGTATGTATCATCCGTTTATACCGAAAATTGTACCGAAGACATTCCCGATACAGTTTTTAATAAAGTAATTGAAAGTCTGCCTGTTAAAAAATCTTTCTGGGATAAATGCAGGCCATTTTTTACTGAGTGGAAAGGTTACTATGCTTTTACAAAAATAGCCTTTGCATGTGTACTTTTAATTGCCGCTTTTTCAAAAATACTTCTTACTGACAAGCCTATACCTATTAAAGAAATGACCGCACAGGTATTCAAGTGGGATGATGACGAACTCTCTGCTAAAATTGAAGAGGTATCAAAAAGTGTTTCGGTACTTACCAACGATGTCGCGGCCAATAAACCGGCCGGACGCACGTGGAGTAAATCTATAGACGGTATTAGCGATAGAATTGATTCTTTAAAAGTTAAAATAAATTATTAAACGGAGCATTTATGAAATTAATATGTAAAATTATCTTACTTCTAATATTGACTTTATTTTTAGGAAAAGTATCCGCCCAAAATGAAGTTAAAAAGGACACCGTAAAATCCGCTGAAAAAGAAAGCCTTATTAAAGCCAGGGGAAATGACAATACAAAGAAGATTATAATTGACAAATCTGTACAGTTTGATAATAGCTATTCTAATTTGAATAAAAACGGAATAAGACAATTAAAACCGGGACAAATTTTAAAAGTCGTCTACAATAATGGAGAGGGATTTAAAACTTATACTGTAAAAAAAGGGGATACTATTGAGCGTATAGCAAAAAAATTAAATGTTTCTATCAGCTCTCTATATGCCCAAAATAAAATACAAGGCAATAGTGTAAACATAAGGTCTAATAATAATAACACAGATAGTAAAATAAGGCCTCAGATTGTTTCAGTAAGCAGCCAGGAGCTTTCACCTATTGCAAAATTGGAAAAGGAAATAAATTCACTTGTTGCCGAATACAGAGGCACTAATTATTCTTACATCATCTCTCCTTCTTCCAGTAAAAAGAATTATGATGACTTATCGCACGAAGAGAGGAAAACAGTTGCCGATGCTGCAACAAAATATTATTCTAAACGCAAACCTACAGACAAGACTATCTTTAAAGGTAAATTCGTGAGAGTTTCCGCTATTGAAGACTACTATAATAAGTTTGTAAAAAATGCACCGCCGAGAAAACCTTTAAAGGATGAAGATAAAAAAAGGATTGAAGAAGACCTGCTTAAGAAACTCGATACTTTATTCGACCTGCGTGAAAGTGAAAAATTAAAAGAAATTCAAAATCTGGAAAAGCAGATTCACGAACTTCAGAACACAATTAGCGAAAGGAAAAAGAATAAACAGCAGATTATAGAGCAAAGGCTTAAAGAACTTATAGGTACACCGACAAATTTGAAATGGTAAAATAGACAGGATATTTAAAACTGCAAAAGCCGGTGAAAGCCGGCTTTGTCATTTTAAACCTTTTTATAAAATTACTTTAATTCAGTAACTTTTGCCATGTCATCAAGTTTTACAAACTTTTCCTGAAATTTATAGCTGCCTGATTTTGATTTTACGGTTTTAATGAATTTTACAGTCGTGTAAGGTGATTTTTTCTTACCTTTTGCCTTATCGCCAAAACTTTGTTGTTTAGCCATTAATAAAACTCCCTGATTTTATGCCCAAATTTAAATAAAAAGTCATTTAAATAAAAATTATGCCTGATATTTTGCTTATTTAAGTGCCAAAAACTTCCATTTTAGTCTAAAAAAGCTCATTTATCCTGTTAAATCGGCATATTCTGCACTTATAACGGAAAGGAGGTCATCCGGGGCAATATAGAGCTGCATACCCCTAATTCCGGCGCTGCAGTATATTTTTTCAAACAATTGTGCAGCCTCATCAATAAATGTAGGGAAGAGTTTTTTCATCCCGATAGGAGAGCAGCCCCCTCTTATGTATCCGGTAAGAGGGAGCAATTCTTTAACTTTTATAAGTTCAATTTTCTTAGAACCTGAAGCCGCTGCAGCTTTTTTCATGTTAAGGTCCATCGGCCCGGGTATTACAAAGACAAAATATTCATTATGCTCATTAACGGTTACCAGAGTTTTAAAAACCATATCGGGGTCCGCATTTATCTTATGAGCAACTGTAATAGCATCCACCGTATCATCGGATGATTCATACTCAACAAAGGAATGCGCTATCCCTTTCGATTCCAGTATCCTTATAGCATTTGTCTTTGCCATATAAAATTTATTTACCTTTAGCGGATTTAGTTAAATCAATTAAATCGGCAAGAATGTTTCCCCCTTCGCGCAGTTCAAAATCTTTCTGCTCTTTTTCCGGAAGGTTTACTTCTTTTACCGCTTTAAGTTTAAGCTGTTCGCGTTCTTTTTTCTTCTTATCATAATCTTCCATTTCTTTGCGGCGCACTTTTTCACTAAGTGAAATTTCCTTTTCACTTTTCTGTTTATTGTAATCGGCTATGTCTTCAAGAAGATATTTAAAATCGGGAATAGTCTTAATTCTTTTTTCGTGTTTTTCTTTAAGTATAGGAATGTATTTAGAAAGATCGGCATACTGCTCATAATAAGAAGTGTTAATCTTATCCCACGGTAGTGCACTTGGCTGTGATTCCTCGCCATATTCTTTTTGCGCAAGTATGGATGGAAAAACTATATCGGGGGATACACCTTTTCTCTGTGTGCTGCTTCCGTTTATTCTGTAAAATTTAGCAATGGTAAGGTTTATCTGTCCAAGTTTTTCTGAAGAACTGTTTTTAGGGTCCAGTGCGAGTCCCTGCTGAACTGTTCCTTTACCGTAAGTCCTTTCTCCAATAATAATGCCGCGTCCGTAATCCTGCATAGCTGCTGCAAAAATTTCAGAAGCTGATGCACTGCGTACGTCGGTCATAACAGCAAGCGGTCCGTCATAGACTATACCTGCATCGGGGTCTCTGTCAACTTCAACGGAATTATCATAATATCTAACCTGAACAATCGGACCGACCCTGATAAACAAACCTGCCATTTCAACAACTTGCGGCAGCGAGCCTCCGCCGTTGCCCCGCAGGTCCACAATAATACCGTCAACATTTTCAGCTTTACATTCTTCCAGCAGCTTCCGGACATCTTTGGCAGTGTCATTATAGAAAGTCTGCAGGTCAATAATTCCTATTTTATATCTCTTGCCATTCTGGTCTACTTCAATTATATCTTTTTTTGCTCTCTGTTCTTCAATAATTACTTTATCACGTACAATCCTAACCTCAACCGGCAAGTCATTTATACCGGCCTTAGCTTTAATAATTCTTAGCCTTACAATTGTTCCCTGCTTACCTCTGATAAGATGCACAGCGTCGTCAGTACGCCATTGAACTATATCAACATACCTGCCTGTATCTCCCTGTGCTACGGCCATAATTTTATCCCCAGCTTCAACCGCTTTACTTTTGAATGCGGGGCTGCCCGGTACAACATTGCTGATTGTAACATAGTCGCCATCATTAGTAAGAGTAGCACCAATCCCTTCAAGTGAAAGGTTCATATTAATTTTAAACTGCTCTGATGCAGAAGGGGACAAATAATAAGTGTGCGGATCAAGAGCAAACACAATTGAATTTATATATAGAGAAAAAATATCTTCGCTTGTATACTGAAGCATTAACTTATGAAAGTTCTGTTCTCTTCTTGTAACCTGTTCGCGGCATTCCTGCTGTGTTTTTGTTTTGTTTATAAACATAGCGCTTAGTACTTCATACTTCATCCATTTGCGCCACAGTTCGTCTCTTTCGGCAGGTGTTGCAGCGTACTTATCATTCTTCCTGTCCAATTTCATTTTTTCATCTTTAGTAAGATCCAGTTCCTGCTTAAGTGCGGCGGTAATATATTTTGTAACTTCGGTAACTCTCTGTTTGTAAACATTAAAAATATCGAATGCGGGGTCCAATACTCCTTCTTTCATATATTCGCCGAACTTATGGCGGTAAACTTCAAACCTGTCAATATCGGATTTAAAGAAGTAGAGCCTCTGCTGGTCAAGTGTCTTTATGAAATTATCAAAAATGACTGATGAAAGGGAATCATTTATAACCACCTTGCCATAATGAAGCTTTTCCAGATAATTCATAATTCTCTGGTTTTCAAGGGATTGTGATGCCTGAGGGTGCAATACGGCATTGGTATCAATTCTGTGGTCTTTATTTATTACTTGTTCAATTTCTGAATTCTGGGCTTTGCATCCGAATGATGTTAGCAGAATTAAGGACAGGGCTACGAATAGTTTTCTCATGTATATTGACTCATTTTTAATGTATTACAATCAAATAAAAAGTTAAGTTTCATAAAGATATATTTATTTTTTATTTTTTCTATTATAGATATAAAAATAACGAAAATGAATCTGGAAAGCTCAAGAAAATATTGCCTTATGAAGAAGGGCACAGCCGAATGTTTCCCCTTTAATGATGAATTATTAGTATTTAAAGTGATGGATAAGATTTTCTGCATGGCAAATCTGAATTATCCCGGCTCATTATTCCTTAAATGCCTCCCCGAAAACGCCATTGAATACAGGGAACGCTATGATTCCGTTGTACCGGCATACCACATGAATAAAAAACACTGGATAACGGTAGAACTTGATAATTCCGTACCCTCAAAGGAAATTCAAAACTGGATAGACAACTCTTATAATCTTGTCGTAAAAGGCCTGCCCCGCATTGCTCAGGAAAAACTGGGAAAGATGAAATAACTAATACCCGTTTGTACCTATCTGATAAATTGTATTTGAACCAAGGCTGTGTTTAATGAATTGAGTCATTCTTGTTTGCTGCAGAAAGGTATCTTTGTGTAATTATCCAACTTGTGAACCCCTCCCGCCTAAAAGACGGCGGGCAAGCTATGTCTCCCCTTTGCAAAAAAGGGGAGAAAAGGTTATAATACCGTCATAGTCGTATCAAAATAATTTATCTATTGCCGGTTGTTGAGCCCGCCGGAGTCGGGTAAACCTGTCGAAACATACCGGCAAAAAAGAAATAATTATTTTATTTCAAACTATTAAAGAATCTACTTAGCTCGTCACGGTATATCATGGCGAACTTATAGCACGGCACGGTGCACCATAGCTAGCTTGAAAATTATTTCCTATATACGTCCGAAAGTAAAACAATTATATTTATTCTCATCACCAATATTTGAGCAAAATTACTATCCCTGCAACGATTGATACAATTCCGCCTATAATCAATTTTCTCTTTCTTGTCTCAAGTGGGAAATAGCCTTTTCTATCAGGACCTTGCCATGAAATAATTTTGTCTCTGAATATGAGAGAAAATATTCCGTTAATAATTACTATTATTCCTAATATTTTCATAAAAGCCTACTAATATTTTGCCCGGTATGATCAAGCCATACCTAAGCGAATAACTACAATATCTTTTAGCACGCCATGGTATACCGTGGCGAACTTGAAAATTATTATTTGCGATTAATAATCAAGCACATGTAATGTCATTTCTTTATAGTTGATTTCAAAATATACAATTCGTTTATCATTAAAATCAAAATTTCGCACATCATTATCATTTATTGATATTTTACATGGGATTGCAAATGTCCCAAAACTATTTTTGACATAATATTTGTTTTCACTTTCTATTTGTTCGAATTTTTTCCCTTTATTATAGAAATTAAATCTATCTTCCATTTCATCAGATATTTTATTGTTTACGTCAGCTATGCTATCATGTTTTACATTGAATTTGTCATCAATTCTAATAGTATGTATTCCAGGTTCACAATAAATTCTGAATTCAAGTGATTTATCGGATGATTGATTTACAAAAATTGCATCTGTAGCAAATGGGCCAAGCTTATATTGATGGATAAGATTTAGATCTCCATCAAATTCATACAAACAAAAAGTTGTTAAAACAAATATATGCTTGTTAATTATTCCTATTTCCCTGATCCAATCAATCTTTCCAATAATATTTAGTCTATTTGATTTAACTTCTCCTGTCTTGAGATCAATTTTTTTAATATTCTTTTGAACATTATCACCAAAATAGACATAATTTCCATCAAGTATTAGTGCATTAATAGTAGTGAAATAAGGTTCACCTTCAGATTTTTCATATCCTATAACTGAGCCGGTTTTATACTTAAATATTTTATGATTTATTAAATTGAAATGGCTATTATTTTCTAGTGTTTTTGCATCAATCTTATTAGTTTCCTGCTTAGAGTTGCAAGCAAATAACAGAAAAAAAGTAATAATTGATAAATAATATTGCCATTTCATAATTAACCTCATTATATAATCTAAAATATTTTTAGCCCCTTCTCGCGTAAGTCGCAGATCCCGCATTGCGGGGAGAAGAGGTTGGTGATGAGTTCGCTTTGCCTCGCATTATTAAATCGTGCCATTCTTCATTACTTTCGGTATTTCGCGGCTATTCTAAAATAAAAAATATTTTTACCAATGCATATTCTTAGTCTCGTCAACGGTTTTAATTAATTTCCCTTTTTCATCGTAATATTTCCAAATACCTATTTTATATATATCAATTTCCATGGCTTCATATACAGCAAATCCTTCGTCTTCTATATTACCATTCGGATAATACGAAACAAGATATGATTTAAAAGGTAAAATTATTTTATCCCCATTTAATAACTTTACAGATACTTTTTTGTTTTCCTGAATATCTTTTTCTATGACAAGCAGCTGCCCCTTTTCGTTAAAATGGTACCAAGATCCACATGGCTTTCCATTTTTATATTCGCCAAAATCTGTCAATTTTCCATAAGTAGTGTTATACACTTTAAATATACCATCGAGGGAATCATTTTTATAATAAGACTCTGTAACACCGTTATTTTCTATCCATAAACCATATTTATGGCCTAGTGCGTCCTTTTGATTACAATCTTTATAATCTATTAGTTTTTTCTGCGGTTTATTCGTTTGACAGTAAAATGACACACTACCAATAATCAAACAAATAAAAGTTATTTTAATCAAATTCATTATATCCTCCTCGAATCATTTATAGCACGGCACGGTGCACCATAGGTAGCTTGAATGATTATTTGATATATTCTTTATAAATAACTTCCCCATTTAGTGTGTTGCTGGCCCCATGTCTTAATAACAAACGGGCAATTTTAAATTGACCGGAATTCACAGCCGCGGAAAGAGGAGACCATATAATTTCACCGTAATCTTCTTTACTTTTAGATATCACATTTACATTTGCTCCTTTCTGTATAAGTAAATATACAATTGTCGTGTCATCATGCATAGCATCGTAATATTTTTCATCAAATACTTTTAAATTAGTTGTAAAATCTCCAGTAGCTGCACTTAATGCAGTCTGCCCAAAATTATTTGTTTCGTTTACATCAACTCCTTTTTCAATAAGATATTTTACTATTTTAACTTGACGCCAATAACATGCTTGCATAAGTACATTGCTGCCATAATAATTTCTTTTGTTAATATCTGCCCCATTTTGCAATAAATAATCTAGAATTTCAATATTCCCATTAGAAGCAGCAAAAAATATTGGTGTCTCTTTATAATACCACCAATAAAAGTAATCATGCGGGGATGTTCTATTAGGATATATAGAATTTGGGTTTTCTCCTTTGTTAAGCAATATTTTAACTAAACTTAAATCATTATTTTCAATTGCATTAAACAAAGGGGAATAACTGGGGTTTGAAAAAAATAAGCCGTAACAAGATTGTAAGGCTATGATAATAATAATTAGCACAAAATAGTATTTTATTGTTTTCATTAGAATACCATAATTATTTTTTCCCTGGCACCAATGTCCCGCTTACCGGGAGTTAAACCGTGACGTTCTTCATATTTAACCGTTGCCGGTTGTTGAGCCCGCCGGAGCCGGGTAAACCTGTCGAAACATACCGGCAAACAAGGCGCCGTGTCATCCATAGCGCCTTAAATAAATTCTTATGCTTTTTCTTCCCAAACCTGTGCAATTGTTACAATATTTTTAACAGATTCATACATATCCTGAATTGCACAATATTCAAGAAAACCATGGAAGTTATGTCCCCCTGCAAATAAATTAGGAGTAGGCAGCCCCATAAAGCTTAACCGTGAACCATCCGTACCGCCGCGAATTGCAGACTGGATCGGTTTTATATTCAATCTCTTTAATGCTTCAACAGCATATTCTTCAACCATAGGATGTTCATCAAGCATGTATTTCATATTTCTGTACTGGTTTACAATATCAAAATCGAATGTGGAGCCGGGGAATTCTTTAATTACATCTTCGCACAAACCTTTAAGGAATTTTTCATATTCAATTAATTTATCGTCCCTGAAATCGCGAATGATAAATTTTAGGACTGTCTGTGTTTCATTCCCGTTTATCTGTGTGCAGTGAACATATCCTTCCCTTCCTTCGGTAGTTTCGGGAGAAAGAGTATCCTTAGGAAGTTTTTCAATTAAGCGTGCAGCCATCTTTACGGCATTAATCATTTTCCCTTTTGCATAACCGGGGTGAACATTTTTCCCGTCAAATTTAATAACTACACCATCGGCACTGAAAGTTTCTGTTTCAACTTCGCCGCGTGTACCGCCATCAATTGTGTAGGCATATTTTGCCTGCAGTTTATTTATATCTATCTTCTCTGTTCCGCGCCCTACTTCTTCATCAGGTGTAAAGCAAACTCTTATTTTTCCATGCTTTACTTCAGGGTGTGCAAGAAGATACTGCATTGCATCAATAACTTCAGCGACACCTGCTTTATCATCAGCGCCAAGAAGTGTTGTACCGTCGGTTGTTATTATGTCAAACCCTATCATATCCTTAAGTTCAGGATTTTCACTTACCTTAATAACTTTAGTTTTATCATTAGGAAGAACAATATCGCCCCCCTGATAATTTTTATGAATAACCGGATTAACATTTTTTCCTGTTACTGCAGGCGATGTATCCACGTGTGCTATAAAAGCAATAACGGGCACGTCTTTTTTAGTATTTGCAGGAAGTGTGGCCATTACATAGCCGTATTCATCCATTTCGGCATCCTTCAATCCAATAGCCTTCAGGTCTTCAACCAGAATTTTGCACAAATCGAGCTCTTTTGCGGCGCTTGGAAATCCCACTGCGTCTTCATCTGACTGTGTATCAATTTTAGCATATTTTATGAATTTTTCAACACAGGTGAACTTATAATCTTTATCGAACATTTTTCCCCCTGGGAATTATTATAATTGTTTTATTAACAGGTTAATAATATCTAAAACCCCCCTATTTTTCAATTGTAAAGAATGTTTTACTCAGGAATATTTTATATATTCGATAGTGCATTTTAAGATAAAATTTCAATAAAAATGAGGAAGCAATGAATCCCGTTGAAATTATAAGGAAAAAGAGAGAAAAGAAGGTTTTAACTGAAAGTGAGATTGAATTTATTATTGCCAGGTACACCGAAGGTACCTTGCCCGATTACCAGATGTCCGCCTTTTTAATGGCTTCATATCTGAACGGACTGAATAAGGGAGAAACGGCAGCTCTAACCAAAGCAATGCTTTATAGCGGAAAAGTTATAGATTTATCCAAAATTCCCGGTATAAAAGTGGATAAACATTCAACCGGCGGCGTAGGAGATAAAACTTCATTAATTCTTGCACCTATTGTAGCTGCGGCTGGTGTAAATGTACCGATGATTTCCGGACGCGGATTAGGGCACACAGGAGGCACACTCGATAAACTGGAATCTATTCCGGGATTCAGTACCAGCCTTGACCTTAATCAATACAAAGCTGCATTAAAAGAAGTTGGTGCGGTTATGATTGGACAGACAAAAGAAATTGCTCCTGCCGATAAATTGATCTATGCTTTACGTGATGTAACTGCTACAGTGGAATCTATCCCTCTTATTACCGGAAGCATAATGAGTAAAAAACTTGCCGAAGGAATTGACGGATTGGTACTCGATGTAAAAACCGGTTCCGGTGCATTCATGAAAAATTACCGCGATTCTAAAAACCTTGCGCTTTCATTATCCAATGCAGCAAAAGCTTTTGATAAAAATGTAATTACTTTCATTACTGATATGAGCCAGCCTTTAGGTAATTACATAGGCAACTGGCTTGAAGTGCATGAATCTATTAATGTTCTAAGAGGGGAAGAAGTAAAAGACCTTCTTGAAGTTACTCTTAATCTTTCAGGCGCAATGCTGTATCTAGGAGGCAAAGCTGACAGTATTAAACAGGGAATTAAAATTTCAAAACAAATAATCAGCTCCGGGCTTGCTTTCAAAAAATTTGTCGAAATTGTTAAGAAGCAGGGAGGCGATATTAATTTCGTCAATAACCCCGACAGGTACCCCAAGGCCGATATTATTTTTGAAATAAAATCGCACACTACAGGTTATCTTAAATCAATTGATAATTATGAAATAGGCATGGCTTCATTGGAACTCGGCGCGGGACGTAAAACAAAAGAAGATACTATTGATTACTCTGCAGGAATTATTTTCAATCCTAAAATTGGCCAGAAAGTACACAAAGGGGATCTAATAGCAACCTTATTTACTAATCATAAAGATAAAATAAAAATTGCAGAAGACAGGATACTCAAATCAATGAAGTTCTCTAAAACAAAAGTACATGCAGTTAAACTAATAAAGGAAATCATATACTGATATTATCTTTATAAATTTGTTCTTATAATTTTTGTAAATTAAAATGGATTGAGAATGCTAAACATCATTCTATGCTTTGCTCTAAATGCAGATGTAAAATGAAGCTTAGTTTAAAGACATTCTCATTCGTGAATTATAGTTTTTATTATTCTAATTATTGCCTAATATATTTAATCAATACTTAGGCATCAGGAGGATAAGATGTTTTTTATACTCGGCGTACTAGTAGCAATTGTATCATTTTTGATTTTAATGCAGTCTAAAAAAGCTGAAAAGAAGCAGGAAGCTGCAGCTTCAATGATTGGAGTTGCAATAGGCGGTACAATTATTGTTTTTAATTTGTTCACTGTAATACCTGCCGGACATATAGGAGTTGTGGATTTTCTTGGGAAAGTAAGCGACTATACACTAAAGTCGGGTGTTAACATTGTAAACCCGCTTGCTACCATTGCAAAATTCAGCGTAAAGACTCAGGAATACAAAGAGACAATGAATGTGCCTACTAAAGAAGGGCTTAATATTCAAATTGTCATCAGCCTTAACTACAGCCTCGACCCAGATAACACTTCAAAAATTTACAGTTCCGTCGGTGAAAATTATTCCGATATTATTCTGGTACCGGCATTTCATTCTGTGGTAAGAAGTGTTGCTTCAGGCTATGAAGCCCGCGCTTTATATACAGTTACAAGAGAACAGATTTCAACACAAATTAAAGATGAACTGCAAGGCCTTGTAGGGCCAAGCGGCATACGGATTGAAGGGGCATTCTTAAAGCAAGTTGTATTACCGACAGAGCTGACAGCCTCAATTGAAGCGAAATTAAAAGCAGATCAGGATAGCCAGCAAATGCAATATGTTCTTAAAAAGGAAGAACAGGAAGCAGAAAGAAAGAGAATTGAAGCAAAAGGAATTTCTGATTTTCAGATAATTATCTCAAAAGGTTTAACCCAGCAGTTACTGCAATGGAAAGGGATTGAAGCAACAGAAAAACTTGCCAATTCTCCTAATTCAAAAGTAATTGTAGTCGGTTCAGGAAAAAATGGATTGCCAATAATTCTCGGCAACAATTAAACTTATACTGTCTGTTTTACTGTTATTATATTAAATCTAAAATGGATAATTATGCCTGTTCCAAAGAAAATAAATCTTAAACGCGAAGATGAAAGCCTTGAAATAATCTGGGATAATGGAATTACCTATGAGTACCCGCTAAAATTTCTCCGTGACGAAACTCCCGATGCCTCCAATAAAGGAGAAACAATCCTTTGGCGCCATATTCCCCCTCCTCCTAAAGAACTCGATAAACCGGGTAAATATGAGGTTGCAGGAATTGAACCTGTGGGCAGCTATGCAATAAGCATTAAATGGAAAGACGGCTATGATTACGGAATCTATTCCTGGGACCTATTATTGAAATGGGGGGAATATCTTGATGCGGCAGGTAACCTTCACTGCGATTTTGAACATAATCATTAAACCCAATTTCGATTTGCAATAACCAATATTGACTTAGAACCCGATTTTTCCTCACCGGATACCTACCTATTTTCAAAATACGTCAAATTAAGCTCCAAAACGCATATAATACCTACGCCCATTCGTTTAATTACCAATTTCACTTCATAAAAATTTAAAAAAGCACAAAACAGGACTTGACAAAATAAATCTTATATTGTATGTTGCATACTGTATATAACACAGTATATAACAAACGGTAAATATATGAATGATGAAATATTCGAAAACCTTAAGCTTGAGCTCCGCCGGGGCACTCTTAGCCTGGCAGTACTTTTACAACTTCACAAAGAACAATATGGATATATGCTGCGCCAATCTTTGGAGGAATACGGATTAATAATTGACGAAAACACGCTTTATCCCCTTTTACGCCGGCTGGAAAACCAGAAACTTCTGGATAGCGAATGGCGCGAAGAGAACAAGCGTAATAAACGCTTTTACCGTATTTCGGCTGAGGGGAAACTTGTACTCAGCAAACTTTTAATTGAATGGCAAAGTATTGATAAGTCGTTGAATCAAATTTTAAAGGGAGTATAAACAATGGATATTATTAAAAGTTACCTTAATTCTGTAAAATTATATCTTCCCCGGAAAGGGAAGGATGATATTATTAAAGAGCTTTCGGATGACATTCAATCTCTGTTTGAAGGAAAAGAAAGTGCAATTGGGCGCCCCCTTTCGGAAAGCGAACAGGCCGATATTCTTAAACAATACGGCGATCCTTTGCTGGTAGCAAACCGCTATAGAAAAGAAAACCGCACCGTTTCCTTTGGACGTGAATTGATAAGCTCTGAAATGTTTCCGGTGTATATTATTCTCCTTTGTATAAATCTTGTTATTACCGCCGTAATTTATGGTTTGGCAATTTTAGGGGGTAAACCAATTTTAACACCAATGATTTTTGTTTCTCTGCTTATTCAATTTGTTGTAGTAACGCTTGTTGTCAGTATTTTAGACCGCATCCGCCGGAAATTTCCTAAATCATGGTTATATCCGCCGGCAGCTCTTGCAGCTATAACACCAATACCCCGCTGGCAATCAAAGTCGGGGCTTGTTGTATGGAGTATTTTCACTTTGTGGTGGATAGCACTTCCATTTGCCCCATTTTTAATTTTTGGCTCTGCAGCAGGTAATCTAAAACTTTCTTCTGCATGGCAGACTTATTATATCCCTATTCTAATACTCCTGATTATTGGTATCGTACAGCGTTCTGTAAATCTTGCACATCCTTTTTTAACATGGGTACATTCTTTTTCCCGGGCAATAACAAACGGAGCCGGATTAATAATGCAATATTTTATAATTACCGCTTCTCCGTATGTCCTGGTTTCAGAAGGAGCAATTAACTCTCAGCATTATCAGCGTATGGCTGAAATTTACAATGCACTTATTATGTGGGGTTTACTCTGCTGGTTCTGGATATTTTTACTAATAAATTTAGCTGCTCACTTATGGCAGTGCGTACTTCTAATTCGAAGGTGGCGCAGCGCTTCACAAAAATCAATTTAACTTAATATGGTTAATAATTTTTACAGGAAATGTTTTTTATGAAAACAATAAAACCTAACGAAGAAAGTAAATCCGAAAACTGCTCAATCGGTAATTTTAATTTCCGTAGCAGGCTTCTTAAAGATTTTATGCGCCGGATAATTTGTCTTGCTGTCTCCGCGCTTGCCATATTAACATTTCCATTACATGCACAAACAGTAAGCGGGTCTAAAACTCCCTTTACATTAATTTCAGATGAAGAAATCCGACAAATACTAATAGACCGTATAGATGTCCAAAAAAAGAGCGTGGGAATGGTAGTCGGAATCATTGATACACATGGAAGGCGGATAATAAGCTATGGGCATTTGACTCAGGGGGATAACCGCCCGCTGAACGGCCAAACCATTTTTGAAATTGGTTCATTTACAAAAATTTTCACGGCGCTTCTTCTATCAGATATGGTGCAGCGGGGGGAATTAGATCTAACAGATCCGCTCGAAAAGTATTTGCCTTCCGGCAGTAAAGTACCAGAAAGAAACGGGAAGAAAATAACTTTAGTTGATCTTGCAACGCATACTTCCGGACTGCCGTTTCAACCGCCTGATATGACCATCGGCGATCCGATAGCTACGGCTAATTATACGGTAGAACAGGCTTATAAATTTCTTTCATCCTATACGCTTGATTATGATATCGGGACTAAATGGGCTTACTCAAATCTTGATTATGGAATGCTTGGAATTGCTCTCGTTAACCGGGCCGGGATGAACTATGAAACATTAGTTAAAACACGTATTACAGATCCTCTTGGAATGAAAAGTACTTCTACTATAGTCTCAACGGAAATGAAGCTGAATCTTTCGGTTGGACATAATGCAAAATTAGAACCGGCTATTTATTGGAGCATGCCCGCTTTTCAGGGTGCTTCTTCTTTGCTTTCCAGTACAGATGACATTCTCACTTTTCTTTCTTCATTCTTAGGATTAACCGAAAGCCCTTTAAAAAGAGCAATGGAGGCAATGCTAAAGACGCACCGCCCGGGCCCGAATTTTGAACAATCATTGGGTTGGTGGGTAATTCCTTTCGGTCAGGATGATGAAGGAATTATAACATTTGCCGGTGCTACTTTCGGATTTACTGTAACGGTTGCTTACGATCCAAAGCTTAAAACCGGAGTAGTTGTTTTCTCAAACAGTACGGAAAATGACGGCGGCCTTGCATGGCACCTCTTACGGCCTGCCTTTCCTGTAGAAACATCTACTGCCATGAAAGCAATTAACGAACGGAAAGAAATTGCAGTTGATACTAAACTACTTGATAAATATACAGGAAAATATAAACCGAACACCGGAGACGTTATTACTATTGAACGTAGAGGAAATGCAATATATTTCATATCTCCTACTGCGCCCTACGGCCTGCATCTCTTTGCAGAAAGCGAACAAAAATTCTTTATCAAAGAAGCGGATTTTCAGGTTACGTTTCAAACAGACTCCGCCGGAAATGCAACAGGCATTACTGTCCGTTTTGGAGGAATTGAAGATACTGCTCAAAGAGTAGACATGCAGAATGGAAGGTAATAATTAGATAAAGACAAATGATAAGTTTCTATTGTGAGTTTAAGCTATCAGAGAAATTAAAAAAATGATTTACTGTAATAAATAACGGTACTGATTTGTATGATAATATTTTATTTAACAGCCGGAATCAGGAATGAAAAAGTGGTTCCCTCTCCCTCTTTGCTTTCAACATTAATAGTGCCGTTATTTTTTTCAACCAATTCTTTGCACAAAATTAATCCAAGCCCTGTACCCTTTTCATTATTGGTTCCAACCGTGGTATGATGAACATCAATTTTAAATAATTTTTTTAATGATTTTTCATCCATACCTATACCTGAATCGGTAACGGAAAATTCTACCATGTTATCAGGCATATCGTTAACTGCAATAATTATGCGTCCGTCAGAATGTGTAAATTTTAATGCATTTGATGTAAGATTGCGTAACACAGTTTCAATCATGTTACGGTCAGCAAATATTTCTTTTTCAGTATGAATATCGGTAATAAGGCCAATTTTTTTCTGCAAAGCAAGCTGTTCATAAAGATAAAAAGTTTTTTTCACTAATTCGGTAGGCTGAAGGCGTTCCGGATCATTTTCCATTCTTCCGGTCTGAATGCGTGACCAGCTAAGAAGATTTTCAAGCAGGGAATATACATTCCGGGCATTTTTATTTAATTCGAACAACAGGGTTCTCATTTCGTCCGGTTCAAAATCATTAAAATCTTCAGCAAGCAATTCCGAAAGCCCCATGAATGAAGCGAAAGGACTCTTCAGATCATGAGCAATAATAGAAAAGAATTTATCCTTACTGGCATTTGTAGCGCGTAATTCTTCTTCCGATTCTTCGAGTTTAACATTTAAGAGAACAAGCTCATAACCGTTGCGTTCCATTAAGTCTTTATTCTCATGCATTTCCTGAATATAACGTGCAATTTGTTCTTCATTTTTTCTTTTCTCGGTTGTATCTTTCAACAGGAGCACAAATGTATTATCATCAATGTTAAAGTCTTTGGTGTAAAATTCAACCGGTATTGAAGCCCCTTTCTTAGATATACAAAAACCTTCCGAAGGGCGGGAAAGGTCTCTTGCCAATGTTATCAGGTTATATGTGGGCGCTGCAAAGATATTTTCGAAGGATAGGCCAAGGAATTCATCTTTTTCATAGCCGAATAATTCCAGTGCTGAATTGTTAACTTCAAGAAAAGAAGCAGAATTTGAAAATGGTTCCTTCTTAAATAATATTACCGAATCATTAAAACAGTCAATAATACTTTGCACCGAGACATTTAAATTAACATTACCGGGCGATTTTATTTCTTCCAATACGTACTACTAATTAATTGTTCAAATAACTTTTATTTTCTTCGGCTTTTATAAAAAGCCTGCATATAGAGTTCACGATTTTATCGGCATTTTTAATATTAAACAAAATCAGCTGTTCCCTGTTTAATTCTTTTGCCAAAGCTCTTATAGCACTTTCAATAATAAGTGCTAAATTATTTTCCTTTAAAAATATTTCGGCCGGAAGTAATATAATCAAATCGAATATGGCTGTTTCCGTAATATTATGAAGATCGTCAGATGGCATAGTATAGAGTTCATAATAATAGGGATAAAATCCTTTAAATTTTCTGTCCCTGAGTTCTTCTTTCATCTTTTGCATAAGAAGATTAGCCGCAGTAGCTGCCGATATTTTTAATTCAATCATTTATTATTATAGAATAAATTATACTGGTCTAATTTTAAACAAAAATAAGACTAAAACAAATTGCCACCCGGTTCGGTCTTAAATTAAAAACAAAGAAAACGGCCCTCAATTTGAAGGCCGTATTAAATATTAATTACGCTTTTAAAACGGAAGTTACTTTATTTGCAGCTTCCTGAAGGCTTACAGCCACTTCAAAATTAAGCCCTGAATTTTCAAGCATTTCTTTTGCCATAACGGCATTTGTACCTTCAAGCCTTACAACAACAGGTACAGTTACATTTATTTCTTTAACTGCATCAATAACACCTTGTGCTACACGGTCGCAGCGTACAATACCGCCGAAGATATTTATTAATATTGCTTTAACGTTAGAATCGGCAAGAATAATCTTAAAACCATTGGCTACAGTAGTTTTATTTGCACCCCCGCCAACGTCAAGGAAATTTGCAGGTTGGCCGCCGGCAAGTTTAATTATATCCATAGTTGCCATTGCAAGCCCTGCACCGTTAACCATACAACCGACGTTACCGTCAAGTTTTATATAGTTTAAATTATATTTTGAAGCTTCAATTTCAAGCGGGTCTTCCTCGTTCAGATCGCGGAAAGCTGCAATATCGGGATGGCGGTAAAGAGCATTATCATCAAAATTCATTTTTGCATCCAATGCAGAAATCTGATCATCATTTGTAATAATAAGAGGATTTATTTCAAGAAGAGAGGCATCAGATTCTTCATAAGTCTTATACAGTTTCATTATAAATCCTTGGAAACTCTTAAATGCAGAACCTTCAAGCCCAAGCCCGAATGCAAGTTCCCTTGCCTGATATGGCTGCAAGCCTACCGAAGGATCAACCCAAACTTTAATAATTTTTTCCGGAGTTTCTTCTGCAACTTTCTCTATTTCAACTCCCCCTTCGGTTGAAGCCATAATAACATTTCTGGAATTTCCCCTGTCAAGCAATATTCCTAAATATAATTCTTTTTTATAATCTATAGCCTGAGTAATAAACAATGTCTTAACAATTTTACCTTCCGCTCCCGTCTGGTGGGTTACAAGCAGATTACCAAGCATTTTTTGGGCATAGCTTCTTCCATCTTCAGGGTCAACAAATAACTTAACGCCTCCTTCAAGAATCACTTGATCACGGTTCTGAGGATTATACAGTTTACCCTTTCCTCTTCCGCCGGCATGAATCTGAGATTTAATAACAAATTTATTTATCCCTTTTGCTCTGAGTGTACTAATAGCTCCGTCAAACTCAGACAAACTTTTAATTGCTACCCCTTCCTGAACCGGAACATCATATTTTTTTAACAATTCTTTTGCCTGGTACTCATGTACTTTCATATTTACCTCTGAAAATGTTAATTATTATTATTCTATTTTCTAATTGTGAACAGAAAAAGAGGAAAAACAGCCTAAATAATTATTATTATGACATAAACCATAGCAAATTAGTTCATTTAATTATGATAGTCAATTAGAGCAAAATAAAAAATAATCGTTTGGATTTACTTATTTTTAGCACAAAAATCCCCTTTTTAGAATAATTGAGTAAAAAAGGAATGTCAGCTCCTTTAATACATGAATAACACTTTGTTCCTTAAAAAAATTACTTTACATCAGTTGGGGATAGAATGACTTTATCCTAGTGAATTTGTCCCCTGCATCCGGGCAGCCCTCACTTATTTGATAAATCTACTTATCCTTATGTGGCGCGGCGAATAACTTCAATTCCTCTCCAAAGGCTTTTTTAAGAAAACTTTTTCTGTGCAGAGGTGTTATGCCGAATTTTTCAATGTAATCGAAATGCTTCTTAGTAGGATATCCTTTATTGCTTTCCCAGCCATATACGGGATACTCTAGAGCTGCTGCCTGCATTAGCCTATCCCTTGTAACTTTGGCAATAATGGAAGCTGCTGCAATTGAAAATGATTTTGAATCCCCCTTTACAATCGCCTTAAGATTCAAAGATGAATTAAAAGTCTTATTGCCATCAATTAAAACTAGATCAGGTGTATAGGTTAACCGGCTTACAGCAATCTTCATAGCCTTAAGAGAAGCCTGAAGAATATTAATAGAATCAATCTCTTCGTTATCTACAATACCGATGCCGCAGCTTAGTGAAGTGCAAATAATTTTATCGAATAGTTCTTCTCTTTTTGAAGCCGAAACTTTCTTTGAATCATTCACCCCTTCTATATGAAAATCTTTATCGAATATCACTGCTGCAGCAACAACCGGCCCGGCAAGAGGGCCTCTGCCTGCCTCGTCAACACCGGCAATAATTTTTATGCTTTCATTATAAAATGCTTTATCAAATTCCTTTAATGCTATGTTAGAATTCATTTAATAATCCGAAATGAATTTTACCCTGGTTGAAAGAATCCCCGTTTGCAAGCGCAAAACTGATAGACATTACACCAAGGCTTGTTTCAAAATTTATTCCTAAACCGTAACCTACCTTAAAACCGGATAATCCGGAAATGTTTTTTGCTTCATTTTCATTTCTTAAAAAATATCCCGTATCTAAAAATATAAATCCGAACGAACGGCTTGAATATAAAAATCTATATTCCAGATTAGACCAAAGGAGCCTGTTTCCGGCAAATTGTTTTTCAAGATATCCGCGCAGTGTATTAGTGCCTCCAAGAAAATAATAATCGCTTGGCTCTATATTTGAGCTTTGCAGCTCTCTTGCATGGAGGGATAATGCAGCAACCTGGTTTTCGAAAAAGGAATAATAAAGATTAAGGTCAATCTCAATCCGCTGAAAATTATCACTGCCCGCTTGATTGGTAGCGGGATTTAATCCTGCTGTTATTGTTTTCTTAATAAATTTATAAATATTATTAAAATAAATTCCATTAGTAGGTGAATAAGGATCATCTCTTGAATCATATTTTAAGCTAAATCCTGTTATTAGCTCGGTTGAATTTGAAACTGATGAATTAGACAAAGTAACAGAAGGAATTGTAGATTGGGTAGAGACAAGCAATCCGGCAGTAAAATTTTCTGCTGCAAGGTATTCCAACTTTACTTCAAGGTTTCGCTGAACATAGGTCGTATCCTGCTTTCTCTGAAAGAGAGTTGTCTCAAAATTAAAAGGCAGATTAAACAGCCAAGGTTCGGAATATTTTAATTCAAGTTCCTGTGTATATTGCGTCTCGGTCTGCCATCTAAAACCGGCATTCCTTCCGGAACCAAAAAGATTTCTCAATCCGATATTTATAAACCCGGTAAAATAACCTCCGGTATTCCTTACAGCAGGTACATATCCTATTATTCCATCAAAACTATTAGTTTCTTTTTCCTTAACTTTAATTTTCAATACTCCTTCATTTTTATCATTTATATAAAAAGATGGAGTTTCCACGGGTTCAAAAAAGCGCAGTTTGTTAATCTGTTTTGCGGCATCTTCTACCGCCGCCTGCGAATAAATATCCCCCGGTTGAATTCCTGCCGACCGGATAATAAGTTTTGCATCCGTTCGTGTATTTCCTTCAACTTCAATCTTTTGTATCCGGCAGAATATATTTCTGTTGATGTCAATATGTATATCCGCTGTAAAGCGGCCTGATGAATCTGTATCAAATATAACGGAAGTTATTTTTACAAGTGCGAAAGGATAGCCGGAGTTTTCATATTTTGTAAGAAGGCTTTTTATTACCCCTTCTACTCCGCCGGAAGAAAAGATTCCGTTTCTCAAATTAGCAAATCTGGAAAGTGCATCCAAAGAATCTGCTTTTGAACCTGCCTGAACATAAATATTTCTAAAATAGGTAGGGGCATTTTCTTCAAATGTTATTTTTACATCATAGTTTTTTGAACCTGTGATTTGGGCGGCATTAATTGAAATAGATGGATGATAATATCCGAAAACAGAGCAATACTTTTCTATCCTGATTTTTAATGAGTCTATTAATTTCTCACTATATTTCCGGTTTTTATATATGTTGATTGAGGACTGAAGTTCTTTATCCGGAAATATTTTAGCCCCGGAAATAGAAATATTCTGAATAACCTGCGGTTTGATTAATAAAGGAACAAATAGGAATAATATAATAAGATATTTACACAGTCGGGGAATCATCTATCAATTTCATCTTTTTTCCGATGGGAGTAATTGAGATTTGATCATAGTATTGTTTCATTTCATCAAATGAAACTTCGCTTACTTTAAATGATGCTGCATTAGCAGTGCCGAGAGAGGCTGCAATTCTTAAAAATTCCTCAAATACAAGGGATTCTTCAATTCCATATGCAATGCCCGCAGTAAATGAATCGCCGCTGCCGCACGAATCTTTTTCTTTAATTGCAGGCGATGTAAATTTATAGTAAAAATTAAATTTTGCAGCATATCCTGTGCGTGAACCGTCCGTAAGAAAACATAAACGTATTCCTTTTTCATAGAAATGCTTCATTATTTCAATTTTAGAATTTTCATCGGCCAGGTTTATCTTTAACGAATCTTCCAGTTCTGAAATGTTATTATGCAAAATGGTCGGCGACTGTTCAATACATTTTTCAAGGCAGCTGCCGTAAGTATCTAAAATTGATGTTTTATCATATTTATTTGCAAGGGATATTGCATAAGGGAATATATCATCAGTATTTTCAGAAGGGGAACTGCCTGATAGAACAATTACCGAGCTGTTTTGAATTGCCTTGTCAAGTTTATGTTTAAATTCTCCCGCTTCATCAACAGTAATTTCAGAATTCAAGCCCATGAAAGTTGTCAGTTCTTCTTTATCTTCATTCAGGGTAAGTGTAGCACTTCGCATTTCACTTTTAGTTGAAGAAAAAAGCGGGTCAATTTTTTCCGCCGCAAGAAGGCTTCTGAATATTTTTCCATTATTGCCCCCTGCAAAAGTCATAGCACTGTTTTTTACTGCAAGCATATTAAGCTGCCTGCTTACATTAATGCCTTTTCCGCCTGCGGTATATACTTCACGTAATGATTTATTTACTTTTCCGGGAATAATTCTTTTAAAGAACAATCTTTTTTCAAGCAATGGATTAAGAGTAATAGTAAGAACCATTTTATCTAATGCCTCCGGTAGATAAAATGTCATAATCAGGGTTTTGAAGCTTATAACTTCCAAAACCTGATACATCCAAAAAGACATACTCTCTATTCAAATTTCTATACATCCACACCTCGTAAGGATTGGATTCTGCGGGCATTGGTTCTCTTTTTACCATATCGGGAGGGCCAAGAATAATATAGACCATACCCATATCTGATTTCCATCCCATCGGTATTCCCTTGAAATGGTGGTTGGCATATTCAACACGTTTATAGTATTCGGCAAGTATGGGATTGTAATCTAAATTTTTATACGGTTTTTTGGCATCCCAGAATTCAATAAACTTTTTAAGTTTTTCTTCATATACGGTAATACTTTTTAACTCGTTCATAGTTTCGGCACTGGTAATATAAACCATTTCATCTATTGCGTCATCTAATTCGGTAATGGAAAAAGGAAGGCCGTAAATTTGCGCATTAATTGGAACAGATGAAGAGGCTAATACTTTATCCCCCTTTTTTAAATTCACAAGAAGAGTGCCGCTGCCAATAGTTAATTTAAAATCTTTCAAAGTATAATAGATTTCATTTGTACCGGCTTTTAATTTAATTATTGTATCGGCTTTGGAATAAAAAATATTTCCTCCGGCATCTCTAAGGCAATATTCAAATGAATAAGATCCGGGCTTATCGGCATAAGCTTCGAAGAAGACAGGTATTTCCTTATCTTTAGTCGTTATTATCCGTGCGGTGTTGGGGATTAATTGATCAACACCATTATCTTTAATTGTTCTATCAATAATAAAAGGATCGCTCACTCCAACAGAATCCTTATAACTCCTTAAAGTAAAAACGCCGTCAAAAAGATAATACCTTTTAGAATCTACATCCTGCATATTACATGAAACGCGGTATTTACCCGGCGCAAGATCAACACTCTTTTGGGAGTAATTGGAATTCATAGGATTAGTTGTCTCTTCGAAAGAATTTGTTTTTACCGTTTCCAGCCAGCTTTGGTCATAAAAAATATTTTCTTTACTCTCATCAGTAATTGTGCAGGTTATTCTATAAAGGCCGGTAAAAACGGAATCGGCATGCAGGAACTGAAGCCCTTCAAAAGGCACTTCGAAATAAATATCGAATTTCGATTTTCCTTCGGCCTTACTTTTAGCTGAAAGAACATTTACATAAAAAGGAGGCATTAGAGAATTTTTGGAATCATCTCCCGGAATTCCCGACTGTGCAAAAATGCAGCCTGCAGAAAATACAATTAGTAATAATAATTTTTTCATTTTATACTCCTGCGGAATTATACAATAGCGGCAGTTAAATCATATTCAGTAGCGCCGGTTATTTTAACATTGTAAAATCCGCCAATTTCAATTTTTTTGCCGGTTTTAGGAATAATAACGTCCCCGTCAACTTCGGGTGCATCTCTTTCTGAACGGGCATAATAGTTATTATCTTCTAACCTGTCTATAATTACTCTTAATTCATTACCAATTAACAATTTATTTTTTTTAAAAGAAATACCATTTTGAATCTCCATTAACTCAGCCAGTCTTTCTTCTTTTTCTTCTTTTGGAATTAAATCCCCCATTCCAAATGCTTTGGTATTTTCTTCAATTGAATAAATAAATGCGCCAATCCTGTCAAATTCAGCTTCTTTAATAAAATCGCATAATTCCAAAAATTCTTTTTCAGTTTCGTTAGGGTAACCTACAATAAAAGTTGTACGGAGCGTAATACCGGGGACTTTGGTTTTAATATGTTCTATTAATTCTCTTGTTCTTCTTCCTGTTATTCCCCGCTGCATTGATTTAAGAATCTTATCGGAGATATGCTGTAGAGGCATGTCAATGTATTTACAAATTTTCGGGTTGCCTGCTATGGCATCAAAAACATCTTCAGGAAAATGGGAGGGATATGCATATAGCAACCGAAGCCATTCTATCCTCTGAACGTCTGAAAGTTTATTAAGAATGCGTGCAAGGGTTCTCTTTCCGTAAAGGTCTTTTCCATAATCTGTGGTATCCTGGCCTATTATAATAAGCTCCTTTACTCCTTTTGATGCGAGAAGCCCTGCTTCCTCTATAAGCCTTTTTTCGGGAATCGATTTATGGCCGCCGCGTATCAATGGTATTGCGCAGAAAGAGCATGGATTATCGCACCCTTCCGATATTTTAAGATATGCATAATGCCGCGGAGTTGAAACTTCTCTTTCACCAAGCAGGTTATGTTTTAAGTTTCCGCCGAGATTTTTTAATATTTTATTATATTCTTCAACTCCGAAGAAAACATCTGCTTCAGGAATTTCTTTTTTAAGTTCTTCTTTATAGCGCTGTGACAGGCACCCGGTTACAATAACTTTTTTTAATTTGCCTGCTTTTTTTAATTCGACAGCGCTTAGAATGGTGTTAATAGATTCTTCTTTTGCAGCTTCAATAAATCCGCAGGTATTTATAATTAATGTATCCGATTTTTCAGGATCTGAAACGATTTCAAAATTATTTAATTTAAGCTGTCCGGCAAGCCTTTCCGAATCGACTGTATTTTTGGAACAACCGAGAGTGATAATTCCAATTTTATTCTTTTGCATTTTCCCTTTCTGATAAATAAAAACAAATAACTCAATTCCTTAGAATATTAACATTATTGGACAAAAAAGCGGAGATATAGAGCAACAAGCGGAGCTGAGTAAAGAAGAGAATCGAAACGGTCGAAGATTCCGCCATGCCCCGGAATTAAAGAAGAAGAATCTTTAACGCCTGCATCACGCTTAAATAAGCTTTCAATTAAATCTCCTGCCTGCCCAAAGATACCAACTATTAATCCAATTATGATAACGTTGGGTAGTGTAAGAAAATCAAGAACAAGGGCTTTTGCGGCAATCATTGTAATTACTGAAAATACGAATCCTGCTACAGCACCTTCCCAACTTTTCTTGGGACTAACTCTTGGAAACATTTTATGTTTTCCTAATGCACTGCCGATAAAGAATGCGGCGGAATCGCACACCCATATTGATGCAAGCATTGATATTACCAGGAATCCCCCTTCATCGTACAAAGATCTTGAATCACCGAAAAATTCTCTTATAATAATAATTGCCCCGGCAAAAAGCCCGATATAGAAAATGCCGAGAAGTGTGGCGCCAAGATTAGCAATGGCCGAATCCTTATTCCTGAACAACTCAATTAATGCAATAAGGGGTATAAGTATCAATACAATATTATCAAAATCGGCAAAATGAGTGTAATAATTTAAAATAATGGCGGCTACTGCGGCAAATCCAATGCTTTTATTAACATGGAATTTTTTATTGGCAGCCATCGTCGCAAATTCATGAAATGCAAGAAGGCCAATTCCTAAAACCAAAACAAGGAATAATAATTTGCCTATATAGCAGGCTGCAACTACAAATGGAATTGCAATAACAGCTACAAGTGTACGCGTTAAGGTATTATTTAATTTCATAGTTCTTCATCTAAAGGATTGTCATTGCCCAAGTTATTTAAGAATTCCATTGCGTCTTCTGAATCTGTTTTTTTAACAAGAATTTTGATTAAAGTCAGGTCGCCAACGACCGGAAAGTTTTTATCATTCTGTTCCATAATAATTGTTTCAATGCCGCCTCCTTCAAGGTTGGCTTTAATCATTGAAGCTTCATATTTTTCATAACAGGTGTAAACTACAACCCAATCGGAAGGATGAACAAGGTTTCCTTCAAAAACTTCACGGGTTACCAGTTCAGTTCCGCAATCGGGGCATTCGGTAATTCCATCAACATATTCGTATTCGCAATTTGGACAAATCATATAATCTGCCTTTCGCTTGTTTTTAATTTTTTATAATGGCGCTCAACATAATATACCCATGCTGATAATATTATAATTCCTACGAAGAGCAGGAATAAATTAACTTCTATTCCGGGAGTTTCCTTCGGAGTAGATGATTGAGTACTATTCCCCACAATAAAATAAATTATAGTAGAGAAAAAATTGTTGGTAAAATGAATCATGACGGCAGTAAAGATTGAGTTCGTTTTGTATGCAGCATATCCGAGAAATAACCCAAGTAGTAGAATAGGTAAAAATCCGTACGGGCTGAAATGAAACATTGAAAAAATAAGTGCAGTTACTATAATAGCCCAAACCGGTTTCCAGCTCAACCCTAAACTTCCCATCAGGAATCCTCTAAAGAAGAATTCCTCGCAAAATGCCGGTGTAACCGATACTGCCAATATAATTACTATGGGATCTAATATTGATTTGACTGCAAAGATAGAATTGAATGAACCTTCTATCATTTTATCTACCGAGTCAAATGAATCTTTAAGCCTGTGAAAGAAAACATTGCTTGCAGCCAGCTTATCTACATAAAAAGTTTGTATATATGTAATATTTTCTATTAGAGGAATAATTATTAATATGCCGATAAAGAATATTACAACTTCCCGCAGGTTCGGCAGTTTAACACGCATTACACCTGTTACATCTTCGTAAAATACTTTTGTAAGAAGAATGGCAGGAAGCAGAATAAAAAGCATTTGCCCCGCAATAGTCATTAACCTGAACTGCATGGGATCGGACTTGCTTATATCCACACCGGTTATAAGAATGGTAATCAGTCCGCCTATGATTTCATACAAAAGTCCAACAGTTATAATGCCTATAAAGGCACCGCCTATAGGATTAATTTTAATAATTAATTTCTTGTGTTTGGGAGGCTCCGGCTGCGGGCTTCCCATTGGGTCGGTTTTATTAAATTCATCATTCATAGGAATAAATATAAAATATTCAGAAGAAACTTGTAATTTTAATTTTCTATTTTGGACTTAGGAGTGCCTGCCAGCCCTTCATAAGATTCCAATTCTGCATCGACTGAGCCGATAATAATTTTTGATTTCATCTTAATAGGAATTTTCAACTCATCTTCCGTAATCCAGACAATAATATTCCCCTCGTTTTTGAAAAGTCCCCCCTCTCTTACAAGAGGTTCTACTATATAACAGTTAAAAGTGCCTGCTTTAACTGAAATTGTTTCTTTTCCACGCATAACAACATCAAGTGGATAGGTTTTATCGGAGTAAAAATTTTGCAATTTGAATGTATCCCCTACCTTCATTTTTGATAAGTCGTAAGTCCTTGCAATAAAAAGAGCGGAAATTATATCATTTACCTGAGGAGGAATGTCATAAGTGCCTTCACTTGTCTTAGCTTTTCCTTTACGCTGATCGAAAAAAGCTGAAAAATCGCGGGAATACCCTCCTTCCCTTATGTGCTGTTCAAAACGCCATGGGAACAAACCTTCCACATCAATATAAGTTTCGTAATGGTCTCTTACTTTATAGAATACATCAAAAGCAGGTACCGAGCTTACCTTAATTGTTACATTGTATGCGTCGCGCCCGGAAATTTTAACTATTTTAGGGATCGCTATCTCGGCATAGCCCGCTATAACAAAGCCGTATTTTACTGCAAATGTCAATTTTTCGCCGACTGTGAATGCTTTATTAACCACCTTTTTAAATTCTGATTTCTGAGCAAAATTTATAGAAACTAACATCAATAAACCGATAACAGCCATTTTCAAGGTTTTCATTTAATTCTCCATCACTTGTTAGTGACAATATTTTGTATTGCTTTCATTACTTCTTCCTCACTTATACTATTCATACAATCAAGTTCTTTGCATTGTTTCCGGGTACAATCAGTACATTCTATAGAAGGAGTAAAAATATGTTTTTTTTCAGTAAACGGCGCCCACCTTACGGGGGAACATGCTTTTATTTTAGGGAAAAATCCTATTACATATTTACCCAAAGCTGCGGCAATATGAATAGGCCCGGTTGAATTGGCAATTAAAAGAAGTGATTTATCTATAAGAGCAGTTAATTCGCCCAGGTTAAATTGGCCGCAGAGATTATTAACTTTTTTTTCCTTTGCAAGCGCTGAGCAAATTTCTGTTTCTTTTTTATCCCCGGTAATAATAACATTTACTCCCGGCATGGCACAGGTTTTTTCAATTAGATAATTCATTTTAGCAAAGGGCAGATCAACCGCACTGCCTCCGCTTCCCGGATGAAATATTACAACAGGCTTTGAAAGATCTATTCCTGTTTCTTTTAAATATTTTTCAATTTTACTTTTATTTTCCTGCGAGGGCTCTAACCCGAACCTGCAATTTTTTTCCGTTACATCATTTTCAATGCCTACGGCTTTAAGCAGATTTATATTATGAGTAAGTTCATGTTTTTCGCCGAATTTTCTATGCTCATATATTTTTGTATTGTAAAGAATTGAATACCACCTGTATCCGCTTCCTATTCTTGTTTTAATTCCGGAAAGGAATAACATTAAAGCCAGGCCGAATCTCGGGTACACAGCAAAAACGGTATCAAACTTTTTTTCTTTTATCAGCTTATGATTTTTAATGAATGGAGTTTTACCGTTAGTTTCATCAAGGATAATTACTTCATCTATATAAGGATTATTCTTTGCCAGATGAGAAGTATATTCCCTGAGTAAAAATGTAACCTTACAGCCGGGAATTTTTTCCTTTAGAACCGAAGCCATAGGCAGCGTTAAAATTACATCTCCTATGCGGTCTGTCCTTGTTATTAATATATTTTTCGGCTCACTCATTGTTTGGACACAAAAAGATTATCCTTAATATAAAATCTCCATAGTAAATCTACTGATTTTTTTATTCCTATTCTTTTGGAAACAGCAATCTTTTCATTTGGCACAGGTTCTGCATCCAGAATAAATATATCATTTCCGGTAAGAAGAGTGCCGTTATGAATCCTTTTTATACCGAAAGCCTGTGTAAGTTTGGCAGGGCCATTGGTAAGGTTTATCCTTTCTTTTTCCGTAATAGCCTTTTTGCCGAATCTGTTTAGTGACATTTTGCCGATTCCGGATAGCGGTTCAATTCCCCTTATTAAAACAGCGCAGGCATCCTCTTCTATTCCCGTTACAATATTACTGCAAAAGTGCATACCGTATGTAAAATATACATAAAGGCATCCGCCCTGCCTGAACATTACCTCATTACGCGGAGTTTTTCCATTGTACGAATGTGAGGCCTCATCCACAGCACCATTATAAGCTTCAACTTCAACTATTTTCCCTGCAAGAATTTCCTTGCCGGATATTTTTACAAATACCTTACCCAATAAATTCTTTGCAGCGGTAAGTACATCCGTAAGATAAAATTCAACGGGGAGTTTATTATTGAGGTTAAGTTCGTTCATGAAACTAACTGAGGGAATTAAATCAATTTCCCTTTTTTTTAATTTCTTCAATTTTTGAAAGGAAAAATTCAGTTTTGCCGGGATTGGCTTTTATCAGTTCTTCATATATCTGTATTGCCCCTTCAATATTATCCTGCGCAGTAAAAATTTTAGCCATTGTTTCGGAAATAATTAATTTGGATGAAACGGCTTCCTCCTTAATTGGAATTTTGGCGCTATCAAGAGCAGGTGCGGTTATTTTTGCAGTTTTCAGTTTCTCAGCCAGAGTTTCAAGGTTATCTTCAAATTTGGGTTTATCTGTTAATTCCACCGGAGCAAATGAAAACCGTGCACTCTCCGTAAGCGAATGCAATTCTTCATTTATTAGCCTGATTTTTTCAAGATAGAATTTTATTGAATCTTCACAATGAAAAATTGTTCTTGCCTTTTTAATTGCAGCAAGAGCTTCATCAATTTTTCCTTCCTGAGCTAAAGCAACTGAGTAAATTAAGAGGGGTGTGGGATATGAAGGGAATTTTTCAATTCCCTTCTCAATAGTTTCCAATGCGTTTTTTACGTTCCCGTTTTCTAATTCGGAAAAAGCAACCCGGGCAAACAGCGGCGTGCAGTCATTAAATTCATAAATAAGCCTGTACGCATTTTTACCCTGTGCCGGTTTATCCATTATTACTTATTTGTCCTGATCAATCTTTCAAACGATTGTTTCAGGGATAAATAAGAAACAGAAGCAAAACCGAAGAAGAACATTAACTGGAACGGAAGGGCTGCAATTTCCATAAAGAAAATAGAAGCTGCAACGCCGATTAAACAGTAGACTGCAAGAAGCAATTCTATCATTGCAGAACCGTCTACTTTCACGTTAGTAAAGTATTTATTCTTACTTGTTGTGTCGTTTTTTGTAACAATTTTTGATTTAGGAGTACGTACGAATTCGCTTTTTCTGTTAAGCAATCCTTCCATAACAGCACGTGAATTATTTAATGCAAGCCCCATTGAACCTGCCATAAATAACGGGAATAATACTATACGTTTTCTCCAATCCTGATGCACATCTTTCTGTGCATAAAGATAAAACATGAAACTGCCTATAAATGCAATTACGAATATTGCCATAAAATTAAAGAATGGGCTGTATGGTCCGCTGTTTTTAATAAATACAAGAGGAACATTCAATATAGCTGCCATTAAAGTAAACGGGAATACAATATTGCTGCATAAGTGAACAGTAGCCTGCCATTTAATTCTGAATGGCATTTTCGACTTCCATACAACAGGAAGTATTTTTTTCATAGTTTCAATGTGCCCTTTAGTCCATCTGAATTGCTGAGCTTTAAGAGCATTAATTTCATGCGGTAATTCTGCAGGAGTAGTAGTATCTCTTAAATAAATAAATTTCCATCCTCTTAACTGGGCTCTGTAGCTAAGGTCAAGGTCTTCTGCAAGTGTATCAGCTTCCCAATTGCCTGCGTCTTCAATACATGATTTTCTCCAAACACCGCCCGTGCCGTTAAAATTTATAAAGAAACCTGCATTATTGCGTACTGTCTGTTCAATAACAAAATGGCCGTTCAATGCAAGAGCCTGAATTTTTGTAAGTATTGAATAATCTTCATTAAGATGTTCCCATCTTGTCTGTACAAGCCCTACTTCATCGCTATGGAAATATTTTAATGTTTTCTTTAAGAAGTCGGGGCGGGGAATAAAGTCGGCATCAAAAATTGCAACGTATTTACCTTTTGCGGTTTTAAGCCCTTCTTTAAGTGCGCCTGCTTTATAACCTTCGCGGCTTGCTCTGCGTATATGCTGAATATCAAAACCGAGTGCTTTTTTCTCTGCAACAATCTTATCAACTATTCCTACTGTTTCATCTGTAGAATCATCAAGCACCTGAATTTCAAGTTTATCTTTCGGATATGAAATTTCGCATATAGCGTTTATCAAACGTTCTGCAACGTACATTTCATTGTACATCGGGAGCTGAATTGTGATTAAATCATCATTATTCACAGTCTCACGTTTTTTAGGTTCATGCATTCCATATTTTCTGTGATAGAAAAGCATTACAAAACCATGGCACCCGAAAATAAGCAAAACGCCCAATGAGAATATGTATGCGAACAAAACTATTTGATCTACTACCATTTTATTTACCTTTAATTTTTTTTACCAATTTGATACAACGCCTAACAGAATATCTTCGGTTACAAGTTTAACTGCTTCATCAATTGCAGCCTGTCTTGACTGCTGAACATTTCCCGTTAGCGAATAATCTTTGAATCCTGAAAAAGTTGTTTCTAATATTACCTTTTTCTTTACAAGATCCCTGAAAACAATTTTTATTCTAATCGTAAACCGGTTTGCGGAGATTGATTCACCCGAAGTTGAGGCTGATTGGGTTACCTGCGCAGGAGCTTCGGAGGCTGATACTATCGTACCTTCGATGATGGAGTTTGCATTCCCTTTTTCCACAACGTGAAGTGTGTTATCTTCCGTAAATTTTTGTACAAGAACACTTGTAATATTTTCTTTCAGGTTTTGAATTCCGGCGCCGCTTCTATCATCAAAAATTGGGATTGCCACAGTTTTTAGATGTGACGGTACCGAAGCTCCCGTAAAAGAATAATTACAACCATAAAAGTTAATTAGCACAGACAAAACAAACAAAAAGATTAGATTAATTTTAAGTTTAATCAATTCCGTACTCCTCTATTTTCCGATACAATGTCCTCTCACTTATATTCAGTAGAATGGCGGCTTTTCTCTTATTATTTTTAGTATATGCTAAAGCCTTAATTATGGCCTCTTTTTCAACTTTTTCAAGAGATGTTACCTCCGTTATATCCATGTTTTCGTCATGAATATGAGTTGAATCGGACTTGCCATTCTTCTTCTGGACTGCCTGTTTAAGCTCAATTAAATCTTTCTTAATTTCTATTAATGCACGGTAAATCATCTCCCTGTCAAGCTCTTCTGCAGATTTATTAACATAAATGGGGAGGTTCCTGCTTTCCTCTTCACTCCTCAAATTTGCCAATAGAGGTATGATGGAATCGGCTGTAAGAGAGGATGTTTTACTTAACGCTATTGCTGTCTCTATAACATTTTTAAGCTCTCTAATGTTTCCGGGCCAATCGTAATTGGTAAGTACGTCATAAGCATCTTTTGATATCTGAGGAATGGGAATTTTATTCTCTTTGCAGAATGACTGCATGAACTCTTCTATTAGCTCGCTTATATCTTCTCTCCTATCGCGCAGAGGAGGAATATTAAGAGACACTGCTTTTAACCTGAAGTAGAGATCGTTCCTGAATTTTTTAGATTCAACTTCCCTTTGCAGGTCTTTATTAGTAGCTGCAATAATTCTTATATCAACTTTGGTAACGGTCTCGCTGCCTATGCGCATAAACTCGCGTGTTTCAAGCGCCCTTAATAATTTAACCTGAGTAGTAAGAGGCATCTCGGCAATTTCATCAAGGAAAAGCGTGCCGCCGTCTGCAATTTCAAAGTAGCCTTTTCTGTCTTCAATGGCTCCGGTGAATGATCCTTTTTTATGCCCGAATAATTCACTTTCCAATAGCCCTTCCGGAATTGCACCGCAGTTTACGCCGACAAGTTTTTTACCTGCCCTATTGCTGTAACCATGTAATGCGTGTGCAAAAACTTCTTTACCGGTCCCGCTTTCTCCATTGATAAGAACCGAAATATCCGACTTTGCAATCTGCATAGTTATATCTACAAGATCTTTTATCTGCTTGGACTTACCTGTAATGCCGAATGTTTTTTGAAATTCTTCTATTTCCATCTTATAATGACATATTAATAAATAAGCTTAAAATACATCATTTAAAATAACACTTTTTTATGAATGTTGAAGGGGTTAATAATTGTATTTTGCAGTCTATTTGTGGTCTCGAGACTCTTGCAGGAGATGTAGTGACCTAAGCATAAAAACGAACCCGTCCAACAAGAAGGCGGGTGAACTCACCACCAACCTCTTCTCCCCGCAGTGCGAGATCGTCGACTTAAAAAACGAATGGGACGACGTTTCTTACGTTTCCGGCGCATTTAAAATAATTGCGTAAAAAAATTTAATTAAGTGAAGCGTTAAATGGCAAAATTTGTTTGACGTCGATTCGCCATTATCCAAAAGCGAATCGGCGGAGTTTATTTTGCCATAGTGGAACGTATTAAATTTTAGCAATTATTTTATCGGCGCCTGTTCTTTTGGTACTTTTCTTCAAAGAAAAGTACATTTAAGAAAATTAATATAGTACCAAATTATTACCTTGCTACAATAATTATATTTAGTAATTTTGTTAAAGCAAAAATGCGGATGGTAATATTAAATGCCGGTATGTTTCGACAGGTTTACCCATCTCCGGCGGGCTCAACAACCGGCAATAGACAATATTTTTGGTTTCAGAGCGCAACAAAATGCAGCACGCAAGATGTATGTAGAGGATAAGGCATGAAATATATTATTATAATATTTAGTTTATTGACATCAATATTGTATTGTCAAAAAAAATGTACGTCTATTGTAGAGCAGGATAGTATTGAAGTCAAGTTATCTATCTGTAAAGATTTATATCAAATTAAAGACACTATTTCTTTTGAAGTTGAAATAACTAATAATTCAAACAAGGATATTTTAGTTTTTGATGACATTTTTCATAAAAAAATAAATAATTATGTATTTTCAACAGAACGGAATTTAATTAGTACTAACCTGGGGGGCTGTTGGGAGCCGGGATGGCCGCAAATTAATAAGTTGAGAGTTATTAAAAAAAAGGACAGTATAAAAATAATTATAATAATTACTGCTGAAAGTATTCCCAGCCACAATGAATATATTTATGGCAAAGAATATGATTTAGAAATATACTTTGGATATTTTAAATATTTGCCCAAATATGAATATCTTACAAAGATAACAGAAATAGAAGAACTTTCTATTAAGCAAACAAGCGAGTTAATTGGTTTATATGATACTATTACTGTAGGTAAGATGACGTTTTTAATAAACTAAGTTTTCTTGCTCGCCACGGTGAACCCATATGCGTCAACTTAATGAATAAAGTTTTTGAAAATAGTTCTGTCTATCTTTTCTAATATCATATAAACAGTAATAAGATATATTCTCAAAAGAAAGTATATCT
>TBL_comb47_HYPODRAFT_10000022_pt1 | contig 175263 bp, 124 predicted proteins | sample TroBogypolimnion_40_FD_10682 | JGI IMG/M metagenome (IMG submission 10682)
AATTATATTTGGGCTGTAAGAGCCATAAAACAAACCCCTTCCGGATACAACCAAACCACATACGAGCAAACTATCGGGTGGGGTCAATATGCCGTTACCAGATCATTTACATTGCAGGCAGTAAATGATAAACCTTCTATAACTTTAACTAGTCCTAATAGCACAGTTACTTGGCAAAAAGGTACTACTCAAACAATTAAATGGGCAAGTACTAACATAAACGGTAACATACATATTCAATTTTATAAAGGTGGAACTGCATCTTTAAATGCAAAGGATAATATTATTTTTTCAACTACCAATAGCGGTACTTTTACATTCACTGTCCCAAATACCTTAGCCGTTGGAACAGATTATTTAATTGGAATCAGTGATGTTAATACTGGAACAATTTGTGACTTTAGTAAGAGTTATATATCAATTATAGATCAATCTTTTATAAATGGAACAATTTCTGGCGGTGTAAGAGATATTATTACGAATAGTCCAATTGTTGGTGCTAATGTTACTATTGAAAGTAATGGTGAAATAAAATATTCTACTACTTCATCTATAAATGGAACATTTTCATTAACAAATGTTGTCCCTGGTATTTATAACCTTGTAGGTAAGTTTAATGATTATCTCTCCTATTCTTATTCAATTTCTATCAGCAATGGTGAACAATTAACCGGGAAAAATTTGGCACTAACCCCGGTTAATTATAAACCATCTTTATTATCTCCAATTAATAATTCAGAATCGAATAATACAAATATTACATTAATCTGGGATAACATATTAACAGCCAGTTACTACTTAATTGAATTTTCCACTATTGATAATACCTTTCCACAAAATCCCACTAAAACTTTTCAATTTACTTCTACAGAAAATAAAAAAGAACTTTCTCTTGATAATTCATTGAATGGTACAAATATTTTCTGGCATATAAAAGCAGTTTTTGGTAATGACCAAACTCAATGGAGTGATACCTATAGATTCAAATTAACGGTTCCAAATCCACAAATTATTTCATCAGTTGTTATTACCAATCCTCAAAATGGAATTCATTATCTTCAAAATGAATATGTAAATGCATCTGCCTATTTTACTGGAAATTATTCCGGTCTTGTACAGGGTTATTGGATAATTGATAATCAGGATAAAATAAATATCAGTAGCACTATAGATCAGAATAATCACTCAATTTCTCTTCCTCAATTGCCTACTCAGCAATTGGGTAGTCACACAGTTAAAATACAAATAAATTCACCAAATGCTTTGCTTTCCAATGTGTTCAACTATTTTATTGATGGCAATAAATTGGGTAGTCCTATTCGATTAAGAATTTCTATTGCGCCTGCTTCGCTTATTGCTAATAATAATAGTATTGCTAATGTTTTAGTGGAGGTAATTGATTCTAATGGAAAATGTGTCGATTCTGATAACGGTCGCTTAATTCAAATATCTTTACAAGGCCCAATTCAAATTGTTGGTAATACCTCATTATATACTCAGAATGGTAGAATTACTTTTAATGTGCAGTCCGGATTTCAATCAGGTCAAACTGCTTCAATTTCTGTCAGTTCTAATGGATTAACCGGATGCGTAGGTTATATCCAATTAATTAATGCCCCGTATCTAATACCCAAATATGATATCGAACAATATGCAGCTAACCTTAGAAAAATTGGCTATAATTTGTCTTCTTTAGATGATTTTATGGCAAATAAAGTAAATATCCCAGGGGGCCCAACTAATGAAACTATTGAAAGCATGAAAAGACTTGCTCTATTCTTAAAATTACTTTCTTATACCTGGTACCACGAAAAAGGAGAATTCGGGGATAGTGATGATGATATTCTTGGCGCTAGACAAATAGCCATCGATTTTGCTGAATCGGTTGGTAATACCTTTAAAAGTGCTGCAATAGTTGGGATTAAAATTTATTCGTTAGCTGAGGATGCACTTTTTAATTATATTAAAGAATTAATCTTTGATCAATTATTAGAATGGGCTGATAATACTCAAAAATTTCTATGTCAGAAAGTAAGTCAAAAGTACGCTCGTGATATAAGTCGTTTTTATGAAATGGTCTGTGAGCCTTTCTTACGAATGATGAATTCGAAAAATAATTTAGATGTTTCGAATATTCTTGGAACTACATATTTGAAAGTTCTAGTTGAAAAATGGGTAACAGAAAACTGGAATCCGGCCTATTTGAATAATTCTCAGCAATCTTTAGATATGGCAGTCACATTTGCTAATCTGAATAAATTTAGCGGCTCATATCAAGATGCAGAAATAAATACAAATATACTTATTTCACAAATCCGTACTGAAATTAATACTATGCATTTAGAAATAACAAACCAGCCTGGCTATTTTGACAGAATTATTAATTCAATCATTGATTTTTCAAACACTGATCATAGCTTATCTTATTTTCAGGATCTTTTGTCTTTCAAAGATAAAATATTTAATCTTACTAGTGACATATTAGGTATAAGTAAATGGGCGGGATTTCTAAGTTCTTCTGAAGAAGCTTTTACGTATTTAATGAATATTCCAACTGAAATAAATAGTGGTGCATTTACAGTATTTGATTATAAATCAGGTTCAATTCAGCTTCAGAAAAATATCTTGCATATTCAAAATAAAATCTCTTCTATTAAATCTATAAAAAATACTACTTATAATTTAAACATTAGCAATTATCAAGATATTGTTATTAAAATCATTAGTTATATAAATAATGTAGACTACCTAAATATTCAAAATGAATTAAATAATTTGATTGTTGCTAATCAAAAAATAAGCAGTGATTTTAACTCACGACTTTCTGTTCTTGGAAGTTGTAATAGTTCAGCTACATATTTATTCGATGATTTCGTAATGCTTAGAGATACAGCATATTCATACAATTGGTATGGTTATAATGCACGTATGAATTTTATAAAGCAACTCCAATTTCAAATGACAGTTGGATTTTCTGATTCTTCCAAAATTTCACTCAATAATTTAGCTAATAATTCAATTGATAATACTTTACAAGCTAGCCAGGCAATTGAAAAATGTTCTGCTAGATTGGCGACCCTTTCTGGAAGCCCCACTCTTATTATTAAAAATTTATCTATGACTGATTCCAAAACAGCTTTAATTGATATTGAAAATGTAGGTGGGACTGATATAGACAGTATTTATGTAAATGTAATATTCATAGGTGCCGACGCTCAGGAAAATAAGGATTCTTTATTCATTCCCGTCTTAAATAAGGGGGATTTATTAAGCGTTCCATTTATTATAAAAACATTTCCTTCTCAAAATGGGACAGCTTCTTTAACAGCCATCCCTATGGCCAAGGATTCCTATCTTATTCTTAAATCGATATTTCTAAATTATAATACTGCTGTCACTCCAATTGAGCACGCTAGCTCAGTAATGCCTAAAGAGTTCAAAGTATTTCAGAATTATCCAAATCCGTTTAACCCTACTACCACTATAAAATATAATATCTCTGAAACTTGTAAAATTACTATAATTATTTATGACATTCTTGGTAGAGAAATTGTGAAATTAGTTGATGAAGAAAAATTACCTGGAACTTATGAAGTTAAATTCTCTGCAAAAGGGTTGGCTAGTGGGATTTATTTTTATCAATTCCGTACAAACAAATTCTCTACAACAAAGAAACTAATTTTATTAAAATAGTATTTAATATTTATATGAGATGGATACACCGCTTCCTAATAAATATATTTTGCTCAATTGCTGTAAAAAATCTCATTCGAAAACTCCATTTTAATACCAGCCAGGTTATTAAAGTAAATTAACTACATCCGTTAAGTTCTGTTAACGTAAATGAGAATAAATTTGTGGCATAGCCAATTCACTATGTCCAAATAATTCCTTAATATATCCGCGGTGAATAAATATCTTAGCTTAGCTTTGCTTTCAATTACTTCTTTAATCTTTTGAACACATAATTTGTATTGGAAATGGGTAGGGGGAACACAATTTATACCATTCGGAAATATATACTTAGCAAGTACGCCTACGTTTATTCCCCATGCAAAAATAACTTCTGTAATTCTGAAATATCATTTAATAATTCATAATGATATTTATAGAGTCTATCTCACCATATTTAAAGAAAGTTTGAGAATTATTCGCATGTTACACGGTTATTTTTTCATCATTAGAATTAACTTGAGTTTTTTCTATTAAAATTCCATTTTTGTCGTACTTGTCGTTCACAAGTATTTCTATATATTCTTTATCAAAATATTTACTTTTATAAAGATCACCATCTTGGAAAATGCTAATTTCTAAAATCCCCCTTTCATCATATTGTATAAATTTGTAAAATATTCCGCCCTGACTTCCTTCTTCAAACTGATATAAAAATCTATTATATTCAATATCGCCTATTTCAGATACTTCGACCTTATAAATTCTTTTTGTTTTAACTATTTTACTTAACAATCCCGCCGTCTTATTTATTTGTTAAACCAATATTAGGTTTTATAATGAATTAATTCTTAATTGGTTTCGTTTGAAATCACTTAAAAGAGTCATATCAAACAATTATACAATTTATATAATATTTTGTTTTAAGTCATTCGATGTACAGAATTATAATAAAAGAGTCCCTAGCCTTTATGTTACATAAGTTTTATTTTTATAATAATGGGAATTGAGTTAATACAAGTAAGGGGACTTGTTTGGTTAACTTTTGTTATCAATCGAATTCCCGTTTGCAGAATCAATTATAAACAGGCAAGATATCCCATTTTGTGTAAAACAAGAGACAAAATTATTTTTTAATATATTCCTGAAAACGAATTTAATCGAAGCAGTTACCCCATGGGTCTTACTTTACCAGTACTAGCATTTATATGGACGGATGAAATATACAAAATAAATGATAACTAAAAATCATCAGGATCCGGGGGATCTGGAAGGTCATCTGACAAAGCGCGGATATTTAAGAAATCAATAATCATTTAATGATTCACAATTTTTACTTTTTAAATATAATCATATTTTATTTTTACACAAATAAAACTATTTCCAATTTCCCCTCCCCCTTCCACATTTACCTCTTGACTCTCATTAACTAAAAACCGATAATTTATTATTATGATACAGAAAGAAATTAAGCACTATACGGATGCGTTCAAAAAGATGGTTCTTGATGAACTCGAAAATTCAAATTCTTCATACGCGAAAATCAGCCAGAAATATAAGATCGGAGGTTCAATGACATTAAAAAGATGGATATTAGCCTCGGGAAGAAATAATTTATTATATAAAATAGTTTTAATAGGAGCAAAAGATGAAATACTTTGATGATGATCTGATTACACCGCCCCCTCTTTGGGCAATACGAAAAAAGTTGCTGAGAGATAAAGAACAAAGAATTATAAAGGATATACATAAATTAGAGCACTTGAAGAAAATTGACACAAATAAGCTCTCCCGTCAAGAGCTTTTCAACATTATACACAATGACACTAACTTCTAACCCTCCGCATTCGGGCGGGGGGTTTATACAGCTATATACAAAATCCCACCATGGGATGCATTTTGATTTTATTACCCCTTCCATACATGATATTCGGGAGAAAGAAGTAATGGATTATTTGCCACTGTAAGTGAAAACCTAAAACTGCATTTCTGACTTAATATCCCTTCTTTTTAGCTTAAATTCAAACACCAGTGAAAAAGTGAAAACTTTTCTATCTATTAATTCTACACTATACAAAGTAAACTATACAAAATAATATGTTTTTATAGAATTGATATGTTAAAGAATTCTTCACTTTCTCACTTCTCTATGATTTTAGGCTTAAATCGAAGAAAAAGCAGTGAAAACATAGTATAAAAGTTCTCACTGCCTTTTCACTTTATTACTGAGTAATACTAAACAATTGTCTACCATTTGATTGACGTAGATTATACTCAAATTCCATATTCCCTGCAAAGCTTTTCAACCAGGAAGTAAAGGTATTAGAAGAAGGTTTATCTGTAGGGTATTTCAATAAGTAATCTCCGTATACAGATGATTTGTCATATTCTTTCCCAATTTGAATAAAACTTACAGCGAAATCGTAAAAATCAGCACAGGTTAACTCAATTATTTTTCTTTTACGAATATTAATCGGAATGAGCTCCTGAATTCCATTCCTTAAATAATAAGCTGCACAGCCTATCATGAAGTTGAAGAAACGATTCCATTCTTCTTCATCCCACTCATCAAAAAACAATTTGCCAAAATCATCTATTGGTTTGTGGTCGGCGTTATAGTAATCCGAGAATTCAAATTCAATCTTCCTATCTTTATAACTATCCCCAACTCCCTTAATTGTAAAATTAGTACTGATAAGTATTTTCGGAGAATCGGAAAACGGAATAGTCATTGCATCCATTCTTTTTTTCTCTGTAGTCATATCATCAGTTATAATAGAAAAGAATCGTTCAAATGGGAAATTCTTTTTGACATCATTATAGTCAATTAACTGTGTACCGAGACTGACTTGCTGAAAAACGAATGGTCCATCCGGGTTAAAGTACTTACCATCAACCCACAGTCTGTTTCGCAGTTTCCCGACTGCTCTACCAATAAAACTCTTCCCGGTTCTACCTACAGGATTATCAGAGATTTTTTCATCACATAGGATAATCGCTTTTGCCAATGAAGGATTTTTATAACTATGAAGTAAATATCCAATAATGCTTCTTAACGAATTAAATCTTTCTTCTGATTTATTAACTGCATTAAATAAAAATTTCTCAAAGTCGCCCTTCTCTTTAGTTTCCTTAAATTCTCTGCCAATAAGTTGATTCTTCCAGATTAACCCCGTTGCTTCGGAGTAAGGTATTTGAATTATTTGCCCCTCCCCTCCAACTTGTACAATATTATTTTTGAAAAAGAAATTACATGTATTACGAGTATCCCTCATAATATTTTCGTTTTTTGGTTTAAGATGCTCTAAGAGTTCATCTCCGAAATATTTGTTTCCACGATCCAGCATACTACTATATGCATTATCTCCATCCTCGATGTTTTCGAGATATTCCCTGACATAATCTTTAATATGCGAAATCTTTACTTCTTCCAGGCAGTGGTCTGTAGTTTTTACAAAAGAATAATTCTTGTCTGCATAGTATTTAGCGAAACCGAATAACTCTAAGGTTTTTATATATTCATAGATATTGATTTTAAGCTCATCTTTCTTGTCATAAAAAAAGAATTTCGACTTGCTTCTCCATGATTCATACATATTTTCAGTTTCAGTAATTAGTAATGATTCTTCCTCACGGTCTTCTGAATTGCTCATTTTATTACGAGCAAGAATAAATTCGAGTACTTCGTGAAACGGAACCCCAATTTTAACTAAATGTCCAACCAATTTGACTCTAGAATTATGTCTATTCCCCTTTTTAACCGGCATAATAGATATACTCTTGCTAACCATTTTTTTTGATAAAGTACCACATTCTTCTTTAAGTGTAATAAGGCTGGGTAGAGGGGCAAGCTCATTTTCATCCAAATAATCTACTTCTCTAGGCTGCTTAGACAAGTCACGTATATTTTCTATAGTTAAATTTTTAACTTCTTTTATTGTAAGTGGAATTGAGTATAATTTTGTTTTACCATGGCAGGTGTTTACAACTCTTATCAATGAAGTTTTATTATAAATTGAATCATCAAAATAGTCTAAACCATCTGTTAAACTTTTTACTATATTTTGAATTGTCAAATGAAGATTTGGTGAAGGTTCAAATCCATTGAATAGTATTGATGGAATTCTGACATGAAATCCCTTTGAACCACTATAGTTCACACGTATGTGGCGCAAATCCACTTCATAATTATTTTCTAAAATATCTAGAAATTGACGAAGGGTTTTTAAGGATTCGTTTGGGTTATTTTCATTATCTATATCTAAAATAATATAATCAATCCATATTGGTCCATCATATCCGGCAATAGATTCCTTGCCTTCTTCCGATTTTTTAACACAATATTTTTCTATATCACTTGTGAATATGAAATGGGATCTATAATTATTTTCTTTGGTATCAAGAGTAAAATTCTCGCTAAGGGTACAGAAATAGTGTCTGTCCCAATATTCTTTTCCATTTTTCGCGCTTTTTTTTGCAGCAAATTCAACTATATTAAATTTGTCCAGCGTATCCTGTAAGGTACTTTTGTTAACCTCTCTTAAATGTTTCTTTTCCATTGTAGTTGTTCGAATTTGAATTAGATGAGTGAATCACGGTCTTTAATGAACGGATTGCACTTGAGTAAGCCAGCGGACATACAGAGGCTTTCATAGAATAATAATTATCGATTGCGTTTTGAAGTGTTTCGTCTGAAGAAAAGTTGAAAGTCGTTAGGCCTTCCATTCTTTGATGTGAGGTTAACCGGTAACCCAGAGTAATAAGATAGGCACTTAAATAAAAGTCCCTATTGGAATATGTTTTTTGCATAAAGCTCCTTTTCATTTGAATTTGAATAAAAATACAAAACCTCTAAAAACGACATTTTCGCCTAGAGGTTTTCGCCACTTCAATAAGTGGATAATCAATTATAGGGAGGTGGGGAGGAGTTTGTCAAGAGGAAAATAATTTTATTTTATATAACGAGGATAATTTATTTGAAGGCTTTTTACAATTCTTTCAAATATTTTATCCTCAAAAAATGGTAATTATACGGACTTAAATTTATTATTATATTAGTATATTTCAGTTCTGGAATATTTAGTTAATTCGTTGTATTATATATATTAGTAATCTAAACAGTTTATTATCCTTGAAGATAAATACAATAATATAAGACTACTTTAAAGGACAATTTATGACTCATTTAATCGAAAGTATTAAAAGTTATATAAAAAATCATTCCGAAAATGCACTATTACTTACTGGTGAATGGGGATCTGGTAAAACATATTTTGTTAAAAACGCTCTCATTAAAGAATTAACTCAGGACAATATTAATTGTTTATACATATCATTAAATGGCATAAAAAATACTAACGAACTCATTCGTCAATTAATAGCATCAAAACTTAACATTTCACAAAATGTACTAATTGGTTCAAGTTTCTTAAAATCTATAGTTGATCTTTGTGCCGCAATCCCTGGATTAGGTAAAATAAAAGACATTAACATTCCAGCAAATGATAATATTATTAAATTATTTGATTTCGGTGGGTGTTTTATCATTTTTGATGATTTAGAAAGACTTAGTAATGATTATAAACTCTCGGATTTTTTAGGATTTATTAATACTGAATTTGTCGAGCATAAAGGTTACAAAGTACTTTTTGTTGCGAATGAGCATGAAATTAAAGATGATAAATATTCTTTAATTAAGGAAAAACTTATAGGTTACACTTATAAATACATTATTGATTTGAATGATGTTTATGAAAGCTATATAACCAAACAGGATACTAACATATCTTGGTTTTACGAAAAATACAAAAACCTAATAATTAAACTTATTTACAAATATGAAATTAAAAATCTGCGTACTATTTTTTCTGCATTTAACTGCTTTAACCACATATTGAATATTCTTAATAAAGAAGTTGTTGAGTTTCATCATTATTCAATTATTGTCTTTACTCTTTCAATAACAAATGAAATTAAGCTTGGGAAAATCACTATTTCGGACATTGAAAGTAGTAAAGGTTTACGAAACTTAGTTAGTACTGTTAGAACAAAACAGTTAATGAATTCTGTTCTTGAATTAAATAAAGAAAGATCTTCTGAATTGGAAGATACTAATAAAAATGATAGCTATGAAATATATTATACCAAAAAGTATCTCGATAGTAATCCTGATAAATATATATTCTACGAAAGTTTATATGTAATGCTTTTAGCAGGATATGTACCCGATAAAAGTATGTCAGAAGAAATTTGCATTAAACCCGCCTTACCAGAATGGAAAGAGGCTGAAAACATTATGATTAGGTACATGGAACATGATGAAGAAACAGTTATAATTAATATCTCTCTTGTCCTAAAATATGCTGAAAAAGGGGAATATTCTCCTTTTTCTTATGGCTATTTATATCACTGGCTATCGATGTTCGCTGAAAACAATATTATAAAAATAAAAAATAATTCATTAAAATATAGATTAGAAAAAGGGTTCAAAATATCAAAAAAACATCATGGATTTAATTATAATTCATTCGATCGGGAATATTATTCTGTTGGGGACTCGGCAGATAATCCACTAACGGTTTTAATTGATAAGCAAATATCTATTGAAAAAAATAATGATAAAAAAAGAATTGCTAATGGGCTAAGCCAAATACTTGAGGACGACATTAAGCTGTATGAATATTTTGAAATGACCAAACCGCAATGCATTTTTAATGAAATTGATACTACTAAACTTTCAAAAGCGATAAAAGGCGCTTCGGCAAGATCAATATTTCATCTATGCCAGTTAGTAAAGAACAGATATGGTTTCAAGAATATATATGATTACTTTTTACCGGAGATTGAAGGTATCCATAATTTGACTAATCAATTAAGAAAACATACAATAAGTAAAAAAGTATATCCAGTTAAGGTAATGGCAATAAATAAATTGTGTGTTGAGTTGGAATCTGTTTTTAAAAGATTAAATAAGGGTGCTTCTTAAATGAAAAACTCAGAATTCACCCTTTTACTAACCGAAATATTTATTATTAGCAAGGAGAGATAATTATGCCTGACACAATTGATCAATTTATGTGGGGATATCAACGTCATTTTGTGTCTTCGTTAAAATATTTTACAGAAAGAATTATCAATGAAATTGATGTTAATTTAAGTCCAAGCGTTTTTATAATCGGGATTCTTATTGAAAATATGCCAGATAGACATACCATTTGCATAGAGCCCGAGGATTGTGGGTATAGTCAAAGTTCTTTTTTGGAAGTAAAAAAACTAGCAGAGGAACTTCTAAAGGCTGATTCAGAAACACGTGTCTTTCATACACATCCAACAATGCAAAAAATTCACGATCAACATGTATACAACAATTCTATGAAGGAAGCAGTCGTAAAAATAATTAGTCGCGATTCCCCTTATGATGATTTGATGACATTTATTTCTTATCCCAATACTAAAGATGGTTACTTAATATTTAGCGTTATTCAAATAAATAAATCTGCATTTAATAAGCATTATAGATTATTTCAAGACAAATGGGAAGAAAGATTTAATTTATCAACATCATTAATAATTTCAGTGATTAATGAAATTTTAGAACTTGCTGCTAATGAATTATTTATCCCTGATGCTGGTGAGAACACTTCTTTTATAAAGTTCACTAATGATGAGATCATGCGAAGGGCTGGAGAGAAATTCTCATACACTGTTTCCGCAAAAGGTAATAATTTTGATGGTTTACATGGATTCTTCAATGCTTGTAATATTATTTCTTCATTAATGTATGAACATCAAGAAGTAAGCGGTACATTAATTGTGGCTCCTAAAAAGCACGAAAATATTAAGTTGAAAATTAAATTAGATGATCCATTTAATATTCACGAGTATCGAAAAGTAAGAAAATTTTTAGAACTTACTTCTGAAAAATATCATTTGATCTCTGACTCTGCTTTGATTTACGGTCTTGGAGAGATAATTGGCAATTATAACCCTATCTCAGAAAATATGTTCCTGATAAAATTTACTAAACATTATCATTGGGAATTAGTCCATTCTAATAATTCTTTAATGAAAGTTGCGTATAATATTCCCAGTGTACCCAAATATAAAATAAATAAAAGTAAATATTATGACGAATATAAAAGGATATTTCCAAAATCAACAGATATGGACGCTGAAATCATTTGGTCTATAATTGAAGAAGCAATTAATCAGCAACACGGAACAATGCTTGTTATATCCGATGGTGCGGAGAAAGAAAGTGAACGATTAAGAGGCCAATCATTCAAAATTAATAAAACTTTTGTAGACAGTTCATTTGTTAAAAAAATAACCAATATAGATGGGGCGCTTCTTTTAGATTTTACAGGTCAATGCTATTCAATTGGTGCAATCTTAGACGGATTGGCAACTAATAAAGGTAGTTCAGCCAGAGGAGCAAGATATAATTCTGCGATTAGGTATTATGAGTCATTTAGAAATGAGTACAATATTATGATTCTTATTATTTCAGAAGATGGAATGATAGATTTAATACCAAATCTAATGCCACAAGTTGCTAAATCCACAATAACAAAAATGAAAGAAGAACTTCAAAATATGAGAGGACATAAGAATATATCTATAAAGAATTTTAATCATTTAATGGACATTATATATTCTTACAAGTTCTACTTTTCAAAAGATGAGTGCGATGAAATCAATAATAATAGAAAAGATATTGAAAATAAGTTATGGAAAGGTGAAGCCGGTTATATACAAATAGTCAGAGGTGATTTGAAACCCAATCAAGAAATGAATGATTCTTTTTATTTAAGCGAATAATTATATCCCGAATAAATAAAAACATCTCCACGTTTATGAATTAGAAGGTTACGTTATTATTGTCAATTGTTTATGAAGTTGTGAAAATATTCTTGAGTGTTCGCATTTTATACTATATGATAAGATGTTGAAAATTAGTTTAATAGGGGACATAATCCCCTATTAAACACTGTGCGAACCTATTTTAATTTGGTCATATAAATATGAAGCTTAATCGAAAAGAAAGAATCTGCATTTTCTAAAAAGTAGTATCGGACAGTCTTGAGCCAGTGGAGCGGAAAAAACCCCGAAGAAATTCGGGGTTTTTCATTTTAAACCCAATTGTTTAACCGCAGGGTTGCAGGTTTGATCCGCCGCGGCGGACTGCCCGCGGAGCCAATCGACAAATCCCACTTTTTAGTTTCATTAGTACTTAAAAATTCGAGTTCTAACGGAAAATGCCCAATTATTTTGTGTAAGGATAGATAAGCTTTGTCGTGGCTGAGAAATATTGTTTTATCTTTGTTCAATTTATTCTCCTTGATTTTATTAAAGAAAAATGTATATTAAAAATAAATATTAAAAATAATTGCGTATATACCTTGTTGGTAACTATTATATTACTGGCATATACGGGATTTAATTTTATTTAAAAAATAAAAAATGATTTGAGGACTACTATTATGAGAATAGCTTATTATGGACTTTCTTCACCAATCTTCTATGACTATAAAACCACTATAAAAAAAGCACAATCTGATACTTGTAGTTCACCCAATCCTATTCTTGATAGTGCTTTTGGGACAATTATCTTATTTGATGAATTGTGGTTTTTCTGTGAGAGCTTATGTCCACAAAATATGAGAGGTCTCCCATATGTAAAATATCTTAATGATATAATCGATCTCACTCTTTTAAATGATATTAATATAGATGGTATTTGGAAAAGTTTTGGTAATGAAAAACAAACCTATAGACCAACTAAAATAATGACAAGTTCTTTTAAAATTTATTGGGATGTTATTCGGCAAGTTGGAGTTACTTGGGAGGCGGCCCCTGACAATCATACTCATGGACTCCAAGTAGGTAATAAAAACTATTCGGGAAATTCTATGAATTCGGACAATATAGTTTTTGATTTGGCAACAGTAGAGTTATTAAAACAAAGTTTTAATAAAGATATCCAATTAATCACAAATTCATTTACACAAAATTGGCTTGATAGCTCAGATTCATTATTGGCAAAATCAAGGTTGACAGAACTTTTAATTATTGATAATGTTCCGAATCATCTAAACCAACTAGGGCCATATCATGAATGTATAGAAGAAGTTAGGGAGAATGATTATTTGAAAGGTTATAGAAAATGGATTTCAGAGCAGAAACTTAAATTTGACATAAAAGAGTTAGTAGAGTACAAACTTGAAATAGAGAATCGGCTTGCTGTAGCACAAAGGGAAATTTTTCTTAAATATTTAGACCCTAAATCAACATATTTGAGCATAGGTAAAACGATTCTTGGTTCAATAGCTGATAACTTTATTCCCTATGTATCAACAGTACATTCAGTACTTGAAGACATTGATGTAAGGGCAGAGAAAAAGGAGATGATGTGGCAAGGATTCATCATCTCATCAAAAAATATAATAAATTAAAAAGCCGCTAACATCGGTTCACAACCCATGCGGGTTTCAAAGGTTTGCGAGCTCTTGTGGCTCGAGAAAAAATCAGTGTCAAAAGAATGAAAATCGCATTGTACTCCAGTAATTCATAATACAATAAAAATTTAGTGCCAATTGACAGGAGAAATAATATTAAATGGGAAAACATAATTTATACACTGACTTAACTATCAAACCCAAAAACGGAAGCAGTCTGCATAAATATTTTGACTCTTTTAAAAATAACTTGCCTGAAAAATGGCATTGTATAAAAGAAAAAAATTATGTTGATTCTGACACTTTCAAAATTCTTAATGATGTTATTAGAATTCAAACTCCATGGTATACTAATCAACTGCTTAAAACTAGTTTTAGCGGTGGGCTGCTATTGGGTTTAACAGATGATTCTATTTTTCTAATAAAAATAACATTTAGCGTTACTATACCGGAAGAATTTATAATGGAACATTTGGGTTTCATCATGGAACTCTTTCATAGTGAAATTTTAAAAAAAAATAAAAACTATATTTTTTTTAATCATGAATTTAAACTTGGTGGAGTTGCAGACGAAAACTGGCAACGCTTAGACATTCGTGAAGCACGTTTTACAAGACTTAATTCAAAAGCTGATAATCGTATTTATACATTAGCCAAAGCCAATGTCGCTAAAGTTAATGATAAGAAAGTGTTCTATACTATTCCAAACAATATCGCATTATCACTTAGCATAATGAAAAAGTCATATAAGCGAGCATATGCACTACACAAAACCTTAATCCTCACCCGTAAAGAAAAAAAGATTGATTTAAAAGACAACGATAAGTCACTGCTTTACGACTTCTTTGAGGAAATCCAAGCATGTATAATTTTTGCCTATGTTGCAGTTGAAGCATTTGCAAATGCAGCAATCCCAAAAGAATTTAAATACACAAAGACAAATGAAAAAGGAATTGAGGAAATATGGAATAAAGAGAACATTGAAAGGTGGATGCAAACTTCTGAAAAGCTAAGTAAAATATTACCAGATATACTTAAATCAGCAGACATTAAAACCGAATCGTTTTGGCCAAAATTTAAGGAATTGGAAAGAGTGCGTAATGAGATTATTCATCAGAAAACCCTTAATAATGGGCCAGAATTAAGTCAAGATATATACGTAGACATGCTCAAGCCAACTATTTTTGATACAGTTAAATCATCATTAAAAGTTATTGAATTCTATTACAATCTTAACAATACACTCCCTTACCTACCATTGGGAATGGGTGTTGCAGAATATAAGATTGAGCCTATTGAAGACATTACAACTCGCTTAAATAACATTGTTGAATAAATAAATGGTGTTAACAACAGCTTAGTTCAATCTGGGGAAAGTATCATCATCCGTTTACTTAAAGGATGACTGTTTCTATCCCGACAGGCATTAGAAAATCGAGCCTGTCGGTTCTAATTAGCCTAAATTATTTTTGCAGAAAATTATTTAATCTAACCACGAAAGAAGAATCAGAGTTTTCCAGAAAATAGTTTCGAACAAGTTTGAGCCTGTGGAGCGGAAGAAAGAGACCCGTCGAAAGACGGGTTTCTTGTTTTAAATATGAGGTTATTATGTTCTATGTATATGCCTTGTACTCAAGTAAATTCAATAAAATCTATGTCGGTCAAACCTGTGATTTAGAGAATAGATTAATTGAACATAATTCCGGATTGTCATTCTATACTAAACGATTTATTCCATGGAAAATTATCTATACAGAAGAATTTGAGACACGCCGAGAAGCTTTGACCAGAGAGAAACAATTGAAAAGTCAAAAGGGAAGAGAGTTTATTTGGAATATTATTAAAAAAAATAATACCGCAGGGTTGTAATTTGATCCGTTAGCTAACGGATTACCCGCGGAGCCCCTCGACAAATCCCTTGAAAAAGGGATTTTGTCATTTTAAACCAGGTAGTTTGAAAAACCATTATTATCATTTCGCAAAATAGTACGGGATTTGCTCGGAGTCATGAGCGAAGCCGAGCCCCGGCTTTACTAACGGTCTAGGGGAAATCGAAAGACCATAATTAGAATTATACCGGACTAAAAAAACAAATCAGGCTTTTACGAATTATTAAAAATCAACTTTCCCTTGGTGCCAACCTTCATTTAATTCAAAGCTTACATATTTGCCATCCAATTGAAATATTTTTTTTCTTGTATTATCTATAAGGATAGGCTTATTTGAATTAACAGAAAGATAGATTTGAGCTTTTTTGCCAACGGGGATATGAATTTTATATTCCCATCCATCTTTGCCCTTTCTCCAGTCAACACTAACTACTCCCTGTTCTGTCAATACCGTTCCCTTTGCAAAGGTTAAATCTCCTGATTGAGGCTTTATAATAATCAAGTTTTTCTTTAATGGACTATTAACTGTTACTCCAAGAATATTAGCATGAAAGAAATATGCAGCAGATGATCCGAAGTTATGGAATGGTCTATCCATACTGAAACTCTCGCCCGTGGTAAAACCTAGATTATCAAGGCTAAAATTGTTCTCATATCTTTTGCGAATAATGTTTAATGCTTTAATATCCCACTCTTCTGTATTCTCTCCGAATAATTGTTTGAGCAACCAGAAATGCGCATAAGTAAAAAAAGAACGCGAGGCATCCTCATATCGTTCCAGAAACCATTTTTTAACAAGATTGATCCGTTCTTCCGGAACTATTCCTCTATCGAGAGCGACCATAGCTGCCAGATAAGTTGGTTTATATTCTGTGGAACCGTTATATGTTTTTTCCTCTTCATTCCAAAGATATTTGTTAAACGCTTCTTTAATTTGAGAAGCCGTTTTTTTATACAACAACTCATTTTTTTTATCTTTCATTGTATTAGCAATTATTGACGCATCAACGAAGGCTTTAAATACATTAGCGTTTAAGGTTGCTCCCTCGCAAACCCTGTATAAAAGAGGATTTCCAAATATTAAAAATTCCCTGCCTTTTAAAAGACCTTTTTCTCCTAATTGTCTCATGAACCATTCAATCTGTCTTTTAAGATAAGGGTACATTTCTTTCAAAAAGAGTTTATCATTTGTTAATTCATAATAATTTTTCAGGCATTCAATCCAAAGACAGGAATAATCTTCAATGTATGCATGAATATCGAATCTATCGGATGGATGATGAGCTTTCATCCTTCCGGAACTGTCCTGGCTTATAGCAATATCATTCAGCATTTTTTTCATAAGCCGTTTATCCGGAGTGGTCTTTCCCTCTGTCATTAGCGCCGTCTGATGCAGGGGAAATTCAACGACAGCTGCATCGCCCATCCATTCAGCACGTTCCCATGGGCAATCCTGATATCCATCTTCGGTACACTGCTGTAATGTATGAACACTTACTTCCCACAATCTTGTGAGACGAGGATCGCTGCATTCAAAAGTTCCTCTCAATTCGAACGGGTAAACTCTGTTAATAAACTTAAGACTGATAATTTTAATACTACTTGAAATGTCTATATTCATTTTGGCATCCCTTGTACCAAAGGCGTCAAACATTCTGAAATATTGTCTTCCTTCTTTGGCTATGTAGCGAAAATCATCAATTTTAATTTCAGTCCCTTTAGATGCTTCAAATTCCATTTCGACATTTAAAAGATAATTTCTGTCAAATGAAATTGAAAAGGGACCGGTTTGAAGAGGGAATGTCATTTCGGTTTTCGGTATAATAATTCTTTCAGAAAGCAATGGAAGAATTCGAGGTTTCAATTTGCCCCACATACTGCCATCAATTCTCATAGCATTGCTCCATTCTGTACTACCAAACCCCGGGGCAAGGCAGTCCTCTTTTTCAAACGAGGCATCAATAGTCTCTTTTATTCCGTTCCATCTGGATGAAGGTTCTTTAAATCTAGTTTTGCTGCTGCATTTCCATGATTCATCGGATGATAGTTTAAAACCATCTCCAGAAATATATAAGGTCAGACCTGATTCATGTTTCATTCTCATACCGTTTGAGATACCTCCATATACAAGTACGGCTATGCTATTATTCCCCTTGTTGAAATATTTTGTAATATCCACAATATCATATTCAGGTCTTTTTGGATCGAAGCGGGAAGGCCCGCTTATAATATATTTTCCGTTTATATATAATGCATAGTAAGAATCGGCAAATATGTAAAGATTTCCCTTTCTCATTTCTTTTGCAAGTCTGAACTCTTTTTTGAACAATACAGCATTTCCTTTTTCACGGCTGTAAATAAATGATTTTTGTAATTTATCCGATATTTTGTTTGTAAAAGCAGATATATTTAGAGCAGTAAAGAATACCAGTGCCGAAATTAGTAATCTCATTTTTATCCCCAATTTTATTTTTTATTATTTATTATTTATTATTTATTATTTATTTAAATATAATAAGCGATTCAATATTTCTCTATCTAAAGAACTTTATTATATTTTCAATGTGCTATTTGGAAGAACATATTTCACAGCGAGAATGCTAATAGTCCTACAATAAGATGAAAATGCATGCTAATAATGGATTAAATTATATGCTTTATTAACGAAAATAGGTTCGCACCTCGTCTAACAGGTAGAGCGCAAAAAAAACCCGAAGAAATTCTGGGTTTTTTGTTTTAAAGCAAATTAGAAAACCGCAGGGTTGTAAGTTCGATCCGCCGCGGCGGAATTCTCCTAACATTATTCTACGCAAATCTATTTTTACTTTTTCATGTCAATATTCAGCTTACTTACGCAAAAAGAATTATAGTTTTCCAGAAAAGAATTTCGTACAAGCTTGAGGTGGTGAAGCTAATAAAAACCCCGAAGAAATTCGGGATTTTTCATTTTTAACCCAATTGTTTAACCCGGACCGGTTATCTCTTAATCTTAAAATAACATATTATAGAAATATCCAGCTTGTTTTTATATTATAAATATATTACTATAAGTAAGAATAATTCTTATTTAGGACATATTATAAATGGAAAAAGATAAACATCCTACCGTATTGAAAAATAATAATTTGAAAATCACTCCACAAAGGATGGCGGTGATTGAAGCATTAAATAACTTAAAAAATCATCCAACTGCTGAACATATAAAAATGTATATTGAAAAGAATCATCCAAATATTGCAGTTGGTACAATTTATAAGTCATTGGAAACATTTGCAGAGAAAGGAATAATTAAGAAAGTAAAAACAGAAAAAGATGTAATGAGATACGATGCAATCCTTGAAAACCATCATCATTTATATTGCGAAGAGACTGAACATATAGAAGATTATTTCGATCAAGAATTGAATTCAATTCTTGAAAAATATTTTAATAAGAAAAGAATTCCCAATTTCGAAATAAAAGAAATAAAACTTCAAATAAATGGGACATTCAAACGGAAGAAATAATAATTCCATTAATTAATAATTATTAAAATGGAGAATAAAAAATGAATGAAGAAAGCAAGTGCCCTGTCACGGGTAAATCTGGTAGTACCTCTGGTAACAAAGGTACATCGAATAAAGACTGGTGGCCTAACCAGTTAAATCTGGGGATCCTTCACCAGCACACTTCTTCTGCCAGCCCAATGGATTCTGACTTCAACTATGCTAAAGAGTTTAAGAAGCTGGATCTATCTGCCTTGAAAAAAGATCTTTTTAAACTAATGACTGACTCACAGGAATGGTGGCCTGCAGACTGGGGGCATTACGGAGGACTTTTTATTCGTATGGCATGGCACAGTGCCGGTACTTACCGCATAGCTGATGGCCGCGGTGGTGCCGGTACAGGAAACCAGCGTTTTGCACCAATTAACAGCTGGCCCGATAATGTTAATTTGGATAAAGCGCGCCGGCTGCTTTGGCCGATAAAACAAAAATACGGTAATAAAATTTCATGGGCCGATTTGATGATCTTAACCGGCAATTGTGCTCTTGAATTGATGGGCTTTAAAACTTTCGGCTTCAGCGGCGGACGGGTAGATATATGGCAGCCGGAAGAGGATATTTACTGGGGCAAAGAAAATACCTGGCTTGGTGATAAACGTTATAGCGGTGAACGCGAGCTTGAGAATCCATTGGCTGCTGTTCAGATGGGACTTATATATGTGAACCCAGAAGGCCCAAATGGCAACCCCGATCCTGTAGCATCAGGACGCGATGTACGGGAAACATTCGCCCGCATGGCTATGAATGATGAAGAGACTGTTGCACTTGTAGCCGGAGGACATACATTTGGAAAAGCACATGGTGCGGGGGATCCGGCATTAGTAGGCCCGGAACCGGAGGCCGCCCCTATTGAAGAACAAGGATTAGGTTGGATCAATAAATTTGGAACGGGTAAAGGTGTTCACACAACTAGCAGTGGAATTGAAGGCGCATGGAAACCCTACCCTACAAAATGGGACAATGGCTATTTCGATATGCTTTTCGGTTATGAATGGGAGTTAGTTAAAAGTCCGGCTGGAGCCTGGCAATGGTTTGCTAAGGATGTCAAGGAAGAGCATATGATTCCTGACGCTCATGATCCCTCTAAAAAACACAGGCCAATGATGACTACTGCCGATTTATCTCTTCGCTTTGACCCAATCTTTGAACCAATTTCACTTAGGTTCCATAAAGATCCAAAGGCTTTTGCTGATGCATTTGCCAGAGCATGGTTTAAACTTACTCACCGGGACATGGGGCCAAAATCTCGTTACTTAGGACCTGATGTACCGAAGGAAGACTTAATCTGGCAAGACCCAATTCCTAAAGTTAATCACCCGTTGATCAATATAAAAGATATAACTGAACTAAAAAGCAAGATTCTGGCTTCCAAACTTTCGATAGCTGAACTCGTATCAACGGCATGGGCGTCTGCATCTACTTTCCGTGGTTCTGACAAGCGTGGTGGTGCTAATGGTGCACGCATTCGCTTCGCGCCACAAAAAGATTGGGAAGTTAACCAACCTGAACAACTGGCCAAGGTGTTAAAAAAGCTTGAAAAAATTCAGCATAACTTCAATGCTGCTCAGAAGAAAGGCAAGAAAATCTCAATGGCTGATCTTATTGTATTAGCAGGTTGTACAGCGGTTGAAGCAGCAGCAAAGAAAGCGGGGTACACTATTAAAGTACCATTCATGCCAGGACGTACAGACGCTTTACAAGAGCAGACCGATTCAGAGTCATTTGCCGTTTTAGAACCTCAAGCTGATGGTTTCCGCAATTTTCATAAAAAAGCTTTCACGGTCTCGGCTGAAGAGATGTTAATTGACAAAGCACAGCTGCTTACGCTGAGCGCACCAGAGATGACAGTGCTTATTGGCGGATTACGCGTGCTTGGTGCTAATACCGGTCAATCGCCGCATGGAGTATTTACTAAACGAGTTGGAAAACTCACAAATGATTTCTTTGTCAATCTGCTCGATATGCGAACAATGTGGAAACCGACTTCAGAAGCAGGTGATTTGTTCGAAGGGCGGGATCGTAAGACAGGAGAAATTAAGTGGACAGGCACACGTGTGGATCTCATTTTTGGTTCCAATTCTCAGTTACGTGCTCTGGCTGAAGTTTATGCACAAAATGATGCAAAAGAAAAGTTTGTGCATAATTTCGTCACGGCATGGGATAAGGTAATGAACCTTGACCGCTTCGACCTTGTGTAAGCGAAATTAGTGATTGTTGTACAACCATGGTCGGAATACAATAAATCATTAAACTTGCAATCTATTTCAGATGGCGGCAGGCGTGCCGCCATCTGAATAAAAAATTAAATATTTCCTTCCCGTTGTGACTTAACAAAGTTAGTCCTATCGGTTTAATAGCGCGTCCCTATTTTTATTTATTCATATAAATATTCAGCTTAATGGTGAATAAAGAATCGAAATTTTCGAGAAAATAATCTGGAACAAGTGTAAGCCTGTGGAGCGGAAAAAAAAATCCCATGAAAATCTGGATTTTTTGTTTTAAAGCAGATTAGAAAACCGCAGGGTTGTAAGTTCGATCCGTTAGCTAATGGATTGCCCCTGGAGCTCTTATTTACTCAACTGTAAAGTTGGTTTTTTTTTGAGCAGCACATGGGATTATTGTAACCCAAACCATATGTACAATGAGTGATTACAGCAATACAATAATTTTAGAAATAACTTTCACAAACAACTAAGGGACTATAATGATTATTCTGCAAAAATATTATTACAACCTATTTGACCGTGTACTTTTTAATCATTTGATCAGCTTCTTTATAACCAAGACTGCTGGCTTTCTTCCAATTAAATAATGCGTTTTTTTTATCGCCTAATTGTTGATCCACAAGCCCAAGATTATAATATGCTTCTGCATCGTTGGGATCAAGCTCAATTGCGTTAATACAATCAGAAAGTGCGCCACTGTAATCTTTCAAACATAATTTTGCATATCCGCGGTTATTATATGCATAGGCATAATTTGCATCAAGTTTTATTGCTTCATTAAAGTCAAAAATTGCTCCATTATAATCTTTCAAAAATATTTTTGCATACCCACAGTTATTATATGCGGTGGCATAAGTTGAATCAAGCTGTATCGCCTTATTACAGTCAGCCAGTGCATCACTGTATTTTTTCAAACGTATTTTTGCATCCCCCCGGTTAATAAATGCTTCGGCATAATTCGGATCAAGTTCAATTGCTTTATCACAATCAGCAAGTGTGCGACGGTAATTTTTTAAAAGCAATTCTGCATATCCTCGGTTATTATATGCTATTGCATAATTTGAATCAAGTTTAATCGCCTTATTATAGTCTATTAATGCATCGTTATAATCTTTCAAATTTCTCTTTGCATTCCCGCGGTTATTATATGGATATGCATCATCTGGATTAAGCTCAATCGCCTTATTATAGTCTATTATTGCACCGTTATAATCTTTTAAATCATACTTTGCAATCCCGCGGTTATTATATGCATAGGTATAGTTTGGGTTAAGTTCAATCGCCTTATTATAGTCTATTATTGCACCGCTATAATCTTTTAAATTTCTCTTTGCAAACCCCCGGCCACTGTATATATCGGCATCGTTGGGATCAAGCTCAATTGCTTTGGTATAGTCAATTATTGCACCGCTATAATCTTTTAGGTTACTCTTTGCGTTCCCACGGTTATAGTATGGATATGTATAATCCGGATCAAGCTCAATCGCCTTATTATAATCTATAATTGCACTGCTATATTCTTGCATATCACTCTTTGTATTTCCGCGATCATTATAAGCAACAGCATCTGTTGGATCAAGTTCAATCGCTTCAGTATAGTCAGCAATTGCGCCAATATAATCTTTCAAATTTTTCTTTGCAAGCCCCCGGTTATAATATGCATGAGGATAATTTGGATTAAGTTCAATGGCTTTATTACAGTCCGCCAATGCACCGAAGTAATCATTCAAACCAATTTTTACTTCCCCGCGGTCATGATATGCTTTTGCATAATTTGGATCAAGCTCAATCGCCTTATTACAGTCAGCAAGTGCACCCTCTAAATCTTTCACACGTATTTTTGCATACCCGCGGTTAGTATATGCATAAGTATAAACCGGATCAAGCTCAATCGCCTTATTATAGTCTATTATTGCACCTTTATAATCTTTTAGATCACTCTTTACAAGCCCACGGTTATTATATGCTTTTGCATAATTTGGATTAAGCTCAATCGCTTTATTATAGTCTATCATTGCATTTCTGTAATCTTTTAGAGCACTAATTGCATTCCCGCGGCTAATATATACATATGTATAACCTGGATCGAGCTCAATCACTTTGCTATAGTCAATTACTGCGCCGCCATAATCATTTAGATAATACTTTGCAAGTCCGCGATTATAATATGCAGTTGTATAATATGGATTGATCTCAATCGCTTTGCAATAGTCAATTATTGCACCTTTATAATCTTTTAGATCATACTTTGCAATCCCGCGGTTATAGTATGTATCGGGATCTTTTGGATCAAGTTCAATCGCTAAGGTATAGTCAGCAATTGCATCACTATAATCTTTCAAATTATTCTTTGCAAGCCCCCGATTATAATATGCAAGAAAATAATTCGGATTTAACTCTACAGCTTTATTGCAATCCTGAATAGCACCTTCATAATCTTTAGCATCAATTTTTTTGCAGGCACTATTAACATAATCCTCCGCGCTGTTTTGCGCATAGAGAAAAGAAGACATAAATAATAGGATAAAAACAATTCTATTCATTTTAACTCCTAATTATGTCAATTATTTTTGTATTATTTTTCAATATAACATTTTTGCAACGAACCGGCAAGGCTGTTTCTATCAAGGTTAATTTTCAGCAAGATTAATTTTCTATTTAATGTATTAGTTTTTTATCAATACAAGCTTGCTTCAACTATAGTTTTCTACTTACGGTTTTCTTAGTAAATCTACTTTATCAAATAAATATTCAGCTTACTTACGCAAAAAGAATTAGGGTTTGCCAGAAAATAGTTTCTGGCAAACTTGAGGCGGTGGAGCCCTTCGACAAGTCCTTCTTTATGAGGGATTTTTTGTTTAAACGTTTGCCTCGAGTATGTCGAGAGGGATATTTTGATACATTCCGAATTCGTAAGAAAACAACGAGGAACACTCAGTAATCAGAGCTTGAAGAGAAGGTGGCTGAGTGATCCGTCGTAAGACGGATTGTATCGAAGTCACCGCAGGGTTTTAAGTTCGATCAATTAGCTAATGGATTGCCCAACTAAAAAAATTAGCGTTGACCCATGGAGCCCTAAAACTCAGACTACAAATCTGAATTTTCTACCAGAATATTTTGTATTTATAATAAATTATCCGCAATCATTTATTCACTCAAGGCTATCATCCTGTTCTATATCGTTTAAATATCAAACAATTTGATTCTAATGATGTATTAATTCAACATATTTATGGAGCCACATCATTTACGCTTTTTTATTTTCACTAAAAAAATATAGAAAATAATTTCTTTTTCTCCGGTAGTTGAAATAAAAAAAATCACACTTTATATCTATTTAATATTTTTACTAAAAATATTTTTTTGATTATAAAATTTTAAAAGGTATATTGTTTTAGCCAATCTAATACCAATTCGAATATTCTTATCGTGTTACAATAAAAATAATTTAAGGGGATAACTAATGAGAAAAATGTTATTTCTTTTTATTTTGTTTTTCGCCAGTAATATTATAGGGCAGACGATCACTGGTAAACTTGTAGATCACAACGGAACAGCGCTTTCCGGCCTAAGTTTAAAGCTTTATATGTCATCTCATGTATATAATGCAACTTCTTCCGGAGATGGCAGTTTTACATTCGGTAATTTTGTAGCTATAGAAAATAATATTAAAATACCGAATTACTATGCTGTGGCAAATAATTACCCAAATCCATTTAATCCCAAAACAAGAATTCCTTTCAATATGCCTGAAGCAGGAAAAGTAAAATTAAATGTATTTAATATTTTAGGGCAGGAAGTAATTCAGGGAATTCAAAGGGATTTTACCGCAGGGTCTAACTTTATCGATGTCGAATTAAAGGGCTTGCCAAACGGAATTTACATAGCCCGCATAGTTCTGAATAATAAGTTCACTGCTTCACAAAAAATGGTCCTTTTGTATGGAAGCCAGCATTTAAATAGCGCTTCTGTAATTCCAAGTTTTAGTCTAAGTAATTCCAATAGTTATTCAGTTACGCTTGATAATCAGAAAATTGACAGTATTGTAGTAACGGGAAATAATATTAAACAAAATAGTTATTTTAACATGCCGGATTATACAGGTAGTTCAATGAGTTTAGGCAATTTAGTTGTCAATATAAAAACTACCGGCATACCTTGTCCGGGCATGCCTACTATAAAATATGCCGGTTGGGTCTATAATACAGTATTAATAGGCACGCAATGCTGGCTTAGCGAAAATCTTAATGTGGGTCAGATGATACAAGGTTCACAGGATCAGACAGATAATTCAATAATTGAAAAATACTGTTACAACAATGATACAACTAATTGCAGGATATACGGCGGTTTATATCAGTGGGCTGAAGCAGTTCAATATTTAAATGGCGCTTCAAATACATCATCCCCCAATCCTGCTTTTAGCGGTAATGTTCAAGGCATCTGCCCTACCGGCTGGCATCTGCCTTCACAAGACGAGATTAAAACTTTAGGCGCTGCAACATTTAATTATAGTATGCCGAATATGATGGCAATTGGACAAGGATTTGGTCAGCTATACGGAACAGACACTTTTGGATTTTCCGGTCTATTCTCAGGCTACCGCAATGCAACGGGAAATTTCACTGCAATGAATCTTAGTATGTGGATTTTGTGTATTACTGAAAAGGATAGTAATAATGCAATATATCCGTACTTTAGTTATTCAATGTCATTTTATTTATTCCAAAATATTAATAAAACGTTAGGCAAAATGTGCGTTGTTTAAGAGATTAATAATCTTTCACATTGTTTATGAAATAAATTAATACGGAGAGTATTTCCTTCTCCGTATTAACTTAATAAATCAAAATTCCACTGCTGCCAAAGCGCAATTATGCAAATCTATTTAATTCATTCATATAAATATGAAGTTTAATTGCTAAAGAAGCATCAGGATTTTCCAAAAAAAAATTTAGAACAAACTTGAGGCGGTGGAGCCCCTCGACAAATCCCTCTTTATGAGGGATTTGTTATTTTAAACGTTTGCCTCGAGTATGTCGAGAGGGTTGTCTCAATACCTTTCCGCTTGTCTTCAAGTAGGTCGCCTTAGGTGACTACATAATGATGGGGCAGAATACATTACAACCGGATTGGGATAAAGAAAGACATCTGAGGCAGCAATAGTTTTAATATCTCACAGATATTATTCTATTCTGAAAATTTCCCTGTGGCCGCCGGTCATGTTATCCATATAATTTTTCATTATTTCGCCTATCTCCGGCTTAGATGACATATACTTTCCCGAGTTTTCAAAGATTGCCAATGATTCAACTTCAGATTGAAGAACTACAGTCCAGTAATTAAAAACAACATCAGTCATGATTTTTATATTAGAAAACCCGGCCGATTCCATAAATGGAATGGTTTTTTTGAAAGTCGCCACAAGCTCTTTTGTTTTTCCCGGCTTTGCCTGGAATATATCTCTAATTAAGTACATTATTTTTCCTTTCAGTTTAGATTAATAAAACATTTTTTTCTGAAGAGCAGCCAAAATTTCGTAATTACCTTATGTGTTAACTTACTCAAGAAACATCAGTTAAAGTTTTATAGTTCATGAGAGAATAGATAGATACTCTTTTAAAATTGTCTTGATTCGGCTCAAAGACAGAGAATCCATCGAAAGATGGACTTTTTGTTTTAAAGGCATGTAGGTTTGATCCGCCGAAACGGACTATACCAGGAGCCCTTCGACAAGTCCCGTCCCTGAAGGAATTTATCATTTTAGAGTAACCACATAGATTTATCCCGTGAAAATAAATACCTCTAAACTTTAACGACTGCATCAATCTAATAATATTTTTTCTTTGGATAATAAAACCAAAAGCTCGCAACGTGCAACTTTGCTGTGAAATACAATTTAAACGCTTGACAAGAGCTAAAATAGAAGCATTGATAAAAGTTGATTTTGCTGAGTTGAAAAGGTTGGCCAAAGAAAAGCAATTGTACATATTAGAAAGATTGATCCAATTAAATTACTATAAAGCCTACTTTAGGTTATTGATTTTTTCTTAAACCATGGATGGCCCGCCATTTGTTTAAGTGAACCGGCAACTCGTTTGGAACTCCAAATTATTTTAATTCGTTAGAATAAAAGATAGTATAAAGAAAGGAAATATTATGGCACAAATTAACCCTCATATACTCTTCAAAGGAAATACCGAAGAAGCATTTAGTTTTTATAGATCTGTTTTCGGCGGCGAATATGCAACGCTTATGCGTATGAAAGACTTACCAAACGATCCAAACAATCCAATTTCTGAAAGTGAAATGAATAAAATAATACATATTGCTTTGCCAATAGGGAAATCGGGGTTACTTATGGCAAGTGATGTTGCTGAACAATTTATGGGGCAGGATTTGGTAACCGGGAACAGATACACTATTTCAATAAGTGCAGAGAGCAAAGAAGAAGCAGACAAATTATTTTATGGACTTTCAGCAGGCGGAGAAATAGAAATGACAATTTCAGAAAGTCCCTGGGGTTCATATTTTGGAATGTTTGCTGACAAGTACGGGATACAATGGATGGTAAATTTTGACCCGAAAAATATATGAGAAAAGTGACGGTTCAATATTCTCGTCCCGTCTGGATTTTTGAACATGAAGCAGTGCCTCAAAGAAATTTGGGGCCTCTTCATTTTAAAGGGTCATCTCGATAATTCCTCGCTCCGCTCGGATACTCGGTGACCAGTTTGATTAAAATAGGTGTCCGAGTGTCACGACTTTAGTCGGGACGTATCGAGGACACGGGGATGAACTGCAACACCCTATGACCAGTTTTATTTTTTTTGCAGACTTTTCTTTTATAATCCCGTAGGGATTAAATATTGGTAACCCCGGGTCGGCAGACCCGGGGGCATAGCGAACTCCTACACTACTTACACTTTTAACGACTGCATCAATAATTAAAGTTTAGCCGTCAGGACATCCTTCGGAAGTCCCCAAAGAAATTTGGGGCCTCTTCGTTTTAAACGTTTGTTCAGATACTTCTTCATCCGTTATCTAATGGATTCGGACACTCAATAACAGATTAGGGTCAAAAAAGAAGTTTTCCCTGCCATTATCCGGTTTCTGGAGTTTGTTCCATTCTTTACCAAATTAAAATATATCTCAATCAATGAACAATTCGTAAATTTAATACAAATCGCGACGATTATAAATACAGAAATTATTTTTTCAATTTTAATTTTTTGCATATTTTGTTTTAAGTTTTTTCCATATTTAAGAAAGGAGCGGGAAAATAAATTGAAAGAATATTTGAGCATTCAAAGGAACGGATTATTAAAAACATATAAAGAGCTTCTTTTAATTGATGAAAAAACCGCCGCTGTTAAAGAAGCAGGCAAGTGGTCTATAAAAGAGATAATGGGGCACCTTGTAGATTCCGCATCAAACAATCATCAAAGGTTTATTAGGGTAAGGATGCAGGATAATCTTGTCTTTGCTGAATATGACCAGGATGAATGGGTTAAGTATGGCGGTTATCAGGATTTGCAATGGAAAATCATTCTTGACTGCTGGCTGAATTTAAATCTCATTATTATTAAAGTAATTCTCAATTTACCGGAAAGCATTTTAAAAGAAGAAAGAACAGAACATAATTTAGATCAGATAGCTTGGAAAACCGTACCAAAAACCAAACCCGCATCCTTAGAGTATTTCATAAAGGATTACTATGAGCATTTGTACCACCACTTAGAACAGGTGAGAAAGAAAACGGTTACCTTACAGTAAATAATAGAATATTCTTTGCAGCTTAATGAGGTGCCCGTCCCTGAAGGTTTTCAATGTTAACTATTTGAATTTATGTATCTATTTAATTTGATCACATAAAAAGAATCTTGACTTTCAAGAAATTAATCTTGAACAAGTTTGAGCCATTGGAGTTACTAAAAACCACAACTGAAAAATATGGCTTTTATTTTAGCAAGGCAGTAAAATGTATTATGTATGTCTTTTATATCGAACAGTGAAATTAACGTTAATTATTTTGAATAATATTAACCATTTTCAAGCGCTGGTATTATGATAAGTAATAACGCAGAAGCGGCGGCGCCATCAACTCCGGTGTATTCACCAATTTTACTAAAGTATTCGTTATAGACAATGCCATTACTTTGGTATTCGCCAATTTTTCCACCATATTCATTATAAAGAACTCCGTCAAAATAACTACCGACTTTGTTTCCGAATTCCCCATATATAGTGGCGTCATCATAATTACCTACTCTATTTCCATGTTGACCATAGATTGCTTTGTCATCATAATTACCTACCATAGCTCCATATTCATTATAGATAATTCCGTTCATTTGTTTCCCCTTTTAAAAAATTATTTTCATAATTTACATAATATGCACTACTTTTGCTTAATTTCATGACTGCATTAAGAGCTTAGAATATGGACGTAATCCCCTATTAAACTCAGTGCCAATCTATTTTACTTTTTTATATAAATATTAAGTTCGCTTACGAAGAAATAATCAGGATTATACAAAAAAATAATTCCGAATATACTTGAGGCGTGAAGCGGGGAAAACCCCGAAGCAATTCAGGGATTTTTTGCTTTGAATAACCCCGCCATATATAACCCTTAATAACTGCATTACTTCAATGTCTGATATCACATTGTTTAAATGGAATTATTCCTTATTTTATGTTTGAAAAGCTGTAAAATATTTGCGATAATAATATTATAACTATTTTATTTTGAGGCTTTTATGAGAGGAAAACGAAGCTGGTTTTTATACCCTGCACTGTTATTAGCTGCTTATACAATTATATTCCCGCAATCTAAGATTACTATTCATCCTTCTTCCGTGCAAAATACTTTAACTGCGGTTAAAAATGCAAAAATTAATATTAATAATATTTCAACGGTATTTTATAACAATGGAATTTCGGATTGCAATATAATAAGCGGTAACATTAATCTGCCTTTGGACAAATATACTAAAGTTCAAAGTTACAGTTTCAACGGTAATGGTTATAACGAAACACCCGCCTTTGTTTATCCTAAATCAGGCGGTAAAACGTGTGTTTTTAATACAGGTTTTATTTGGGGAGGAAAAATAAATAATATTTGGTGCATGGGAGGCAGTACATTTTTATCCGGGCTGCAACCGGGAAGAATATTATCCGATGGCACTGCAGAAAGCAGTAGTCTTGCTTCTGTTCGAGTGTACAGAGTGCGCAGCGATTATAAACATTTCACTTCGCAAACGGAAATGAATCTTCTCTTTGCCGATGAAATGCTTGACGAAGGAAAAACAGCTCAGCAGATATATGATCAATATGATAAGGATTGGAATGAATGGCCCGCTGCTTACGGCGCTCCTTATATAGATATAAATGGAGACGGGAAATATGATCCTACTATTGATGTGCCCGGTATTTCCAAAGATCCGTGCCAGACTTTATGGTATGTATGCAATGACCTTGATGCTTCTTTAGTAAATAGTTTTTCCGGCTCACTGCCTATGGGAATTGAAATGCAAGCAACATTATGGGCATATAAATCGGACGATAACTCGTTGCAAAATTCGGTGTTTAGAAAATACAAACTGATAAATAAAAGCCATCTTAAAATTGATTCAATGTTTGTATGTTTATATTCTGATCCTGATATTGGGGATGAAGGGGATGACTTTGCAGGTTCCGATCCAGGCCTTGCATTAATGTATGCATATAACGGTAACAAAAGTGACAAAATCTATGGGCAAACTATTCCCGCCATCGGTTTTCAGCTGCTTCAGAGTCCTTATGTAAAAGCAACGGATAAAGATAGTGCATATATAAGCGGAGGGTATGTTAAAGGATTAAAAAATATTGGCATGACTTCAATGTTCACCACATACAAAGGAAATTTTTCCGATTACAGAGGAGATCCTTCTATAGGCGATTACTCTAAAGGCGCAATGTGGTTTAAAAATTATTTCTGCGGTAAAATGCCAATCAGCGGTAAATTTTTTAAGAATCCCCTTACTCAGAAAAATTCAAAGTTTATGTTAACCGGCAACCCAATTGACGGGTCGGGATGGGTTGATACACTGCAGGCCACTCCTAAAGATATACGTATTGCTATTTCTTCAGGTCCGTTTATAATGAATGCTGATGATTCGCAGGAAACTACATACGTTGAGACAGCGGGAGAAGAAAGCGACGAGACAGGTTTTAGGATAATGAGAGATTATGTTACTTCAATCGGCCGCTCATGGGCAAATTATGGGTTTGTACCGGTTGGTATTGAAACAAATAAGAATTCGCTGCCTCAGGATTTTTTACTTTGGCAGAATTATCCTAATCCATTTAATCCATCTACAATGATTAAATATAAAATTGCACAGACATCTAATGTTTTGATAAAAGTATATGATTTGTTGGGAAGGGAAATTACAACACTTGTAAATGAAGAAAAATATCCCGGTGAGTATAATGTTAAGTTCAATGGGAACAGCCTTTCAAGCGGTGTATATATTTATAGAATTGCTGCCGGAAATTATTCTCAAACGCGTAAGATGCTGCTTTTAAAATAGCGGCAGTTGTCCCGACAAATTCTCAATTCACTGCTGCGATATGAGCTTGAAATTACAACTTAATTTTTAGCGGTCTATAATCATAGATTCACGTATCAATATATGGATAAAGTAAAATTTCTATCTAATAGAAATATGCTTTATATATAACTCCTTGTTTAGGGCCGTCAAACTGGGCTATTGTATTCCTAAATACAAACGGTATGGTTTGTCTCTTTCTATCTCCGGAACCTTTCGTAATATCAAAATGAAGATGAGGTAAATCAGTACCGCTCTTTCCCGATAAAGCAATTTTATCCCCTCTTTTTACTATATCACCAACTTTAACAAGAATTCCGTTATGAGTTAAATGAATATATCGTGAAAAAGTCGAGTCGCTGTGCATAATTACTAAAACATTTTCAAGCCCCGCAGCATCATCAGAATCAGAATGACTATCTAATGTATAATTAACCACACCGTCTCTCGCTGCTGTAATTTCTGTTCCAATAGGCATTGTAAAATCAACCGAGTATTTAAATACACCGAAATGTGAGTAAGGGCCATACCATCCTTGCATACAAGTATATGCTTCTCCAACCGGATATGGAAGAACAAATGGTGATGCTTCCTGGTCATTGGCAATGCTGGGGTTAGTGCAATTTAGGCAGGCAAGTAAAAAAAAGACCGGTATTAAACAAAGAATTGCATGTTTCATAATCAATCTCATTTTTAAATTTAATATCTAATGCAAAATAAGTTAATTATTAAGTATAATATAAAATTTTGTGCAACTAATTATTATTAAGAAATAGTGCAAAAATAAATCCACAAATTTTTACCGTTCTGTTAGTTTACCGCGGCAAACAAGGCCAGCACATCTCGATACGGTCGGCAAGCCGACCTACTCGATGACCGGTTTTAATTTTTTTGCAGACTTTTCTTTAATAATTCCGAAGGAATTAAACATTGGTAACCCCGGGTCGGCAGACCCGAGGGGTTAGCGAACTCCCACACTACTTAAACTCTTTACGACTGCATCAATCTGGTCATCTCGATAAATCCTCGTCCGTTAGCCAACGGATTCGGACACTCGATGACCGGGTTTATTTTTTTTTGCAGACCTTTTTTTTATAATCCCTAGGGATTAAATATTGGTAACCCCGGTTCGGCAAACCCGAGGGGTTTGCGAACTCCTACACTACTTATACCTTTAATTGTAGCAACTACTAAAGTAACCCCAGTCTTCAGACTGGGGTAAGGAATCATAAAAATTTGCCGCATTAAATATTTTAATCATTCAATCCCTTACCATTTAGAATTTGCCGTATACATTTCTCAATTCTTAACTCTCTGGTTTTGGATTGTTTAGGAGCAGAAAAATAAAGGATGTATGCTCTTTGCCTTCCGGGTGTTAATGCTTCAAATGCGGTTTTCAATGCAGAGTTTTTATTTAGTTTATTTTGAAATTCATCGGGAATAATAATTTCTGATATTTTTTTCAGTTTCACTTTCAGGCCTGATTTTTCTATTTCCATAGCTTCACGGATATAACTTTTCAAGATGGCCTTCATCTTTACAATTTCCTGTACATTGGCGAACCGGATCTGCCGCCCCGCCTGCGTATTCTCTCCCGGTTTTATGAGAAGGTTATGAGTATCATGTAACAAAGCCCCCTTGAAAAACAAAAGTGCACAGTAATCTTTAAATCCTTGTATTAGAACGATATTTCTATTCTGGAATGAATAACATGGAAGGCCCCATTTCAATTCTTCGTTAAGCTGGAAATCAAGAATGATCATTCTCAATTTCTCAGACTCTTCCTTCCAATTTTTGATTTTAAGTAAATTTAATTCGGCTTTATGTGTCATTATCAACTTCCTTCCCAAAACTTCCCTGCGGCATGGTAATTTTGTGCGTGCGGGAAAGTTTTGGCATTCAATATTATATGTTACTTTTTTGTTTTTAAGGTGCTCTTGTTTTCAATAACAATTTCGCCATTGCAAGAGTTCTCTAATAAGAAAAATTATTGTGTTTAATTTATTTTCATAAATAATTGGTTTAATAACAGCAGTTGCAAATATTTAGCAACTAACATATAATTAATATATTTTTTAATTGCTATTAATAATTTTTATGAGGAATAGAAATGACTGCACAGGAACACCCAATTCACTATATTGAAATAGTTACACCTGACATAGACAACCTATGTACTATTTATACAAAATCTTTAGGAATACAGTTTAGCTCTATGGTTCCCGAATTGGGGAATGCTAAGGTTTCCGAACTGCCGGGCGGGATTACTATAGGTATTCGTGCGCCAATGCATGAAACAGAAACACCGGTTGTACGCACATACCTGCTTGTAAATAACCTTGAAAATTCCGTAAAAGAGGCGGCACAGTCAGGTGCAAATATTTTATTAGACAGAATGGAAATACCGGGGCGTGGAATAATTGCCATTTACGAAATTGGCGGAATTCAGCAGGGGCTTTGGCAGATTGTATAAAACCTTTTCTGCTTCTCTGTAAGGAAATGTTTAAGTAAATCCGTGCCTCATCATGGATGACAGATAAATTTAATTTTCACTATTATGACTAACATGCAAAATAGTAACCCCAGTCTTCAGGCTGGGGGTCAGCGGACATCCTATTCTCTCTAACTCCTTTTCGACTGCATCAATCTGGTCATCTCGATAATTCCTCGTCCGTTAGCCAACGGATTCGGACACTCGATGACCAAATTAAGATTTAAAAGGTGGCTGAGTGATCGCTGAAAGAAATAGTACCGAAATATTGCGATAATAAAAGACAAAATTAATGCTATTCATTAGTCAATAAGGAAGAATTGATAATATGAGATTTTATCGTGTTGAATAGATTGACAAAGAAAAATAAGTAAATTAGAAGGCCATTAACAACTATTGATTTTAATGGTAAATAAAGTTATTTTGAAAAATAAATACAATATATTATTCTGTTGTTGGCAATAATAAATCTTACATTTTTTTAATTAAATATATTAAATATTTGTCACAGTGATAATAATGAAAAATAGCAGATTAAAAGAAGTAATTCACATTGTAATTTTATTGTTAGAAGTGTTAGTGTTGGCATGGGCAATTGAATGGTTTAGGAAAGATCCTACAAATAATGAAGCTTTTTTTAAATTTCTTTCTGCATTAATTGCATTTGTATCGACACTATTGTATTTTACATTCAAGAAAGACAAAAATTCGATGTCAAACATATCCAATAATAATTCTTTAATATCAGCAAAAGTTATTGAACATTTAGGAGATGAACGAAGAAAAGCATTTAATGAATTAAGACAGAATATTACCAAAGGTGATGAAATATGGATACTTGGCACAGGCGTTACGAGTTTTCTTAATGACAGAGAAAATCTCGAGATTTATCTAAAAAATGGCGCACGAATTAAAATTTTGATGTTAAATGATCGCCTTTTACGAAACACTAGGGAGTGTCAAGAAGAATTATTTATAAAAAAAAATTTTGCTAAAATAACTAATTTGGAAGAACTAAATAAACTTGGTGCGGATGTTTTATGTGATATCGAAAGTTATAATTTTTTAATTCAAAAAAAGCATTTTGATAAATATTTCGGCAGAAAAAATTACCACCAGGATGTTCAGGAATCATATCAAATTATTGAGAAACTGAAAAAGCAAATCATTGAAGATAATTGGGAAGGGGAACTAAAAGCAAAACACTTCAAATCTTTTTTACCATTAAGCATGACTGCAATTAAAACAGATACTAATAAAAAAATGATTATTGAATTTATTCTTCCATTTTCCGATAAGAGATTAATGGTTAAGAGTTCATCTAATGAAAATAAAGAAATTTATGATTTGTTTATTGAATTTTTCAATAATACATGGAAAAACTCAAATTTGGTAGAACAATATGAAAACAGATAAAATATTTTTTGATAACTTCTCTAATAAAATTGGTCAGGTATTCATTTATCTAATAGATGATTGCAACCTTCAATGCATTCACTGTTTATATAAAGCGGAATTAACATTTCAAATAAGTCGTAAATATATCCCTTTTGACGAATGTGTAGGTTTGATGAAAAATTTCAATGAATTAGGTGCAACTAAAATATCATTTTTAGGAGGTGAGCCAACATTACACCCTAAATTACCGGAATTAATACACGAAGCAAAGGTCATAGGTTATAATTATATTCGAATCGATACAAATGGGCAGTTTAATACTAGTTTGTTAGATAATATTTACATAAAGGAACTTGATGAAATTACTTTCAGTATAGATGGGTATACAGATTACCTTAATGATCTTTTAAGAGGAACTGGTTCCTTTACCAATATAGTTAGAAATATACGCCGTGCAGTTCAGCTAAATATGAATGTTCATGTTACTACATGTGTGCATAAAGAACTTCTTAAAATAGATAATGACAAACATGGGCTGATAAAAATGATAGAATTTGCAAAAGCTCTAGGTGTGAAGACCATCAATATGCATGACTTATTTAAATCTGGAATTCCTAGGGATTTATGGTCCGGCAAGTTTGAGACATCTATAGTTGATTATTTAGAGGCATTTGATCTTGTTGATGATTACAAACAACAACATGATGATATATCGATTAGAATGCCTAAATGTATTACTACAAAAAGTGAATTCTTAAAGAATCGTGCCTATTATTCGTATTGTTCAGACAAACAATTTGATCGAATTTTAGTATTCCCCAATGGAATGTTAAGGATTTGTTCATTAATGATTGGAACTCCATACTGTATTGGGTATTATGATAAGGATTTAATATATTGGAATAATACACCTACTAATGAAATAATTTGCCACGAAATAACTAGCGACACACCATGCACAAATCAAGTTAAACAAAATAGTTTTGGCGAATATATTCCTTTGTGTGTTTCATTTAAGCCCCAACAAGACGAACCCATATGGAATGATAAATTGAAATGGGAAAACAAAAAAAAATAATTTTTTAATAATAAATTGAGTTATTTCCAATCAGAGACCATATACTTTATGAAAAATATAGAAATAGAAATTCGTATTATATTGGAAGACGATAAGATTATTAACGAGTGGTTAAAAACCAAAGCGGTAAAAAGAGGGTATAAATTTCAGCATGATATTTATTTTGAACCCATTGATAAACCATTCGTGATTATAGATAAAAACGGTTTTAAGGATGCAGACGAATGGTTGCGAATTCGTATTGATAAAGAAACTGGGGAGTTATGTTATAAAAAGTGGCATAGAGATAAAATTACTAATGCGTCACTTTTTGCAGATGAAATAGAGATAAAAATTGATAATATTGAGAATACATTAATATTATTAAAATATCTTGGTTACCGTCAAATTTCCGAAATCAAAAAACACAGAGAATCTTGGGCATTCGACTATTTTTTAATAGAAAAAGATTATATCGAAAATCTTGGTACATTTTATGAACTTGAATTTAAGGGAGAAATTGATAATCCAAAAGAGGGTAATAATATTATTATTAATTTTTTGAAAAATATTGGCATAAATGACTGGAAAATTATTGATAGAGGATATCCTTGGATGCAATGGAACGAGAACTGGAAAAATTCACTTAAATAATAAAATAAAACAGGAAATAATAATTTTATTCTAGATTTTTATGTTTAAGTATTAATTTAGAAGTCTATCGGTCTGCTCTTGGCAGTTAAATTCGTTTCCGGCTAATCCCGAATAACAAGCAAAACGGAATTTGAACTCCAATTGTAAAATTAGGTTTTACGTTTATAGTAACCCCAGTCTTCAGGCTGGGGGATCAAGAGGACCTCACTCCCTCAAATAGCTCTAACGACTGCATCAATCTGGTCATCTCGATAATTCCTCGTCCGTTAGCCAACGGATTCGGACACTCGATGACCAGATAAAGATAATAAACACGTGGCCGAGTGTCCGTCAGCCGACGGATGTATCGAGGCCACAAAGCCATACGCCCACCGAAAAGAAAAAAGGTAATTGTACGGATTTGAAAAATGGTAAAAATTGTTATATTTATATGTGCTGAAATTATTGCAAGGAAATATTTAGGTTTTTAAAAATGAAAAAATAATTATGGGTAATTTAATAGTTTTACATCATTAATTATATATTAATTTCGGAGGTAGTATGCCTTTTAAAGCAAAACTTAAAATAATTTTAAAAGCCGATGATACTGTGGTCGCAGAATCTGAAGATCCTATATTATGGCAAAATACTATGTTAGCGATTAATACAAATAGTACAACAGCACAAAACAATGTTATTAAGCCTAATTCTGATACATTAAAGGGCGAATTTAAAAAAACAAACAATGGATCTGATCCAGTTGATAAATTTGCTTTAGAATTGGGCGTTGATAAAAATATATTAATCGGTGCGTGTTCTCCATGTTTGGAAAAACCATTCATTCATCTAGATAAACATCATTGGGAAGCAATAAAGAAGAATCGTCCACAACGTGGCTTACATGCAATTTCTGATGTTGTTATGGGAGCAACGATTTTAGTGCTTTGGAAAGAAACTGCGAAGCTTGGTGATACATTTCAAAAAGAAATTGCTGCTGTATTGAACACGCTAGGAATCGCATCTAAAAATCCGAAAAGATCAATTGATAACTGCGAGTGGCTTCAATCAAGAAATGATAAGTTGATGATAAATCCTGCACAAACATCAAAAGCAATTAACATTGTTAAAGCATATTGTTTGAAGATAGACCCGAACAAGAAGAATTGAGTTGAAAATGCATACTTATAAGCAATTTTTGTTTAATTATGAAAAAGAATCCCCGCAAAACCTTGATCGCGCTATTGCTTTACTTTGGTTCATTACTACAACAACCGATGAACCTTCAATATCCGTTTCCGATTTATGCAAGATGATCGAGGAAGCTGGATTTAGCAAACAAAATCCTACAAGAATTACTCATGGATTTAATAAAAGCAGGAAAATTGTAAAAAATAAATCAGGATTCAGAATATCTCCAAGCTCAATAGATGAGCTAAATAATATTTATTCTAATTATTCTTCTCATACTTCAATAAAAGTTATCAATGGTTTAATTGATTCTGATTTATTTATTCGAACTCGTGGATATATAGTCAAAATTGTTGAGCAAATTAATCTAAGTTTTGATTATGGATTATACGATTGCTGCGCAGTAATGTGTAGACGCTTGTTAGAAACTCTCATAATTGAAGTTTACGAACATAAAGACCTGCAAAGTGAAATTAAGGATTCTGATAATAACTATTTAATGTTTTCTGGATTGCTAATTAAAATAGAAAACCAAACTCATTTTCATTTAGCGAGAAATGCTTTAAAAGGATTAAAAGATTTTAAAACTCTTGGTGATCTTTCAGCTCATAATCGCAGATTTAATGCAAGAATAACGGATATTAAACCGATTCAGGAAGGATTAAGAATAGCCATCGAAGAATTGTTACATCTTGCTAACCTTGGTATATAATCTGTTTTTATACCCACCTACGTTTTCATGGTGGCATTATGATAGTCTATTGGTTTGATAATAAGATTAAATATTACAAGTTATTTTGTTCTACTAAATAATATTATCAAGAATTATTGATAGTCTCTTTAAATTTCTGTGCTCTTGTTAATATCGACTTTTTGGGCACGATGCTATTTATTTCAATATAATAAATGAGGTATTTTATGCAAGGTAATGTTACCTTGATTAATCCTAAAAGAGGTATGATAGCTGTTGAAATTGAAAATGAAGATTATTCTGTCATCGAAATTCTAGGTGACGATTATATTGAGACTGGTGATATAGTAAAAGGAAATCTCCAAGATCATGGCCATCAAACGATTACTATTGTAACACAGAACAATCATAAGTTTAGTGGGTATATTCAGGGATACCACTGCTCACTTCTTTCTGCAAAAAACTTAATACAATAATCAGTGGAAACAATTTCTGCTCTGTTAGGATCTCTGCACGCCACGGTGCACAGTGGCACTCTCAATAGTATTGTCAGTTCGCCACGACAGTAAGAACTTCCCTCCCGCTTCGGGTCCCGTCTTGTCGGCTTACTTTACCTTTTTCACTTCACGTGTAAAATTTTCAGAGTCTTATTATAATTTGGTGTTGCAAGCCTTACGATATAAACTCCTGAAGAAAGTTTAGAGCCGTTTATTACTTTAGTATAAAATCCCGGGTCCTGCTGATCATCTTCAAGGGTTTCAACTTTACGTCCCAGGATATCATAAACAATTATTGTTACCAGGCTGCGGTAAGGAATCTGGTATGTTATTTTACAGAAATTGCTGAATGGATTAGGATACCCGTTGAACAGCATATAGCTTTTTGGAATTTGATTTACACTAACTACCGTACTTCCGGTAACCTTTATTGCCGCCCCTGATACTCCGGGAAGCTGAATAGTTAGAATAGAATCCGCTTTTGTAAAATAGAATGAAGATGAATTATCCTCGGTAGAATTTATAATATTTACATTCGAAGAATAGAAAGCAGAGTTCCTTACGCTGAATGTATGAGAAACAGAATCCTGATTAATGAAAACAATATATTTATCTGTGCCGTTTGCTCTAAGAAATGAAAGGCAATGGGAGTTATTGTCCGCTGCCATAATTTGCATATCCCCCTGATTGATTGCCGGCGTATTCTTTCTGAACAAAGTAAGTTTACGGTAAAAGTTCAGCATCTTAGTATCATAAGTTACACTATCGGGAGTTCGTGCATATCCCCGCGGATCAGTTTTTTCCTGCATCATTTTCAAATCGGGCCAGGGCATAGGTTTTCTGTCATCCGGGTCTGATGCGCCCCACATGCCTACTTCATCACCATAATAAATCATCGGTGAGCCGGGGGCCATCATCTGAATAAAAACCATCAATCTTTGAATACGCCTATCCTGTACCGAAGGCTTTGTAATTTTGTAGGAAGCATTACCCCAGTTATTAGGATTTGAAAAATCGACTGAGATTTTCCTGTTGCGTATAAGTGATGCAATCCGCTGAGTATCATGAGTACCAAGCAGATTTTGAGAAGCAGTCCCCTGATTAGCAGCTAATGAAGAAGCAAAATCTGATGCAGCACCTGATTTAATAAAAAAATTATACATCGGGTAGGCAAATCCATAATAATTCATCGAACCGGAAAACCTGTCGTTTGTAACATAATCATTGTAGTAACCCCACTGTTCGGCAGCGGTATATATATCGGGATTTAAAGTGCGTATATACGAATTCCAATCCACCCAGAAATCATCCGGAACAGAATTCGGGGAGTCAAGCCTGAAGCCATCAACACCATCCGAATAATTTCCGTTCTTATCAGGGTCCATCCACCTTTTAGTAACAGCATAAAAATAATTCTTAGGGCCGGGTGTAAGATCAGTTTCATCACTTGTATGTGCAATAAGAGGCAGATCACCATAACCGAACCATCCGGTATATTTAAATTCATTTTGAGGAGTTGAAGGGTCGTCCCACGCTGTAACCTGATACCAATCTTTGTATCTTGAATTTTGCTGGTTAGCAACAACATCCAGAAATGCGGGACACATAATACCTGTATCTTCAAACACCATATCCAGTATCAGTTTTATTCCTTTGTTATGCAGAAGTTTTATCATAACAAGAAAAAGTGAATCAGCTTTGGTCCATTTCCATGTTGATGGGTCGTCAAATACTTCCTGAGAAATTTTAGCAATATCTCCATTAGGATCAGGGCCAAAATATGGATCTATATGATGAAGCGAGGTGCCGTTGTATTTATGAAGCGACGTTGAATGAAAAAGAGGATTAAAATAAATAGCCGTAACTCCAAGAGAATCAAGGTAATCAATTTTATCAATTATGCCTTTAAGGTCTCCCCCATATCTGCGGTTAAAAATATCATTCGAAAAATTCGTCATCCAGGAATCAGGCGCATACCAGTCTGATGTCCATGGAGTAATACTCCAATTAGGTGATATATTACCGGGATGTTCAAGTGATGCTAACACAGGGTCATTCGTGCGGTCACCATTCCTGAACCGTTCAGGAAAAAGCTGGTACCAGATTACACTTTTAGACCACTCGGGTACCGTATAATTAGGCGCGGGAGGAGCTGACCAGAAAGTCTGAACCATTTTTTTATTTGCAGAATCATAAATAATTATTGATAGCCCCGTTTCTACAAAATTCCTTCCTATTGGAGCATTCCAGTTTAAAATTCCCGTGACCTGGTTAAATGAACCGGTTACATCAAGTGAATCGGAGTTTTCATGCAGCACAATTTTAAACGGAGGATTGGTTCCGTAAATTCCGGCAGTGATGCCGGTAATCCGCCCGGATGCATCTTTATTAAACAGGGTTTCATTTATTCCCGGATTGGTGACATTTATTACGGAATTACCCGAATTGTCTTTCAGGGAATTATTAGGGTCTGTTATCCACTGCCCTATGTTGCTGTTGGGGTTAGTTTCAAGGTAAAATTTATAAGGATATGCAGTGCCGCTTAAGAGTTTAATTGTTTTTACCCATATCTTATTAATGGAGTCGTAACTCATTCTGCTTACGGATGAAGAATCAATTACACCGGCGGCATTTGGTCCCCATAAATTGAAAGAACCGGGAAGAAAAACTTTTGTGTACTGTTTAGTTTCATCCGTTAACCTGAAGGTTACCAGAACGCTATCCGGTGTGAACATATTAATGCTGCTTAAACCAAATGTCTGTGTTGCCGAAAGAAAGAGTAAAACAAATAATAGTGCTTTAGGAAATATATTTTTCATAATGAAATGACCAATTACCTTAACCTTAGTTTTTCGTTGTTGAAATTATATGTTCCTCAAATATATTTATATTTATGCTAACATCAAGGAATGTTTCAATCCAAGTAACCCCAGTCTTCAGGCTGGGGCTAGGAATCATAAAAACCTACTTACACTCTTTGCGACTGCACCAATGCTTTTATTTTCTAAGTGTTCTTTTCTTGGCGCAAGAAAAGAACGAAAAGAACATGCGCTGATAAAATAATTGCTAAAATTTGTTCCGTTACACTGCGACAAAATAACTCCCCCGATTCGCTTTATATTTATAGCGAATCGGTGTCAAACATATTTTGCCGCTTAACGTTTCACTCCGCAAATTTTTTAACGCAATTATTTTAAAGGCGCGAAATGAATTAACAAGCCTCGACCCATGGGTTTCATGTACTCCCCAACAATATGAACTTTTAACGACTACAACTACCAAAGTAACCCCTGTCTCAGGCTGGGGGATCAAGAGAACCTCACTCCCTCCAATAACTCTAACGACTGCATCAATCAGGTCATCTCGATAAATCCTCGTCCGTTAGCCAACGGATTCGGACACTCGATGACCGGTTTGAATTAAGCAAGGTGGCCGAGTGTCACGACGGACATTGAGCAAGTTGGCCATGCCAACTGAGTCGAAATGTGTCGGGACGTATCGAGGACACGGGAATGAACTGCAACACCCTATGACCGGTTTTATTTTTTTTCAGACTTTTCTTTTTTAATCCCGTAGGGATTAAACATTGGTAACCCCGGGTCGGCAGACCCGGGTGCTAAGCAAACTCCCGAATCACTTACACCATTTCGACTTCATTAGTGCAGGAATGATTGGGAGATTACCTAACTACAGAAAAGTCGGAACTACCAGACAAAACTTATTCACCTTCATAAAAACTTTTTTAATATAACTATTGTTAATATGTATATAGTAACAGAATAAGGATATTTATGAAAGTCGGAATAATTGGGAGCGGAATGGTAGGGGCAACATCTGCTTATGCTATAATGCTTCGTAAAGCAGCAAGTGATATAATATTAATTGATATAAATAAAAAAAGGGCAATTGCTGAAGCACAGGATATTCTTCATGCAGTACCTTTTGTATCGGCTACAGATATAATTGCCGGAGATTATGAAGATTTAAAAGATGCTAAAATAGTAGTAATCACTGCGGGTGCAAGTCAAAAACCGGGCGAAACCAGATTGATGTTAATGGAAAGAAATGCATCAATCATGAAGGATATAATTTCAAATGTAGTTAAATATAATCCCAATCCAATTTTTCTTATTGCAACCAATCCGGTTGATATAATAACACATATTTGTGTTACTATAGCAAAAGATTTGGGAATTTCACCATCAAGGATTATTGGGACAGGAACAATTCTGGATACTGCCAGATTCAGAGTTTTACTTGGTAATTACATAGGCGTTGACCCTCAGAATGTACATGCTTATGTTATCGGCGAACATGGTGATTCGGAAGTTTTAACATGGTCGGGTATAGATATTGGCGGCGTAACATTTGAAGATTTTATAGAATTTAGAAAAATTGAATTCAATGAAAAAATAAAAAATCAGATTGATGATGGAGTAAGAAATGCGGTTTATAAAATCATAGAAGGCAAAGGTTCCACATATTATGGTATTGGAAGTGCAGTTGCAAAATTAACAGAAGTAATAAATCGCAATAATCGGTCAGTGCTGACTGTAAGTACATATAATAATGATATAGAAGGAATTAGTAATGTAACTCTTTCACTGCCTCATTTAATTAGCGGTGATGGCGATATAGGCGTGCTTCCTATAAAATTAAATTTAAAAGAAAAACAACTGCTTAAAAACAGTGCACAGGTAATAAGAAGCAAGCTGGATGAATATGAAAAGAAGGCTGCAATATTATAATAGTTTTTTAATTAGAGTATTGAGCCTATACTCATTTACTTCAGATACTGCCCGAAACTCACAGTGATCCATAGCACAATGAAGGTGCGGATGGACACAAACCATTAGTCGTCCGTTGTGTTTGAAGGAAAATCATAATAAAATTATGCATAGAAATAAAATATGGATACACGCATAAACCAATAAGAGAAAAGACACATTTTAATTTTAGTCTGTATCAAACTATAATTATTTTTTTAAAAAATGACAAAAGTGATTTGAAAGGGAAAAATAATGTATAAAAGATTTATAATTGTCTGTTGGATAATGTTAGCTATTTCATTTGCATTAAGAGCACAAAACATAAATGGAGTTGTTACTACACATCCAAGATTATGGATTACACAAAATGATCTTCCAAGATTACGGAGTTGGGCAAGCAATACAAATCCAATGTATGTTAATGGTATGCTGCCGGCTTTAAATACAGCAATAAATATTTACAATACCAAATTTTTCCCGAATGGAACAGCCAACCCTTCATGGCCCGATGGCGGTACAACTAATTGGGAAGCATATGATACAGAAGCTTATGCTGAATTCTTTGCATTTAATTCTTTAATAGATCCAAGTTCGGAAAAGAGAATTACATACGCACAAATGGCAAGAAATCTATTAATGTATATAATTAATGAAGCATCAAAAGGTGTATTGGCAAATGCTCCTTACCGTGATCCTATGTATCCATTATATAACAGAGCAAATTATTGGGGTGAGGCTTATGGATTAACTGTAGATTGGATTTATAATGCAGTTGATGCAAACGGAAATCCGATTTTAACAGCGCAGGATAAACAAAAGATAAGAGATGTATTCTTAATTTGGGCAGGTGAATGTGTTAATTATGATTTATCAGGTGCCGATCATCCGCATCCTGTTGGTGTAACAAATAACTCAAGTTTACTGGCATCTTTCCGTATAGCCGGAAACAACTATTTTGCAGGACACATGCGTACACTTACAATGATGGCTTTAAGTATTGATTCTACCGATGATCAACCGGTAAATCCCGGCATTCCATCTTCAACACTCGGGAATACATTAAGAAGCTATATAAATAATGCTATCGGAGCGTGGCTGTACCAGCAATATGCTTTATATGAAACAGCTTCAATTGTAACAACTGAATATGGCTTAACTTCCGCAACAAAAGATATGGGGCTTGCAAGCGGAGGTATTCCTCCGGAAGGTTCTATGTATGGCTTTTCCCTTGGTTATTTTTCAGAAGCGCTTCTTTCCCTCTATACTGCCGGCTACACTGATCCTAAAGTTTTCGGGCCGCAGATTAAAATGATAAACAGCGATTACTGGAATAAATTTATTGATGGAAATATTCATTCATTAACACCTAAAAGTTATGTTAACTCTACCGAGTCTTATCTCGGCTCTATTTATTCGATGGCATCTTTCGGAGATATGCTTAGAGCCTGGATAACACCTGATTATATATTTGCTTTTGGGCCTATCGGAATTTATGATTACCAGAATAATAATCAGCAAAGATTATCTAAAATCAGATGGTTTACTGAAAATGTTTTACAGGGAGGATCGGCAAAACTTTATGAAAGATGTTCCGATGTTTGGGGGAACTCTCAGAGCACTTATTCAATTTTGTATTTCATGTTGTTTGACCCTTCTGCTTCTAAAGCAAGCGATCCAAGGCCTTCTATGCCCACTACATTTTTTGATCCGGCGCTAAATAGAATTTTATCAAGAACAAGCTGGGGGGATAACAGCTCATGGTTCGATTATATGTGCCACTGGACATCAATATATCACCAACTCGGTGATGGCGGAGAATTCGAATTTTTTAGAAACAATGAATGGCTGATTAAAGAAACTAGCGGATACGGATTAAGTGATTTTGCCGGCGGTACCGGGGAATTTCATAACACCATTGGCATTCAGAACACAGTTCCGGCAAATTTACAATGGTATGAAACAGAAATATCTGCAAGAGGCGGGCAGTGGATGGAAGGAATAAACGCGGGAGACCCCGTTAACATTTCCAGTTTCGGACAAAATTATATTTATGCTTTCAGTAATATGACCAATCTTTATAACCGTCCGAATCAATGGACTCCTGCAGATGCTGCTATTGATGTCCTGCATGCAAGCAGATCAATAATTTGGCTTAAGCCTGATCAGATTGTTGTTTATGACAGGGCTACTTCTAAATCATCTAATATGTTCAAAAGATTTTTTCTGGATTTTTGTGCTTTGCCTGTAGTAAATGGACAAACTGCTGTTGCTTCTTACCCAAGCGGACAAAAATTATATCTCAATTCCCTTTTTCCTATTAACGGCACTTTGACTGTAAATCCAAATTTGTCTTATAACGCAGTAGCTGAACTTCAACCCGCTACTAATAGTATTAAAATTGAGGACCCTTCTAATCCTGCTAATATCCGATTCCTGAATGTTTTGCAGGCAGCAGATGGGAATGCTGCTATCAATACACCAACATTAGTTCAGTCAACATCGGGACCCGCTTTTGACGGTGCCGTGATTGGTCAAACAGCTCTCTTATTTCCCGTAAATACCACATTTACATTTTCTAATATTGTTTATTCAGTCCCCACAACAGTTGCCGAACAATATATTACCGGGTTATCCCCCAATACATCATATGATGCCGTAAAAATATCGGCAGGTAATAAAAATCAGTATACAATTAGTTTAGGATCCACATATAAAACAGATGCTTCGGGATTATTATATTTTAAAGATCAAACTATTACTGCAATATCTAATTCCAACGGAATTCCTACTTCATTCTCTCTTGAACAGAATTATCCCAATCCGTTTAATCCAAGCACAATCATCAATTACAAGATTGCAAAAACTTCTAATGTTCTAATTAAAGTTTATGATTTGTTAGGCAGAGATGTAGCAACATTAGTTAATGAAGAAAAACCGGCCGGCACATATAATGTTAAATTCGACGCCTCGCACCTGACATGCGGTGTTTATATTTACCGAATTGCTGCCGGGGATTATTCCGCAACTAAAAAAATGATTTATTTAAAATAACACCGGGCCCCAGACCCGAGGATTAGCAAATTCCCATATTTTAAGTAACCCTAATCTTCAGACTGGGGTTTGTATACATCTTATTCTCTCTACCACTTTTAACGACTGCATCAATCTGGTCATCTCGATAAATCCTCGTCCGTTAGCCAACGGATTCGGACACTCGATGACCGGTTTTATTTTTTTTCAGACTTTTCTTTTATAATTCCGAAGGAATGAAACATTGGTAACCCTGGGTCGCAGACCCGGGGGCTAAGTAACCCCCTAAACACATACTCCATTTACGACTGCAGCACTTCAAGTAACCCCAGTCTTCAGGCTGGGGTCAGTGTACATCTTATTCTCACTACCACTTTTATTGACTGCATCAATGCAGGAATGATTTAGAGGTAATCTGTCAGGACAGAAAAGAGTTTAATTTTTAAGGCATCTAATATTTGCTCCTCCTGCTTTACCCGTCATATCATTGTGTGTACTACTATCGGTACCGAACACGTACATAATTACTTCGTATCTAGGATCATCTAGTGGAAAGTACTCCGTGGAAGATATAAAATATGCATACATTCCGAAAGAATAAAAACCACCATAACCGCGTGCGCCTCCAAATAACGCAGAAAAGCCGCTTGTGTTTGTTCCGGATCCCTGTCCAACAGCTTTTATTGCATCTCCATTGTTGCCAACAAATGATTCTAACACTCCAAATTCATCATCAGTTGGTATATGCCATCCGTTTGGGCAGATACCTTTAATATTTCCGGAAAACGCCGGATTAGCCGCAGAAGTATTTGTGGCGCTATTCTGATATTGTACTGCTTCCGCCCATTGATATAAACCGCCATAAATTGCACAATAACTTGAATCATTTTTATAGCAATACTTCTCTATTATATTGTTGTTGGTTGCATTTGCAGTTGAATCTATCATTTTTCCTACATTTAAATTTTCTTTTAACCAGCACTGTGTTCCTATTTTAACAGTATTGTATGTTTTGCCTGCATATGTTATTGTCGGTGTACCTATGCATGGAATTCCGGTTGTTGTTGTATTTACAATCAGGTTTCCCAGATCTAAAATACTTCCGGTTATTTGGGGCAGGTCTGTAAAAATATTTTTCTTTATTGATGTCCCCTTTACTACTATACTGTCAATGGTTATGTTATCTAACATTTTCGCTGCTATGCTATTTTTTATGTTGATACTGCTATAATTTACCGCCGTTGACAAATGAGGAGAACCATAAACAAGCATCATCTTTTTAGTAACAATATATTTGCCTTCCACATTAATGCGTGCTGCATACACTCCGTTCGGAAGTCCATTTAACTCCAGGTCAACATAATTATTCCCCGGCCCAAATGTTTTATCTATTCCCCTTCCTACATTCTGCCCCAGTATATTGAATACATCTATTTTTACATTGCTCTTATAAGGTAAGGTAATATTTATTCTTGTTTTCGGATTGAAAGGATTGGGATAGTTATTTGAAATAAAATAACCTGTTGGCAAAGGATCGTTTTCTATTCCGGTAACGTTATCAATTGTAAAAGTTCCATCTGAAGAAGTATAAGCAATTTTATAGTCAGGCGAGATATAAAGCTTCACTGTTAAACCGACAAGCCCAGTGCCATTTATATCGACTAGTTTGCCTGTGACCGACTGCGCAGTAAGCATAGTTGTTACCAGCATAATTGCAATAAATGGATAATATAAAGTACGCATAAAATATCCCCTTGCTAAATTTAATATGATTCCATAAAATCTATATACTATGAATAATTAACGAATTATTCCGAACTTTTACTATTGGGGAATTTAAACATATTTATTAGTTACAATGTAACATATTTGATTTTTAGAAACAATAATTAAATGATTTCCGATTCTAACTAGCAAAGCGGCAGCATAGTAAGGAGGATAATCGGTTCTTCTTGATTATAAAATGTCATCTATTCTTGTCCCCTCTTTTCGAATATATCATTACTATATGCAAACATTATATAGCAATATTATTTGGTATAAAAAACTTGTTTGTTTTTAAATCCGAAGTAATGAAACATTTATATCCTGTGTCATACACGCGAGCGGTTTGCGGTTTCACAAATTTCTTATACCTTTTATGGCTGCAGCACTTCAAGTAACCCCAGTCTTCAGATAGGGGTCAGCTCACATCTTATTCTCTCTAACACCCTTAACGACTGCATCAATGCAGAAATAATATAGAATTTAATTGTCTGAAAACCAACGGAATCTTATGCGGCAGTCTTTATATCGGATCACTTATTTTTATTTGTTTGCTCATAAATTTCCCTTCAAGTACTTTCAGTTAGTATTTGAATTAGCAATAACCACTTTTAAGGCATGCTCTTTTGCAGCGTTACTGAATGTATCATATGCTTTTATAATTTCAGTTAGCTGGAATCGATGACTAACTAGTTTCTTTGCATCCAGGCGTCCGGACTGTACCATTGTTAAAAGCATAGGCGTTGTATTTGCATCAACCAGACGTGTCGTCAATGTTATATTAGATGACCAAAGCCGTTCAAGATGCAATTCAACTGATTTTCCATGGACACCCACATTGGCAATATGCCCTCCCGGGGCAATGATTGACTGACAGATATCAAAAGTTGCAGAGATACCTACTGCTTCAATAGCCACATCAACTCCGGCAGCTTTCGTAAGCTCTAAAACCTTCTCGACTGCTTTCCCGTCCGAACTGTTCACTACATAATTCGCACCGAACAAACGTGCTATCTCCAGGCGGTTATCATCGAGGTCGATCATTATAATTTCGGCAGGTGAATAAAGTTTAGTTGTTAAAAGTGCAGCAAGACCTACAGGGCCTGCACCAACAATCGCCACAATATCCCCCGGTTTCACATTTCCCTTTAGTGTCCCGCATTCCAGACCGGTGGGTAAGATGCAACTTAGCATTACAACTGCATCATCATCGGCATCAGATGGAATCAAATATAGTCCGTTATCGGCAAAGGGAATTCTGACAAATTCGGCTTGAGTACCATCGATGCTATTGCCCAAAAGCCAACCTCCGCTATTGCAATGGGAATACATCCCTTTCTTACAGAAACCGCAGCTGCCGCAGGAAGTAATTAGAGAGATTAAAACTTTGTCCCCTTTATGAAAACAATATACGTTCGCTCCAATTTCCTCTACAATCCCAACTCCTTCATGACCAAGAATACGACCATCGCTGACTGCCGGCACGTCGCCTTTTAGAATGTGAAGGTCGGTACCACAAATAGTAGTCGTAGTAATCCGCACAATTGCATCCGTTGCCTGAATAATAGTCGGTTTTGGTTTATTCTCCAATGCAAGGTTATTAGCTCCATGAAAAACGAGCGCCTTCATAGTAGTAATACTATTTATTTCGGCATCAGATTTTATCATTGTCTCTCTTTTATCTTTAGACATTTAACAATGTATTAACTTTATTCTAACTTATTTATTTTTGCCATTGAGCGGCCTGCACTGCGAAGTGACTCAGGGCAATCAAACCGCCCGGTATGTATTTCGATGAATACAAGGCTTTCAGCAGAATCAACTTTACTTAGTGCATCTTCAAGTTCTCCTTCAGTATGAACATCAAAACCAATTCCTCCGCCAAATATGTCAATGAGTTTGTGATAATGCCAGGGCTGAAGATCGTTGTAAGGGTGGTCAACAATCACGCGTTCAATTGTATATCCGTCATTATTAATTAGAAAGATAATTGGCTTAAGATTATTTCTGATCATAGTAGAGAGGTCCTGGCAGGTAACTTGAAAAGAACCATCGCCAATAAATAATATTACTTGCCTATTCTGCGCTGCTAAACAAGCTCCGAGTGTTGCCCCGACAGTAAAGCCTATCGATCCATAAAAGGTTTGCCCAATAAAAGCAACACCTTCCGGCATAAGCATTTCCGCCGCACTGAATAGTGAAACTCCAGTTTCAGCAATGACTATTGAATTTTTATTTATAAAATGACTCATACGGTCGAAGAAGCGTTTAATGGTAAGTGATTTATGTACATCAGGCTGAAAAGGTTGTGTGTGCCGGTGAGTACAGCCTTGCTCTGCAGATTGGATGTCAAGAGATAGGGTATTTCTTTTTGAAAGTTTTTCCGTAAGCCCAAGCATAAAATCATGAAGATGTACATTTTCATAGTAATGTCGTTTTATTTTTACATAGCCAATGTTTGCACTGATAGACTTTGAGTCGTCAAGATTGGTAGTAAATCCTCCGGTATTAAAATCTGTCATCAGGGCACCCAGTTGAAGAATGCAGTCTGCAGATTCAACACGGTTTTTTACATAGTCCCGGCTTCGGTCTCCTTCATAGAGGCCGATGAATTGCGGGTGGCATTCTGATAGGAGAGTTTTCCCAAGCATCATAGTAACATATGGGAAACCCGTTTTGTCAAGTAACCCGGCAAAGTCTTTTTGCAGTTTAAACCGAATTAATTCAACATCGCCAATAATAATTGGTTTTTGTGATTCGTTAACCATTTCAACTGCTTCATTAATTGCTTCATGTAGCGCATCCTGATCGCTCTGCGGATAAGTTGGAAAATGAAAAGCATCCGGCGGACGTTTACATTTCATAATCACAACATCAGCTGGAAGACAAATATAAACAGGCTGCTGGTGAGAAAGACATACGGATAACACCCGGTCAATTTCTGCCGGAGCTGTTTCGCCTGAAACAAGTATGGTTGAAGCCGCGGTAATTTTCTCATACATTTTAAATGGAATTTGATAATCTCCCAATGTGTGGTGTAACAACGGGCGGGTGCGGAAATTAATAGTAGCAGGCGAACCGGTGATGACAACAACAGGCACTCTTTCGGCAAAGGATCCGGCAACACCGTTAATAGCGCTCAGTTCACCGACACCAAAAGTTGAAGCAAATGCACCTATACCATGGATACGAGCATAACCATCTGCTGCATAAGCTGCGTTTAGTTCATTGCACATACCTATATATATCAAGTCACTTTTTATTACCTGATTAAAAAAGCCCAGTACAAAATCTCCGGGTACGCCAAAGATGTGATCGACTCCAATTTCTTTTAATCTTATCAGCAAATATTCAGCAACGGTGATCTCTGAACTTATCATATTGTTACACTCCATATCTCGTTTTCGTTTTAAGCTGATTACCGGTGAATGAATATTCGATCATGGTTTTAATTCCATTCTCCTGATGATTTCACTTGCAGCTATGGCCGTTCTTTCAGGAGCTGCGTTGGATTTTAAAGCATTTCTGATAGCTGAAAGCAGATCGTTGAATCCCTCCTCTTTCTGGTTCTTTAATACATGATGAACTCCATGCCGTAAGGCTATAGAATCCTCCTTAGTTTTAATCAATGCATGCATTAGTTTTGGCCATGCAGCCTTTTTGAATTTTTTTAAAGCTTCCGCAGCCAGCCATGCAACATCGTGATCTTCGTCTTCGAGGGCTTTAACTAACGATGGGATTGCCTTGGGGTCGTTAATTGCACCAAGAGTTTTTGCAGCTTCCCACCGAAGATGTTCCAATTTGGAATTATGCAATGCCCGGGTAAGTGAAGGAACTGCCGGCGTGCCAAGTGACGTCAATGATTTTCGTGCTTTCATTCTAGTTCCGGTTTCTCCGCTTGCCAACATACTCATTAAAGATTTTAGATTTGGTTCGGTTAAATTATGCTTTTTCATTTTTTCTCTTTTCAATTACTCTGAGATTTTTTTTGTTAGGGTCTGTATTAGTTTATCGAATTACTCGTCCAATTTCTTGATCCCCTCATTTTCAAGTGTCTGAATCAACTTGTTGATGTTGATTCCGGATAAACTGCTTATTCAAGCCCATATAATTTTCAAGAAAGTTATTATTTATTTTAAATATTATAGAAAAATATTTTATACTCTCTTTCATTAAATACATCAAAATGATAAGAATTGTAATAGAATTGTTCAATCGGGCAAAAGGATGAAAAGAGGACTACATCTTAAAAACCTCTTTTGTTTTTATAATTCCGAAGGAATGAAACATTTGTAACCCCGGGTCGCAGAACCGAGGGGTTAGCAACCCCCTAAACACATACACCTTTTATGACTGCAGCACTTCAAGTAACCCCAGTCTTCAGGCTGGGGTCAGCGTAAATCTTATTCTCTCTACCACTTTTAACGACTGCATCAATGCAAGAATGATTTGGAGTTTATTTATCAGGCCAGGTTTCAGAATTCCTGACAAAATATGAAAAACTTTTCTTATACTATTCGAATAAACTCACCGGCCCTGTCATTCCCATCGGGTTAAGGGGCTGGTTCTTGTTTCCAAGATTAGTCCAGTATTGTGCAATGGGATTACCGATAAGGGATTTCATATAGTTGCCCATTGTAGTAACTACCTTTATTTCCAGATTGTTAGTGCCTTTTTTTAATAAGCCTTTAAGATTGTAAATCCGTTTACCATACCATTTAATTCCGCAGCTTTGCCCGTTGACAATTAATTCTGTAACTCCGTAAACCACACCAAGGTCAATATATTCAGGAGCCTGTTCATCAACTTCTATTTGTTTCCTGTAAATGATAGTTCCTGAAAAATATGCATACTCCGGAATATCTTTAAGGTCTTTAAGAAAATCCAGTTTAACCGGATTAACAGATTCATCACGGCAATGAATAAACTCAAGATTCCACGGACCTGATATTTCTTTCTTGTTTTTTCCGATGAGAGGTTCCGTATACCATTTATCGGCACTCTTATATTTATCAAATACTATGATGAGCGATTCGGCAGGGCCAAGATGCAATTGAAATTTTCCGTCAGCTCCCCTATTTATTCGGTAACGTTCTCCGGTTTCAGGATTCCAGATGAAACCATTCCGCTGTGTGGTAATCTTTGTAGAGAATTCAATTTGTGTACTGTATTCATTTTGCATATGACTGTTTACAAAAAAGAAAATTTCCCTATCCTTGCTCTGATACCGGTTTTGCATAACAAAACGATCCGGTCTATCAATTTTCAGATAAGATGGAATATTGTACTTTGTCATCACTTCACTATACCATTCAAGGAATTTATTATCTTCGGGTTTTTTAAGCAATATGAACCTATCTGAAAAAGTTTTCAGCTTTTCAATCCAGGACAAAACTTCTTTGTCCCGTTTTTTATAATTAGATAAACCAAGAGATTTTTCAGGAAACTTTTCGATACAGAAAATTCTTCCCCCCTGAAAAACAAAGTCGTAAAGTTTTTCAAGTGTTTCAGGATTAATGCTTGATACCTCTGCAAGGATTATAGTCCCGAATTTTTTCGGGCCGTAACAAAGTTGTCCGCTTATAACCTTCGAACGATTAATCATTATCTCGGATGTATAATCGGCGGCACCTCCATTTTTATTTATGGCTTCCCAGATTAATGAAGTATAGGGAACATTCAGTTTTTCAGGGAATGGATCAGTCTGCACACCATTCTCACTCCACAAATCATAATTAGCAGGAAGGATAGCAATATTTGTAAACATATCGGCATTTTGCAAAAGTGCAGAGATACGAGCCTTGTAATTATTCAAATATATAAAGTAAGGCCACCAGTTATTTTTTTCATTCAAGTATGAGCCGTATTGAATCCATCCGGGATAGGGAGCCTCCGGAGGAGAATAATTAAATCCATGCCAAATGGAATGTGTAATGCCCGATATAATACTTTGATCTGAACCAATTTTTAAACGCTCCAGTGAAGTATTGAATACAAGATAAGTGTTTGTCATTTCTTCGCAGCTTACCTCTCTGCTTCCATGCAGGTGAGCGGCAGATGAGACATATTTATTAATCATGGTGTATGCTCTGCCTCTTCGGTAATCATCGTCAGGCATCTCTTCACCAACTCGGTGTTTAAGCCAGTTTGTAGTCCATGATTCCCCTTCCGGAATATCGTAACCAACACTTGATTCAAGAGGGAAAAATCCCCTGCCGTAAGCCTGCGCACGCGATTTAACATTTTGGTCTTTACACCATTGAAGATATGTTTTTGTAAAACGTTCGTAAAGGAGTTCTGCTTTGGTCAGTTCGAAATCAAATCGGACGCGATTAATTTTTCCTGCAAACTCGGGTGTTTTTACCGCACCATAATTTTCATCGGCAACGCTGCCCAGCCTTCCTACTTGAAACATAAGAAAGGGGAGCCATTCCATTAAATCGTACCTGCGGCGTTTTTTAAATTCTTCTGCAAAGTCCGAAGTCCAGTTGCTTCCTTCCAATTCCATGGAGTCGGTAAAAAATGCACGTATGTGATTGGAAAGCGGGCCCGTTTTTTTCTGAATAGTATCGGACATATGATTGAGATACTTTCTCACAGCAATTTTATCCATATGATTTAGTATAGGACCGGCAGCACCGGGCGCACCATTTATTACACTTGCAAAGGAACTTACTTTAACAAGGGCATAAAATACATGTTTGCCTGCCGGTACATCCACACTGATTAGTTTATCATTTCGCATGTGCGAAAGTTCTATTCCCTGATCAAGTGAGTTCATCGGATCAGGAACCATCTTCAGTGAAATAATCTCAAAGGTACGGTCGGGACAAGGTACTGTTACACCGGGGTCAATCTTTTTGAATATATCAGAACGTAAAATTTCAAAATGAGCAGGGCCTTCAATATTCTCGGCATCAATGAGCACAACTTCAGCGCGTTCTTCCGGCAATAGTGTTTCACTTCCGAAAGGCCAGCCGGAACCAACTATCAGGTCGCAGGTCATTCCTAAACGCTTTGCCTCATCAAAAGTTACAAGCAGCATATCAATCCACTCGTCACTTAGCCATGGAAGAGATGGAATTCCAAGATCATCTCCCGGAATGCGGGAAGGGAAGGAAATGGGATTAATCTCAACGCCGCCGATACCTGCTTCTTTTAATAAGTGCAATTCTCTAATCAGCTCTTTCTTTTCAATTTTATCCCCGTTCCACCACCATCTTACAAAAGGCCTGTATTTTAATTCGGGATTTTGGAAGAGTTCATATAAATCTTTATCACTGCTCCCCTTTTCAATAAATGATGACCGGGCGAAAAGATTTAATTTATCTGCTGCAAGCACTCCGCCTAAACATAATGCGCTCTGAAAAATAAATTTTCTTCTATTCATAAATTTTTAGCCTGCCACGCTTGCGGGGGTAAACTGTGGTGCAATAAACAATATAGTCAACATCCAAGTCTTATTCCTGCTAATAAACATCAAATTTTAATAAAGAATGATAGCAATTTATATAATTCCTCTTTAGCCCGCAACGCTTGTCCCATTTACGGAAGTATACCATGGATAGCTTAAGCCGGCCATCTCGGTACATTCCGATAAATCGGAACACTCGATGACCGGGTTGCATTAATCAAGGTGGCCGAGTGTCACGACGGATATTGAGCAAGTTGGCCATGCCAACTGAGTCGAAATGTGTCGGGACGTACCGAGGCCACCAAGATGAACTGAACACTCGATGACCAGTTTTAATGTAAATTTAAATTCTTTGTTTGTTTTTAATTCCGAAGGAATGAAACATTTGTAACCCTGGGTCGCAGACCCGAGGGGTTTATGAACTCCCAAACTACATACACTTTCTACGACTGCATCAATCCAAGTAACCCCAGTCTACAGGCTGGGGGATAAAGAGAACCTCACTCCCTCCAATAACTTTAGTGACTGCATCAATGCAAGAATGATTTAGAGTATATATGTCAGGACACCCTTCTGAATCAGCCGCGGCTAATTGACAGGACAGAAATATTTTCAAGCTTTTCCATTTTCTGAGTATTCTATAACCTTTTTGTCAGTCAAATCAATTTTCATTTGAAAGAAACAATTACCGCCATCTAATACAATTACCCAATCCTTTTGTCGATAGTTAAATTCAGATGGATTATCAAAGCAATTTAAATAAACAATCTTATGCATTGTTCTACTTAGAACACCTAGGTATTGGCGACCATAATTTTTTAAATCAATGAAAAGCTGTTTTTCATAAAGCTGAATATTTTTATGCTTTACGTCTCTAAAAAATCTCTTCATACTGTCTAATTTATTAGCTCCAATCAAATTGTATCGATTAACATAATCTTTAAGTATTTTCTCACATTCTAAAATTTCAGATTTATCAAGTTTGATTATTTTGTCTTCATTTGCGAAAATTCCATTTTTCATAGAGTCTGTGGCAAATACTGTGATATCTGGTGAATCTAACCATTTAGTAGAGATAGGATCATCAACTTTATTTTGATTATTAGGACGGCATCCAAATATCAATAAAATCAAAATGTATATTGAGATTTTCATTTTTATTCAAATTGCTTTATTTATTTAATAAAAATTGTGTTTACACCATTAAAAGTAATACTTTTTGTGTGTTAGTTCAAAACCAGTTTCTGTTACCTCTTAATCTCCACTCTTTCTGATTTATAAGAATAGACCGGGTCTTTCTTCTTTCCCGGTTCGGTTACTTTAAGTGAATTAAATACTGCATCGTGTACATCATCCAATACAATGGCTGTTCTGTAATCTTCTTTATCTGCAACAAGAGTAACATTATCAAAAGTGATATGATCTGCATGCCTGATATAGAAACCCCATGCAGGGAGTTCTTTAAACATGGAAAACTCCGGATAACTTGTACTCATTTCAGGTATTTTATCCAATTCGTTCAAACCCACTTTTGCATAATTAGAATCACTTCCTCCCGGATAATGAATTTCAATATTTTTCAATGTTACATTTGTAATATTTACATCCTTAGCTCCGACAATGGAGGCAGGAGAAATATTTCTTGGAAGGTCTTCAACCGGGCCTTCATAGCTGTATCCGGCATCAGCCTTAGTTGCGGGTACTGTTGCATACACATTCGAAATGCTTATATTGTTCATCCTCCCTTTCTTTCCGGCAACCCGTTCTCCAATACGCAGAAAAATTACGTTACCTGTATTAATAGAGCGGAGGCTATCCACAACAATATCTTCCACAAAGCCGCCATCAACAGCAGCAAATGTAATTGCCGACCGGTATGTGTTATATACTAAGTTATTAATTATTTTTATATTTCTAAACCCGCCGCGCGAAGCGGTGCCAAATTTAATTCCATTGGCACTTGTACGTACTTTATTATTATAGATGTAAACATTCTGACATACAAAATCAGCACTGTGGGATTTTAGACAGATACCGTCATCGGCAGCATCGAAGTAACTGTTTTTTACAATTACGCTATCGCAATCCACAATATCCACACCGTCGTTGTTCCAGTAAGATTTGCTATCCACATTAATTCCGTCAATTAGTAAATTTTTACACTGGTCATATTGCTGATTCCAGCATCCGGGGTCCTTCAGTGTAATTCCCTGAATTGTAACATTCCTGCATCCTTTGAAATATATATTCTGCGGGCGTATGCTCTCTCTTGGGCGGTCGTATATCAAATTCTGCGGATCTTTTATAATTCCTTTATGCACCAGAGAAAGAACATTGTTTGAAACTTTATAACCCTGTCCGTCTATAACACCTTTTCCTGTAATGGCAATGTTTTGCTGATCGTGCGCAAAAATAAGCGCCTGCCATGATCCCATTTTTTCATAATCGAAAGGATTTGTTGAACCCACCAGAATTGCCCCCTCTTCAAGGTGCAGAGTAACATTCGATTTTAAATGTATAGTACCGGTAAGATACCGGCCTACGTAAAACATTAAGCGTCCCCCACCTTTATCATGAATATAGTCAATAGCTGCCTGAATTGAAGTTGTATTAAGTGTAGTACCATTAGACTCTATTCCAAAAAGTGAAGCCTTATAATCCTGAGCCTGCACGCGAAAGGAAAAAGATAGCAGCATTGCTATCAGAACGATTTTTGTTGTTTCGAATTTTTTCATGATTACCGCTTGAATTAATTTAATAATTTGAATGAAACGCTTCGTTTGGGACAAATAAACTTAGAAAATATTAATGGGATTTCAAAACCAAATCCGCTAATGACAGTATATCTAAAATTAATAAATTTGTGACGGCGTTTTTGATTTTAGCTGATCATCTTGACTTACATTACTCTGCAAACCCTCTAGCAAAAGAGCAGGCACTTTTTAAACACAGCGTAATTATTCAATATTTAAAATTATTTTTGTTCTCTTTTCCGCAGGTAGCCATTGGCATTGGCGTATTCGTAAAGCTGAGAATAAAGAATTTTTCTTGTCCGGTGCAATCTGGAGCGGATTGTGCCGATAGGGCATCCCACAAAATCAGATATTTCTTTGTAAGTATAGCCTTCTATATCACAAAGTAAAATGGTTGTAAGGAATTCATCAGGCAAAACTGAAAGGGCTTTATAAATTTCATCATTTAAAACATTCTCAAATTCATCCTGCCTGTAATGGGTTATTTTTACATCTTCCCCGTTTATATTTTCATAGAAATTCTGCACATCGTCATAATCTACTTTGTCCGCTTGTTTAACATTTTTACGGCAGTCATTTATGAAAGAATTTTGCATTATTTTAAAAAGCCATGCTTTTACATTTGTACCTTTTTCATAACTCTTTAAAAATCTGAAAGCTTTTAATAAGGTATCCTGTAATAAGTCTTCAGAATTATCATAATCCCTGGTTAGTTTTACAGCATATCTCTTAAGCATATTACGATGAGGGATTACTTCAGAATTGAAATCAGAATATTTTTCTTCATCTGTCAATATTTTTTCCATGTCACTACTCCAATTAAATTCTGTGAAAAGTTATTTTACTAGCTAACATTTTATTTATTGCCTTAATGCATTTGCAATGGAATAAATATAAGTTAGTCTAATTCATAATTATGTTCTCTTCCTATTTAGTGCCTTATTTATCTGAAATATGTTGATTGTTCATTTTGACAGTACCTCCATAGATAAATGTTTCTGTTCAGCCAAACGCAACTCCAACAATGACTGTAGGAAAGCTAAAGTTGATTCGGCACCTTGATTCTCATTAAGGCGGTCTGAATGCAAACCGTCCCTGCAGCCGCCGGTGGTGGGATCGTAAATGGAAAGATTTAAATCATTGCGCCCCAGGAACCAATCAAAAGCCAGTCTGGCTTCTCTATTCCAAAATCTATCCCCTGTAATACTGAAAGCTTCAAGGCAAGCCGCAACCATAGCCTGAGCTTCAACAGGCTGCTGGTCAAACCGTGCGCGCTCTCCATCTTTCTTATAAAAACCATTTGAACCAATAGGAACAAAATGGCCGGCATCAGCGCGCTGCAAGCCGGCAAGCCATTTCAATGATTCCAATCCGGCATCAGTCATCTCTTGGTCAGGAATCGATTTGCCGCATGTAAGTAAAGCATGAGAAAGCGCAGCATTGCAATAAGAAAGTTCATTTTCATACCAAAGCCAATTTTCAGACTTATTCGTTTTATATAAAGTTAAAAGCCGTCCGGCCAATTCATCGCGAACATTGCTCACACTGCGGTCGCCGTTAAACTTTTGCAGATATTCATAAATGCCAATAAGTGCAAATGCCCATGCCCGCGGGCTTGAAGTTAAGAGAATAGAGGGAAGAGTTTGTTCAAAAAGCCAGCCTGCCATGCTGCTAAATGAGGGTATATCAGAATGGTTTAATACTTTACCTAATGCACAAAGTGCCCTTCCCTGACTATCGTCGGATCCGGAACTTTCCAGCCAATTCCGCTGATAATCCATAAAATTTCGAAACCGTTTAGTGCGGTCGTTAAATGCAAACCCAAGAAAAGCAATGTAGCGGGCAGATAACCGCAGACTGATGCTCTCATTGCTGCCAAGCTCATCTAAAAGAATACTTACCAGGAGAGCCCTGGCATTGTCGTCGGTTGTATAGCCATGAGAATAATTAGGTACCGTAAAAAGGGCGTGCTGTAAGATGCCGGTACAATCAGTCATACGGTCTAAGTGATTAAGTTTTAATGGGGGAAGTTCTCCGGGATATTTATCGAGCGCCTTTGAAATCAGCCCTGCCGGAATATAATGACGGCGTTCAACACGGGCTCGTTCAAAACTTTTCATATAAAGCTGCGCTACTTCAGACCAGATCATAGAGCGCCCAAACATATAAGCACGTTTGCGCATTGCATGCCGTTCAGCTTCGTTATCCAAAAGGTTAATAACCTGCTTAGCTAAAGCATCATGATCCCGGAATGGAAAAAGTACACCACGGCCATCAGCAAGCATTTCCTGCGCGTACCAGTAAGGAGTGGAGATGACTGCTTTGCCCGCTCCTAACGTATAAGCCAGAGTACCCGAAGTAATCTGAGCTTCATTGAGATAAGGAGTAATATAAATATCAGCCGCACTGATAAATTCAACAAGTTCTTCCAAACTTACAAACCTGTTATAAAAAATTACGTTACTTTCAACTCCTTTTTGCTGAGCAAGCCATTGAAGAGAAAGACGGTAAGTTTCTCCTTCATGTTTGATAACGTGTGGATGTGTGGCCCCAACTACGATATAAACACTATCCGGATAATGCACAACAATTTCCGGCATAGCCGAAATAACAGTTTCAATTCCTTTACTTGGTGAAAGCAATCCGAAACTAAGCAATACAGTTTTTCCTTCAACACCAAATAAGTCTTTGTTGAAACTGGGATCAACAAAAGGCACATCGGGGATACCGTGTGGAATAAGATCAATTTTTTCTGCCGATATATTATATATGTTTTGTAAAAATTCAGAACCGCGCTCGCTCATTACTACCAAACGGTCCGAAAGGGCAGCAACTTCTTCCAGCACCCGTTTTTGATCCGGGTCGGGGGTTTTTAATATTGTGTGCAGAGTTGTTACAATAGGCATCCGCAGCTCGCGCAATAGTGAAATTATATGACTGCCTGCCCGCCCGCCGAAAATGCCATATTCAAATTGCAGGCATACAATATCTACATTATTTATATTTAGAAAATCAGCAGCCCGTATATATGATTCAACCTCTTTCTCAATTATTTCAAACCGGACTCGTGCAGGATATGCATAACCTGCTTCTGTATCATTAACAGGCAGAGCAATACAGGTTGTTCCATTATAATGTGCGGATACTGCTTCGCATAAATCGGTAGTAAATGTAGCAATTCCGCATTGACGCGGTAAATAATTCCCAATGAAAGCAATACGCTTGAGTTCAGAATTCGAAATAATTTGTGCCAAAATTAATATCCATTTTTTGTTATATAATTATATTCTGTTTTTTGTTATAACATTTTTTATTCTTGTTTACTTTTAGGGCTTACTATCCCAGCTAAATCACCGATAATGTTAACAAGCTGTTGATTAGCGGGAACAATTATCTTCGCATTGTTTTCAAGTGCAGCTTGTGCAGTTTGCAGTTTTTTCAGCAGCTGGGAATTACCAACGAAATATTTATCTGCCGATTCATTCACCAGCCTTATTGCTTCTGCTTCCCCTTCAGCATGTAAAATCCGTGCCTGCCTTACTCCTTCTGCTTGTTTAATAGCCGAACGTTTAATTCCGTCGGCTGTTGTTTCTGCGGCAGTAGCAAAATCTATAGCGGCAATTTTTTCATTTTCCGCTTTTACAATTTTGTTCATTGTATCCTGAACATCTTTAGGAGGGTCAATTTCTTTTAATTCAGCTCTTACAATATCAATGCCCCAGCATGTAGTCTCTTTAATTAAAATGCTGTGTAATTCATCGTTTATTTTTCCTCTTTCGCTGTTTGCTGATTTTAAAGACAAGGTTCCTATTATATTTCGTAAAGTGCTGCGGGAAAGATTAACAATCTGGTTATTTACATCATTAACATTGTACTGGGAATTCTTAACACTTTCTTCATCTGATTTAACTTTGTAGTAAATCTGCGCATCCACCATTGCATTCAAATTGTCATTTGTAATAATCTCCTGCGGATTTGCATTTACCAGCAATTCGGTAATATTAACCAGATATAATTTGTCAATTAAAGGAATTATCCAGTGAAAGCCAGGATTGGCGAAATGATGATATTTTCCAAGCCGTTCAATTAACCCTCTGCGCGTAGGCCTGATAATCCTCATGCCTAATATAAATATGAAAACTATAAAACAGCTTATTATTGCAGTCCAGTTTATTAATGTCAGTTCCATTTAAGTCCTCCTTTTTAATATTTAATACCTTACTGCCGTTACCGGCAGCAATGGCCTATGTAAGCATATTTCTCTTATAATATAAACAAGCTAACCAGAGATAAAAGCTAATTCAATAGCTCTAAAGGATGAAAAAGGAACTACATCTTCTTTTATGGATTTATTTACTTTTACTAGTGAATTGCGTACAAAAACTATTTATGGTCTATAATTACTTATAAAATGCATTTTAAAAAGGTAATTATTTTAAGAATCCTTTTTGAATTCCTTAAAAAGACTTTTTAACCCCGGAAAAAGTATTATTGTGCAAATTACATTAATTATTACCAGAATAATAAATATAATTATACTGAATTCTGAAAATACCATTATTTAATCCTGCTTTTAAATTATTGCTATAAATTACTCTACACTGCTTCACAAACAATTATAAATCTTTTAAAATTTATTCATAAACTTAACCGAAACTGTTAGATATTTTTCTGAAATGGAATCCGTAAATAGTAAAAAGAATAGCTAAAGAGAATAACTGCGGCCTGCGGAATAAGGACCAAAAGAATAATTTCCAATAGTATATTCTTTCTTCGCCGATAATGCCTAATTTAAATATTGATTTAATAAGGGCAAAAATGTAATTGGGATTAAGATGAAAAACTTTTTTCTTCTTCGGTTTGTAATCTTTCAGAAAACGTCCAACACGTTCATAGTAATATTTTGGAGAATAAATAGTATTTAATATTTTCTTATATCCGTCCATAAGAACATTAGGGTTCATTTGAGGCACAAAATTAATGGAAAAATCAGTATTGTTTCCGGTAAAGTCACTTATCATTCTTCCTTCGTTTTGCAGCCTTTTTTGCAGCTTTGTACCCTTGGGTGCATTTAGAAGCCCTACCATAGCAGTCACGATGCCGCTTTCCTGGATAAATTCAGTAAGTTTATCAAATATAGCAGGTGGATCATTATCAAAGCCGACTATAAATCCACCCTGAACTTCCATACCCGATTTTTGTATTTTTTTTACGCTTGAAATCAAATCACGGTTTCTATTCTGTGTTTTGTTACACTCAATCAAGCTTGCTTCATTCGGCGATTCAATTCCGATGAATACAGCTTCAAACCCGGCTTTGACCATTAACTGCAATAATTCTTCATCATCTGCAAGGTTAATAGAAACTTCAGTATTAAAATAGAATGGATTATCTCTTTCTTCATTCCACTCTTCAATAACAGGCAGAATTTCGTTTTTCAGTTTTAATTTATTGCCAATGAAATTATCATCTACAAAAAATACCGGGCCCCGCCAGCCCTTAGAATATAAAACATTTAATTCAGCTAATACCTGTTCTTTTGTTTTTGTTCGCGGTTTTCTTCCATAAAGGACGGTTATATCGCAAAAGTCGCAATCGTACGGGCATCCGCGTGAATATTGAACATTCATAGAAGTATAATCTTTCATTGAAATAAGATCCCAAAGAGGCAAAGGTGTAGATATGATATCGGCCCAGTCTAATGAAGTATATTTTTGTTTAGGCTTCCCTTCTATAAGATCATTTATAAACTGCGGTAAAGTAATTTCGGCTTCGTTAAGAACAAGATGATCTACATTATCGTAATATTCCGGGCTGCTTGTAAATAAGGGGCCCCCCGCAACAATTTTTGCATTTAACTTTTTACACCTTTCGATTATCTGATTGACAGATTCGCTTTGAATAGACATTGCACTGATGAAAACATAGTCAGCCCAGAGAATATCTTTATCATGCAATTTACGTACATTCAAATCAACTAATTTTTTGTTCCATTCTTTAGGCAGCATAGAAGCTACAGTCAACAAACCCAACGGTGGAAAGCTTGCTTTTTTAGAAACGAATTTTAAAGCATGCTTAAAACTCCAAAAAGTATCAGGATACATCGGATAAACCATTAATATATTCATTAATTAGGCTCCATAATTTTTCTTTAAATAAAAGAAATCATATAATTTTATTATTGACCTATAATCATGGTTTACAAGAATATTATCAATCGGTCAAAAGGATGAAAAAGGAACTACATCTTTAATCGGGAAAATTAGCTTTTGGACAAAATATGGACTTATTAAATGAATGGTAAAGAGGGATTTTGGGCTATGCATCTATCCATTAACATTTGAAATACTATCAGTTATTGTTTTAAGAGTCTGATCAGTGAAAGAATAATTAGCAATTTCAAGCCTTGAGTGAAGTGCAAGCTTTTCCATGATATTGTGTATATGGCTTTTTACGGTAAAAGTAGATATATGAATTTTTTGCCCGATTTCTTTGTTGCTCATACCATTGCTCAAAAGCTCCACAACCTCGCGTTCGCGTTTAGTCATTTTAATATAGTCTTTCAGTTTAGGCTTTCCCTCCCTTATTGCATGTTCAACAATTTGAGAAAAGAGTGAATCAACAAGCAGCGGAGGCAGGACCGTTGCTCCGTCTGCCACTGATCGAATAGTAATTAAAAAATCATTTAGGGATGCATCTTTAAGTATAAAACCATCTGCCCCGGCTTCTACATACTGAAGAATATCAGCCTGTACAGGTGCAAGATCCATAACAATAATTTTTGCCTGAGGAAATTCGTTTTTAACAATTTCAACCACATGCAAACTGTTCTGGCTCCGTAATCCCAAATCTAATAGCACAACATTTGGCTTTAACTGATGTATTTTAAGAAGTGTAGCTTTCTCATCGCCGGATGCAGCAATAATGATCATATCTTTATGCATTTTAAGAATTGAATAAATACCCTCCCGGAGAAGACGGTTATCTTCAATAAGCAGTAGCCTTATTTTTTTCATATCACAACCTTTAAAAAGTGTAAATCATATTATAGTAAACCCACATAATATAAGGGCTATTTTGCACGGCATCATAATTGTTATATGCCTTCGTAAAATTAAACTGTGGAATAAAACAGTTTCAAAGAGAAAATCATATACTATTGAATATAACACAGTTAAAAAAGTAAATGAATTAACAGATTAAAGCGGAAGTAGTGTCTGTTTGTTTAATTCATGGTTTTTCTTTTCTCGTTTAGCTGCCTTTTTTTCTTTTTTGGTTTTAGCAGGTTCTTTTTTGGAATTACTCTTGCTGTTTTGACCTTTACTCATTATTTATTCCCTTTATGCAGTTGAACATCTTATATAATTGTTAATGCAATATGATACTATGCAGAAATAACCCAACTTACAATCGTGCTAAAGGATGAAAAAGGGACTAATTCCTTAATGTGTAAGTTAGTGTGTTTTATGATATTTGCACGAAAATGTTGTACTATACACCCTTAAGAAGTGTATTATATATTGCAGGTAAATTAAAATATTCCATTATTGTATCTCTGTCAAATAAAGCATCAAACCGTTCATGTAATTACATGGTACGGGTAAAAAGCAATGTAAACTTAGTCCCTATATTTTTTTTTGACTCTACAGTGATAGTTATACCATTCAAATCGCAATATTTTTTAATAAGTGCAAGGCCTAATCCGCTACCATCGTATCTTCTCGAGTTTCCTGTATCTTCCTGCATAAACGGAGAATACATTTTTTTCATAAAATCTTCCGATAACCCTATTCCAGTGTCTTCAATGCTAACATTTATTCCTTGTTCATTTTTTAAGACGTTAACTGATATAAAACCATTCTTTGTGTACTTGATAGAATTGTCCATCAAATTTAAAAATATCTGTTTAATGCTATAACGGTCGCCTAAAATAATTGCTTCTGTAATAGTTGACGAAAAATTAAATCTCAACCCATTACGTTCAATTATTACCATATTCTCATTTCTAATTTTTTCAATAATATCATTTAATAGATCAAATTCTTCAAAGGATGGTTCATACGTGCCCACTTGCATTTCAGAAACATTTAGAATCAAATCTACAGTTCTAATCAGCTCATGTCCGGCAGAATCAATTCCGTCGAAGTAGATCAAAAAATCCGGTGTTAATAGTTCAAACATTTCTTCTTTTAATAATCCCGTAAAATTCAAAACGGCATTCATAGGTGAGCGTATTTCATGCGACATCTGATTCAGGAATTCGGATTTCAGTTTATCTGATTGTTCCGCTTTCTCTTTTGCACCTACCAATTCAAAGTTTATCTTTTCTAGTTCTTTTGTTCTTTCCTTTACCCTCTCTTCCAAAATCTGATTCTGATTTTCTAATTGTTGATGAAGAAAACGGGCTTGAAGAAGATTTTTAATTCTAAGGTCAACTTCTATCAAATCGAAGGGCTTAGTAAGAAAATCACTTGCGCCTCCGGCAAGTGCTTTTTGTTTAGATTCGGGCGTTATGTCGGCAGTGAGTACTAATATGGGGAAATATGCATCTGGTGGAACAAGAACTTTCAATTGCATCATCACCTGAAAACCGGTTAAGTAGGGCATACTCAGGTCGAGTAATAGTATATCCGGTTTAAACTCTTCAAACAAACCAACAACTTGCCTTGGATCTTGAGTTGCTGCATAGTTTATGTAACCCTTTGCATCAAGTAATCCGGTAAGAAGATCAATATTAGACTGTTGATCATCTACGATTAGTATTCTTGCTTTTTTCAGCCATGAATTAATCAAGGATTTTATCCTTTAATATTGATAACTATATCCATAATAAACGCTCTTTTGGCAATTCCTTAAAATCTAATAATGCAAAACCTGAAGAAAATCCGCAAAAATATTTTTCTTTTATTCAATTGCCAATTTCTCCTAAGTGCTTTTCTTCATCCACTCATCTACTATTTTCAAAAATTGCAATACATCAATTGGTTTTATCAGATAATCTATGGCTCCGGCTTCCATCAACTGCTCAATTTGCTTTGTCATTGCATCTGCACTGAGTATAATAACCGGTATTTTGGAAGTTTTCGGTTCTTCTTTCAACAATTTTATTACTTTACTGCCGTGAATATCGGGCAGATCTAGATCCAACAGTATTAAATCAGGTTTATAATCAATTGCAAATTTAACTGCATTATTGCCATAAATATTTGTTATTAAATTAATAGACGGACGGTGCATATCTAAAATCTGTTCAACTAACTGTATATTGGAAAGATTATCCTCTATATACAGAATTGTACCGCTATCCTGTGCTTTTTCTTCAGGAGGAGTTACCAATTCGCTAATTCGTTCGTAACGGTCCTTTTGACTTTCAACCTGCGGTAATTCAATCCAAAAGGAGCTTCCTTTACCGACTTCGCTTTCAACTCCAATTATGCCCCCCATTGCTTCAATTAATTTTTTAGAAATGGCTAACCCAAGCCCGGTGCCTTCGGTTACTGTTCGTTCAGCCCCAATGCGTTCAAATGGATTAAAAAGAATATTAATGTACTCCTGAGCAATTCCTTTTCCTGTATCAATTACACTAATCCGAATTACATTATCCTCTATATCCGCTCCAGGTTCTCCGCTCTGTGAGGATTTTGATTTTGAACATACAATCTTTACAGAGCCGAATTTGCGGTTATATTTGACTGCATTGTTAATTAAATTCAGAAGTACCTGTTTCAATCGCTGACGATCTGCTTTTACAAAAAGCCTTTTATCAACTAAAGCATCTGATTCAATAGTTATCTGATTTTCTTCAACCAGATGATGAACAATATCAATTGTTTCCAAAATAATACTAAAAATCTCAACGGGCTCCGATGAAACCGTTAAACGCCCTGATTCAATTCTTGCCATATCGAGTACTTCATTTATCAGCGCAAGAAGATGTTTCCCGCTTGTCAGGATTTGATTTACCCCTTTTTTGTGAACAGGATTCAAATTATCCATATCCATTAATTGTGCAAAACCAAGAATTGAATTCATTGGTGTTCTAAGTTCGTGACTCATACGGGAAAGGAATTCACTTTTTGCAACATTTGCCCTTTCAGCTTCTGCTTTTGCTTTTGTAAGTTCATTCTCAATTTTTTTACGTTCCGTGATATCTTCAATGGCAAGTAGAATAATCTGTTCTTTTCCCGACCCTCTTTGAATTTTGCGGGCATTTAAAAGCATTATACGTTTACCTATTGTATAAAAGTCATGTTCTACTTCATAGTTATCGAATGTCGTTTTTTCCGGCAGAATAGTTTCAAGAAGCTCTCTTAGCTTTGGTATGTTCCATTGGTTATTTCCCAAATCATATATAAGGTTTCCAATTGTCTCATCAGGTGTAACCATAAAGAAATCGAAAAATGAACGACTGGCTTTTACAACTCTTAAATCTTTATCCAATACAAGAAGTGGTTCACGCACTGTATTGATTATATTCTCAGCGAATTCACTTACTTCATCTGCGGATTTTTTGATCACTGCAAGTTCTTTGCGAGTTTTTTCAAGCCCGGTTTCTATTTCCTTTCGTTCCGTTATATCCTCAATGGCAAGTAATATAATCTTTTCTTTTCCCCCAAAGCCTCTTTGAATTTGCCGCGCATTCAAGAGCATAATCCGCTTACCGATTGTTGAAAAATCGTGTTCTACTTCATAGTTATCGAAGGTAGCCTTTTGAGGAAGAATAGTTTCCAATAGTTCTCTCAATTTAGGGATATCCCACTGGTGATTGCCCAGATCATATATAAGCTCGCCGACTGTTTCCTCGGGACTTACTTTAAAGAACTCGTAGAAAGAACGGTTAGGTTTAACCACTCTTAAATCCTGGTCAAGTGCAATTAATGGTTCACGAACAGTGTTAATGACACTCTCGGCAAATTCACTTGCTTCATCTGCAGTTTTTTTAATGATTACAAGTTCTTTACGGGTTCTTTCAAGCCCGTCTTCTATCTTTTTACGTTCGGTAATGTCTTCTATGGCAAGAAGAATTATCTTCTCTTTTCCAAGTGACCTTTGAATTTGACGGGCATTCAGAAGCATAATGCGTTTACCGATTGTTGAAAAATCATGTTCAACTTCATAATTATCGAATGTAGTTTTTTCCGGCAGAATAGTTTCCAAGAGTTCTCTCAATTTTAGAATATCCCACTGATGATTTCCCAAATCATAAATAAGAGTTCCAATAGTCTCGTCTGAACTTACCTTGAAGAAGTCATAAAATGAACGGCTGGCTTTTACAACTCTTAATTCTTTATCTAATAATAGTAAGGGCTCCCTAACTGTATTGATTATGTTCTCAGCGAATTCACTAACTTCATCAGCGGATTCTTTAATTACTACAAGTTCTTTGCGGGTTTTTTCAAGGCCGGTTTCTATCCCTTTTCGTTCGGTGATGTCTTCAATAGCAAGAAGTATTATTTGTTCTTTTTCCGAACCTCTCTGAATTTTCCGTGCATTTAATAGCATAATACGCTTGCCGATAGTTGAAAAATCGTGTTCTACTTCATAGTTATCGAATGATGTCTTTTCCGGAAGAATTGTCTCAAGCAGTTCTCTTAGTTTAGGTATGTTCCATTGATTATTTCCCAAATCATATATAAGAGTTCCGATTGTTTCATCGGAATTTACTTTAAAGAATTCATAAAATGAACGGCTTGCTTTAACTACTCTTAATTCTTTATCTAATAGTAATAAGGGCTCGCGCACTGTGTTGATTATGTTTTCCGATAATTCGCTTACTTCATCTGCTGATTCTTTAATTACTACAAGCTCTTTCCGGGTTTTTTCAAGGCCGGTTTCTATCTGCTTACGTTCGGTGATGTCTTCTATGGCAAGAAGAATTATCTGTTCTTTTTCCGAACCTCTCTGAATTTTTCGTGCATTTAAAAGCATAATGCGTTTGCCGATTGTTGAAAAATCGTGTTCTACCTCATAGTTATCGAATGATGTTTTTTCCGGTAGAATTGTCTCAAGCAGTTCTCTCAATTTTGGTATATTCCATTGCTGATTTCCCAAATCATATATAAGCGTTCCAATTGTTTCATCGGAGTTTACTTTAAAGAAATCAAAGAATGAACGGCTGGCCTTAACTACTCTTAATTCTTTATCCAATAATAGCAGGGGTTCGCGGACAGTGTTGATTATATTCTCGGCAAATTCACTTATTTCGTCTGCTGATTCTTTTATAACCACAAGTTCTTTGCGGGTTTTTTCAAGGCCTGTTTCTATACCTTTTCGTTCAGTGATGTCTTCAATGGCAAGAAGTATGATCTGCTCTTTTCCTCCGAATCCTTTTTGAATTTGTCTGGCATTTAAAAGCATAATGCGCTTGCCTATTGTTGAAAAGTCATGTTCAACTTCGTAATTATCAAATGTTGTTTTTTTCGGTAGAATTGTCTCAAGCAGTTCCCTTAATTTGGGTATATTCCACTGGCGGTTTCCCAAATCATATATAAGCGTGCCGATTGTTTCTTCTGATGTTACCTTGAAAAAATTGAAAAATGAGCGGCTGGCTTTAACTACTCTTAATTCTTTATCCAATAAAAGCAGAGGCTCCCGCACAGTGTTTATTATGTTTTCTGCGAATTCACTTATTTCATATTCGGATTTCAAATTGATTTTTGTGAGGCGTGGATTATCGGCTTCTTTTATTTTTCTTTTTTTATCAACTTTTGCCATTAAGTAACCTATGTCCTGTAATTTTAAAATTATTTTTTTAAATCCTGTTTATTATTAAGTATGCGAAGCATCCTGTGTTAATATTTTTTGCTGTTTACGTCTACCCTGGTATTTGATTCTATTGCACATGAGCCTGTAAGTGTAAAGAAAAAAGTACTCCCTTTTCCTTCTTCACTTTCAACCCAAATATTACCCCCATGCTTTTCTATAAAGTCTTTGCATAGTAAAAGGCCCAACCCTGTGCTTAGTTCATTATCTGTCCCTTTTGAACTTACTTTTTCACCAACTTTAAAAAGCCTTTTTAATTCGTTTTCTGATATTCCTATACCGGTATCATTTACAGATATTTCGATTATACCATTTTTTGCAGATTTAGCATTTACGGTAATTGTTCCATCTTTTCTTGTAAATTTGACTGCATTAAAAAGAAGATTTCTGAAAACCGTGTTTATCATTTTTTCATCAGCAGAAACATTTATGGATTCTTCAACATTATTGATTATTGAAATTTCTTTTTGAGCAGCACGATCTGCGACAATAAGGATATTGTCTGAAACAATTTTAAACAGGTTGTGCGTTTTCAAATTAAAGCTCATAGCTCCCTGCTGTATAGTTGCCCATTCCAATAAATTTTCAAGCAATTTATAAAGATTAACCGCCGACTCATTTAACGACCTGCTTAACTCTCCAAATTCGGTAAGTGTAAAATCTTTGCTTTCTGTTGCCATAATCTCAGTCAGATTCATGAAGCCTGAAAAAGGACTTTTTAAGTCGTGAGCTATTATAGAGAAAAATTTGTCTTTGGTAGCGTTTAGTTCTTGCAGTTTAATGTTTTGCTGATTTATAATTTCTTCAACATGCTTACGCTCTGTTATATCCTGATTGACGCCATGCTGCTTTACTGTACGGCCTTGTGCATCTTTATCAATGCGAATATGAACGGTAATGTATTTTATTTCGCCGTCTTTGCAGATTATGCGATGATCCAGCCGGGAATAATAGCACGGATCGGCAGTTTTCAACGATTTCAGAATTTCAGCGCCAACCAAAGCTTTATCCTCCGGATAAACAAATTTTTGAGCATATGTTGCAGAGGACATTTTATATCCGCCTTCCCGTTCTGCAGTAGTATGAAAGAGTGTATAGAATTGGTCGTTGAATGTAAATTGATCGAGAGCGGTGTCATATTCCCAATAGGCGAGTTTGGCAATCTTCAAAGCCTCAATTAATTTGGCTTCGCTTTCAAGCATCGATTCTTCTGCGCGTTTTCGTTTAGTAATATCGCGCATACTTCCTACAATTTTTTCAGGCCGGCCATCGTCATCGAACATTATTTTTGCTAAAATAGAACACGGAATCAATGAACCGTCGGGATTTTTAAGGGTAACTATGTAATCTGAAACGCTCCCCTGCTGCTGTAAAATTGATAGAAGAGCTTTCCGTTCCCGGTCATCGGAATAAAAATCATATATTGATTTTCCTATAAGATCGTTTCTGCGGTATTGCCCTTTTGATACAACCTCTATTGAAGGACTTATCTCAAGAATAGTCCCATCTATAGATGCCTCGTAATACACATCTTGTATATTCTCAAATATACCCTGGTATTTTTCTTTGCTTTTACGAAACGCCTCTTCCGCCCGCTTGCGATCGGTAATATCCTCAATGGCAAGCAGGATTATCTGCTCTTTCCCCGCCCCAATTTCAATTTGCCTGGCATTTAAGAGAACGATGCGTTTACCTATTGTGGAGAAGTTTTGTTCAATTTCATAGTTTTCGAATATAGTTTTTGTGGAAAGGGTTTTTTTTAGCAGTTCTCTCAATTCAGGTATATTCCATTGATGATTTCCCAAATCATATATAAGCTTGCCAATCGTTTCATCGGCACTTAGCTTAAAATAATCATAGAAAGATTGGCTGGCTTGAATTACTTTTAACTGCTTGTCTAAAACCAACAAGAGCAAATGAATAGCATTGATTATATTTTCGGCAAATTCACGCCCTTCATCTGCTGACCTGAGCTTGAATCTTGAGAGAGGAGGAGTAATTGCTGTTTTTGCTTTTTCTTTTTTAATAATTTTTGTCATCGTATTGAACTATAAATTTTCAAAGAAGCTATAAAAATATATCCGTGATGAGAGAAGCAGCTCCCGGTTCCGGGAATAATGTATTGCTTTAAATGCTGCAGCACCACTCGCTTTTTTAGAGAGGCAGCTAAATTTAAACGCTTAGATAACTTCAATTAATTTGCTTCCTTGCCGAATATGAATCATAGAATTTCTATTATTAGAAAAAAATTTACACGTAATTGCTGCTGAATAAATGTAAAATATGCTCTATTTAACTCTAATTTGCTTCATATGTATAAAATAATATAGGATTGCGGAAAGTGGGATACAATCCGTCAAAAGGATGAAAAAGGAACTACATCTTTTAAGGGGGGTTTATTCGCTGAGCAAGGAAATGTCTTCTATTGAGGTTTTATAAGAATCAGAAATACGGGCGTGTCTTGCAATTTGCACACGGGTATGAAGAGCCAATTTTTCAAGAATGTTATGTACGTGGCTTTTTACTGTATAAGTGGAAAGATGCAGCTTTTGTGCAATTTCTTTGTTTGAAGAACCATCGGCAATTAATTCCATTACCTGTTTTTCCCGTTTTGTCAGATTTGTAGATTCTTCTATTATTTTTGGTTTTAATTTTATAATTGCATGTTCCACTATTTGCGAGAATAGAGAGCCGGTTAACCGCGGCGGCAGAACTTTAATGCCTTTATAAACCGAGCGGATAGTTTTAAAAAACTGAACAACATTTGCATCCTTGAGTATAAACCCGGATACACCTGCCTGAACAAATTCATAAACGTCCGATTGAATAGGGATGAGGTCCATCACTATTAATTTAATTTCGGGGAAATGTTCTTTGGATAATTTCACAATTTGCAAGCTATTCTGGTTCCGTAATCCAAGATCGAGCAGTACAATATCAGGTTTAATCTTTTTCAATATTTGCAATATATTTTCCCCATTGCCTATTGTAGCAGAAACCACCATATCAGGCTGCTTTTTAAGCAAAATAGCTATTCCGTCCCGCAAAAGCCTGTTATCTTCAATTAGCAGTATCTTAATTTTATTCAATTCAATTCCCATTTCTATTTCAGTTATATTTATACACCCAATAATCAAAAATATATTAAATAATACTTAAAAATTTACTAAATTACAAATAAAACGATTATAAAGAAGATTGGTCTTAATTTACCAAGATAACCGGGTATGATTAGGTATTATAAAGTTAACTGCACAATTCTTAGCAAATTAGGTGTTTCTTTGGATTGTAAATAGACCATGGATTAATATTTCTTAATATTATATTAAGGATTTTTTTTCTTATTCGGATTATATTATTCTTATGTATTAATTAATTACCAATCACAACAAAATATAAGAGGGATAAAATGAAAAATTTACTTGTATTATTAGTACTTGTTGCGTTTACAACAACTGCACTGGCACAGACCCAAACTTCAGTTAAGGCCAAGGTACAGCAGCAGGTGACCCAAAAGAATGCAATAGCTGAAAAGAAAATTGCCGACACTAAAATTGCAGCCGAACAGAAAGTTGCAGATAAGAAAGCAGAGGCTTCAAAAAAGGCAGCCGATCTAAAAGCAGCAGCGTTGCAGAAAGCCGCAGAGAAGAAAGCTGCAGCTGATAAAAAAGCAGCTGATCTAAAAGCAGCCGCATTACAGAAAGCAGCAGAGAAAAAAGCAGCTGCCGATAAAAAAGCGGCTGATCTAAAAGTAGCGGCCGAGAAAAAAGCAGCTGATCTAAAAGTAGCGGCAGAGAAAAAAGCAGCCGATCTAAAAGTTGTAGCTGAGAAGAAAGCAGCCGATAAAAAAGCAGCCGCCGAGAAAAAGGCAGCAGAGCTGAAAGCAGCTGCTGCAAAAAAACTCCCAACACTAAAATAATTTTCGTAAAAGGATGATTTTATAACTGCACTACTACATGAATGATTTGTTTTTAGATAGTAAAAATCAATTTTATTTTCTATGCAAAGTGACGAGAATAAATAATAATGGGCGCTGGCAACAGAGCCCATCTATTATATTCAATAATTTAACAACTACTGATAAAATTATTCACAAGCCAATATGTTTGCCCTCTCCTCACCATTATTAACGACTGAATAAATCCTGCAAACGGCCGTCTAATTAGTCTATCCTATGGCGGGTAAATATTTAGCCGGGGAAACAAGATACTCCACACCCATTATTGAATACATCTTTTCAAGTAACCCCGCGGCTTCAGCCCGGGGATCAGAACACCCAACACTCACTACTACCTTTTACGACTGAATCAATCCAGGTAAGAAATCATTCCATTCCCATTAAAAAAATAATAGCAGAATCTTTCCACTATTCTTATTTTAGTATGACGTAATTACACCGGTATATTAAAAATTTTTGAAGGAGAGATAAATCTATGCTATTTTCTGAATTGATACGGATTAGACAAAGTGTACGAGCTTATAAGGATAAACTGGTTGAACCGGAAAAACTAAAAATGGTACTGGAAGCTCTCCGGTTAGCTCAATCAGCATGTAATGCACAGCCCTGGAAAGTAATTGTTGTTGATGATAAAGAAATTAAAGATAAGGTAGCTAATCAAACATTTAATACTACTTTATTCTTCAATAAATTTTCACTTACTGCTCCTGTAATTATAGTTCTGCTAATAGATAAAACAAAAGCAATCTCGCAAGTAAGCGGCTGGCTAAAAAGGAGGGAATTCAGATTAATTGATATAGGGATAGCAGCCGGGAATTTGTGTCTTCAGGCTGCCGAGCTTGGTTTGGGAACTTGCATAATGGGATGGTTTAATGAAAAACAGATAAAGAAAATTCTGAATATTCCAAAAACTGACAGGATCGGGCTTCTAATTACTCTCGGCTATCCCGCCGACGGATATGAAACCCGGAAAAAGATAAGAAAAGAGTACGACGAAATAATTCAGTTTAATAGAAATGAATCTTAAGTAATTTTCCCATGCCTGAAAATAGAAGATGGTTTAATTATATTCAATTATTGGCAAGTATCTTTACTTAAGATATTGATAATCACTTATAAATAGAAAACAATAAATAAATGTATAAACATAAGACCAGGCTTTCAAATGAGAACAAAATATTTTTTAATAATTTTAATTCTCTCTTTATTTATTTATGACTGTAAAGCTCAAACAACGGGCAAAAAGAATTCTCCGGTAAATAAAAACTTGTACTCCACTGCTAAGATGTTTATAAACAATAAACCTTATACCAGATGGTGGTGGTTTGCCTCAGTCATAAAAAAGGAAGACATTAAAGATCAGCTGGACTGGGTAAAGAAAAACAATTTCGGCGGCGTGGAAATTGCGTTTATATATCCTGTTAAAAGAGATCCAAAGGCAATCCGCGACCCATGGCTCGGCAAAGAATGGCAGGGGGCAGTTGAGTATGCTAAACTTTATGCCGATAGTATCGGCCTTGGCTGCGATTTTACATTCGGCACATTATGGCCTTTCGGAGGAACTTTTGTTAAAGATAATGACCGCACATTAATATGGGGCGACCCTTCTTTTAAACAACTTTTAGAACTCTCATGGACACACCCGGTTGCCGGAAATGTTTTAAATCATATGGATAAAAATGCATTTGAAAGATATGCAAATGTAATGGGCAATGCTCTTTTGCCTGCTTTGAAAGGTTCAACTTCATCCATTTTTTGTGATTCATGGGAAGTGGAAACAAAACGAATTTGGACTTCCGGATTCGATTCGCTTTTTTACCGAAGATTCGGATACGATATTAAGCCTTACATGGACAGTATTTATACTAAATCGAATACAGGGCATCTTTATGATTATATGAAACTTGTATCTGAAAAAGTAATTAATAATTTATACATTCCGTTTACTAATAAAGCTCATCAGTTAGGGGCTTTAAGCCGTGTACAATGCAATGGTTCACCTACCGATATAATTTCTGCTTATGCTTCGGCTGATATACCGGAAACAGAAGCTATGCTTTATAATCCTAATTATTCCAAAATTGTTTCTTCTGCTGCTGCTTTATCTAATAAAAGAGTCGTATCATCCGAAACTTTTACCTGCCTTTACGGATTCCCCGCAAAATATTTTAAGAAAGAACAAACTGCAGATTTGAAATTGGTAGCCGATGCACTTTTTGCCAACGGAGTAAATCAAATTCTATGGCATGGCATGCCTTATAATCCTAAAGGCGTTGATTCAATTACCTTTTATGCAACTGTACATGTAGGAAAAAATTCCAACTTTATAGATGAACTCCCCTCTTTTAATAATTACCTGACTAAAGTCTCAAGCCAAATGAAATGGGGAAAAACTTATTCCGGTATTGCCGCATACCTCCCTATTGAAGATGGATGGATTGCCGGTGAATACCCAAAAGAACTTCAATTACCATGGTGCTGGGGTGCTTACGAAATGAGGTATGTTGATTTTAACCAGGAGCTGGAAGGATACCATCCTTTATGGATAAATAATGATTTCCTGCACAAAGGTAAATTGAAGAATGATGTTTTATGGGTAAATGATTTACCATTCTATATGCTTTATATAGATTCAAAGTTTCTTGACATAGAATCATTAAAGACAATATTAAATTTGGCTAAACATGGTTTTCCTGTATGTCTTAAACAAACACCTGAGCAGGCGGGTTTTATAAAAGATGATAAATTTAGAATATTATTATCAGAACTTACTGCATTGAAGAATGTTAAAAGAGAATTTAATTTAATAACCAAAAACAAACCTCTTGTAGCCGGGGAAAATATTCCTGGATTCTGGTGCCGTATAAATGGAAATTCAGCCAAAATCTTTTTTGCCAACCCACGCAGTAAGAAATTGACTTATCCGGTCTCTTACGGTCAGTCTTTTCAGGATAAGGTTATAAGCAGGAAAATAATTATTAATTTTAAGAATAAAAGCTATCCGGTTACCCTAAACTTTGAACCATATCAGTCAATAATGATAACCATTAATGAAAAAGGTAAACTCACATTTGATGATATAAAGTTTATTCCTAAAATTCCGGAACAAAAACAATAATACTTATAAGGCAATTATAGCCGGAAGAGATCCCTCCGATAGAATTTATAAAAAAAGTCCCAATACGAATTGGGACTTTCCATTTTAAATATATTAACTTGTTTGAGAATGGTTTTTAATTTAAAATAGTTTCATAGCAGCTTCTTTTAAGATCATTATTTATTTGTTTTATCAGAATTTAAAAAACCGGTAACATTTCCAATCCATAAGATGAAATCTTCAGGATCTTCATCCGCGCCATGTTTTGCATCCCAATACAAAAATGTATTTACATTCTTACTCAGATTTTCCAGGCTTGTGCCTAAGTTGATTAAGACTGTTTGCGAAGTGTGGTTATCTGATGTACCCTGACGCAGCCACCAGTTTTGTGCACAGCCATTATTGTTTTGGCCTATAAAGTACATAGCATTCATCATATTAACCAGCATTTTTAGATCGCCGTCAATTTCTGAACTATTATTACCTTTTGCATGCCTAAGACTGAAGTTGGTAAAGTGTCTGGAGTCAATAGTTTTGCTGCCGAATTCGTTAGGTTCCGGCTGCTTCAGGTCAAAATCGTCAAAAGCGGGAAGGCTTTTCATTCTGCCGACATGTGTTACATAATCTGCAAAGTTAAATGATGCACCTTTTTCAGTCCATGTGATCCATTTATTACTTGCCAGGTAATCTTTACGCTTTTCATCAGTTAAATTTTTAAGATATTTATTTGCCGATGGAAATAAGTAATATTGCAGGAGATATTTGCCGTAGTTTTCTGCAGTAATAATTCCAAACTCATCTTTACCATGGAGGTTAAGAGATGCCTGGTAAACGGCAAACAATGCTTTCAGTTGTTTTGATAGCTCTTGATCTACCAAACTTGATCTTACTGGAACAGCTCCATACATCCATTCATATGCGCCATCTGCATTTTCCAAATCAGTGATTGGGCAAAAACAAGCACTGCCGAAAATATTGTCATCCGTTTCTGCAGCACCAATTTCTTTAAGATATGAGTCATACAATTTGCTGTTACCGGAAGCGCCAAGAAGAGCAGAGAGTGCACCCCCTGCACTAACTCCTGTTGAGAATATCCAATCTACATTTCCAGGTACAATACCTTTGTTGTGGCGTATATAGCGGACAGCTGCTTTCAAGTCCACTATAGCAGCAGGTGCTTTACCAAAATTGGTGCCATCAGATGCCTTGTTATCACGGCCGCGGCAACCGGGGGACACGACCACATAACCCGCTGCCAGAGCCAGGTCTGCGTTTCCGCTTACTTTGCTATTCCCTCCCGGGCCTCCCATATTTCCACCTGCCGGAGGAGTGCGCATACCGCTTCGTGTGTTATTCACCGACATATAACCTCCAACTCCAATAGAAAAGAGAATAGGAGCATTTGTGGCATCAATCGTTTCATCATTAACTTTTATTGGAACGCTTACATTCATGCTCTCATAATCTTTATCAACCGGGTTAGCTACATATAGAATATTCTTATAGTACCGGTATGTAACCTTCTTTTCGCCCGAAGAGGTCTTTACAATCTTTGTTTCAATTGTAAAATTATCCTTTGGAAATAGCAACGGGTCTTTGGACTGACCAAATGAATTATTCCATACGAAAAAATAAGCTGTTAGTGTAATTGGAATTATTATTCTTTTAAACATCTTTCTCTCCCTTTTGTTTGATCTTTAATAAAAGAGTTAAAAATTAAAAATAAAGTTTATCAATTTATTTTTTTTGCGCAAACAGCCAGTCCCTAACACCTTCAATATTATATGCTATCCGCCAGGTGCATATATGATTGCTGCCGCCATCGTCTCTCATTCCTTGAGGTACAACTGTACCTTTTTTCAGTACCGTATATTTAATATTATTTCCTTCGGCAATCATTTTACTTACATCCGAGGAAAACTCATCAGCAGTTGAAAGTCCGCTCCATGTTGCTCTGCTTACTTTACTTCCTTTTTTCTCAAATTCAGCAGTAATAGCATTCATACCCGGAAAAGCTTTCAAATCCCCTTCGGAGACAATTATCCACAGCTTTTTATCAGCAAGAACAGAAGTTTTTTGTGCGTCCCATTGCCCCGCAACAAGTAATGAAGCTGCAAACAAATCGGGATATTTTATATTCATTGCAATGGACATCATACATCCGCCTGACTGTCCAGTTGTATATAGTTTATTCTTATCAATACTATATTGGCCTGCAAGGGTGTTTATTAAATTAATGGTAATATCCAGATAATCTGATGCTTCGGAATTATCGTTAACAATCTGGGTGGAATATTGAGGTGCCAGAACAAAACATTCATGCTTTGCCTGTTCCAAAGGAGTTGCCCAAATTACAGCTCCCAGCCCTTGAATTAAAGTTGTTTTGGTTTCCGTGCTGGTTGCACCCGCATCATGCATAAACAGTACCATAGGATAAGATTTATTCTTATCATAGTTTTTAGGGATAAATAAATTGTATTTTAATATTTTCCCTGTTTTAACATCCTTATACTCAAACTGCTTAAAAGCATCAACTACCGGATTGATTTGTTTATCATTTGTAATCTGATTATTATCACCTGCAATCTTATTTCCATCCGATGTTATAACATCTCCAATCTGCTTAACATAAACCTTTATTTCTGACCTCGAAATTTTGGGCCCGTTTTGAGTTAATACTGCAGAACCTTTATCCGATAGAGAAAGCTCAATTATAACAAATTTCCCATCCCTGCCTGTAAAAGCTTTTTCCGCTTTGTTATTGGCGTAAATGTTTGATATTGTTCTTCCCTCAACTGTGAATAATGAATTAGATAATTTTGCATTATCTATATCTTTATTATATTCAAGGGCTATAGCAGTCACTTTTTGCCCATCCCCAAAAACTTCTGCGATAGCTGTTACTCTTTTAATTTGTTTTGTATCGGCGGCAGGCAAACAAGTAATATTTGCTGTTATTATTAGAACAGCAAAAATTAATTTAAAATTTTTCACAACACGTCCAATTATCTAATTATAAATCTTATTTAGTTTTCATCCTCTCAAAAACCAAAATAGTTTTCTATACGTAGCAAATGATACTATTTGTTTATTATTAGAGTATTTTCAATCGGAAAAAGTTAAATGCAATATATAAAAAAAATATTTTTGAATTAATTATATGTTTATTCGGGATTAAATTGTAAGATAATATTAAATTTTACTTCATTTTAAGGCCATCAGGTATTCTTATTTATTTGTGGTTCCATTCGGAATTCAAATAAATCAAGGACACAGCTCAATCAATATTACCTTCATAGGTTTTTACCGACCTATCCTATAAACTAAATGTTTGAGTATCTTGACCTTTGTTTTGAAAGCCCAACAATTTGCCCAGCGACAACATCCGTTTAATAACTATTTACTCGAATCTATTTTAATAAGTAAATCTTTGAGCACAAAATACCTATTATGAAAACAGCGCCGGAAATATTTTTCCGGCGCTGCTTATTGAATTTACAAACAAGGAATCATTCTATTTACTTCTTTTTGATTTATCTATTAAGAATAAAAAATGGGAAATCCATTCAACGAAGCTTTAATCAAAGCAGACTGCCCATTAAAGTTGATATAGTAACAGCTTCTGAAACTCCCCCTATACATCCGCCTAATGCATCGCCTGCCATGATTCCTACAAGCCGGCTCCAATTGAATTTGCTTGCGTATGTAGAACTACCGCCGCTTGTGTTTAATTTGTTTATTACCTGAACAAATTCATTTGATGTATAGAGCTGAAAACATCCTCTTGTCATTGCCAATGTCTGAAACCACATTTCTCTATCGCGGCTGTTTAACTTGCTAACACCGGGATAGTTTTGAAAATCATCCATTAATTTATCAAACGAGTTGTAATTCCCCGGCACTTTTAAAGGCAGCTTAACTAATCTTGTATAGAGGGCTGACATTAACTCTTTTATTGAAGGATTGAATGAATTTATCAAATCAAGAGGGGATTTCCCTTTTATCTGCCTTAATAAATCGGGCATGTTGAAATAATTATTCAGCCTTTCATCTTTCAAGAATTTAATTACGGATTCCAGTGCCTCTTCATCATTTTTAGGAAACATTTTTAGTGATCTATAATATTTTACTATATACGCGTTATGTTGCTTTACAAATAGATCATATTTGGCATTATTGCGTAATTGCTGGTTAACGGAATCTTGTGGATTAGGCATCCTTGCAGACGATTTTACATTATTTTGAGCATATATATTTAGATTAATCATCAGGAGTATCAATGTTATTATGGGTGATATAACTATTTTGTACCTTTTCATTTTAGTTACCTTTATAATATAAAAACATTTAGCTTAATGTTGTAAGTATGATTTATAATTGCCCTAAGTATAAACAACAGAATATTAAGCTATTTAAATATTTACAAAGTGAATTTTAGCGCTAGTACAAGCGTTTGTTCTAACTGCCTTCTGTTTGAAAGTGCTTTATCATAAACTAATCTATTTGAATACTGTAAAGAGATTATACTATAGTCAAGGCTTGCAGTAAGCATAGAGCTAAATCTTGAATTGGAAGAGCTTTGCAGAAATCCACTTTTAGCAAGGAAGAGAGAATTAAGCGAAACACTGGTACTTATATCTTCGGTAATTTGTTTAGTGAAAACCAGATTAAAAATTATAGTTGGTCCCTGTATATAATCAATACTGCTGTTTGGCTGGCTTTCGTTGGTAAGCTGGAAATGTTTTTTTATAATCTGCTGAAATGAATAACCGACACCATAAGTAATTTGTAAATTTTGCAGTGGTGTCTGGGTTAAAAGTTGATTTTTATTTCCGACAAATAAAGTATGCGTTAAAAATGCCGGATCAAAAAATGCAGTCTCCTGATTATCAATAATGCCTTTTTGCATTTGCGTTTCTATTTTTGTCTGCCAGAACAATCTTACTCCCGGCGATTCGAGTAATTTCATTGAAGGCATTAAATCCATTATTAAATTATCCTGTGTTATAACCGGATATAACCCTTTAGCTACAATTTGTCCAAATTGAATAAAAACATCTGAATCGAATTGAAAATTGTCGCTAAAATAACCTAGTGTTGCCTGAAAATTCAAAAGCCATTGAAGATTTTCAGTTTCGCCAGAAACCAGACTGCTGCTTGTATATGTAAATCCTAAACTTGGATGCATTGTAAAAGTAATAGGGCTTTTTTCAGGCAGATCACCCGTGACAACCGGTAATATTAATTTGGCTTCTTCTTTATATTCAGGGTTCTGAGAGTCAGCCGGGAATGAAACTATTATTGAATATGAAGTTAAATCCTGTGCACCGGGCAAGGTATATGATAACAACGCAGCTCCGCTTGTATCCGTTGTAGCATTGCCTGTAAATATTTCTTTTGATGTAGAACCTTTGGATGCAATTACTGAGAATTTTAACATTTTATTGCTAACAGCAGAATTATTTTTTGCACCGGGCTCTTCCAGTTTTGCTGTTAAAAATACAGGCTGGTTCAATTGAGCATTAATATCGGTAACGGTTAATTTCAATGATTTTTTAGATGATGTTATTCCGGAAATAACAACATTAGAATGAATAGCATATGACGGATTAACAGCGTTACTTTTCAATACTGCATAAGGATATATTCTTAAAGAAAAAGTCCCTCCATCTTCCACAACTACATTTACATTCCGGATAAATTGACGGAATGTAGTGTTCGAGTAAACTAAATTTGATGTTAATAATGTGCTGTGTACCCAATTATCCGTTGAATAATAAACATCCGAATTGATTTTATTAGAATCAACGGCAGCCGGATAATCGCCATAATTAAAGGATACATTTGTAACAGTTAGAATATTTCCCGGCATGGGACTAGCGTCAAACTGGGCAAACCGGGAAGGATCGAATGTTCCTGCGACCCATCCGGTATTACCTGCCCAGAGTTCCTGGCCGAATTTGTATCCATAAACCGACAAAAATGGTTCATGCCCCGCACCAATATATTCTGGAAATCCCTGAATGTTTCCTTGCGGTAGATCAAAATTTGTTGTACTTGAAAGGGGCCACGTAATTGAAGAAGCCTGTGCGTGTATATCTGCAGCAAAGTAAAAACTGCATAGAAGTATTAATGCCCTGATATATTTATTCATTTTATTATCTCTCCATTCTTGATTTTGATTGAAGTCCTATTTTTTAAATTTTTAAGTGAAGTTCTTAATTTTTCGATCTTAGCAGCAGATACATTAGGGTCAGATTCCAAATCTGTAATGGCTTCTTCAATAGAATCATACTCTTTTATACTGGAAACATCTGAGCTTTTTTTAATGATAACAAGGGGAGAAAAAGCGGGCTTCCGAAAAAAAATTTTTATCATATTTCTAAATATGTTCAACATATGCTGCCGGATTGTTGACAGAATCTATTCAGAATAGATTTGCCGGACAATAAACAACAGATGTAAGGCGTATGTAATTAAATAAACGGTATGCTTTAGTAATTAATCGGTAAGTGTAAAAGGCGTGCCTGAATCCGGAATAATTATTTTGTATAACTCCGGAGGTAAAGAAACAATAACTTCAGTTCCATGTGAATGATTATCACGGCTGCTCAAGTCTTCCAGAATAATAGGTTTTGGCAGCAGCATTTTGGCGCTTAAAAGTTTAAGGCGCTCTTCAATAATCTGTATTCCTTTAGAAATATGGTCATCGTTCTTATTCTTTTTTGCTTCATTGATGCCTATGCCATTATCAGTGACTTTAATTATTAAAGATTTGCAAATAATGGAATCGAAATTTACATCTTCAAACAGAAATGAAATAGTGACCATACCTTTAGTTCCTGAATTTATAATACCATGCCAGAGTGTATTTTCAACGAAGGGCTGAATAATCATATTCGGTATCATAATTGAATTTGGATCAATATCCGGACCCGTAATTATTTCGAAACTAAAATCATCCTGGAATCTCAATTTTTCGAGATTTAGATAAAGGTTAAGCCTGTTTATTTCTTCTGTTAAAAGGATGAACCCATGTCCGGCTGTATCTAAATTTTTTCTTATTAACTTGGCCATTACAGCAATATAGTCATTAGCCTCTTCATTCCTGCCGCTATTAATAAGATACTGTACTGAATTAAGAGAATTAAAAATAAAGTGAGGATTCATCATAGCAGATAAAGCCTGGTGTTTCAATTCATTAATCTTTTCAGTTAGTTCTAATTCATCCTTTATTTTTTTATTTTTCAACATAAACCGCCTTGTTATAACAAGAACCGACAGTGAAACCAGAATTGCAATAATCAAGAGATTAAACCATATTGTTTCAACAAAGCGCGGCAAAACTCTAAAAGAAACAAAGTAAGGTTTGCTCCAATCTGAATTCTGGGATTTAGCTATAATTTGAAGATCATACTTCCCATTTTCAAGAGCCACAAAATCGAGAAAATCATGCTCTGCTTCTTTCCATTGTCCGTTCAAATTGTATTTATATTTCACAGATCCTGGCGAAGCAAAACAGGTAGCGTTCAGGTCAATGTAAACATTATTTTGCACAGGTTTAAAAATTAAATTGTTGTAATTGGTATAAACAGAATCACCGGCTCTGATACTTGTTATTTTTACATTAAGTGGGGCAGGTACGAAACTATCATATGAATTTATATTTAGGACCGAAATACCACCGCTTGTTCCTATATATAGAAAATTTTTATCGCTGTCATAAAAGAGAGAATAAACTTCATCAGAGGGAAGTCCGGTTTGTCTGTTCAGCAGTTGAATTGTTTTACCGTTAAATAAGTATAATCCTTTCATATTGCCTATCCATACTCTATCCTTACCGTCGGTTACAATTGAAGTTGACCCGGATAAATCATTATTCATAAAATAAGTATAGTCGGTAATAGAACCATTTTTAAGATTAAAATTTGAAATTCCTTTCTCTCCGGCAAACCATATCCTATTTTCTTTATCCTGAATAATTGCAACTATCTTGGAATTTAAGATAGGATGAGAAAGGAAAAAAGATTTTTTCCATGCTTCTTGGCCTGTCTTTCCGGGAATGTAGGATAATCTGCAAAGGCCGAAGTTAGAACCTACCCATATATTATTGTATGAGTCTTTAAAAATCTCATTTACCCGATTAACATTGTTATTTTCTCCAAAAAGGTAAACAGTGTATGTATTGTTCTTATCATATTTAAGGCTCCTTTGGAACCTGATTGAATTACCCCAGGTACCAAAGAGGTAGAGCTTATAAGCAGCTTTGCAGAATGAAGGCTGATCAAAAATATGCAGTTTTAACCCTCTGTATGAAATATTTTTAACCTCATTGCCCCCGAATGCACAGCCGACATAAAATTCATTATTTATATTTTTAATGCCGTGAATATAAGAAGCTAATGTTTTTTGCGAATCGTTTTTGATATAATGAAATGTGTCCCCCTCTAAGACATCGAGACCGTTAAAAGTGCCGAATAAATATTTACCCGATTTATCTTTAACAATTGAATAAACACTGTTGCTGCTCAAACCATCTGTTTCGGAATAATTTTTTATGTAAAGATTATTTAAACAATAAACTCCTTTGCCATAAGTGCTTATCCAGATATTACCCTCATTATCTTCAAGGTAATTGTTTACAAGAGTGTTCTGCAGGTCCATTTTACTGCCCATATCAATAATGTCTTCAGAATTGGCAGAAATCATAAAGTAACCTTTGTTCAAAATCGAAAACCATATATTGCTGTTTTTGTCTTTTAATATTGCAATTACATCATTATTATCGGCGAATAAATTTACCCTGTATTGGTTTACTATATTATTGTTCTTAATTTTATAAATCATTCCTTTAGTGCCTACTAAATAACCGTCATCTGTATCTTTGGCATAGGAAAAGAATTCATTATCCGGCAAACCGGGAATTTTCAATTTAACAAGCTTATCATCCACTAAATTGTATAAACCGTTAAGTGTTAAAGCAAGCAATTCTCCATCCGGCAGTTGTACTATTTTATTTATATAAATCGGGTTTGTTTTGAGAAAGTTGGTTATTAATCCCGCCGATTTGCTTTCACTAATAGAACTGATTGCGCCCCAGCTGCGGTACGCATACATTTTCTGCATTTCTTTCTCTGTGGTTGTAAGCAATAAATATGAAATTGCAATACTTTTTCCTTCAACTTCGCTGCAATAATTTTCTATACGCCCGTTTTTTAGAACGTTGATTCCTTTCTCATAGTTACCTATGTACAATTCACTTTTGTTTCCTTCGGCAAGAGAGGTAATTGAGTTTGAATTAAGCCCTTCATTTGTCCTGTAGGATATGAAGTGCTTCCCGTCAAATTTGCTCAAGCCGTTTAAGGTAGCTATCCAAATAAAGCCGTTTCTATCCTGGATTATCTCGAAAACTGTTGAAGAAGCAAGCCCGTTTGCGGAAGTATAATGATAAAATGGCGGTGTCTGAGAATAAACAGTAAAAGGAAAAAGAAAACTGATTATAGCAGATATAAGAAATCTATTTTTCATTTATTAAACAGCACTTAAGGTGGTTTTTATTTTTGTAATAAACTCCGCTACTTTCCTGCGCGAAATATCAATCCTGCTGCCGTCTGTCATTGTAACATAACTGCCGTTAATATTAGAATAGTCTTTTACATATTTCATATTAATTAAATGAGATTTATGAATGCGGATAAATTTTTCCTTAGGAAGAGTATCTTCAAAATCTTTCAATATTCTTGATACGAGTTTATTTTTTCCATCTTTTATTACAACTTTTGTATAACAACCTTCAGCTTCAAGGCGGATTATATCATCAAATAATATAATGTCAAAACCATGAGATGCAGGAAGCACCAACTTATCATTGCCGGGTTCCGGCGCCTGATTTGTATTTTTATTTTTTAACTGCAGAAGTTTTTTAGCTGATTGTTTAAATTCTTTTATATTAATCGGCTTAAGTATGTAATCAACAGCACCTGCTTTTAACGCTTTAATTCCGAATTCTTCATGTGCTGTTACAAATACAGCCATAAAGCTGCGCTTATCATATTCTTCAAGAAAATCAAAGCCGTCAAGTACAGGCATGTTAATATCAAGAAAGACAACATCTGGGTTAAATGTACCTACCAACTCTTTGGCAGTTACAACATTATCGGCTGTACCAACAATTTGAATTTCATGGCAATAATTTTCTATAATCTGTTTAAGGTTTTCCCTGCCGTGAAGTTCATCATCTACTACTATTGCCGTTATTGTTTTATATTCTATTAAATCTGGCATATTTAACTAATCTTGATTGTTTAATAAAAATTATTTTAATCATTTAACTTTCATTAAATGAATTTATTGTAATGAAGCAAATATCGTACACTAAAAAAAAGGGATTAAAAAGAATGTTTGTTGGAATATAATTTATATGTGATTTATTGATATTCGATTAGATGCTTCTTTACTGGTTTTAAGATACCTAGAATGGGGATTTAAGTCAACAAATCATTTATAGCTTTTTATTATAAGACAACGCTGTCCTAAGAATGAAATTAAGCGGAAATCAATAAATAAATTTAATCGCTGCATCAAAGCAAATTAGTATTGAAATTTATTGCGCGTTGAAAGGAAGATATTTCCGATGCGACGTGAATTGTTTATCTAATCAAAAACCCCGTCTAAAAGGCGGGGTTAAAAGAAAATCAATAAATTATTTTCCGAGCTATAGCGACTTCAGAAAATCAAGTCCCTTTGACACGATATTCCCTTCAGGAATATTTCCACCGGGGGTCAGTTTATCAACTATACCGGGTAATACTTCTGCAATTTTGTTTTGGGCTTCCCCTTCCGGAATCCCTGCATCGGCAGCAAATTGATTAATTTTGTCTTCACCAAAAACTTTTTTCACTTGAGCACCTGATATAGGAAGATTTTCTCCTGTACCAACCCAGGAAGAAACAATATTTCCCAGACCTTTTTCCTTAAAAGTATCTACTAATCCTGAAATACCGTTGAATTGGCCTCCGCCAAGAAGATTCATTACTGCACTAATGATATTAGATTGACCGCCGCCAAGTCCGCCTAACATTTCACCGGCTTTGCTGGTTAAATCATCAAATAGCCCCATTTCTTTGTTCCTCATTTATGATTGAATTAGTTGAATTGTTTTCTACTAATTTTAATGCTTTTAATAATTAAGCAATTTATGAATATTATACTAATTGCACAAGATATTTCCGTGGTAAAACAAAAAACTTTTACTTATATAAATATTTTTAGTTCAATATAATTATACCAATATACAAAATAGTATTTATACTTCATCAGGCTAATAAATCGACTTTAACGAAATAAACTATTTCGTTTTCCTTTATGTGTTTTTTACCTAATTTATAGAAAAAGTAATTTATCATTGAACGTTTTTATAATTTTATCAGGGGAATTATGATTCCGGCGCGGTTTGAAATTATACGGCTTCTTGGTAAGGGCAAATCCGGCAGATCCTATTTGGCAAAAGACAAGGAAATAGAATATGTTTTAAAAGAAATGCATGATGAACCGTTTGCCTTTTACCATTTTTCAAAACCAAAAATTGAACTTGAGTTAGACGCTTATTCTATATTAGCAGACCAAAACATTAAAATACCTAAAATGATTGAATATGATACAGAGAATGCATATATCGTAAAAGAGTATGTGAAAGGAGAAACAATAACCGAGCTTCTTTGCAAAGGAGCACTTAACGATAGCATAATATTACAAATCTTAAAGTGGGAAAGAGATTTGAAAGAAAAAAACATTAACATTGATTATTTCCCCGGTAATTTTGTCTTTGACGGAAAAGATGTTTTCTACGTTGACTATGAATTTAATTCTTACAGCGAAGAATGGAACTTCACTAATTGGGGTATTTTTTACTGGCTGAACCCTGAGGGTTTTAAGCGTTTCATAGAAACAAATGATTCCAGTTACATAAATATAGAAGGGACAGGCATACCAATTAAGAATGAGATGATCTTAAAAGAAAGAGAAAGAATATTAAAGCTTAATTATTAAACTTGTTTAAGTTGCCGGGTTTAATTGCCGGGTTAATATATCCATGCGATTAGTTAATTCTCTATAATTCACAGAAATAGAAATCATGCACTGCATTTCGGGGTTATTTTAATTCACAAAATGCTTTTTGCTTCACTTATTAAAAATTCTTATATTTTCCTAAACACACAATTAAATGAAGTACTGAAAATGAAAATCTTAAATATTTCCTTCATAATAATTTTATCTGTCACATCAATAATATTTTCACAAAAATCTGTTAACCGGCATCAGGACATTTATGTGGACAGCAACGGCATTATGCGCTGGAAGAATTCAAGCTCATTGCCAAATCAAAAGGATGAAGAGGTAAGCCTTTTCGGTGTGAACTATACTACCCCGTTTGCATATTCATACCGTGCACATAAACGGCTTGGGCTAAATCTTAAAAAGGCAATCGATCTTGATGTTGCACAAATGGCAAGGCTTGGCTTCGACGCTTTCAGAGTTCATGTCTGGGATAGAGAAATCTCAGATAAAGATGGCAATCTGTTAAAAAATGAACATCTTGACCTTTTTGACTATTTAGTGAAAAAATTGGAAGACAATGGAATTAAAATAATAATAACTCCCATTGCATGGTGGGCAACAGGATGGCCGGAGCCTGATGAAAAAACCGCCGGATTCTCTCAGAATTATTCAAAGGTAGAGCTTATTACAAATAAAACTGCAAGAGCTGCTGAACGAAATTATATTAAGCAATTAATTGATCATGTTAACAGTTATAATAAATTATCATACAAGGAAGACCATTCAATCATTGCTGTAGAAATCATCAACGAACCAAATCATCCTCAGAATAAACAAGAGATAACAGATTATATTAATGAAATGGCAAAAGTGTTGAGAAATGCAGGATTAACTAAACCTATTTTCTATAACATCAGTGAAAACTGGAATAATATGCAGGCTCAGGCAGTTTGTGATGCTGATATAAACGGTGTTTCATTTCAATGGTACCCGACCGGATTGGTCCACGGTAAAATGTTGAATGGGAATTATTTAATAAATGTGAACAGGTACTTGATTCCTTCGGATAGCGTAAAAGGATTTAATGCAAAAGCCAAAATGGTTTACGAAGGAGATGCAGCTGATATCGGCGCTTCTTATATGTACCCTGCAATGGTGCGAAGCTTCCGCGAAGCTGGAATGCAATTTGCCACAATATTCAGTTATGACCCCGTTCAGATTGCATGGAGCAACACTGAATACCCGACTCACTTTTTAAATTTACTGTACGCACCTTCTAAAGCATTAGGTTTAATGATTGCAGGCAAGGCTTTTCACTTATTGCCTAGAACAAAATCTTACGGTTCTTATCCTGAAAACAACAACTTTGGTGATTTCCGTGTTAGCTACGATGAAGATTTAAGTGAATTAAACTCTGATACATCTTTCTATTATACGAATAATACAAAAAGTAATCCTAAGAACATTTCATCCTTACTGCACATTGCAGGTACAGGAAACTCCTCTGTTGTAAATTACAATGGCACCGGCGCTTATTTTATAGACAAGCTCGATAAAAATATCTGGCGGCTGGAAGTTTATCCCGATGTGTTGTGGGTTAATGATCCTTTTGGACCTACAAGCATGTCACGTCAGGTTTCAAGATTATATTGGAACAACAGGAAAATGAAACTGGTTATTCCGGAACTCGGCAATACGTTTAAAGTCATTTCGATGGCAAATAGTAAATCAATTTATAAAATATCGCAATCTGAATTAACGATTCCACCCGGAGTATATATATTAACATCCCGGGATGCGGACAAAAATAAAATCAATAAATATTTAGCGAAAAAGGTAAAATTTCTGGATGGTTTATATATTCCTAATAACCTTGCTTCACCGGTTGAAGTTGTTAATTGCACTAATAATTCAGCTTTGACTTCAGCACTAATGGATTTTAAATTTAAGATAGCAGCAACGGAAAAAATTACAAAGGCTGCCTTATTTATCAAACGGTTAGGCTGGAACGGATTCCAGAAGTATCCTCTTAAAAACACCAACGGTTTTGATTATATAATAGATGGCAATTCAAAATTCGGCCCGGCAGGCATTGTTGAATATTGTGTTTCTGTTGAAACGGAAAAAGGAGTTACAACATTTCCCGGCAGGACCAACATTTCCCCCGATCATTGGGATTTTTTCACTGATAAATTGTGGAACTTAAACATTATTGATAACGGAGAACCGGTTTGCCTTCTTGATGTTAACAGAGACCGGAAGGATTTTGTATTTTCACAATACAACCAGGCATGGAGATTTATGGTTGATTACACTAATGCCTCCTCTTACGGGAAATATTCTTTATCGGTTAAACTATCATTTTTACAAGAGACAAAATATCCATTCGGCATCCAGCTAAATGTTTCAGATTTTGTAAAACCTTTAGCAGGTAAAATGGATTCATATAAATATTTAGTTATTAAAGCCAAGTCAACCTCTAATAAGGAATGTGTTATTGGGCTTAATCTTTTATTGAATGACGGGAAAAGTTATAATGCCACAACCGGCTTAAAAAATAATTGGGATGAAATCAAAATTCCTCTTTCTGAATTTAAACCCGGCGAAGTTCTTATACTGCCTGAATCGTATCCACGTTTTTTACCTAAAACATGGAAAAGCAGTGAATCTTTAGAAAGTTCTATTATAAATTTAAATATTCTGCAATTCATCCAAATCACCTGCGGAAATAATAATACAGCTAATGGAGATATTAAACGGGATGTAAGTTTTGAAATTGAATCTGTTTATTTAAGTCAAAAATAAAAAGATCGTTTTGCGTAAATTTGTAAAAATACAATTATGATAAATTAAAGGTATAATAATGAAAAAGATTCAAAGAAAATGGAGTAGGGCAATTATCATCTTCGCTTTTTTAAGTGTATTTGTCTGCGGATGGAATATCAACGCTCAGACTTTAACACAGGGCCGTGAGCGGCTTTCAATGGATTTCAACTGGAAATTCCAGCTCGGTGATATTAAAGAAGCCGACATAATTTCATTTAATGATAATGATTGGCGGACTTTAGATTTACCGCATGATTGGAGTATTGAAGGCGTATACAGTAAGGACGCTCCAACCGGAGGCAGCGGCGGTTATTTACCCACCGGAATAGGTTTTTACAGAAAACATTTTCAAATAACCAAAAATGATTTATCCAAAAACATTTGGATTGAGTTTGACGGCGTTTACATGAACAGCAATGTTTGGCTAAACGGCCATTTTCTTGGAAATTATCCTTATGGTTACAGCAGTTTTTATTATGAAATATCAAAGTATCTGGTTGAAGGAGAAAATATAATTGCAGTTAGAGTAGATAATTCACAGCAGGTAAACACAAGATGGTATACCGGCTCCGGAATTTACAGGCATGTGTGGCTTGTTAAAACCGGCCCGGTTCATATTTCTCACTGGGGTGTTTCCGTAACTACTCCGCTTGTATCTAAAACATCGGCAACGATTTCCGTTAATACGATGATTGATAATTACGCAGTAGGTAATAATGATCTAATTCTAAAAGCTGTATTAACAGATAATAACGGAAAAGAAATTACCGGAATTGAAACCCCGTTTTCAATTAAACAGGGAGAACAAAAAAATATAAGTCAGGAATTGAAAGTTACCTCTCCGATGCTTTGGTCTATTGAATCTCCAAATCTTTATAAACTTCATACTGAAGTAATTGAAAAAGGCAAAAGTGTTGATGAGGTTGTAACTCCTGTCGGAATCCGCACAATTGAATATGATGTTAATAAAGGATTTTTTCTAAATGGCGAACATGTTAAAATGAACGGTGTATGCCTTCATCATGACGGCGGAAGTGTCGGTGCGGCTGTGCCGGAATCAGTTTGGGAAAGGCGCTTAAAAATATTAAAGGAAATGGGATGTAATGCAATCCGCACCTCTCATAATCCTCCTGCACCTGAATTTTTAGATCTTTGTGACAGGTTAGGTTTTCTTGTCATGGATGAACCATTCGATGAATGGAAATATGGAAAAAGAGAGTTTGGATATCACCAATACTTCGATCAATGGTGGAAGAAAGATTTAACAGCTATGATTCATAGAGACCGTAATCACCCTTCAATAGTTCTCTGGAGTGCAGGCAATGAAATCCCCGAACAGAAAAGTGAAAACGGTGCTGCTATGTTAAAATTATTGGTTGATGTTTATCATCAGGAAGACCCTACAAGGCCGGTTACTTTAGCATGCGATAATATTGCAGCAGATGGCGGGGCAACTACTCTTGATTTCTTAAAAGGGCTCGATATTGTCGGCTATAATTATGTAGACCGCTGGCATGAACGCCGTGAATTATATTACAGCATTGACAGGCATGATCATCCAGATTGGAAAATGATCGGCACGGAAAGTTCTTCCAACAGCGGCGGAATACGCGGCGGTTATTCCTTGGGAAAAGATCCTAAAGTTGTAAAACCCAATTACAATTTCGGAATTATTGATGTAGAGCAGCTCTGGAAATTCGTTTCCATTCATGATTATGTAATTGGTGATTTCATGTGGACAGGAATAGATTATCTTGGCGAATCTTTCTGGCCTTTTAAAAGCGGATTCTTCGGTGTTCTTGATCTATGCGGCTTTCCTAAAGATGGTTTTTATTTTTATCAAAGCCAGTGGACAAAAACTCCTATGGTTCACCTTTTCCCTCATTGGAATTGGAAAGGACGTGAAGGACAAATAATTCCTGTTTATTGTTACACTAATTGCGATGCCGTTGAATTATTCTTAAATGGAAAATCCCTTGGGGAAAAGAGAGTTGAATTCCCGCGTCAGGGAAATTCAGGCGGATGGAATAGTTATGACAGGCCGCAGGTAAACCCAACTACATCAGATCTTCATCTGCAATGGGATGTCCCATATAAAACGGGTGAATTAAAAGCTATCGGCAAGAAAAATGGAAAAGTAGTTTATACCGATGTAATTAAAACTACCGGAACTCCCGCAGCAGTTAAATTAGTTGTTGACCGAGATACCATCTCAACCAACAAAAGCGTTGTAGCACATATAAAAGTTGAAATTGTTGATGCAAATGGCAATATTGTTCCAACGGCAAATAATTTAGTTCAGTTCACTCTGGAAGGGGTAGGAAAAATTATAGGTGTGGATAATGGTGATCCTGCTGATCATAATTCTTTTAAAGTAAACCAGCGGAATGCATTCAACGGATTAGCGCTTGCTATTATTCAGTCGACTGACAAAGCAGGTGTTATAAATTTTGTTGCAAAATCGAAAGGGCTTAAAGAAGCAAAAATAAAAATCGTCGTAAAGAAAGGAGAGTCCATTCCGGTTTTATAATAAATTAATTTTAGATTTCATTTATCCTGTTCCGTCAGGAGCTTTCTCCTGACGGACTTTTTTTTAGAAACATTTTAGTAACACGGGTTTTAAAACCCGTGGTTTAACGCACTTTTGGTTTTATCTGTTTCAACAACTGTATCTTTTCAAGTAACCCCGCGGCCCGCCTTGGCGGGTAAACATTCAGCCCGGGGATCTGAATAGCACAACACCTACCACCACCATTAACGACTGCATCAATACCGGTAAACGGTTGTCTCGATACGTCCTCACTCCGTTCGGCCACTCGACAACCGGTTAAAAGATATTTTTCTTTCTTCTTAATCCCGTTAGGGATTACACATTGGTAAAATACATTCTAAGCTTACCCATACTCTTTACGACTGCATCAAACTAAGAAGTGTTCTTTTCCCTTGATGAAAGAAACAACATCTTGACATTCAAATCCTTTATTATTAAATTGCTAATCATATAAAGCCTTGATCTGGTAAAATTGTTGAGGCACTAAGAAAAATTAAGTCCACGACACGGAAAAATATTTTTATTTAATGTTATAAATCTCTTTTACGATTTATAAATTAAGAAGTTAAATAATTATTTACATTTTGTGAAATTATAAAGTAACATGTAATTTATAGATTTTTATATGAATTAATTTACAAACAATTATGATAGAATATTTAAATAACTATTCAAATATTATTACATTATTTTTTACTGGTGTTGTTGGTATATCGACACTAGTATATGCTATTCTAACAGCAAAACTTGTAAAAGAAACTATGCTATTAAGAAAAGCACAGACAAACCCGGGAATATCTGTTTCTCTTGTTCAAAACAAATCATCAATATTATTTATCGATCTACTTGTTGAAAATATAGGCATGGGGCCAGCATATGATGTAAAATTTGACATAATTAGGGATTTTGAATTAAATAAAAGACTACTCAGCGAGGTAGGATTTATGAAAAATGGAATAAATTATTTTGCCCCAAACCAGGCAATGCAACTCTGGGTTGCTACTTTTGTTGGAAATAAAGAATTAGAAAATAAATCTATTGATATCAAGGTCACATTTAAAAATTATTCTAAAGATACTTTCGCAAGAACATTTAATTTAAGTTTTTCGCAATTTGCAAATTTCATACAACTTGGTACACCACCACTTATTAAAATTGCTGATAATATTGAAAAAATTGAAAGATATGTTGATAATATTGTAAGTGGATTTAAAAAAATAAAAGTGGATATTTATGATACTAATGATAGAAAAATTGAAAATAAATTGATAAATGATGAGTTTAAAAAATTTAACGAGTCACAAAAGAAAAATAAATAATTTTACAGCACGACATGTTTACCTCATACCAAAAGAATAGAGGCACGATAGGTATATGCAGAGATAATAACAAAAGGAGTTAAAATGGTTTCAGAAGTAAAGATTAGAAACATTATCAATTATTATAAAATGCATATAACTAATTACGTCGATCCTTGGTTAATATTTGCGGCTAACCAATCGAGTTTAAGTGATGCAATCCGAGTATCTTGCTTATGTATAAATGAAAACAATAAACGTCACTCTCATCAATATAGGTTAAAAAAGCAATATCTTGACAATTTCTATTCATTGCTTATAGCGCAAAATAGTCTCTTAAAGAAATCAAAGAATTTTGATGACTTATTTACTGTTGTTGATGGAATTAAAACATATGGGATTAGCAATCTTACTAAATATGATATTGCACAAAGAATAGGTATGTATTTAAAACTTTATCCAACTAAAATTTATGTCCATAGAGGGACTAGAATTGGAGCACAATACTTAATTGGTAAAATAAAAACCAGAACTATTACAAAGGACCAATTGCCAGGAATATTCCAAGATCCAGAATTATCCTGTGCAGAAATAGAAGATATTCTTTGCATCTTTAAAGATAAATTCAAGGATACTAATGATTCCGAATTATAAATTCTTTATAATGGAATAATTCCTCCCACTTCATAATCCCCAATACTAAAATCCATCACATTTCCACATCTAACCTGTATGATATTGGAATTCTGATTTATTACTATTTCCCCATCCATATATTAGGATATCACGTCCATTTAACGTATCTTTATTATCAACTAATATATAAACTATATGAATTGACATACAAAATGGATTTACTAATACCCGCAAAAGAAAATGAGAAGATAATCACTCAAAATAAAATTGAAGTTCTTAGCTGTCTTGAAGAAAAAGTTAAAGACTGGATTACAGCACACATAGCAAAAAGAAAATTATGGTTCTCAAGCGATTTTTTACTCGCCGATGAAAAAAACGATGACGATCAGGAGCTTGTAATAAATAAATTACGGAGCCGTGTCCGTGCAATCAAAGATGCAGTCCGCGTTGCAGTAGCTGTTAACCTGTTAACCGAAGAAGGATTGCCCCACTTTCATCGATTGATTGCAAAATATCTTGGCGATGAAAGCTTTTGGTCAAAATGGAATAACATGTGGACTGCTGAAGAAAACCGCCATGGAAGCGTGCTAAGGGATTACGTCCGCGACGGCCGCCTGTTCAGGTTTCGTGAAATAGAACTAATGCAGTTCCATTATCTGGAATCGGGGTTCAATCCGGATTGGGATAAAGACCCCTATAAGGTTTTTGTTTATACTACTCTGCAGGAAAGAGCCACACAAATTTCGCATAAAAATGCCGGAATACATGCAGCGGAAAGCGAACCTTTGCTTGGAGGCATATTAAGCAGTATAGCATCAGATGAAGCAAAGCATTTTAACTTTTACCGGAATGTTTTTAGAGAAATTCTAAATCTCGATCAAAACCGTGCTTTAGTTTCTGCTGCCGATATTATGCCTGCAATTGATATGCCTGGAAATTCTATGCCTAATTTCCGAGACATGGCAGATGTTGTAAGGCGTACAGGCATTTACGGTCCGCGTGATTACAAAAAAATTGTTGAAGAAGTAATCAAGTTCTGGAACATCGAATTTATGACAGGCCTTAACAGCATTGCAGCCAAAGCTCAGGAAAAAATTATGTCTATTCCTGACAGGCTTGAAAAAGTTGCCGAATATATTGAGATGAGAACTTTAAGCAAAACTTTCTCATTCGATTTTATCTATAACAGAATTCTGGTTTTCTAATTAGAATTTTTCTAATTACATTTCAATATTTGTTGTCTAGAGACTTCCTCATCCGTTAGCCAACGGATTCGGACACCCGATGACCGAATATAAGTATATTTTTTTCTGTTCCGTCTGGAGTTTTCTCCCGACGGACTTTTCATAGAAACATTTTAGTAACACGGGCTTTCAAGCCCGTGGCAAAGCGAACCTCTTCTCGTCCCTTACCTTTAACGACTGCATCAATACAAGAATGGATTTAGATTTTATATGGTCATCTCGATAAATCCTCACTTCGTTCGGACACTCGATGACCGAATATAAGTATATTTTTTTCTGTTCCGTCAGTAGTTTTCTCCCGACGGACTTTTCGTAGAAACATTTTAGTAACACGGGCTTTCAAGCCCGTGGCAAAGCGAACCTCTTCTCGTCCCTTACCTTTAACGACTGCATTAATACAGATGGGATACTGAAGTCCTTTATTTTATTTCCTCATAATGTTATGAACTATATCATTTGTTTTTATAATATAAATGCTTAATTTATTTTAAATGATTAATGTACCGAATTGAATTAAATTTTAATAAATATCTTTTGGGTATTCAGTGAGCCTAATTTTGGGGTATTAATTATGAAAAAATATTTTCTTCAATCACCAATTGCTGACGATGAAAAAAACAGAACTGCCCAATTACTGAACATAATTTTGATTGTAATTATTTTAGGGCTCTCACTAGTTTTAATTGAAAGAATTTTAGATCAAAAATTCAGGCTGGTTTCTGTTATATCCGGTACGATAATTTCTTTATCAATCTCATTATACTCTCTTCGGAAGGAGAAAGTCGGTATATCTACTGTTATTTTATTATTTACCTTAATAATTTTTCTTTCTTATCTGGCAATAGTTGGAGAAGGGATTAATGATTCGGCTCTTTTCGGCTTTACAGGCTTGCTGGTAATAGGAGGAATGATACTAAAAAGGAATCAATTTATTATTGTGGTTGCTGCCGTCCTTTTCTGTATGTTTATAATTGGATATCTGGATGTTAATCATCTTTTAAACCGGTCATATAATTTCAAGCCGGCGTATTCTGATTTAATGGATATATTAGTAATTTTCTTAATTACAGCCGTTGCAATATGGCTTATCTCCGGTAGTCTGTTAAACAGCCATGCCAGAGTGCTTGAAAGCAAAGAAATATTTGCAAAAATATTTAATTCAAATCCGGCAGCAATATCTATTTCGTCAATCAATGAAGGTTATTTTTATGATGTAAATCAGTCTTTTGAGAAATTGCTCGGTTACACCAGAGATGAATTAATCGGCCAAAGTATATTAAAATTTGGTATTTATTCTGATCCGTCAGATAGAATAAATTTGATTGACCGATTGCTGGAAGATGAATCTGTGCAAAATCGGGAAATTACCTTGCGCCGTAAGGATAATGATACAATAGTAGTTATTTTATCTGCTGACCTAATCCACTTCGGGGATGAGAGACGAATGCTTACAACGTTTTTTGACATTACCGAACGTAAAAAGGCAGAGATGGAGTTAATAAAATCCAGGGACAAAGCGGAACAGTCTGATAGATTCAAAACTGAGTTTCTTGCACAAATGTCACATGAAATAAGAACACCACTCAATACCATAGTCAGCAATATCTGTTTAATTGAGTATAATTTAGAGAACAAATTAAGCTATGAGGAAAAAGAATATTTCCAAAGTATCAACTCAGCCTCTCAAAGAATAATAAGAACAATTGAGCTGCTTCTAAGCATGGCAGAGCTTCAATCCGGTGCTTACATACCATCCTATAATAAAATAGATTTACATAAAGATGTGCTTGATAGATTATATAAAGAATTCTGCTGGACCGCCAAATCGAAAGGGCTTGATCTTATTTATTCCAGAGAAATTGCCAATTCTGTTATTTACGGAGATAAATTTAGTATAGCTCAAATTTTTACGAACCTAATTGATAACGCGATAAAATATTCCAAAACCGGCACCATAGAGATTAAGCTGCTTAAGGCAAAAGATGAAGACGGCGTAAAAGTTCATGTAAAAGATACTGGAATTGGAATAAGTCCTGATTTTTTGCATTACATTTTTGAACCTTTCATGCAGGAAGAGCGGGGATACACAAGATCATTTGAAGGAAACGGGTTGGGACTTTCACTTGTTAAGAAATATTGTGAAATAAATAATGCTACTATAACTGTAGATAGTGTAAAAAATGTCGGTTCAACATTTTGTGTTTCGTTTAATAATGTAAGCAATATTATCAGCTAAAGGATTCTCCCCCGTAAAAAAATAATAGCAGAATCTTCATACTATTCTTATCTTAGCATAACATATTTTTACATCATTATATATCAGAGGTGTATATGAAACGGATTATATTATTTTTGATTCTTTGTTCAATGAATTTAATTTTTGCACAGGCAAAAGTAAAAATAACCTTTGAAGTAATTTCACCATCTTTAGACGATTCAGTAAAAATTTATATTGCAGGCAACGTTCAGGAACTCGGCGGCTGGAACCCCGGCAAAGTAATGCTCGATAACAAAGGCACTAAAAGATGGAGTAAAACAATTGAATTTGTCAAAGGCACACGGCTTGAATATAAATTTACAAAAGGGAGCTGGAACAATGAAGCCCTTGGAAGTGATTCTTCACTACCCCAGAATACTGTATTAATTGTAGTCAATGATACTACCCTTCAGAAAACCATTTTTAACTGGCGCGATAAATTTAATTTCAAAGTTAAAGGACAAATAACGGGAACAGTGGAATATCATAAGAATTTTGTTTTAGACGGATTAAAACCAAGAGACATTTTCGTATGGCTGCCGCCTGATTATAAAACCAACACTGAAAAACGTTATCCTGTTTTCTATATGCATGACGGCCAGAATCTGGTCGATCCCCGCACCTCAAACACTTTTATTGACTGGCAGGTTGACGAAGTCGCGGACAGCTTAATCCGTGCCGGAATCGTTGAACCATTCATAATTGTAGGAATAAACAATACTGAAGACCGCGGCACGGAATACAACAACACTCCTCTTGGTAAACTGTATGAAAAATTGATTGTCGAAAAAATTAAACCATTCATAGATAAAGAATATAGAACTCTTCCTGATGCACAACATACAGCAGTTGGCGGTTCATCAATGGGGGGACTTATCTCATTAGTATGTGCATGGGATTATCCCAATGTTTTTTCAAAAGCGGCATGCTTCTCTCCTGCATTTTCATTTGAGAGATTTGATTATACAAAAGTTGTTAAAGAAGATACTTCCCCTAAAAAGAATTTGGTAATCTATATAGATAACGGAGGTATTGGTTTAGAGCAAATACTTCGGCCGGGTGTAGATAAAATGATGGGAATACTTAAGGCAAAGGGTTATACTGAAGGAAAAGATCTGTTCCTTTTTATAGATCCGGCAGCCGAGCATAATGAAGCTGCATGGGCAAAGCGCGTATGGCGCCCAATAGAAATATTTTTTGGGAAATAATTTTTTTTGTATCTATTAATACCCGGCATGGAGAACCATGCCGGAGTTATTTTATTAAGATAAAAACTTTTACCGCTGTATCATTACAAGTAACTCCAGTCTTCAGGCTGGGGAAAGAATACACTCCAATACTTACTCACCTATAACGGCTGCATCTTTTCAAGTAACCCCGCGGCTTCAGCCCGGGGATCAGAATAGCCCAACACCTACCAATACCTTTTACGACTGCATCAGTTTAGGGAAATATTTCCTCCCTTGACAAATTAAAATCAAATGTTGAAATTAAAAACAGAAATTATTAAGTTATAAATGTGCTGTGTTATAATTCGGCAAAATGCCGTTAAACATTTTGGGGCATTAATGTAATGAGAAAATATAATTTAATACTAATCTTTATTATTACCACTATAATAATTGGATGTACATCTGTTCAACAAATTGGAAATAAGCCGGATGTAATCATTTATGATGATAATGAAAATTATCTTTTTTATTATAAAAATACTAACGAGCTATTATATTACAACAAAATACAATTAAAATGCAATCATTTAAATGATACAACAATCATAAATATGGTAAATAAAGGAGCAATTCAGGCTTATCATTTTCTTTCAAATTTAGTCTCATATAATGTGTGGCACGAATATATATATGAAGAACCATCTACTTTAAACGAAAAAGTAAAAGAAATTAGTTTAGATGAAGAATATATAAAGAAGAAAATCATAATAATGATTGACGAAACATATTTACTGAAAGAAGAGAATAATCTTAAAACATATAAAGTAAGAATAAATTATTTACCTCATGCAGAACTAGCTTTTGAAATTCAACTAATTGACAATAAACATTTCCGGATTAGATTTACCGGGACTATATTATAGGCTTGACATCTACAACTCTCATTACTCCGAAATAATAACTGCACATGAGTTGAGCCGTATATTGATAATTATAATCGTATGTGCGTTACAAGAATTTCAGAATAAGAGGAACCGGAATAAAAATCTAATATTGTTTTAGTTAACAAAGCGATTCAAAAATTCATAATTAAAATTACTAATTGAGGAAATATCATGGAAAGAGATTTTGCAAAATTCCCTGACGATGTAAATGGTGAAATATTATTTCGTTTTTATAGTCAGGGAGTTGATTTGTTATCAGAAAGAATCGTTGATTTCATAGTGGTATTTAAGTCAAAGAAGGAGATGAAGAAATTTGCAAGGGCTAATGGAGATCATATGGCAATAGTATTTAATGATAGCTTTGTTGATCCGGAATTCCCATATGAATTAACTGTAAAAAGAATAATGAGCCCATCTTATGAAAATGTAAATGAATACGAAATGCACCTTCAGGAAATTGGACACAAATATAATGGGAAAACTGAAGGCTGGGGGTTCTTTGGGTAGAAGGATCAATCTCAACTTAAATTAACACCAAAATAAAAACGGCACATTAGCTGTGCCGTATTTATAATAATCTTATGTGCATTACAAGCTTTTAGAAGTAATATTATTTCTGTTTTTTCCGAAATGCATCTAAACTCCACGGACCTGCACCTGCCGCTGAAAAATAAAGCCAGACAAAACAATATAGAATTGCGGGAATTCCCTGGTTAATAACCGGCCAGAAACTTGCAGGAGCATGGAACTGGAAATATGCTACTGCCATTTCACCGGAAAGTATAAAAGCAACCGGCCTTGTGTACAGCCCAAATAATAAAAACAAACCTCCGAAAACTTCCAGAACTCCTCCAATTCCCATTTGCGATAACAATGGAACCGTGCCTCCGTTTGGGAGTGAAGAAGCAGGGAAACCAAATAATTTGGCTGAACCTGCCTGCATAAACATGAATGCTGCAAAAATCCGCAATAAACTTTGAATGTAAGGGCTCCAGCTAATCCATTTTTCAGTTAATTTTGAGTTTGCCATCTATTTTTTCTCCTATTATTTGATACCTTTATCCGTTTAATTATATGCGGATATTTAACCTGTAAATGATATTTAGGTATATTTTAGTTCCATTTACAACATTGACTGCTTTCATAAATCAGAGATTTTGTAACGATGAATGAATTATTGTCCCGACTTGTTCGTCCTTTTCAGATATATCTTCATCCGTTACTAACGGATTCGTAAACTCGTTGAGCGGTCTATGTTTTTATTATTCGAGAAAATCCTATTAGAGGTTATACATTGGCAACTTAGGGTCGCAGGCCCGGGGGTTAGTGAACTCCCGAACTATTTAAACCATTAACGACTGCATCATTTTTACAAAATATCTAAAAATAAAAAAATATTTTAAACTACTATCCCTTTTCATTCGTCTTAATTATCAGGAACTAATGATGGATTTATGGTTTTATTAGAACAATATACTTTTGTACCATATCTAAAATGGGACTTTTATAGTCTAACAAATACATTTTTATTAACTTAAGACACTACTTACAAACAAATAGGGAAAATAATTGTCCGATAACATTATAGAAGTAAAAAACTTTACTAAAAAGTTCGGCGAGTTTACTGCTGTTGATAATATATCTTTCAATGTAGAACAGGGAACCATCTTTGCATTTCTTGGACCTAATGGTGCCGGCAAAAGCACTACAATAAACACATTATGCACAATTCAGGATAAAACACTTGGTGAATTGAGAATTAATGGTAATGACGTAACAAAACAAAAAGATAAAGTAAGAAATGAAATAGGAATTGTTTTTCAGGAAACTACGCTTGACGGAAAACTTACTGTTGAAGAGAACTTAAAACTCCATTGCGATTTTTATCATGTACCTCATAATGATGTAATGGGAAGAATAGATTTTGTGCTGGAACTTGTGGATATTGAAAATTGGAGAAAGGCTCCGGTAGACAGCCTTTCGGGCGGAATGAAAAGAAGAGTAGAAATAGCACGCGGCCTGGTGCACTTTCCCAAAGTCCTTTTTTTAGATGAGCCTACTACTGGGCTTGATCCTCAGACCAGAGCTAATGTGTGGGATTATATACAAAGATTACAGAAAGAAAAAAATATCACTATTTTCTTAACTACCCATTATATGGAAGAGGCGGAAATTTGCAATAAAGTTGCCATCATAGACCATGGCCGAATTGTTGCGCATGATACTCCTCATAATCTTAAAAAGAAATACACAAACACAACCGTAAAAATTAAGACATCGCACCGGAACGGACTCATTGAATATTTGGGAAAGTATTCAATCAGGTATATACAGGAAGCAGAACTGGTTGTAATTTTCGCTACGAAGGTAGAGGATATTTTAGAAATCATATCACTATTTAAAGAGATTATAGAGGACATAGAAATTAATAACGGCACCCTGAATGATGTGTTTTTAGCTATTACCGGAAAGGAGATTAGAGCATGATCCGCCCTATTAAAGCAATTGTTGTAAGAAATTTAATAAAGCTTGCAAGAGATAAAATGAGGCTCTTTTTTACGCTGTTTATGTCGGCAATGTTTCTTTTTATCTTTTCATTTGTAACTAAATCTATGGTAACAGGTTTGCAGAATCCTATGAGTTACCTTATTTCAGGAATAATAATAATGACGGTCTTCCAAACATCATTGAATAATTCAATGAACATTCTTGAGGATATTTCAACGGGTTTTATGAAAGAGATTTTAGTTGCTCCAATTAAAAGATGGCAAATTGCAATTGGACAGGTTCTTTCTTCTGCATTGATAGCTGTTTTTCAAGGATTAATTATTGTTATTGCAGGATTGTTCATGGGATTAAGCCTGGATTTTATACACGCAGTGCTTATGATTATTATTATGTGTATTGTCGGATTAACCTTCAGTTCTCTCGGCTTGTTATTAGCTTCTATAACAAAAGAATCTACAAAATTTCAATTATTGATCTCTATAATAGCCATTCCGCTTACTTTTTTATCCGGAGCTTATATTCCTGTCATGGCAATTCCGGGAATCCTAAGCTGGATTGTCTATTTGAATCCTTTAACATATACCACAGCATTATTCAGGTATGTTACGTTACATATGGATACGTTGTCTAATGAAACACTTGTTAAAACAGGTGTGGCATTCAATATAAACGGTTTTATTATTACTCCATTTTTAGGCGCCTTACTCGTAATTTTTATGGGGATAGTGTTCTTCGTATGGTGCGTTAAAAGGTTTAGTAATGCCGATTTTACGAGAGTTAAAATTTTCAAGCACAGGCATAGATAGTTGTAAACAATATAATAAATTCTAAACATTATTGTTTATGCACTTATATGAATAGACAAATCACATTGTTAGAACTGAATTTAGAAATATTTATTTTTATTTCATAAGGTATTTGATATGACAGATTTTATAAAATTAATTATAATGTGCTTTTATATACTTATCGGAATAGTTTCCTTGATAATGGCATACAAAAATATTTTTTCAAAGAAATTCATATCATTTCATCAGCAGACTGCAGGCAAAAGTTTGAACGATCTTGATGAAGGCCTTCAAATGGTAATTATTTCATTGATGAGAGTTTCCGGCCTTGGGTTCCTAATTGTTGCATTGTTGTTAATAGTATTTCCGGTTATTAATTATTTTGGAAATAATTTACTTATAAGGTTTTCTATTCCGGCTCTATCCTTTGTATTTTGTTTCGGATTATTCATTGTAAATTTCCAGCTCTACAAGCGCACTAAAGTAAAAACGCCGTGGAAAGGCGCTCTTGCTTCCTCTTCAATTATTGCAGCCAATCTACTCATCTCATTACTTATATAAAGCTTCCCATTGACTATGAACAGATGTTCAAACATTTTTTCCCCAAATTCATACAATTATAATTCGTAGATTCTCCATAATCTGGACAAAAATATTAAGTGAATTTTTGTTTTTATAGAATTATAATTGGATTTCATTTCTTAAATTATCTATGCTAAATAACTTTAATTTACTTATGAGCTGCCAATGCATAAAATACTTGGTGTTTCGATAAATACAAGGAAATTATTTTTAGTTTCTTTTTTACTGACTCTTTTTTATATATCTACATGCGGGCAAACCATCTCAAAATACACAGGAAAATATGACGAGCAATTCCGTCCTCAATTCCACTTTACGCCTCAGCAAAAATGGATGAATGACCCCAACGGACTAGTTTACTATAAAGGAAAATATCATTTGTTCTATCAATATTACCCTAATGATATTGTCTGGGGGCCAATGCATTGGGGACATGCAGAAAGCAATGATTTAATTCACTGGATACATTTGCCCATTGCATTATATCCCGACAGCCTTGGATATATTTTTTCAGGCAGTGCCGTAATTGATAAAAACAATACAGCCGGATTCGGGAAAAATGCTATGGTTGCAATTTTTGCCTACCATAATGATGCAATTTGGAAAGCCGGTAAAAAGAATACTGAAAGCGAAGGCATTGCATATAGTCTTGATAAAGGCATAACCTGGAAAAAATATTCCGGTAACCCCGTATTAAATAATTCCGGAGAACAGGATTTTAGAGACCCCAAAGTGTTCTGGTTTCAAAAAGATAACTGCTGGAAAATGGTATTAGCTGCCGGAGACAGGATTAAAATATTTTCATCGCTTGATTTGAAAAAGTGGAAATTTGAAAGTGATTTCAAACCGGTTGAAAATACCAATGTTGGCGTGTGGGAATGTCCCGATCTGTTTAAGATGCATGTCAAAAATTCTAAAGAAGAAAAATGGGTAATAATTTCCAATCATGGCGATAATGGCCCTAACGGCGGATCCGGAACACGCTATTTTGTAGGAGATTTCGACGGCAAAAAATTTGTAAATTGCCAGAAAGCTGCATGGGTGGATTATGGAACTGATTTTTATGCCGCTGTAACATTCGGGAATGTGCCTAAAGAAAAAATCATTTTACTAGGATGGATGAGCAATTGGCTGTATGCAACAAGAACACCTACAAAAGTTTGGCGCAGTGCTATGACTCTACCAAGGGAATTAGAACTTGTAAATGAAAACGGGCGCTACTTCCTGTATCAAAAGATTGTCAAGCAATTTTCAAGCATATCGAATAAAGCATTCCGATCAAAATCAGTTAAACTGCCTTTTGATTCCGGTAATATGGACTTTTCTCAAACAGAGGTTGCATTCGATTTAGCAGGAGAAAATAATTTGACTATCGAATTTTCCAATAATCTTGGAGAAATATTCATTATTGAATTAACTGGTTCAAAGCTTACTACAAACAGAAGCCGGTCAGGTATTACCTCTTTCAGTGATAGCTTTGCCGATAAAGTTCAAATTATGCCTTTGGGAGATGACAAGGTAAATTCTATTCAGCTAATTCTTGATAAATCCTCGATAGAAATATTCCTTAATAACGGAAAGTATGTTATGACAAACTTGTTTTTTCCAAATAAGACGTATAATATGTTAAGTATTAAATCGGAAAAATTAAAAAGTATAAGTAATTTTAAGATAAACAAAATAAAAAGTATTTGGAAATAATTCTAAACATAACGGTGAGTAAAAATGAGTAATGTAAAACTTTTATATTGGTCTATCGTAGTTGCCCTTGCAGGGTTTTTATTCGGATTTGACACAGTAGTAATTTCCGGAGCTGATAAACAATTACAACAGCTCTGGCACACATCCGATTTATTTCACGGACTGGCAATTATGTCTATGGCTCTTTGGGGAACAGTGATAGGAGCTGTATTCGGTTCAATTCCGACCAACAAACTTGGGCGTAAAACAACTTTAATAATTATCGGATTTCTTTTCTTTATTTCGGCAATAGGTACAGCTACGGCTTCCGGCCCGATTAGCTTTGCATTCTTTAGATTCCTTGGCGGTTTAGGTATTGGCGCATCAACAATTGCAGCACCAACCTACGTCTCCGAAATTGCACCGGCAAAAAACCGAGGTAAATTAGTGGCTCTTTATCAGTTCAATATTGTATTTGGAATTCTAATGGCTTTCACATCAAATTATTTTTTAAGAGATATCGGCGATAATGCCTGGAGATGGATGCTCGGTATTCAGACAATTCCTGCTTTTATCTATACAATTCTTGTATTTGGAATTCACGAAAGCCCAAGATGGCTTCTTGAATATAAAAACGATAGAGAGAAAGCGCTTAAAGTTTTTAAATTGATTAATCCTCAGGCTGATGTAATGGCTGAAGTCTCGGCAATTGAAAAGGAAAGGGCGCACGAAACTACTACAGAAAGCATTTTCAATAAAAAATACAGAAAACCGTTACTGCTTGCATTCTTCATTGCATTCTTTAATCAGGTATCGGGCATTAACGCATTTCTTTATTATGCTCCGCGAATATTTGAACTGGCAGGCCTGGAAAAATCCGCATCATTTCTTAGCAGCATAGGAATCGGCTTTGTTAACTTAATATTTACTTTAGTAGGTATTTCATTAATTGATAAGTACGGCCGTAAAACACTTATGTATATTGGTTCTGTGGGATATATAATATCACTTGGAATGGTTTCATTGGCATTTTATTTGGGATGGCAAGGTTTATACATACCATCATTCTTTTTTATATTTATTGCAGCCCACGCAATTGGCCAGGGTGCAGTAATATGGGTATTCATCTCAGAGCTTTTCCCAAACAAACTTCGTGCAGCGGGACAATCATTCGGTTCATCCGTTCATTGGGTTTTAGCAGCACTAATACCGTCATTTATTCCATTCCTGTTCAAACAGATTGGTACGACTACTGTTTTTGTATTCTTCTGTGTTATGATGGTATTCCAATTGCTTTGGGTAATTTTCAGAATGCCCGAAACTAAAGGACAAACTTTGGAAAATCTTGCTGAAAAACTTTCTAATAACTAATAGATAGTGGAATGAGCAAAAATGTAGTTTGTTTTGGAGAAGTGTTGTGGGATATTTTCCCTAAAGAAAAAGTTTTAGGCGGCGCCCCAATGAATGTTGCTATACGTTTGCAGACAATAGGAGCCGCCTCTAAAATTATCTCCAAAATTGGCTGCGATGAATTAAGTATTGAATTAATTAATATTATCCGGCAAAGCGGTGTTGACTTATCACTTATACAAAGAGATGATAATTTGCATACAGGTGAAGTTATTGTTAAGCTTGATGAAAAAGGCACCGCAACTTATGATATTGTTTATCCGTCTGCCTGGGATAAAATTGAAATTACAGTTGAAAACCAAACCGCAGTTTCAAATGCCGATGCATTTGTATTCGGATCCCTTGCCTGCCGAGATGAAGTTTCACGCGCAACACTTCTCCAATTACTACATTTAGCCAAACTAAAAGTTTTCGATATTAATTTAAGAACACCATTCTATTCAATTCCATTTGTTACTGAATTAATGAAGAAGTCCGATTTTATAAAACTTAACGATGATGAATTATTGATTGTTTCAAAAGCTTTAGGGTCAGGTTCAACCGATATAAAAGAAAATACCAAATTCATTTCTTCAATGACCGGGGCTGAAATGATTTGTGTTACCTTAGGTGCAAATGGAGCAATCCTTTATGTGGAAGGTATATTTTATTCTCATCCCGGTTTTAAAGTTAAGGTGGAAGATACAGTCGGTTCCGGTGATAGTTTTTTAGCGGCTTTATTATTCCAATTGTTAAACAAAACTGATTACAGCGAAGCGCTAAAGTATGCCTGCACAATTGGTGCTATTGTCGCTTCTAAAAGAGGTGCCAATCCGGTTATTACAGATGAAGAGATTGACCGGTTTTGTAATTAACACTCAAAAGAAATAGATTTATGCCTTATTCGCTTATTGATTTCAGGCCTAACCGAAATTTATTTTGTGCCATTATAGGCCGAATTGCGAACTATTATAATTTAAATTAGTTTATGAAGATATTTTGACCTATTATTGCATTGCAAGACAGTTTATTTAGTATTATATGTAGAAGTACAAGCAGTAGAAGAAAATTATTGTTCCATTTCTCAGCTTCCCGTAGATTACAATTCCCTGTCAAATTACAAATCAAATATTTAAGGAGCATCTGTTATGGCAGATCGTAAAAAAGGAACCGTTAAATGGTTCAACAGCACAAAAGGTTTCGGATTCATTTCACAAACTGACGGAGAAGATGTATTTGTACATTTCAAGTCAATTATTGGAGATGGCTACAAAAGCTTACAAGAAAATGATAAAGTAGAGTTTACAGTTACACAGGGGGATAAAGGACCTCAGGCTTCACAGGTAACAATTACTTCGTAATCCTTATAGAATTTTTTCTTAAAACCCGGTAACAGCCGGGTTTTTTGTTTTTAAAGCACAGCATAATATCACTTTACAAAAAAATATTGACACTTATTCCTTTTATTGAATTAATAATAATAATTACTCCTGCTATATAAATTAAAATATTATTTGGAAATCAGCTTTCTATACTTAAGCGGAGTATATCCTGTATTTTTTCTGAATATTTTATTAAAATATGAAATATTGCCAAAGCCGCTTTCATAACAAATTTCCAGTACGGGCTTTTCAGTATTCTTTAATAATTGCCTTGCGTGGTTTAACCTGATTTCAGTAATAACCTGAATTAGCGTTTTTCGTGTAATACTTTTGAAATATCTGCAGAATGCAGTTGGAGCCATACAGACAATATCGGCTATTTCCTTTAATGATATTTCTTTCCTGTAATTTTCAATAAGGTAAGAATAGATTTTCTGGATGCGTTCTGCTTCACCATGGGAAGGGTTGTATAAAAAATATTGATCAATCGGTTCTTTCTCATTTGAAACGGCAATGATATGTAAAATCTCCACTACCCTAATAAATCTCTCGAATCCTTCAAATTGGCCGCAGTCATTTATTATCTTTATTACTCTTTCTTTTGTGTTGCCTAAAATCTGTATTCCTGTGTTTGCTGCTTCCAATAAATTATGGACATTCTGCATTTCCGGTAAATCAAAAATTTTTGCAGCCCAAAAATCTTTATGAAACTGAAATACGGTTGCCTGTGATCTATTTTCAAGAGGCATATTTTCACTAATCCAGCAATGAGGGACATTTGAACCTACCAGAACAATATCTCCGGGTTCATAATCAGTTACAGTACTCCCGATATATCTTTTACCTGAACTTGTCCTTATATAAGTAAGCTCAATTTCCGGATGGAAATGATAAGGTGCGTCAAATTTAGGCATATTAAGCTGCAATACCCTAAATGAGCTTTCAAGCTCGGATGTAACTTGTTCAAATAATGCTTTCAAAGGCTAATATTAACAAATGTTATGACATTTTCTAATTATTATGTTAATATTACACAAATTTTTGATAATTTCAGCAAAAAAATTTGTTATTTGAATCTTTAGATTAGTAAAGTACTAAAATAAGGTTATAATATGAAGGGAGTCCTTGTTTTCCTCTGCTTGTTAACCGGAATATCAGTTTATGCGCAAAAGAATGTACAATATATAAATACTTTTATTGGTACTGACGGCACAGGACATACATTTCCCGGCCCGTCAATGCCTTTTGGAATGGTACAGCCCGGACCTGATAACCGTGACCATGGTTGGGATTATACCAGCGGATATCAGTATAAAGATTCTATTGTTCTTGGCTTTTCACAGACTCGTTTCAGCGGTACAGGGATAAATGAAATGGGGGATGTTCTTTTAATGCCCTTCAATCCGGGAAAAGAACAATTGAAGAATATTATGAACAAAAGTACCGAGAAAGCTTTAATTGGTTATTACACTGTTACTAAAAATGATAATGTGAAAGTAGAACTTACCTGTTCTGAAAGAGTGGCATTTCACAGATATACATTCCCCGGAAGAGACGCCAAAGTTCTTCTTGATTTGCAACATGGATTGCGTTTTGTATTTGATGAAAATAATCAAAAAAAACTTGTTATTGAAAGCGGTATTAAGATTGAAAACAACAATACAATTTCAGGTTATTGTTATACCGATAATTGGGTAAAAAGAAAATACTTTTTCGTAATCAAATTTAATAAGGACTTTAAAACAATAGATAAACTCCCTGCACAAAAATCAGAAAAAGCACTTAGATATATATTAGATTTTGTGTTAAATAAAGAGAATACACTTCAGGTAAAAATTGCTCTTTCTTCTGTTTCAACAGATGGTGCAAAATTAAATTTGTTGACGGAAATTCCACATTGGAATTTCAATACAGTTTTAAAAAAGAATATTTCCGCTTGGGAAAACTTCTTAAAAAGAATTGATATTTCTGCGCCAAATAAACAAAAGGAAATTTTTTATACATCAATGTATCACCTTCTCTTGCAGCCTTCAAATATCGCAGATGTTGATGGAAAATACCGGGGTGCCGATGACAAAATTTCAACTGCCCCCAATAGAGAATATTATTCAACCCTATCTATTTGGGATATTTACCGCGGGGCATTTCCTCTGCTGCAAATTATTGCTCCGGAAAAGGTAAATGGAATTATTAATTCATTATTGCTGCATCACAAAGCTGCAGGGTTCTTGCCTATATGGACTGCCTGGGGACAGGATAATTATTGCATGATCGGAAACCATGCTATACCGATGATATTATCTGCATACAATAATGGATTTAAAGGCTTTGATATAAAAGAAGCGCTTAAAGCGATAGTTGAGACATCGACAAAAAGTCATATCAATTCTAATTGGGAATTATATAATGAATATGGCTATTATCCTTATGATAAACTTGATAATGAATCTGTCTCACGTACGCTTGAAAGCTGCTATGACGATTGGTGTGTCGCAGAATTAGCTAAAAAACTATATATGAATAATATTGCTGATGAATATTATAAAAGAAGCAATTATTATAAAAACCTGTTTGATAATGAAACGGCCTTTTTCAGAGGCAAAGATACAAAAGGTAATTGGAGAAAACCGTTTGATCCTTTAATTGCGACTTCTCCTCTTAGCAATCCGGGGGATTATACCGAAGCTAATGCTTGGCAATATCTATGGACTCCTGCACAAAATGATATTGACGGGTTAACAAAACTTTTAGGCGGAAAAGACGCATTAACAAAAAAGCTAAATGATTTCTTTACTATTGAAGCAAAGAACCCGGATAAATTTCTTGGTCAGGAAGCTATGATTGGACAATATGTACATGGCAATGAACCGGATCATCACGTTATTTATTTATATGCTTTTTCCAATGAACCTAATACAGGACAAAAGTATATTCACAAAGTAATCAGGGAATTTAATAACAATACACCTGATGGTATGATTGGTAACGATGACTGCGGCCAGATGTCCGCCTGGTATATTCTTTCAAGCTTTGGTTTTTATCCTGTCAATCCGGCAAGTAATGAGTTCGTTTTCGGTGCACCTCAAATAGAAAAGGCAACTATTCATTTAATGAATGGAAAGAGTTTTATTATTTATGCAAAAGGTATTTCTCCAAAAAATATTTATACAGAAAGAACTTCGTTAAATGGAAAAATAATTAGGGACCCATTTATTACTTATCAGCAGATAATTAATGGGGGCAAACTGATATTTGAAATGGTCAATAAATGAAGCAGATAGAAAAATATTACAAATTTTAATTTTGTTATTACAGATAGTCATTGTTAATAAAATAATGAATTTAAACGGAAACAAATTAACAGGCAGATAAATGAAGAACGCACCCACACAGAATAAGTTTTTAGTTATAATAATTGCATCCGTAGCTGCAACAGGCGGATTACTTTTTGGTTTCGATACTGGAGTAATTTCCGGCGCTATTCCATATTTTCAAAAAAACTTTGCTTTAGACAATAACTGGGTAGAGATTATAACTACCGCCGGATTGGCAGGCGCAATAATCGGAGCTTTATTTTCAGGACGTATAACCGATATTGTAGGAAGAAAAAAAGTGATTTTGACTTCATCATTAATTTTTTCTGCCGGAGCTATTTTATCCGGGTCCGCTGTGTCTGCCATTAATTTAGTTTTTGCACGTTTCTTTTTAGGTACGGCTATAGGCATTTCTTCATTTGCAGTTCCATTGTACATTGCAGAAATTTCTCCGGCTAAAAACAGAGGTGCTTTTGTATCATTATTTCAACTGCTTATAACCATAGGTATTTTACTTTCTTATTTCAGCGATTTAGCTTTTGCGCTTCCCGAAGGCACGTCCGGCTATTTAGATTGTTGGCGTCCTATGTTTTATATAGGCGTCATTCCTGCAGCTGGTATGTTTACGGGTATGTTGTTTTTACCTGAAACACCACGATGGCTTATTAGTAAAGGATTTGAAGAAAAATCTCGGGAAGTTTTGGAAAAAGTTGAAGAATCAAATATTGTAGAAGAAACTTTTACCAAAATGAAAGAGGAGGTTGAAAATGATAAAAAGACTAAATCCGTTTGGAATGAAATATTTAAACCATGGTTGCGTGCACCCCTCATTATTGCAATTGGAATTATGTTTGTACAGCAATTTACCGGAATAAACACTATTATTTATTATAGTCCAAAAATATTTCTGATGTCCGGTTTTGAGAGTGCAAGAGCAGCAATCATGGCTTCAGTAAGTGTAGGTATTATAAGTGTATTATTCACTATTGTATCATTATTTCTTGTTGATAAACTGGGAAGACGTAAACTTTATTTTATTGGTTTGGGAGGAATGGTCTTTGCGCTAATTACCTTGGGTTTTTCATTTGCTTTTCAATCTTTATTCGGCAGCGCAGAAAAATTAATCATTGTCGGTTTAGTATGGATTTACATTGCATTTTTTTGTATAAGCCTTGGCCCATTAGGCTGGGTAATAATTTCTGAGGTTTTCCCTCTTAGAGTTAGAGGTATAGGTGCAAGTCTTGGGTCATTTTCCAATTGGTTGTTTAATGGAATTGTAGCTTTTACCTTTTTTAAAATTGTAACCGGGCTTACACTGCCCGGAAGTGAAATAATTCTTAACAATGAAATCCTTGGTAACCCGGCTGGTGCATTTTGGTTGTATGCTCTTGTTGGAATTGCAGGTTTAATTTGGGGTTATTTTTACATACCTGAAACCAAAGGAAAATCGCTCGAAATGATTGAAGAACATTGGCGGCAAGGTAAATCGCCAAAAGAACTTTAATAATTTTATTCAATCGTTAATAAGAATTCATATTAAAATTATAGAGGCAGCATGAACAAAAAAAATCAATTTGAAAAATTACTTGCAGGCGAAGGCAATTCAATTGTATTGTTTAAACCTATTCTAATGCACTTTGCTGCACGTTTTAATGAAACGACCTATGGCAGGTTTGCTTCTGATTATAAGGTATTGGTTGAATCAAATATCCGCTGCCTTGAATACTTCGACCTTGATGCAGTGAGCCTTATCAGTGATCCGTATCGTGAAACATCTGCTTTTGGCGCACAGATTGAATTCGTCCCTGAAGGTGTCCCCAAATGTTTAAACAAAATTATACAGAATGAGGATGATGTCAAAAGATTAAATATACCTGATATTTATAAATGTGAACGTACGCTGGATAGAATTTCAGGTGCGGCTTATTACCAGAAATTGCTTAAGGGAAGAGTTCCCGTCGGCGGTTGGATAGAAGGCCCGCTTGCCGAGGCTTGTGATTTGGCTGGGGTAAGCGAGATGCTGATGAATCTGATGTGCGAACCAGATTATTCAAATTATATAATGGATAAATGCATGATAATGGCCAAAGAATTTGCCAAAGCTCAGATTAATGAAGGATGCGATTATATTGGCATTGGTGATTCTATCTGCTCCCAGATTGATACCGGCACTTATGATTTGTATGTAAGAGTGCGTCATAAAGAACTTGTTGAGTATATCCATTCTCTTGGTGCTAAAGCAAAATTACATATTTGTGGAAATATAACTCATATACTACCCTCAATCAAGGATTTGAATTTTGATATTATTGATCTGGATTGGGAGGTGGATCTTATGAATGCACGCGATATACTTGGCAAAAATGTAGTACTTAAAGGGAATATTAATCCTGTGTTTATTCAGGAAGCCACATTGCCGCAGATTGAAGCAGAAGTAAACGACCTGTTATCAAAAACTAAAAATCAAAAATTCATTTTGTCCGGAGGCTGCGAAATAGGAGTCAATACACCGGTTACAAATCTTATGAAAATGGCAGAGATCTCTGCCAAGACAAAAAACAACAAACAGTAATTATCCGAGGTATGCAAATGAATATGTCTGATTGGAAAAACTCAATTCTATCAAATTCATTAATTGCAGCTGTACCGGCTATGTCATATCCCGGATTAAAACTTACAGGCAAATCGGTATTTGAAATGGTTACTATAGGGGAAGTCCAATATAAAAGTGTTAAAGCATTATCTGAGAAATATCCTGTTGCAGCATCTACCTTAATCATGGATTTGTCGGTTGAAGCAGAGGCATTTGGAAGTAATATAAACTTTAGCGAACATGAAATACCTACCGTTACTGGACGGCTAATAAATTCATTAGAACATATTGGATGTCTCAGAATTCCCGTTGTTGGTGAAGGGAGAACTAATTGCCATTTAAAAGCTGCACGCTTGGCTGCAGAAAACATATATAATATTCCCGTTTTAGGTGGAATCATTGGACCATACTCCCTTGCAGGCAGACTTTATGATATCACTGAAATGATGACTGCAATACTCATTGAGCCTGACGGGGCACATAAGTTGATAGAAATGTGTACTTCATTCTTAAAAGAATATGCATTGGCATTTAAAAATGCCGGCTGCAATGGGATTGTAATTGCAGAACCTGCTGCCGGATTGCTAGCTGCAGATCAATGTCAGGAATTTTCATCTTCGTATGTAAAGCAAATTGTTGATTATGTACAGGATAATAATTTTAGTGTAATTCTACACAATTGCGGTAATACTGTAAGTTTGGTCGGGTCTATGTTAGCAACCGGCTCAATCGGATTTCATTTTGGAAATGCAGTTGATATGCTGGATATTCTGCCCCAGGTACCTTCCGACAGGCTCGTTTTTGGCAATATTGATCCTGCAGGTGTTATTAAAAATTCTACTCCGACAGAAATAAAAGCTCACACAACTAATCTTTTAACAAAAATGAAACCATATAATAATTTCGTTATTTCCTCAGGTTGTGATATACCGCCTGATACTGCTATTGAAAATATTGATGCCTTCTTTGAAGCAATTACTGAATTCAACCAAAGTTAATTAACTTTTAGTAAACTAAATAAAATCAGGGCGTTTTTATGAATGAAGTATTAGAACAATTATCAAATTGTATTGAGTTTGGTAAAATAAATTTAAAATCCCCTTATCCTCCTTCTATGAAAGATAAAATCGGTGCCGATGAATTGACAAAACAAGCACTGGATGAAGGAATTAAACCAAACACTATTCTTGAACAAGGATTAATCCCGGGAATGAATGCTGTTGGATTGAAATTCAGCCAAAATAAAGTTTATGTACCGGAAATGCTGATGGCGGCAAAAGCAATGAGTACAGCTATGGTTCATCTGAAACCATATTTTAAGTCGGGTGAGGTAGTGCGAAAAGGTACATTTATAATAGGCACTGTGTTTGGTGATTTGCACGATATAGGCAAAAACATTGTTGCCATGGCTGTTGAAGGTTCGGGTTGGGAGGTAATTGATTTGGGAGTTGATGTTAAAACTGAAAAATTTATAGAGGCTTTAGAACATAATCCAAATGCAATAGTAGGCTTATCTGCACTTCTTACTACTACAATGGCTAATATGGAAATAGTGGTTAAGTGTATTAAAGACAAATTCCCATTAACTAAAATTTTAGTCGGCGGCGCACCTCTTAATAATGATTTTTGCAAAAAAATAGGGGCTGATTTTTACAGCAGAAACCCGCAAGGTGCAATTGAATATTTAAATGCAGCACAATTGGGCAAAAACTAAATTGATTGTTCAGAATGTATATAATATTTTTTTAACTTTTTGAAAATAGTAAATTGGTTTTGTCAGACATTTTTTCGTGCATTTTAACAAATTAAGTGACATAATTATGAAGAACTTTTATAAAATGACAACCTTCTATACTTGCTTATTGATACTGATTTTCTTTGCATTTTCAAATATAAAATCAAACAAGCCTGTTATAAAAAAAAGGCATGTAGTAATTGCTATGGCTCAAATAATATGTATTGACGGCGATCTATCGGGCAATTTGGTCCGAATCGAAAACGCAATTGTTAAAGCAAAAGAAAAACACGCAGATATTATTGTGTTCCCCGAATCATGCCTGCTTGGCTGGGTAAACCCTGATGCACATAAACGCGCCTGCCCAATTCCGGGTAAAGACAGTGAAACCATTTGCACTCTTGCGAGAAAATACAAACTTTTTATTTGTATAGGAATTGATGAGAAGGATGGGGATAAGCTTTATGATTCTGCTCTGCTGATAGATAATAATGGAAATATTCTGCTCAAACATCGAAAGATCAATGTCTTACCCGAATTGATGACTCCCCCTTATACAATTGGTAATGGAGTTCAGACTGTAAAAACAAAATATGGAAAAATTGGTGTTATGGTTTGTGCCGACTCATTTATGGAAAATTTACTGGAAAGTATGAAGTCGCAAAAACCTGATTTGTTATTGATTCCATATGGTTGGGCTGCACCTGAAAATGATTGGCCGGCTCATGGACGGGAATTGGTGAAGGTAGTTAAAAATGCAGCATATAAAATAAAGTGTCCTGTAATTGGAACTAATCTAATTGGTCAAATTTCACATGGCCCATGGACAGGGCAAGTTTATGGAGGACAAAGTGTTGCCTTTGACAATAAGAAAGAAAAATTAGTCATTGGCAAAGACCGCGAAAGTGATATTGCAATAATAACCGTTGAATTAGAAAATCAGATTTAATTATATTTCTTTTAATTTATTGAAGTAAAAAAAGAAAGATATTGGAGAATTTATGTTAAGAATAATGTCAATTTGCATTGTTATTTTTTTATTTAATAATGTATACGCTCAAATTCAGAAGCCAAGTTCCGGCAAAATTGATTTGTACCGGGATTTCAAATCGGCTTATGTAACTGCAAGGAATATAGAAGTCTGGCTGCCGGACGGATATAATAAATCAAAAAAATATGCTGTACTTTATATGCATGACGGGCAAATGTTGTATGATTCAACCACTACATGGAATAAGCAAGCCTGGGATGTAGATGATGTTGCTGCTAATTTAATGAAAGCCGGAGAGGTAGAGGATTTTATCATTGTCGGCATGTGGAATGGCGGCGTTACCAGACACCCCGATTATTTCCCCCAAAAACCTTTTGAAAATCTTACTCCTCAACAGAGAGATACTGTAGTCAAACAATTACAGCAATCAGGTACAATTAAGACAGTATTCCAACCCAATTCTGATAACTATCTTAAATTCATTGTAAAAGAAGTTAAACCTTTTATTGATTCAACTTATTCTGTGTATACCGATAAACAACATACTTTTATTGCGGGCAGCAGCATGGGGGGACTTATTTCAATGTACGCAATAACACAATACCCGCAAATTTTCGGCGGAGCCGCTTGCCTTTCTACTCATTGGACCGGCACATTTAAAGTTGAGAACAATCCTATGCCCCGGGCATTTGCTGATTATTTAAAACAAAGCCTGAAAAATTTAGACGGCAACAAAATTTATTTTGACCATGGTGATAAAACATTAGATGCACTATATCCCCCGCTCCAAAAAATGATAGATGATGTAATGAGCAATTATCCGGCAAATCTCTGGAAGTCGTTATTTTTTAAAGACAAAGATCATTCTGAAAAATCATGGAAAGAAAGAGTTAATATTCCTATACTGTTCTTACTGGGTAAAGCAAAAAAGAATGAAGCCGCTTCCCTTCAGTACCTGCCATTCGGTAGTATTAAGCCGGAAGGCTGGCTGAAAACCCAAATGCAGAAAGATATGAATGGATTCGTAGGTAACCTTGACCGTTTAGTACCCGATTTAATAAATGATCCGATTTATACAACCGGACGTTTGCAAAAACACAGCAAAGCAAAAGATCTTGGTAATATTACAACCGGTGATGTTGGTGGAGATGACCAATATAAATGGTGGAATAGCGAGACACAATCCAATTGGTGGGATGGATATATAAGAAATGCCATTCTGCTGAATGATAAAAAAGCATTAACAAAAGTGCAGGCACATATAATTGAAATATTGGCTTCGCAGGATGATGAAGGTTACCTTGGAATTTACGATAAAGAACTCCGCTACAAGTTTACATCGGAAAATGGAGAGTTGTGGTCCAAAACTACTTTGCTCAGAGGCTTATTAGCTTATTATGAATTTACAGGAGATAAAAAAGTATGGAGTGCCATTGAAAGAGCCGTTGCAAATGTCATGAATAACTATCCTGTTAACAAATCACAGCCCTTTTATGCGGGGAAAGAATTTGCCGGAGGGGTTGCACATGGGCTTACGTTTACAGATGTACTGGATAAGATGTATCAGTTAACAGGTAATAAAAAATATTTAGAATATGCTGAGTTCTTATATAATAATTACTGTAATAACTTTTCCTGGGAACAGGATGTACAGCTAAAAAATATTTTTTCAAAAGAATACAAATTAAAAGGGCATGGTGCTCATACATACGAGCATCTGCGTCCGCTAACGTTAGCCGCATATTCAAGCGGAAGTAAAGAATTGTTTGAAGCATTGAATATTTACCTTTCCAGAATAAGTTCTACTACTACTGTAACAGGAGGGCCAATAGGCGATGAATGGATAGCAGAAAGAACTGCCGATGCATCAGCAACGGGTTATGAATATTGTTCAATTCACGAATTGATGAATAGTTATGAAACATTACTACAAAAAAGCGGTTATGCTAAGTATGGTGATTTAGTCGAGAATATTTTCTATAATGCTGCTCAAGGAAGCAGAAACCCGGATAACTCAACAATTGCATATTTAAAGACTGATAATTCTTATGAAATGATGGGGACAAAAAACGGGCATGTTGAGCCGGACAAGAATCAGACAAGATATAAATATTCTCCGGCTCATCAGGATGTTGCAGTTTGCTGCGCTCCCAATGCAGGCAGGATAACCCCTTATTTTATTCAGTCCTCCTGGATGAAAAAAAATGATACAACCCTGGTTGCCGCTTTGCTGATGCCTAACATTATGACTACGGAAATAAACGGGATAAAAGTATCAATAGAGAATAAAACAAATTACCCTTATGAGAATACTATGGTATTCAATATAAATTCTAATAAAGAAGTGAAAATGACATTAAAAATCAGGCTGCCAAATTGGGTGGAAAATATTAAGACAAAAGAAAGCTATAAAAAAGAGAATGGCTATTTAGTTATTAACAGGATTTTTAAAAAACAGGATAAAATTAATCTGGAATTTTTAACCGGTATTAAAGTAATTCAAGACTTGAACAATCAGAAATATTTTACACACGGGGCTTTAGTGTATGCTAGTCCGATAAAAGCCGCAGCCCAAAAAGGGAAAAAGTATCTGGAAGGATTTACAGATTATTTTTACAATACGAAACAATTAACACTTTATTGGTATGACGGCAAAGATAAGGGGGAATTTAAAAACAACAATATTTATCTTAATTTAAGAAATACTGAATTGAATAAAACAGAACGAATTAAATTGATTCCATTTGGCAAGACAATTTTAAGACAGGCGGCTTTTTAATATTTAGATAAAATAATAACTCTTTTATAATATTTTTTACTTTACCGGGATGGCAGGCAGTTATGTCCTATTGCATTTTATGCAGGTTTCCCGGAATATAATATCAGTATCAATGACTAAATTTTTATATTCAAAATTATCAATATTATCAATGTTTTGCAGCAGAAGCTCAATTGATTTTTCCGCCAGTTTTTCAGTAGATTGGTTTACACAGCTTAATGGCGGAGACAGGAAGTTTTGTACTTCGGAATTGCCAAAGCATATTAAATCTATATCATCAGGAATTTTCAAGCCTACTTCCTTTGCAGCAGAATAAATACCGATTGCAACCGGATAAGTAACAGCCAAAATAAGATCCGGCAAATTCTTCTCGCGGTGGAACTTCTTCAGAGCATCATAACCGCTTTTATCACTGAAATCCCCTTCAACAATCCATTCATTCTTAATAGGAATTTTATTGTCATTCATAGCATCAACAAAACCGAGCATACGCTCTCTTCCTATATTTATTTTGGTATTTCCTGCAAAATGTGCAATGTTCCTGTACCCAAGTTTTATGGCGTGATCAATCACCTTATATGCACCGCCCCGGTCATCAACGGTGACAGTATTGCAATTCGAAAGGTTTGGTATCCTGTCCATGAAAACTAACGGTACTTTTTTATTTTTAGCAACTTCAAAAATTCCAAAATCCGTTGTATCCTGCGAAATTGAAATAATAATGCCGTCAACTCTCATAGAAAGCAAAGTCTGTATTTGTTTTAGCTGCATTTCGGCATTTTCGTGGGATACTGTTAGAAAAACCTCATAATTATTAACATATGCCTGGGTATATATTTGGTCTATAATAGAACTAAAAAAATGATGGGCAATTTCAGGCAATACAACACCAATTGTATTAGATTTACCGGCTGCCAGATGCCGGGCAAGAAAATTAGGAGTATACCCAATATCTAATGCCGTTTTTTTAATTAATTCTGCGGTATTTGCAGGAATGTCTGGGTGCCCTCTAAGCGCCTTTGAAACAGTAATAATAGAGACCCCCAGTTTTTGGGCAATATCATTCAAAGTAACTTGTTTTGGCTGCATAATAATATAATAGCTAATTATAGAAAATTGAATTATTAATAAATATGTACCTATAACAAAGATATAGAAAAACCATTAAAATAACCTTAACTAATAAACTTTTTTTACTTTTTCATGTTTTTATAAGTTATAAACCGACAGTACATATTTTACAGAATCAACACCTGATTGTCTTATTAAACGTATTTAAAATAATCAAAAAAGTCATAAAACATCATTTTTTTTTGAAATTTTTTACATGGAAAAAAGTCACAATGTCCTTCATGAATCAAAAAAATTATTTGATTTTTAATAAATTGTTTTTGTAAATTACAACTGATAAATAAAAAATAATTAACCAATTCACAGATCAAAGTTTTGATCGGCTGCTCTTTATTATTTTGATTAATAAAAAATGATGACACAGTTTAAAGCTGTTACCATGTTTGGTTTTACTTCTTCATTTAATATTTATAAATCAAAGCAGCATTTACAGTTAGCGCTACCTAAGCAACTTTCCAACACTATCCAAAAATGTAAAATTTCAGATAACAGAGATGTTTCTCTTATCAACGGTATTTCTCTCTTAACAGGCATAAAAAATTGTATTACAGCCTGCTTTAGCTTACTCAACAACAATAATTTTGAAAGCTGTGGATATCTGTTATTAAATTATGCAACCATGTCTATCATACCCGGTAAAGGGTTTTTATATAATCATTCAGAATTTTATGAACTGCAAAAACGAATAAAAGTTTTTTATTTCAATTAACTAACTTCATTTAATAAAATAGACGAGGGCAAAATGATAAAACCCAAGCAAGTGAGCTTATTGGCAAACTTTTGCAGCAGCAAAATTAGCCATATAGGTTTGACACTTAACAAAAACAGTATATTATCCGCAGGATCAAAAAGGCGAAACCGCTTCACAGCATTTAATGCGCTGATGATTGTTTTTGTATTTTTGATGATGCAAACCGGTTCACTCCTTTTCGCTCAGGAATTGGATGTACGCGGTAAGGTAATAAGTGCGGATGATAAATCCGAATTAGTCGGCGCTACCGTTTTGGAAAAAGGTACTTCAAATGGAATGGCGACAGATGTTAATGGAGAGTTTAGATTAAAAGTAAAAAGGAATGCCGTTCTGGTTGTATCTTATATCGGCTTCTTAAAACAGGAAGTAACTGTAACAGATGCAAAGTATTTAACAATTTCATTAAAACCTGAAGCTAAACAACTTGGCGAAGTTGAAGTAATAGGAATTGGTTACGGAGAAGTTAAAAAAACTGACGCTACCGGTTCTATTACAGCTATTTCAGCAAAAGATTTTAACCAGGGAGCTATTTCATCACCTCAGGAATTACTTATTGGTAAGGCACCTGGCGTTGTTGTAAATACACTTGGCGGTGCTGCCGGCGCAGGAGATAAAATCCGTATCCGCGGAGGTTCTTCTATACTTGGCAACAGCGATCCTTTAATTGTTATTGATGGAATGGCGTTAGAAACTTCCGGTATTTCAGGTATTTCTAACCCTCTTTCAACGATCAACCCGAATGATATTGAATCATTTACAATTTTGAAAGACGCTTCTGCAACAGCAATCTACGGTTCCAGAGCTTCTAACGGTGTTATTATTATTAAAACCAAAAGAGGTTCAACAACCGGCTCTTCAGATTCAAAAATGATTATCAATTATAACGGTTCTTTCTCCTTGTCATCAGGTTCAAAATTTACCTCCGTTTTCACAGGGGACGATTTTAGAGCTTTAATTGCTGATAGAGTAGCTAACTACGGTTTAACTACTGCAGCACAAAATAAATTAGGAACAGAAAATACAGATTGGCAAAAACAAATTTACCAGACTGCTGCTACTACCGAACATAATATCAGCCTTAGCCACTTCATTGGTACCGTTCCTTACCGCCTTTCTTTAGATTATTTATATCAGGAAGGTATTTTGAAATACAATGAAATGGACAGAAAAAATATTGCAATTGCAATATCCCCTTCTTTATTCAATAACAGCTTAACTATGGATTTAAATGCAAACGCATCTTGGGTTCACAATAACTTTTCAAATCAGGATGCTATTGGCGCAGCTGTTCAATTTGACCCTACACAGCCAATCATGAATGGCAACACAAAATATGGCGGTTATACAACATGGACCAGCGACGGTACACCAAATGGCACTGCTAATAGCATTGCTACAAGGAATCCTGTTGCAGAATTAAATCTCCGTCATAACACTTCTGATGCTGAGCGTTTAATCCTCGGCGGCAAATTTGAATACAAAATTCCTTTTGTTCAGGATTTAAAAGTAACTTTAAATCTAGGCTATGACCGCTTCCATACATGGGGCCATGATATAACCGATACAACAGCTGCATGGGCAAGCCAGTATAAATCAAGACAGATAATTGATTATGGCCAGACAAAAGAAAATTCATTATTAGATTTTTATTTAAATTATAAAAAAGAATTAGGTTTCAATAAATTTGATTTAACAGCAGGTTATTCTTACCAGCATTTCTATAATGAAGGTTATACCAATAGCAAAGCATGGGATCCTACAGATACTAATGGTATCTCAACTCCTTATAAAAATGAATATTTCTTAATATCATTCTTCGGCAGATTAAACTATACTTTATTAGACAGGTATTATTTAACTGCAACTTTAAGAGACGATGGTTCCTCAAGATTTGCTAAAGATAAACGTTGGGGCCTTTTCCCGGCAGTTGCATTAGCATGGAAATTAACAGAAGAACCTTTCATTGGAAAATCTGATTTGGTTAATGACCTTAAACTTAGATTAAGTTGGGGTAAAGCCGGCCAGCAGGATGTAGGAGGCAATTATTATCCATATATTCCTACTTACACAACAGCATTAAAAGGCGCTTATTATCAGTTCGGAAATCAATTCTATCCTACATTGCGCCCTGAAGCTTACAATGCAGACTTAAAATGGGAAACCGTTACTTCATTAAACGGCGGATTAGATTTTGCATTATTTAATAACAGATTAACAGGTTCTATTGAAATATACAAGAATACATCTGATGATTTATTAAACTATGTTCCTATTCCGGTTGGAAGTAACTTATCTAACTACTTACTTACCAACGTAGGTTCAATGGAAAATAAAGGCGTTGAACTTGGTTTGAACGTAACCCCTATTTTAGAAAAAGATTTTTCATGTGAATTTGGAATAAATTTAACCTACAACCAAAATAAAGTTACCAAATTAACATTAACTGATGATCCCGCATATACCGGTATTAATACAGGTGGAATAGCAGGCGGTGTCGGCAATACAATTCAGAAATATATTGTCGGTTACGCAATGAATTCATTCTTCCTATTCCAACAGGTATATGATAAAAACGGAAAACCAGTTGAAGGGTTGTATGTTGATAAAAGCGGTAATGGCGGCGTAGTATCAGGTAATGAATTGAATAAATTCTTAACGAAATCACCACTACCGGATTATCTAATTGGTTTCTCAGGAAAAATAAACTATAAGAGTTTTGATTTCAGTTTCTCAGGCAGAATTAGTTTAGGAAACTATGTTTACAATAACAATGCTTCTAACATAGCTTTGTATCAGCAGCTTTATAACCAGAGCGGATATTTACAGAACATCTTAACAGCTGTTAACAAAACAAATTTCACAACAGCACAGTATTGGTCAAGTGTTTATCTTGAAAACGGCTCATACTTAAAGTTAGATTATATCAGCCTTGGCTATAATTTCTCAAACTTATTCGGAAATAATATTGGCGGACGCGTTGGATTATCAGTACAGAATGTATTTACAATTACAAAATACACAGGATTGGATCCGGAAGTTGATAATGGTATTGACAACAACATATATCCACGTCCACGCACATACATGCTTTCAGTTAGTTTGAATTACTAATATTTGAAAAGGAAATAGAAAATGAAAAAAATAACATTTTTAACACCAGTAATATTTATTGCTGCGTTCTTATTCACATCATGTGTTAAAGATTTGGATGTAAACCCGATTGATCCAAATGTAAATACCCTAAACAATGTATTTAAGAATCAAGCAGCATATAAAGAAGCACTGGCTAAGATTTATGCCAGCTACGTCATCAGCGGACAGCAAGGTGGCGCAGGAATGCCTGATATCGCAGGTATTGATGAAGGCTTTGGCAATTACCTACGTCAATATTGGGATTTACAGGAACTTTCAACAGATGAAGCAATTATGGCGTGGGATGATGCTACAATTAAAAACTTCCATTGGCAGACCTGGTCGCCAAATGATGTATTTATTATGGCATGTTATTCAAGAATATTCTACACCATATCAATATCAAATGAATTTATCAGAAATGCTAATGCTGCTATCAGCTCAGCTTCCGGTACTTTTCTTAATGACCTGAAAGCATTTAGAGCTGAAGCTCGTTTTTTACGCGCTCTTTCTTATTGGCATGCAATTGATATGTTCGGTAATACTCCTTTTGTTACTGAAGCAGATCTTCCGGGTTCAACTTTCCCAAGAAGAATTGCACGTGCTGATCTCTTTACCTATATTGAAAGTGAATTAAAAGACATGCTTACTGACCTTGTTCCTGCAAGACAGAATGAATACGCAAGAGCAGATAAGGCAGCAGCATGGTTTTTACTTGCTAAATTATATTTGAATGCAAAAGTATATACCGGAACCGATAGATCTACCGACGCATTAACCTATATTAATCAAGTTATTGCAGCAGGATATACTATAGATCCTAATTATAAGCGTTTATTCGATTCTGACAATAACCTAAGCCCTGAAATTGTATTCCCGATTGCAGGCGATGGCTTAAACATTCAGGGATACGGCGGAATGACCTTCCTTATTTGGGCATCAAACGGCGGCGGAATGCCATTAAATGGATTAAGCAGTGCAGGATGGGGCGGAATCAGGACTATTAAAGATTTCGTTGCCAAATTTGGTTTAAACGAAAGCAGTTTTGCTTCAAATACACAAGCCCAATCTGCTGATAAAAGAGGAATGTTCTTCTTTGATAATTCAACTTGGGTATGGAACATAGCTAATGTAGGTACATTTACCCAGGGTATTGGCGTAACTAAATTTAAATGCGTTACTTCAACCGGAGCAGCTATACCGGATTATCATGCTACATTTGTCAGCACAGATTATCCTATGTTCCGTTTAGCAGATGCTTACTTAATGTACGCTGAAGCTGTAGTTAGAGGCGGTACAGGCGGCGATGTTGCAACTGCTGTCGGTTATATCAATCAGTTAAGACAAAGAGCTTATGGTAATACAACAGGGAATATTACTTCATCTAATTTAACATTAGATTTCATCCTTGATGAACGCGGACGCGAATTGTATTGGGAAGGGCACAGAAGAACAGACTTAGTCCGTTTCGGCCAGTTCACAAGCGGTTCTTATGTTTGGCAATGGAAAGGTAATGTTCAAGCCGGTGTTGCTACAGCTTCTTACAGGGATTTATATCCTATCCCAACTAACGACCTTAACGCAAACCCTAACCTGATACAAAATGCAGGTTATTAATAATGAAATGTATTAATGTTTAAGGAAGAATAAAATGAAAAAAATAAAATTATTAATATTTATAGCAGCACTGGTTGGGTTTATGGCAGCTTCCTGTACAAGAGACATTACTGAAGCGACCTTAAGCGACAGCCCTACTGCTCCTACAGCGTCAGATTTAACATATACTGCTGCATTTAACGTAAATAATTCTGATAGCTTGGTAACATTTTCATGGTCGGCAGCAGACTTTGGATTTCAATCTTCTACAACTTACGTTGTACAATTTTCGTCAACCAGCGATTTCACAAGTAATGTAGCAAATATCATTACTACCCAGAATTTAACCGGAAAAGCAAAAATAGGCGACATAAATGCTTTGATGCTCTCATGGAATTTAAACATAGGTACTGCATATACAGTATATTATAGAGTTGCTACAACAATCAACTCATCTGTACCTACTGTTTATTCAGCTACAAAATCAAGGAGCTTTACTCCTTTTGATGCTGTAATTAACTATCCTATGTTGTACGTACCTGGTTCATATCAGGGTTGGTCTCCTGGAGCTACAAACGGCAGGTTGTTCTCATACGGCTTTAATACAACATATTCATGTATTATAACCCTTAATGATTTCACCAATCCTACCACCGATTTCAAAATTGCTCCCGCAGCAAATTGGAACAATAGCTGGGGATGTAATCTTACCAAAACCGGTAACAATTATTCTGGCACACTTGATCCTAGCGGCGGTAACATGACAGTTACAGCAGGTACTTATATTGTCACTGTTAATACATCAACAATGGCTATTACACTTACCAAAACTGACATTTGGGGAATCATAGGCGATGGCGTTCCAGTAACCGGATGGAACAGTGATCAGAAAATGTTCTATAACGGCCAGCGTAAAATGTGGGAAATTACTATTACATTGCAGGTCGGTACAATTAAGTTCAGAGCTAACAGTGATTGGGGACTTAATTACGGCAGTAATGCAGGTGATGGTAACCTTCAGCAGGGCGGTGCGAATATTCCTATAACATCTGCAGGAAACTATCTAGTTCGTTTTAGCACCGAAAAAATGATTTATACGCTTCATAAAAACTAAATGCATGTGTAGTCCTTAGTTATTCAAAAAAGGCTGTCCCTAAAAAGACAGCCTTTTTTGTTTTAAATAGAAAGTGCATTTCAATTAACTGAAATCAATAATTAAATGATGATCTATTACTCTCAAAATATCACTTCAAAAAATTGTAATAATTTCAAGAATATTGAGACATATTAACCTTTGTCCAAGTTGATTAGAACTCTATATTATGCCCTTCTTGGGCTCTGTAATGAGCCTATAATCCACAAATAAACGAGATCATAAATACAGGTCAGTTTCTAAGTTTAAATTGTAAAAACCCTGTTGGAGAGAATATGATTATAATATTTTTCCTGTTTTCCTCAACAATGTTTGGTTACATATTCAAATCATTATAACACAGCAAGTTAGCTGATCTTAGTTTATCAAATCGGGGTGCTGCAAAAATTTTTGCTCTTATAAATAAAAATTGAGTGGCATATGTCATTCCTGCACGCTTTTGGCAGGAATCCACAAAAATTAATTTATGGATGCCCGACAAAAGCATTCGGGCATGACAAAATGGAATTATTTCTCATCTTTTTGTTTATCGGTTATATCCTCAATCGGCAATTCATTTAAGCAAATTAAAAGATGGAATATTTTGCGCGTGCTGCATTGCACAAAACAGGAGTAGAATGTTAATCTTTTATGGCTTTTCCATAGCAGTACATAGTTTTCAAAGCGTGAATGACTATCTCTGGAATATCTGTAATTCAATTAGTATTTAATATTTTTAAGAAGGCAGGATTTAGGTATAATTTAGAGGGTTTTCGTAAACCCTCTAAATTATGATTTGAATTTTTCTATTTATTACCTTTCAGTATTACTACCTGATAAGCGCTTAGGTTTAACTCAAGTTTATCATTTTTCGGTTGTATCTTTTTATTGCTTACTAAATCAATGAATGATGTTTTCTTACTAAACAATTCATCTTTAATAAGATTGATTGATTTATTACCCGGATTATTATTTATAACAACAAGAAATTTAGCGCCTTTATATTCTCTGGTGTATGCAAGTATCATTTTTTCATTTTCTATTGGTAAAAACTTAATATCGCCAAGAGAAAGAACTTCATTATTTTTCCTGATTGAAACCAATTTATGGTACCATGCAAATAAATCAGTATCAACTTTAACTTCATCAGGCTGGCGCTTGTAGCCAAGAGGATGTGTTATTTCCGTTTCGTACTTAAATTCCTTCCAAACCATCGGCTTTCTGCAATCAGGGTCATCACCGCCCCACATTCCTACTTCATCACCATAATAGATTTGAGGAGCGCCGGGAAGAGTAAACTGAATACCAACCATTAATTTTTGCCTTTGGCGTTCTTCAGCATTCGGTTTCCTTACATCAAAGTTTTTATTTTGTGACGGAATGGCTCCATGATCATATAGAATTTCAGGGTTAACTAATTGAGATGCTACCCTTTCAACATCATGGCTGTCCATTAAATCCATCATTACATAATTATTTTCTTTCGGATATTGCGTGTACAGAGTATTAAGGCTGTCAACAAATCCCGGAGCTGTAATCTGATCTTTCCTGTTTACTACGAAGTTCTTTATATCGCGTGCAAACCTGTAATTCATAACTGCATCAAATTCATCTCCTTTAAGCCATGGCACTGCGTTCATCATTTTGTATGCAGCCCAATCGTCCCACCAAATTTCTCCTACAATGTAGGCATTTGGATTAATTCCTTTAACCCATGTTCTGAATTCTTTCCAGAAATTGTGATTCACCTGCTCGGCAACATCAAGGCGCCATCCGTCAATTCCATCTTCCGGATTACCATCACCATTGGGGTCCATCCATCTCTTAACAATTGCATGAATATGTTCGCGAGGGCCTGTAACTAACCCGTTATCATCTTCACGAATTCTGGGAAGGTCTTTTATGCCAAGCCACCCTTCATAATCGAATTTTTCTCCGGTTGCCGGATTATCCCATGATTTAATTGTGTACCAATCTTTGTATTTAGATTTCTGTTGATTCTTTACTACGTCCTGAAATGCCCAGAAAGTCGTACCTGTATGATTAAACACACCGTCAAGAATTATTTTCATACCACGCTTATGGCATTCTTTAATTAGCTTAAGAAACAATTTATCGGCAGTAGTCCATTGCCATGTTGCCGGATTATTCGGATCTTCTTTTGACCAGATTTCTTTGTCTTTCTTTGGATCAGGACCGAAATTATTATCTATATGATGATACATTGATGCATCATATTTATGAGGGGATGGAGATTCAAATATAGGTGTTAAATAGATTGCGGTAATGCCAAGATTTTTAAGATAATCAAGCTTGTTAATAATTCCCTGAATATCTCCTCCATATCTGCGTACACCAACATTCCAGTAAAAATCTTTTCCTGTTTTAGCTTCCCATGGTTGTAATTTATACCATTCACTGGTCCATGGGGAAACTTGCCACCCTTCAGGAATGAAGAAAGGCCATGCACCTTTCAGGTCTTCAACTTTAGGGTCATTGGATTTATCACCATTGTTAAACCGTTCCGGAAATATTTGATACCAGATAGCTTTCTTTGCCCAGTCAGGTACTTTACTATTTTGAGCAGCAATTTGAAAAGTAAATAATGCCAATAATGCTAATATTATTTTTGTGTTTTTCATATGTTTATCATTTATTAATTATAAATTATTTCAATAACATCATTTTTTTATTCATTACGAATGAACCGGAGCGGAGCTGATAAATATAAATACCGCTTGTTAAACGCCCGGCATCGAATTTAACTGAGTGGCTGCCGGCTGACATTTCTGTATTAACTAAAGTAGCAACTTCCTGTCCTAAAATATTATATACTTTTATTGTTACCATATCTGATTTAGGAAGGGAGAAATTTATAGTAGTGGAAGGGTTAAACGGATTAGGATAATTCTGGCTTAATGTATAGGATGTTGGAATAGTTTCTACATTTTCAACCCCGGTATATGAATCAACTTTCTTAATCCGCTGTGTAGTATATAACCTGTATTCCCCGGGCTGCAGAGCAATAATGGGGTTTGTCCCTGAAACTGTTAAACTATCGCCGCTGAAAAATTCATACCATTTACCTGTAGATTGAAATGCAGTTTGATAATTTTGTGCTGAAACATCAAAATTCCCAAATACTGCCACATTCATAGTGGCATGGTTAATATAAAGGCTCTTTACAGCCAAATATGCATCAATGGTAAAGTCAGTGCTTGAGAATGCTGGATAATTATTTTTCAGTTTGATAAGAGCCGCGAATGTATTTAATAATTTTCTCCTATCGGGATCAGTGTAGTAATCCCATCTTACAGGTTTATCAGCCGTATTACCGCCGTTATAAGTAATTGAATAGTCATATCCAAGTTCGCCGAATTGCCATATCATTTTTGGCCCCGGAACCAGGATGAATAAATTAGCAGCAAGCTGTACTCTGCTTAATGCTGTCTGTAGATTTGTAATATAGTAATTAGTGCCTGCATTGCCATAGTTTAAATTCTTGTACATTACTCTTTCTTCATCGTGACTTTCCATATAACCTACAAGGTTAGGCACTGACCAGCTTATATTTTTATAAGAAATATCGCCAAAATTCCAACCGGTATTAAAACCCATAGAAGCCTGACAGTAATTGTAATTAAGGTTTCCCCAAAGCATCATTCCATAGTTAGCTAGTTCAATTTCCTCACTGTTGGCTGTAAAATGCTCTAAAATAACATAAGCGCCTGTTGAAACGCCCCATATTTTAGTTGCCATACGTTCTAAAATAGCAATTCGGGAAGCATCGTATGCGCTTCCGTCCCCTGGAGTATTTGTAAAACCTTTACTGAAATCAAATCTGAATCCGTCAACTTTATATTCAGTAAGCCAGAAGGAGGTTACTCTGTCAACAAAATACTTGGTGTGTTTACTTGCATGATTAAAATCATTACCCCATGAATAAGTAGTATTAGGTGAGGCAGTATTGAACCATGGATTATTTGCCGCAGGCCTGTTATTTACTGAATCCCAATATAACTGCGCCATTGAATTTGAGTTGTAAGCATGGTTCAGCACAATATCCAGAATAACTGCAATTCCATTTTGATGGCAGGCGTCAATAAATGCTTTAAGGTCATTTTTAGTGCCGTAATATTTATCCGGCGCAAAATAAGTCCTGGGATTATATCCCCAACTGTCATTTCCTTCAAATTCCATAACAGGCATTAGTTCAATTGCAGTTACTCCAAGTTTTTTAAAATAACTGATTGTATCTGTAATAGTTTTATACCAATGCGTACTTACAAAATCGCGGACAAGCAATTCATATATCACCAATTTCTCTTTTGCAGGCCGTGTAAAAGTAGTTGTTTTCCAGGAATAAGCAGTTGAGTTGGTTTGCAAAATACCAACTACTCCGGAAGTTTTCCCTGTAGGATATGCTTTAAGATTCGGATAAACCGTAGCAGGAATATACTGATCGTCGGTAGGGTCAAGTATCTTTTCAGTATACGGGTCATAGATACGTAAGTTCCCGTCAACTAAAAACTGATAAGAGTATTCCTGGCCGCTTGTTAAATTCGGGATTGTAATCCACCAGATTGCACTATCCGCACTAACACTTTGACAGTTCATAAATAAAGTTGTATCAACTTTCCAGTCGGTGGTTCCAAAATCACCTATAACATACACATAACTCTTTTGGGGTGCGAAAAATGCAAGTGTTACTTTAGTAGGGTCGGTTCCGTAATTTATACCTATCTGGTTGCCTGCCGGAAGGGCAAGATTTTTTACTGTCGGATTTTTCATTATGACAAATTGTGTTGAATCTTTGTAATTGGCTACATCAACTGCAACAATCTTAACCGTATTTTTTCCTGTAGGATAATTATTAGCAACAAAACTATAGCTTAAGGAACCTGACGCGGCTGTGGCTTTCTGAACTCCATTAACATAAAGTGCCGTAGATTTTATAGTTGAGCTATTTTCTGCCGCGGTAACAGAGATCGGAACAGTTGAACCTGCCGAAGTAAAAACAGGAGAACGCATCGGATCAGTGAAGCCCACACTAACTGTAGGTGATGTGAAGACAAAAGCTATACCTGCACTATACAGGGCAATATGAATATCTTCCGTTTGCTGGGTTCCATCTGAACTTCTTAGTACAAAATTTAATGTTGTTATCTTTTGCGATGTTGAAGTAACACCATAATAAGTTCTTGCATTATTTATTACAATCTGAAAATGATTTGTACTTAGCTTTGTAAGTGACGGCTGGGTAGTATTGTTACCCCAGGTACCAATTACATTTGCCCAGCTGGAATTATCATTATTTATGTAAATTCCGGTATGTGCATATACTGTCCCGGTATAATTTTTAAGGGAGGTTTTACCGGAAGGATTTGCATTTGTTATGTCAAACGTAATGGTTATCTGATCTGTTTCCGTAGGATATAAAGGTGAAGTAGTTACAACAGTTTGCGCACTTACATTTACGTAAAGTAAAAGCGCAAATATAAAAAGATATAATCTCATTTTATGCCTCTAAATTTAAAAAAGGGTGCAATTTCTAAGTTGTAATTTAGGCAGGTAAGGGCTATCAATCAAGGAAAATATTTATGTAAATAAGCCCGAAAAACCTTATTTTTATGGTACATTTTGAAAATCGAAAATATTCAGGGAAGCTTAATTTATGCGTAAAATTTTAATTCTTTTTGCCTTTTTAACTTTAAATATTTTCGGCCAGGATTTAGTTATAAATAAGGTCGAACCATCCAACTGGTGGGCCGGAATGAAGCTTAATAAAATTCAATTAATGGTGTACGGAAAGAATTTATCCGGCTATTCGGCAGTATCAAATTCAAAAAATATTAAAGTCGATTCAATCCATTTTTTAGCAAACAAAGACTATTCATTTATTGATCTGAAAATATTTCCCAACTCTGCCCCCGGCAGTTATAAATTACTTTTTAAGAAAAACGGTAAAACTGTTTCTGTAGATTTCCCTCTTCTTAAAAGAGATTTAAGTAAAAATGTACATCAGGGATTTGGTGTTAATGATATTGTGTATCTTATAGTTCCGGACAGGTTTGCAGACGGCGACCCATCCAACAATGAAATACCCGGCATGGTAAATGACTACCATCCAAAGGATTATCTCGGCAGGCATGGGGGCGATTTGCAGGGAATTATTAATCATTTAAATTATTTTACGGATCTGGGAGTAACAGCTTTGTGGCTTACTCCGGTTTTAGAAAACAATAAACCTATAAGCTACCATGGTTATGCAGCTACAGACCTTTACATGGTTGATAGAAGATTCGGGTCAAATGAAAAATATAAAGAGTTTGTTGAAAAAGCACACGCAGCAGGTTTAAAAATTATTTATGATCATGTCAGTAACCATATAGGGGCAAATCATCCCTGGCTGAATAATCCTCCTATGCCTGATTGGTTCAACGGTACGAAAGAAAACCATCTTTACGCATGGCACGATAAAATGATTGATTTTGATATCCACGGTGTTCAAATGACAGATGATTACATTAGAAAAGGGTGGTTTGTTGCAGATATGCCGGATCTGAATCAGGATAACAGATTCGTTAAAAATTATTTAATCCAGAATACAATCTGGTGGGTTGAATATTCAGGCTTAGACGGAATAAGGGAAGATACCTATCCATATACAAGTTTATATTTTCTTTCCGATTGGGCAAAAGCAATTATGAATGAATATCCTCATTTTAATATTGTCGGCGAAATTATGACCGGCGAAACCGCATTCCTTGCTGCATTCCAAAAAGATTCTAAATTAAACAAAAAAGTAAATTCAAACTTGCCTGTTATTACTGATTTTGCAATTCATGATGCATACTCTGTATTTCTCGAAGGCAATTCGAATCTTTATAAAATTTATGAAACCACAACTAAAGATTTTCTATATGCAAACCCTAATAATATTTTAACTTTTGGAGACAATCATGACCTTTTGCGCATGATGATGATAGCAAAAGGTAATGTTGCCAAAGTAAAATTAGTGTTAACTCACCTGCTCACGTCCCGGGGCATACCTCAGATTTTCTATGGAACTGAAATTGGATTAGCAGGCGGATATGATGACGGGCAAAAACGTGAAAATTTCCCGGGCGGTTTTAAAGAAGATAAATCTAATGCATTTACCAAAGAAGGCAGGAACGCAAAAGAAAATGAACTCTATGACCATATAAAAAAATTAATAGAGCTGAGAAAAAAATATACTCCCCTTTCAACGGGAGAGTTGAAACATTTACCTTTAATCAACAATGTTTACATGTATTGCAAAAAATCGGGAAACCAGATAATTCTGGTAACCCTTAACGGTGATGATAAGATTAAAGAAATTGAATTGAAATTCGTTGAAGGCCTTTGCGGCCAAAACATAAAACTTTTTGATTTAATGAATAACATTCCGGCGGAAATAAAAGACGGGAAATTAATCTTACAGCCTTTAACCGGAAATATTTACAATGTAAATAAATAGTGTTTAATAATAATATACCCGTAACAGATTTTACAATTAAAAGTGACGGAGTTTAAATGATTGCAATTCAAAAAAAACTTACAAACTCATTTTATGCGCTTCTAAGCCTTCCTGCCACTGCAATGGGTTTTGCGCTATCAATTCAGATTTCGGCATTGAGCTGGATATTAACAACCAAGTACAATCTTAATATCTCCGATGTCGGAATAGTATGGGCTTCAGGCCCGATTGCCGGAATTTTAGGTCAGGTAATTATAGGTATAATCAGTGATAAAGTGTGGTTATGGAACGGACGTAGAAGGCCTTTTATTCTAATCGGCGGCTTACTTGCAGCATTAATGCTCCTTGCTCTTCCAAATATTAATGTAATTTCTTCCGCTCTTGGCTTAGGGGGAATTCTTGGAGTAGCTATTTGCGTTGCACTTACTCTGGATTTGTCAATAAATGTTAGTTTCAATCCAACCAGGTCAATTATTGCTGATGTAACTCCCGAAGGAGTTGAAAGAACAAAAGGCTATACCTGGATGCAGACTGTTTCAGGAACATTCGGTGTCCTTGCATATGTAATAGGTGCTGTGTGGGATAATTATATTTTAATTTATACAGGTGTTGGCTTAGTTTTGGTGCTTTCAATTGTTCCAACATTCTTTATTGAAGAACCTAAAATTTTACAAGGAAGTGAAATTGCAAATGGTAAAGTTAAACACCATAAAACTTCTCTTTTGGAAATGTTGAAGATAATTCAACCTCTCTGGGGATTTTTGCTTTACGGTGTTATTGTAATTGTGAGTAAATTAATTCATGTGGATGTGAATAATTACTTAGAGAACATTATGTATAATTACGTCGGTGATGCGAAAGCCGATGCTCCTTTAATAAAACAAACTCTTTTTATTCTTCATTACTTCGTTGAAATAGTGTGCTTATTAATATCATTTTTCTTTATTATCAAAGTAATCTTCCGGAAAGACGGTGACAATGAAAAACAGAAAAATGATATTGATTTTAAAAGAATATTGGCAGCTCATTCATTTACATGGATTGGCATCCAGACAATGTTTGTTTATATGTTTGCATACGTACAGTACAAAGTATATGGATTTAGCGAAGGAAGCGTTATTCCACAGAAAACTCAGGTTGAAATGGGCAGAATTGTTTCCATTAGTTTTTTAATCCTTAGTGCAGTAGCTGCAATCCTTCCTGCATTCGTTCTTGAACCCATTACAAGAAAAATAGGCCGTGTAAAAACCCACACAATATGTATCTCCACAATGGCAGTTTCATACTTATTAATGCTATTATTCGGGTTTCAGCCGTTTTCAATTTATATTATTATGGCATTGTTAGGAATCGGCTGGGCATCTACAATAAGCCTGCCTTTTGCCATTATGTCGCAAAAAGTTGATCAGGCAAGGATGGGATTTTATATGGGATTGTTTAATCTTTCCGTTGTACTTCCGCAGCTTGTTGCAAGTTTCGGCGTTGGCAAAGCGGTTAACAATACTCCCGATAAGAGTATGATATTCATTATAAGCACCATTACTCTTGCAATATCGGCTCTACTTTGGTTCTTTATTAAAGAAGATACTAGTAAACAGAAATAGTAAGTAACATAGAGAATATTTACAATGAAAATGATTAAGAACAATAAATTACTGCTTATATTTTTTCTGCTGGCTTCAGCTGTATTGGCTCAGACAAATAAAATTACGGATATTATTGCTCCTTTGAAAATAATTTCCGGATCGGCCGATACGATTCTTGTTTCGGATCTCTTTTACCTGCCGAAATATAATGTTGAATTCAAATCAGGAAATGATTTTGCAACTACGTTTGATAAAAAAAATAACATCCTAATAATTAAATCAAATCCTGATTTTGACGGAATCTCTACTATAGATGTCCAGTATAATAAAAACATCTATTCAATTCCGGTTTTCGGGAAAAAACTGAGTACGGTAAAATTCAGCTTCAAACCGGATAAAAAATATAAGTCAATTAACCTTTTCGGAAGTTTTAATAACTGGAATAGGGCCGAACTACCGATGAAAGATGAATCGGGTAACGGCATCTATACTGCAACTGTTTCCCTTGAACCGGGAAGATATGAATACAAATTCTTTGCCGATGGTGAAGAACTTATTGATCCGGCAAACAAAGAAACTGTTCCAAACGGCCTTGGCGGCATAAATTCTGTTCTTGTAATCCGGAACCCGCATGATGAAATGATATTCCTTCATAAGATGAATTTGAATAATGCTAAGGATTTTTCCGAATTTCACTTTTATCTTGAAACTGCAAAACCAAAGAATCTAACCTCAGCAAATGTTATTGCATTTTTAGATAATAAGAGGATTGAAGACAAATCTATTAAGTTAGATGGTCCTGATGTTATTATTAAAATTTCTAAGACTGAATTATCAGGTGCAAAGCTTTTGCGGATTGTAATCAATATCTCCGGTTTAGTAAGTAACATGCAAATGATTCCTCTTACTAATGGAAAACCGGACAATAATTCAACACCTTTTAACTGGTATGACGCTAACATTTATTCCATACTGATTGACCGCTTTAATGACGGGGACAAAACAAATGATTTACCCGTTAAGCATGATTCACTCAGCTGGAAGGCAAATTACAACGGCGGCGATTTCGTTGGCATTACAAAAAAAATTAAGGAAGGATATTTTGATTCACTCGGCATAAATACTATATGGATTTCCCCTGTAAATGACAATACCGATAATGCTTTCAGGGAATATCCGGCACCACACCGCTGGTATACCGGTTATCATGGTTACTGGCCTATTTCCGCCGATAAAGTGGAAGAGAAATTCGGTACGTTTGCAGATCTTAAAAACATGATTGCTACTGCACATAAACATAAAATTAAAATACTTCTTGATTTTGTTTCCCATCATGTGCACATGGAACATCCATTCTATAAAGAACATCCTGATTGGTTTGGAAAATTACAGCTTCCTGACGGAAGATTGAATCTGCGGTTGTTTGACGAGCAGCGTTTAACTACATGGTTCGAACCTTTTATGCCTACATTCGATTTTCAGAAATCGGATGAAGCAACAAATGTATTGAGTGAAAATGCAGTATGGTGGCTGAAAGCTACCGGGGCCGACGGATTCCGTCATGATGCCGTTAAACACGTTCCTAATAAATTCTGGAGAGCATTAACCCGTAAACTAAAAGAAGAAATAGAACTTCCAACACATAAACAGGTATATCAAATCGGGGAGACATTCGGAAATTATGAATTAGTAAGCTCCTATGTAAATAACGGCCAGCTTGATGCGCAATTTAATTTTGAACAATATAACACGGCTCAGGCTGTCTTTATTGATCCTTCAAGGTCTTTCAAGGATTTGGACAATGAAATTAAAAAGGGATTGGATGTTTTCGGCTCTCTTCATTTAATGGGCAACATTATGGACAGCCATGATAAGAACCGTTATATGGCCTATGCAGACGGCGAACTCGATTTAAGCCAATGGAGTGCGGCTGAACTCGGATGGAGCAACCCTCCCGAAGTTAAGAACCCTACTAGCTATGAAAAAGCAGAATTGTATTATGCTTATATGTTTACTGTCCCCGGCCTTCCGGTAATTTATTACGGAAGTGAATTCGGGATGACAGGCGCTTCCGACCCTGATAACAGGCGAATGATGCGTTTTGGAAATGACCTTAATGATAATGAAAAGAAAATGCTTGCTATTGTAAGGAATATTTCAAAATTACGTTTAAATAATTCCGCATTAAGATACGGGGATTATTATCCGCTGCAGGCAGATAAAAATACTTTCTCTTTTATCAGATCTGATTTTTATGAAAGGACTTTAGTTGTTCTGAATAAAACTGAAGAAGCTCAGGAAATCAATCTGACTATTCCTGCTGTTTATAAATCAGCTTCTGCAACAGATTTAATTAGCAAATCATCTTATAAAATTGAGAATAACAAAATTCATCTTAAGGTTAAACCAAGAGGATGGATAGTTCTGAAATTGGATTAAAGAAAATTATTGTATTCAAATAGAAAAGCGGAAAGAATAATCTTTCCGCTTTTTTTATTAATCCTTATCTGTAACAAAAACAACCATAACAGCGGCAACAACCATTGAAATACCGCCAAGCACAACAGCATAAATAGCCTGATTGTCAAAAAATGACCTGACACAAAAACCTAAAATAGCGGCTGCAGTAATTTGCGGAATGACAATAAAAAAATTAAAAATTCCCATGTACACGCCCATCTTCTTTCTTGGAAGGCACCCTGTGAGTATTGCATAAGGCATTGCAAGTATTGAAGCCCATGCCAAACCTATTCCAACTTCAGGGATAATTAGTAGATATGGATCTTTAATAAAGTAGAATGATATTAAACTAATACCGCCAACAATTAAACTTATCATATGCATAGTTTTTCTACTAAATTTTATTTTTAACGCAAGCAAAATGAGAACAATTATTGCTATGATCAAGCCCGGTAATATAAATACAATCAAGTAAGGATATATTAGATACAGTAATACAAGGGCACCGATAATAATGCTAATAATATAGAAAGTTTTTTTACTACTTTTTTGTGTAAGAGCAACCAAAACAAAAGCCAACGCAGCGGCATATCCATTATATACAGCCATCAAAACTCCTACCCAATCAGCACCTTGATTGTAAAGTGCTGAAGTAGTATCTGTGGCACCGTAAATATGATGTGTAACAGCCGAAGTTGTGTATATCCACATCGCAAAAAGGGCAAACCACGAAAAGAATTGTACGAAAGAAAGCTGTATCATCGTCTTTGGCATTTTATAAAGATCGTTGATAACAACAACCAGTCCATTCTTAGTTATGGAGTTTTGAGTGAGAAATCCAGCTAAAAGTTGAATTAACCCGAATGCAGCAATTCCAAAAAAGAATACACTGAGGCCGAAATCCATATAATTAAAAAATTTGAAAATAAAATAAAGAATTATTCCAGCCACAACAAATGCAAAGCCATTCCTGTAAAAAGTAAAATGTTTTACGAAATCTGAATCGTGTTCAACTTTTTCATCGACATCCGAGGAATATTTTTCCATTTCTTCAGGAGAATATTCTTTTGAAGCAAAAACTGTCCAGCACACAGCAAGTAGAAATACAGCACCGCCAATATAAAAAGATAATTTAACTGATGGAGGAATTATACCTGCTGGAGCTGTATTGCTGATTCCAAAGTACTTTGTCATAATATAGGGAAGTGCTGAAGCGACAATGGCTCCAGTGCCGATGAAAAAACTCTGCATTGAAAAGCCGATTGTTCTTTGTTCGGATGGAAGAGTATCACCTACAAATGCGCGGAAAGGTTCCATAGAAACATTAATTGATGCATCCATTATCCAGAGCATTCCGGCAGCCATCCAAAGAGCCGGAGAATTAGGCATTATTAAAAGTGCAAGTGAAGCAAGTATTGCCCCTGTTAAAAAATATGGCCTTCTCCTTCCAAGCCGGGTCCATGTTTTATCACTCATGTGGCCAATGATAGGCTGAATAATTAATCCGGTAACAGGAGCTGCAATCCAGAGAATTGGAATCGCATCAATATTTGCGCCGAGAGTCTCAAAGATCCTGCTCACATTAGCATTCTGTAGAGCAAATCCAAATTGAATTCCGAGAAATCCGAAACTCATATTCCAGATTTGCCAGAAACTTAAGCGTGGTTTTTCCATAATTTTTCCTTTTGGATCTATTTAGAAAATACTTTGTATTCCCAGGGCTTCAGCTCGGTATCAAAGTTATTTGTAATATTCTTTACTGCCCCTTTTCCGAAAACATCTTTATATTTACCGGAAATTGCATCAGAATTAATTTTTACCTTTTGAGTTGTTTTAGAGAAATTAAATACTGCAAAAATTTTGTTTCCGTTTTTTTCGCGGGTGAATGCATAAACATTGTCATTTCCGCAGTCAATTGATTTTAATTCACCGCCGTTTAAACCATTCCATAATGCCTTATTACTTTTCTTCAGCTGATTTAATTGCGTATAAATCTTTCTCATCTGATCCTGTTTCCAGTTCACCGTATCTTTATCAAAAAATCTTAGTCGTTTGTTCATACCCGCTTCCTGTCCAGTATAAATAAGAGGCATACCCGGAACAAGCTGGCATAGGACTGCAAAAGAATGGGCTCCGTCCCCTAATCTTTCATATTCAGTGCCGTTCCATGTATTTTCATCATGGTTTGAAGTAAAGTTCATACGGTAATCGTTAGGCGAGTATTCCTTTTTCTCCTGTTCAAAGAATGCTATAAGATCAACAGCTTTCTTTTTACCTGCCGCAATTGAGTTCATTAAATCTTTCATTTGCCAGTTGTAGGTCATATCGAATGCAAGATGAATGTAAGGTTCATTTGCTTCGGCAAGCATGAATATTTTTTTAATTTTATTGAGTTTTGGATATGCATCTATCCAAAATGCATTTGTTACCATTGCAGCTACGTCACACCTAAAACCGTCTATGTCACATTCTTTAATCCAGAACGCCATTGCATCGGTCATATAGTTCCATAGCTCTTTGTTTTTATAATCCAGGCCAATTACATCAGTCCAATCGGCAACAGGGGAAATAATTTTTCCATTAGCATCTTTTAGGAAGAAATCCTTATGGTCTTTTAACCACACATTATCAGGCGAAGTATGATCTGCAACCCAATCAATAATTACATGCATTTTTAATGAGTGTATCTTATTAATAAGATGCTTGAAATCTGCCAATGTTCCAAATTCAGGATTAATTCCTTTATAGTCCTGCACTGCATAATAACTGCCTAGCGATCCTTTTCTGTTCACCTGGCCAATCGGATTAACCGGCATAAGCCACAATATATCAACACCAAGAGCCTTCAACTTAGGCAGGTATTTTTCAAAAGCTTTAAATGTGCCTTCGGGTGTATATTGTCTTACGTTAACTTCATAAATTACCGCATTTTTTGACCAATCAGGGTGAACAAATACTTTATTATTTTGTCCGCAAATTGTTAGGCTTAATAGCATAAATATTACCAAGATTTTAGTTTTCATGAGCTGCTCCCATTTAATTTGTTAAAAATAAATTAGTTATTCCACTTAAGCAAGGATTAGAACTCTCTGATATCCAGTGTTAGCGCTAACGTAGCGTAAAAATTTCAATTTAAAGGTTAAAAAGAGATGGGGGACTAAGCTTAGGCAGTTTTAGAGAAAGGTGCAATTGTAAAATCGTTACAATGCACCTTTAATTATTTTACCAACAACATCTTGCGGGTTTGGGAAAAAGTACCGGCGCTTATTCTATATAGATACATGCCGCTTGGCAGGTTTCCGGCATTGAATTTTACTGTGTAAGAACCTGCAGGCTTATATTCATTTACAAGCGAGCAAATTTCCCTGCCGAGCAAATCATAAACTTTAATCTGAACATTAGAACTATACTGCAATTGATAGCTGATTATTGTACCCGGATTAAAGGGGTTGGGATAATTCTGGTTTAACGCAAAAGAAGAGGGCAGTTTATCTGTAGAAATATTATTTGCACCGGAATTAAAGACTGAAATAGAACTTAGCACTTCACCGCTAAAATTAAAAAATGTCATATTCTCCCATGAAGAGCCTAAGCCATTTACTGTAATCCAATCAGGAGCCCAGTAGAAAAATCCGGTTCCTTTGCTGTTAGGTATGTTTTTAATAATAGCTATCAGGGCATTCATGTAATCCTGCTGTCCCTGTACGGTTGCAGGATAACCAGTAAGTAATTGATTTGTTGAACCCACTGAATTATTAGTATTATCATTCCAGCCTAAAGTCCACGGATATGCAGTTTCCGCAATGATTATTTCTTTGCCGTATCTTGTTGCAAGGTCATTAACATTGTTTTTTAGAGAATCTAAAGGATTATCCCCAAAAGGATAATATGAGAGTCCGATTACATCGAACGGTACATTTTGTTTAACAATGTTATTAAACCACCAAAGTGAGGTGCCATGATGTCCGCCGTTATCTATGTGGAGCATAATTTTAATTGTGCTTGTTCCTGCAGCAGATTTCACTCCAGAAATTGCAAATTTCAATAAATCACCAAGCGAACTCCAGCCTGAAGACCCGTTGACCATACCATCCGACCACAACATACCTTGTGTAATTTCATTTCCAATCTGCACCATATCAGGAAGGACATTCTGACTTTTTAAAGCATTTATAACAAATTTAGAATAAGCCCAAATACTGTCTTTGAGAACTGAATTAGGAAGAGTTTCCCATGCAGCTGGTTTATTTTGCTTACCTGGATCAGCCCACGAATCTGAATAATGAAAATCCAAAAGGAATTTAAATCCTTTTGCTTTTAATCTTTTAGCATATTCAATTGTCTTTGCTAATCCGCAATATCCGTCTGATGGTGCATACCAAAGACGGAGGCGTACGTAATTGGCTCCGTTATCTTTAAAGATATCCAGAGCTTCTTTTGCAACACTATTAACTGTGTACTTGCCTCCCAGATCTTCAATTTGCTGATTAAAAGAAAGATCAGCACCACGGATAAAATTGTCAGTTTGGGAATAATAAGTTGCTTGAAAAACAACAACCAATAAGAAAACTATTTTTCTCATATGTCAATCTCAAATATGCTTTTTGTATTTATAAATTTACCCATAGTTGAATTGCTGAACAAGCTGAAGACAAAAATTATTACTTATTGTTATTGGGGATAAAAAATTTCAACCGTTCTATGTTGATAGTTATTTTATCAGATTAAGAGATTACTACTTTACCCGCAATTAACTTCGCCTATATTTCTACCTTTTGTCCTTATTTTTGCAATAATAAAAACCCGTCAATCTATATTTACAGATTTAATAGGAATTTTTCTTACAACCACCAAGCCGAGTATCCATAAATTTGCTTAAATGGACTTTATTTTCAGTTTACCCTCAACAAATAAGGCAACTTTATTAAGCGTTTACTTTATGCTTTTAAATATTCTTATTAGTTTTTCAAATATTTAGAAATTATTAGATAAAAATTATATTAAATAATTTTTACAATTCGGCATGGTTTTTCATGAATTATCCGTTATTCCATTCAAATATTTCTTAAAAACAATAAAAACATAGAAAATAACAGGTTTATTAAAACAGATTAAATGTGTTCTTTTATTATTACAATGAGTAATACTTACTTTAGCATTACTCCTTGACCTTAATGAATCTTGACAAAATTGTATGATTGTTATAAATTGATTGTAAAATAAAACATAAGTGTCCTATAAAGTTGATTGTTGCATGACGGACAAAACAACACCTAATTAGAACCGGTTTTATTGAGTAGTGACTTATTCTTTATGATAGGTCTGTTTTAGTAAATAATAATTAAAAAAAGGAAAAAATATGAAAACAAATGGAAAATTGGTTTTATGTTTAATAGCGCTTTTTTGCGTTTTTAGCTTAGTAACATTTGTGCCCGGGGTTTATGCTCAGGATAGATCCAAAAGAGACACAGTTAATACTAAGGATAGAACCAAAAAAACAGATCTGAATAATCAGGATAAGTCCAAAAAAACAGATCTGAATAATCAGGATAAGTCCAAAAAAACTGATCTGAATAATCAGAACAAACAGAACAATCAGAATAACCAGAATAACCAAAACAATCAGAACAAACAGAATAACCAGAATAACCAGAATAACCAGAATAACCAGAATAACCAAAACAATCAGAATAAACAGAACAACCAGAACAACCAGAATAATCAGAATAATCAGAATAACCAGAACAATCAGAACAATCAAAACAATCAAAACAATCAGGATAAATTTAAGAAAAACGAACTCGTTGATAAAGTCCTTATGGAGAAACAAAGGCTTGAAAAAACAGCTCAAAGAGATCAGTCAGAAAAAGCACGCATAGAAAATGAAAGGATAGAAAGAGAAAAGAACGCCCGTTTAGAAAGAGAAAGAATTGATAGAGAGAAGAGAGACCGTTTTCAAAATGAAAGGGCAGAAAGAGAAAAGAACGCTCGTTTAGAAAGAGAAAGAATTGAAAGAGAGAAGAACGCTCGTTTAGAAAGAGAAAGGATAGACAGAGAAGCCAGAATCCGTCAGGAAAGAGAAAGACGTGATAGAGAAGCTCAATTCCGTTCAGAAAAACAAAGACTAGCAAAAAATGCTATGTTCGATGGACAGATTGGTATTACACTCAGAACTTATTCTGAAAAACAAGATCTGAATAATGTCCTTAGGGATGAATTTGGCGGCAAGTATATAACTGCTGACTGGAATGACTTAAAAGGAATCCCGAATATTAATGCATGGATTAAAAGCATGAAAATCAAAAATAACTGGCAGTTCATGGTTACAAAAGATGGAAATGCTACATACGTCAGCGGACGCAGATATTTTGTTCAATATTTTGCCAATGGAAGGCCTACACCCGGCTTCCTGGTTCATGACAAAATTGGGAATAAACTATTTTTAGGATCAAATTATAATTATGATGCTCACATTCTTTTTATAAGACAAAGATAAGTTATCAAGTTTATAACAATGGGGGCAAACGCCCCCTTTAATATCAATAATAAACATAATTTCTGTTTTACGATAAATAATCTCGAATATTCAAAAACTAAAAAAGGTATTAAAAATGAAAAAGGTATTAGTAGTAGTAATCGCTTTATTCTGCTTAGTAGGTTATACTAACGCACAAAAAATGACAATTTCTGTACAGCCGGCTGTATCTCTTCCAATGGGAGATGCAGGGGATGTTTACAAAACCGGTTTTGGCGGTTTAGCTACTTTCCAACTCAATGTAGGTCCAAGCTTGGGACTTATTGCTACAACCGGTTATCTTACTCACGTAACCAAATTCTTCTCTGATTTAAACTATAATTATATTCCGGCTTTGGTTGGAGCAAGATTTACAGTTAGCAACCCGATAGCTCAGCCTTATATTCAGGCACAGGCAGGTATGTATTTTGAATCATTTTCTACCAAAGTTAACGGTACAACCTATTCTACGACAAGTAATGATTTTGGATTTATGGCAGGTGCCGGTGTTATTATTAAAGTTACACCTAAATTTGACGTGGATTTATCAGCTTCTTACCATTCTATATCAACAACCGGTACATCTTCAACATTTATTATTATTGGTGCAGGCATCAACTTTGCATTAAATTAATAGTGTAAAATAATTATTCTATAAAAGCCGTCTTATTCTTATGGACGGCTTTTTTATTACTGCTCCAATTATCCTTAAATTAAAAATTTAATATCCCTTATTAATCGCTTTAACACATGTGAAGGATACCTTCTTGCTTTCCACCTATGCCAATTGGATATAAAAAAAGGGTTGTATAAATACACCCCTTTTTTATGTAAATAAATTTTTAGTGATCTTGCTTACTGATAATCAGTAAGAATTGTTGGGTATAACTAGTCCTTAACGCATCTGACGTTAAACCCGAAATTCTTGAACATATTATCGTAATAAATCATGTTATTATTGTCGATTATTGACATACAATATGCATCAGTCTCATTGAACTCTGTAGAACTCCAAAAATAGGACGGATCCCCCAAATCGGAGAAGTTGCCGCTATAAACTCGGAAACAGGAAATCATTGCTGAAAATCCGCTTGTATTAGTGCCTGCTCCAGTACCAACTCCCTGCCCTGTTGCTTTTAATTGCGTGCTGTTATTACCTGCGAATGCACCTAAAGCTTCAAGTTCAGCTTTTGAAGCAACATGCCAACCTTTTGGTGCTAAGCCTCTTTTATCGTTTACTGCATACCAATTATATAGTTTACCCCATTTTTTACCGTTTTCAGGATCATTTTTATAATAACACCATGCGGGTTTCCCTTCATTGCCGGCTTTCATCCAGTCGTCTTCTGTTTTTACTTCCGGGATAACATCCCCGTTTCTAAAAGTACTCAAATTTAAATTCTCCGTCATCCATTCTTGATTATTAATTTTGAATGATTTAGTTTCATCCTGCACTTTAGCCTCTTTACATGATAATAATACTAATATGCCAAATGCGAACAGTGCTGTTATTTTTACTCTTTTAATCATTTTTTTACTCTTGGCTGTTAAAGGATTATTAAATATAACAGATTAAACCAATTATGACAATAACTGTTTTTATAAAAGTTCATTTTTTATAGAAATGCTTTAATAGCTGCTTTATAGTTTGCCTAATTTGAAAAATAAAGCCTTATTGGGGGATGTTCAAGAGGAAGAAAATATATAAAAGCTGCACTGTAATATGTTGATTGCTATACCAAATTTTATATTTTTGTATGTTTATAAATATTTTGTTATAAAATAATATCTAAAGGAATAAAATGAAAATTGAAAGATCAGCAGGGATACTACTGCATCCGACATCATTGCCAGGCCGGTTTGGAATTGGTGATCTTGGGCCGGATGCATTTAAGTTTATCGATTTTTTAAAAGTAGCCGGACAAACATTATGGCAGGTTTTGCCGTTAGGCCCTACCGGTTACGGCGATTCCCCTTATCAATGTTTTTCAGCCTTTGCCGGCAATCCGCTATTAATAAGCCCCGAATTATTATTGAAAGATGGATTGCTTTCGGAAAAAGACTTTTCTAAACTTGATAATAATAATCCCCACAAAATTGATTTCGGTAACGTAATCAACTATAAAAACGAATTGCTTAAAAAGGCATTCGCTGTTTTTGATGAAAAGTATAAATCTTCCAATAAAGAATTCTATGATTTTTGTACAAAGGAAAATTATTGGCTTGATGACTATTCCCTCTTTATGTCAGTTAAACAGTTCCATGGCGGTGTATCATGGACGCAGTGGGATCCTTCTATTGTAAGCAGAAAAAATATTACCGAATGGAAAACCAAACTTGCAAAGGATATAGATTTTCATAAATTCATTCAGTTTGAATTTGATAAACAATGGAAAGAGCTCCGCAAGTATGCACATCAATGCGGAATAAAAATTATTGGCGATCTTCCAATCTTCGTTGCATATGACAGTGCAGATGTTTGGGCCAACAAAGAATTGTTTACAATCCGCGATGACGGCTCCCTGGAATTTGTTGCCGGAGTACCACCTGACTATTTTAGTGCGACAGGTCAGTTATGGGGCAATCCTCTCTATAAATGGAATGTAATGGAGAAAGATAATTTTGCATGGTGGCGCAAAAGAATTTCAAGGCTTTTGGAATCGGTTGATATTATAAGAATTGACCATTTTAGAGGATTTGATGCTTACTGGCGCATTCCGGGAAATGCTACTACTGCTATTGAAGGAGAATGGATGAAAGGCCCCGGAGAGAAATTCTTTGATTCGATTAAGATAGCTCTTGGCGAATTGCCTATTATTGCGGAAGACCTTGGCGTTATAACCGATTCGGTTGAAAAATTAAGAGACGATTTCAATTTCCCCGGTATTAAAATTTTACAGTTCGGATTAGGTGAATTCGGCGATTATAAATTCCTGCCTCACAATTATGTTAATAATTGTGTCGTACATACCGGTTCTCATGATAATGAAACAACAAGAGGATTTTTGGAATCAGAGAGGCACAAAAACTCCGGTATTTATGAATGGGCTCAGAAATATCTTGATTATTACGGCGATAATATGACATTTGAATTAATCCGTGCTGCTTACTCTTCTGTTGCAAGTATTTGTGTAATACCTATGCAGGATATTCTTAATTTGAATAATGAAGCAAGAATGAATTTCCCAAGCGTACTTGGCGGCAACTGGAATTGGAGATTTTCATGGGATCAAATTTATAATGAACTTGCACCAAAGTATAAGGAAATGACATTATTATTTGACCGCCCATTAAAAAGAAAATCTGAAAATGCAGTTATAAAAGCCAAGGAAGAATAAATTACTCATTAATTAGAAAAGTAAATATGAATTATACAGCAGATAATAACCGCTACGGCACAATGAAATATAACCGCTGCGGAAACAGCGGGCTTAAACTCCCGGCAATATCACTGGGGTTATGGCATAACTTCGGCAGTACCGACAATTTTGAGAATTGCCGAATGATGATCCGCAAATCCTTCGACCTGGGCATAACTCATTTTGATCTTGCAAATAATTACGGACAGCCTTATGGTTCAGCAGAAGAAACATTTGGTAAAATATTAGAAAAAGATTTTAAAAATTACCGCGATGAATTAATTATATCTTCCAAAGCCGGGTGGGATATGTGGCCCGGTCCTTACGGTAATTTCGGCTCCCGGAAATATTTAATTGCAAGCCTTGACCAGAGCTTAAAGAGAATGGGAATTGAATATGTTGATATATTTTATCATCACCGTCCGGATCCCGATACAAAACTCGAAGAAACAATGTGCGCATTGGATCAAATTGTAAGAAGCGGTAAAGCACTTTATGTGGGAGTATCACAATATGGCCCGGAACTGTTAAGGCGGGCTTATGAAATTTTACATGAACTTGGAACTCCATTTATTATTCATCAGCCAAATTATAATATGTTCGATAGGTGGATTGAAAATGGGTTACTTCATACCATTTCTGAATTAAATTTAGGTTCAATTGTATTTTCTCCACTGGCGCAGGGATTACTAACCAACCGCTACCTTAATAATTTACCGGCAGATTCAAGAGCTGTTAAAGACGGCAGATTTTTAAAACCTTCCGATATTACCGAAGCAAAATTGGATAAGCTTAAACGTTTAAACGAGATTGCAAAGGGAAGGAATCAATCCTTAGCGCAGCTTTCTCTTGCATGGGTTTTAAGACAGCCAGCCGTTACTTCAGCTTTGATAGGCGCAAGCAAAGTTGAGCAGATTGAAGATGCAGCCGGTACAATAAACAATCTACCGGTCTCTTATGAAGAATGCAGTCTGATAGACAGTATCATTTTTTCTTAGAAAATCATACATTTTAACCCCGGTTTTAAGCCGGGGTTAAAAATTCTTTCCTTTGCTTTCTCAAAAATATATTATGTAAAACTGCTTAATCTTCCCTTCTTCTTATAAAAATGGATATTTATTTCATTGCGGTTAAAAAATATAATAATTAAATTAAACCGTACAGAAGGTTAGATACTATCATACCGGGTGTCTTTCATTCGCAGTCATTTCTTAGACATCAGTAACCATTTACCGATAAATAATTATTAAATTATATGGAGGTAAATGAAATGAAAATAATAACAACAGTATTATTTTTTGAAAACAAAGCGACTAACTGTAAAAGATTTGGCGGTTTATATACATAGGAAGAAGCAATGCAATATGTTAAAGCAAACAAGGCAAAGGGAATGTGTCCTGCCGGATGGCACATACGGGCTTTGTTCAGTACAGAAGTGATTCATAAACAGCAGCAAAGAAAATAAATACAAGGAGGCTATATTATGAGCAGAAAAGGAATAATAATTTTCTCTGCCTTTATGGTTTTTTTAATCAGTTCATTTATTCATGCTCAAAGTCAATATAATGTAGGGAAATTTGTAATTTATACTCCTTCCGGATGGCAGAAAGAAAGCGGAGAAAAAAATAATATTATACTAACTTCAAGTGGAAATGAGTGCTATTTGTCATTTCTTGTAATAAATAAGGGAGATGAAGAAGTTAAAGCAGGTGCTATATTCACTTCTCTGATTAAAACTTTTAATTTCGACACACAATCAAATACAAGCGAAGAATTTAATCTGGACAACGCCCTTCATGTTACTTTTAAATATGGTAATGCAGACATGAAAGAGGATAATTCCAAATACAAATTTATTTGGGCGCAGATTGACAACGATGAAGAAAATTCAATACTGGCATTCGGTTTTTGCGATTATGCAAAATTCCCTTTGTACAAAAACCAGATATATTCAATTCTAAAAAATATTAAGTATAAGTAATAGTTATTATATCAAATTCAAATGCGCCTGATTTGTTTTTTCGTTGTATTCCAGATAATCCCATTACACTCAGACGGATTATTACTATTTAGTATTATAATATTTTAAACTTGTATTATATTAAGTACAGTAATGTCTACAATTAAGAACAATTATTGTTATTTTTCCTGTAGGAAATTAAAAATGTAATTATTTATTTTGGTATGAATATTGATTCATTCTGTAAAAAAAGGAGTGGTTATGAAAAAGTTTTTTGCCCTATATTTTTTACTTATCCCTTTTATGTTAAATGCCCAGTCGCATTTCGGGACTGTTAAATTAGGAGTATTTGGCCCGTCTGCTACTGATGTTGGTATAATCCTCGGATACGAAGGTGGGTGGAGAATTGATGATAATCTTTATATTGGATATAGTGCGGACTGGTTCAATAAAAATTATACGGATCAAAATTATATTACACAAATGAATCAGTTTTACGGAACAATTAACAGTTCTCTTACCGAATTAAGAGCTAAAACTAATCTTCATTCAATACCTTTAATGGGTGTTATAGAGGGGAATTGGGAAGCGGGACCACGCCTAAGAGTGTTTTTTACAGGCGGCCTTGGTTTGGAAACATTGTTAATCTTTTACAGAAGTTATGACAACCCCGATAATTCAAATCTTAAAGCAGCATTTGATTTCTGCTGGAGATTGGGAGGCGGCCTTATCTATGAACTAGGAAGGAAATCTGATATTATTGTTGAATTAGCTTATGATTCGTCCAACCCAAGCTGGCAATATACAGTTGTTGATAACGGACATCAGAGAGTTTTTGAAAGAGCATTTAACATGAGCGGAATAATGTTAAGAGCAGGAGTAAGGTTCTATTTTTAAATCATAGCTAATAATGTTTTTTTATATAATAAGAAATTTTTTCTTTAACAAAGCCCCAAAGAAATTTGGGGTTTGTTTTTTATGCAACCAACTTGATGATTTAGGAAATGTTTCCAATTAGCCAATAAACTCCATCGCTGAATTGTTAAGGTTTGATTATTTTCAATCTTATCTATTTTCATTTTACTTTGCCGCTTGATAATACGGAATAACTATCTTATTATTGCTTCACTTTTTAATGAACTGATAAAATATAATGGAGAATTAAAAATGAAATACTTTAAAATGATATTTGCACTGCTGTTTATTCTGTCTTTGCCTATTCTTCCGCAGCAAAAACTTTTCACTGTTGAAGATGTTGTTTCCCCCGCATTCGGAAGACAGGAAGGTGCAAGCTTAAGACAGTTGAACTGGATACCGAATTCGGATAAGTACTTTTGGACCGAAGGCAACGGAGATAAATCTGCTATTTTATTTTCAACACCAAAAAGTGCTAAACCCGATACTCTTCTGAAATTAAAAGATATAAACTCAGCACTTACAAAAGCCAATGAAAAAACCATTTCTTCAATACCAATGATTAACTGGTCATCCAATGATGAGTTTTATTTCTGGTCTGCTGCGAAATATTATTCCTACAATATTAAATCGAAAGAAGTTAAGAAGATTAATTCTATCAGCGATTATGTAGGCAACAGAAACATTTCGCCGAACAGGAAGTTCGCAGCTTATACAAAAGCGAATAACCTTTTTGTAAGCCTCGGCGAATCTAAAGAAATTCAGATAACAGCCGACAAAGATACAAACATTGTAAATGGACAATCCGTACATAGAGATGAATTTGGTATTACCGGAGGAATTTTCTGGTCACCTAACAGTAATTTTATTGCTTTTTACAGAATGGACCAGACTATGGTTACAGATTATCCCCTTGTTGAATTAACTTATACTCCTGCACGTTTAAAGAATATTAAATACCCTATGACCGGGCAGACAAGTCATCATGTTACCGTAGGTATTTATGATATTACAACCGGAAAGACAGTTTGGCTTAAGACTGGCGAACCCTTGGACCAATACCTGACAAATATAGCATGGGCACCGGATGAGAAATCATTATTCATTGCACATCTAAATAGGGATCAAAATCATATGCAATTGAAGCAATATGATATTTCCAGCGGTGATATGATAAAGATTTTGTTTGAAGAAAAGAACAGCAAATATGTAGAGCCATTAACACCAATGGTATTTCTTCCTAATTCTAATGATAAATTCATCTGGCAGTCACAAAGAGATGGATATAACCATATTTACCTTTATAATATGGATGGGACTATTATTAAACAGTTAACAGAAGGCAATTGGGTTGTAATTTCATTTAACGGGTTTGATAAATCCGGGAAAAATATATTTATTACCGCTACTAAAGAAAGTCCACTCGAAAAACATTATTATAAAGTGAACATTGATACTAAAAAGATAGATAGGATTACAAATGAAATAGGCACTCACAGTGTAATGGGAAGTACAAATTCAGAATATTTCATTGACACTTATTCCAACGTAACAACACCAAGAGTAATAAACCTAATTAATAAAAAGGGTGAGGTTATAAGAAACCTTCTTACTACCGAAAACCCATACAAAGATTACAAAATGGGGGAAACAAAAATATTCTCAATAAAAAATGAAGAAGGAATTGAATTATTCTGCAGAATGATAACTCCTCCTAATTTTGATGAAACAAAAAAATACCCGGTTATATTCTATGTTTACGGCGGTCCGCATGATCAGGAAGTAACTAATTCATTCGGTACCGGAAGATATTTTTTGTGGTTTTATTTAATGGCACAAAAAGGATATATCGTTTTCACACTTGATAACCGCGGGTCATCAAATCGCGGTTTGGAATTTGAACAGGCTACATTCCGCCATTTAGGAACAAATGAAGTCAAGGATCAGATGGCCGGTGTTAATTATCTTAAATCACTTCCCTATGTGGATGGGAACAGATTCGGAGTTTATGGATGGAGCTTCGGCGGATTTATGGCTACATCTTTGATGTTAAGAACCAACAATACATTTAAAGTTGGTGTAGGTGGCGGTGCTGTAATTGACTGGAAATTCTATGAGGTAATGTACGGTGAAAGATATATGGATACTCCACAGACAAATCCTGAAGGATTTAAAGAGGCCAGTCTTTTAAATTATGTTGAAAATCTGAAAGGAAAACTTTTACTTGTCCAGGGAACCAGCGACCCGACCGTTGTTTGGCAGAATACACTTACATTTGCTAAAAAATGCTCTGAATTAAATAAGCCTCTCGACTACTATCCCTATATAGGTTCGGGACATGGTGTAGGCGGACGAGATGCATTACAGCTTTATACCAAGATTACTAATTATTTTCTTGATAATCTTTGATTTTGTGCAAAATCAAAACTGTAATATTGTTCTAAACAGCATTATTGAAATAACATTTAACAAGATACATCCAGCCCGCCATTTCGGCGGGCTTTCTTTTACCAATTACACGGAACTTATTATCTAAAAGGCTTCGTTATTCTGTCATTGAACAAATATCAAAAATGGGAGAATAGATTATGAAATATAAATTGGTTGTTTTTATCCCTTTATTATATCTGTTTTATGTTTTATTTTCAGGATGTACTTCGTCATATCAAACTTCTCAATACGATCGCAGAACAGAAAACGAATTTGAAGCTATTCAAGGAGCATGGTATCCTCTTACTGCAGAGCTTGCCGGCAGGGTATTCCCTGAGGATGTGCGCAAATCCATCAAACTTGTTATTAAGGATGACACATATACTGTTACTACAGGTGAAAATGTTGACGAGGGGATACTCAAAATAAACCCTGCTGCAAATCCTAAAGAAATGGATATCATAGGCACTAACGGCCCGAATAAGAATAAAACATTTCTTGCTATATATGAGCAGTCCGGAGATATTATGCGCATCTGTTATGATCTTAGCGGAGTTAACCGCCCGAAGGAATTTGTGACAAAGGAAGGAACACTGCTTTTTCTTGTTACATACAAATTTCACAGGAACTGAAAAAGTATTATTTTATTAACTTAGTTAAATGATACTATGGGAAACTGCAGAGGCACAAAATGAGCAACAAATTTTATTATTTAACCTTATTATTTATACTTATGGCTATATCGACATTTAAGGCACAGGTAAATGAATTAATAAATGACGGGAAATATACCACCGGCATAATTGAATATAAAAATTTAGTTGATCCTTCAAGGAATAACAGATCAATTCCTATTAAAATACACTACCCTGTTAGCGAAGGAGTATTTCCTGTCATAATAATATCGCATGGTGCAGGGGGCAACTGGGATACACACTTTGCGCAGGCACATCATCTCGCATCGCACGGATATATTGTTCTTTGTGTAGAACATATTGGAAGTAATACAGAAAAACTGATGCATAATCTAAGAATTATAAAAAATCTAGATGAGATGATACACAATTCCGATGAAGTGCTTGGGCGCCCGAAGGATATAAGTTTTGCAATTACATTTTTAACTAAATTAAATACCGTGGATGCAAAACTGAAAGGTAAAATTAACATTAATAATATAGGTGTAATGGGGCACTCTTTCGGAGCCTACACCACAATGGCAATTGCAGGAATAAAACCCGCACTAAATTGGCTTAAACCGGTTATATCACAGGGCAAAGGATTGGGACCCGATTTATTTGATTTAAGAGTTAAATGTGCAATTGCTTTATCCCCGCAGGGAGCAGATGAACCTTTCTTTATAGTAGAAAGTTTTAGCTCACTTAGAATTCCACTAATGGGTATTTCAGGTACAAAAGATCAATTATCAAGCGGCGCTCCTTCCATTGACAGGTATAATGCTTTTTCACTGTGGCCTAAGAATAACGGATACAATAAATTTGTATGGATTGATAATGCAAGTCACCTTGATTTTGCAGATGCCGAAGGAGGAGAAAGAAGAGGCCTGAATTCTAAAAACAGAGATGAAGTCCAAAAAATAGTAAGGGCCTCCTGCTTATTATATTTTAATCATTTCTTAAAAGGGGATCCTGATTCAGAGAAACTAATAACCACTGAAAACTTAAAAGTATTGTTAAGCGGTGATTTACATTGGCTGGAAGTTAGAGTCAAATAAAATAAATATTACACCCGCCTTATTCTATCCTTTCTATGTACTCCGATTTGTATTTATTTTTGTAATTTTCTATATTGAGAACAGATGTAGTCATTTATTTAATTGTATATAAGGAATCCCAATGAAAAACATTTATATTTTAGCTGCATTACTATCTTTTTTAATGATTTTCTCTTCTCATATCTCTGCTCAGACGGTGCAAAACTATATTGACCGTGGAATCGAGAAATATGATAACAATGATTTTAATGGTGCAATAGTTGAATTTACTAATGCAATTAAAATAAATCCCAAGTCAGCTCCCGCATATATGAACCGGGGCATGGCATATGATGAATTAAAAAATTATAACCAGGCTCTTGCCGATTACAATCATGCAATTTCAATAGACCCTAAGTATTCTGACGCATATAAGAACAAGGCTATTACCGAGAATAACATGGGAAACAAAACTGATGCTATGAAAGACTGCAATAAAGCTATTGAAACAAATCCTAAGTCCTCGTTAGCGTATTATGCGCGCGGATTATTATTTTTTGACTTAGAAAAATATCAGGAATCATTAAATGACCTAAATAATTCAATCAGGCTTGATCCTGAAAATCCATCTCCATTTTACGAACGTGCTTTAATCTATGCCATACATGGAAAATATAATGAAGCAATAGTTGACTTTTCAAAAACTATAGAACTTAATCCGGATGATGCAAAAGCATTCCATTTTAGAGCCCTTTCACAATATCAGCTTGGCAACTATTCACAGGCTCTTGCCGATTTTAAAAAGGCATTCAGTATGGGTTATGCTGCGTCTGAAGAATATATTAAGAAATTAAGTAAATAACTCTAGTTGACCGTTTAATAATCGGGCAATCAAAAAACCGTTGAAACGGTTTACAAGAACAAGCGGTCAACGTGAGTAAATAATAAAAAATTATGAGGGCTCTGAAGGCAGATAATTTATAAACAAGTGGTTAACTTTTAATAGAACCAGCCTCGGACTAAAATAACGACATTAGAAGTTCGCAGGCCTATTTACTTCTTTGTCAGTTCTTTTTTTAAAATATTTTTAAATCTTGTATTACTTATGTAATGGTCTTCTAAAAGCCTGCCATCTTTTAGCAGGCTGAAAACGCCGAACCCTGAAGGTGCCAGCTTTGCTTCTGTGACATTGCTGATTTTTTTAATCTTAAGGTTGACATTATATTCCTTGGCTGTTTCTTTTAATTCTGCAGCAGACTTTGCGTTCCATGGGCATTGATCAGCATAAAGCAAATTCCATCCTTTGAATTTTTTCTGCTGCACTTCCCAATCAATCAATGCAGGTAATTGACTTCCCGGTTTGAATTTTTTAACCATCAATTCATATCTTCCGCGTTCATCAACTTTTTCATAACCATTTTTAACAAAGAGAGCTTTATCCGCCATCCATCTTCCATTGCTTGTCATAATGCAAACTCCTGCTTTATTTAATTTATGCGCTTCTTCCTCACACGACTTAATAAGCAGTGAACCTAAATTTTTGTTACGTGCGTCTTTTACAAAGACTGCAATGCAGTGAATAAATAAGTAATTATCGGCTTTTACAGGCCTCCATGCCGATTCTGCCGGAATGAATTCAATAAACCCGACTTGTTTATTTTGTCCGTTAACAGCAATTTTTATTTGTACTCCTTCATTACCTTTGCATTTGCACCAATTGATTTTTGCCTGAGAGCCGGGTGTATTCTTCTCCTTAATGCAAAAGACACCATATTCAGTAACATTATCAGGAGTAACACTTATGAAATTGAATTTAATTTTATCCATATATTAAACTTGTTTTTTAATTATTTGCAACATTTATAATTACATTTCCTCTTTTATGCCCCTTATCAACATACCTGTGTGCTTCAACAATATTTTCAAGCGGGAACTGTTTATCTATAACCGGTTTTATCTTTCTTTCTCCTGCAAGTATTTTTAAAAACTCCATCTGTTCCAACTTAAGCTTAAAACTCCCTCCTATAAATTTTACTTTGTTTTTCTTAAGAGCATAAAATGCGAACAACTTTACAGCAGAAGTTGAAACAACATGAATATACACGCCCCCCGGTTTAATCAGCTTAATTGTTTTGAAGATTGGAGACTTTCCTACAGCATCAAAAACAATATCATATTTTTTATTTACTTTTGTAAAATCAGTCTGTGTATAATCAATTACTTTTTCTGCCCCCAGGGATTTAACCATATCAACATTAACAGTACTGCATACTGCCGTAACATTTGCTCCGAAGTATTTTGCAATCTGAACGGTATATGTACCTACACTGCCCGAAGCACCGTAAACCAGAATATCATCCCCCTGTTTAATATTTGCTTTGTGTAAAAACTCCAAGGCAGTTAGACCTCCAAACGGCAATGCGGCAGCTTCTTCAAAACTAATATTATCCGGCTTTTTTACAATGCAGCGGTCTTCCGGTAAACAGCAAAATTCAGCATACCCTCCAAAGTATGTAAAACCGGGATAGGCAAAAACTTTATCCCCTTTCTTAAACCTTGTCACATCCCTGCCTGTAGATTCAATCACTCCTGCTACTTCCATACCTAAAACAGCTTTCTTTGGTTTCCAGAAGCCAAGTGCAAATCGTGCAGGAATCCGGAAAGCCAAAGGAACATTAAATGCCCGTACTCTTGTATCCCCAATTGTTACTGTTGCCGCAAATACCTTAATTAAAACCTCATTATCTCCGGGAGCCGGCACAGGAATCTCGGTTAACCGGAGGACTTCCGGCGGGCCATATTTTGTACAAACAACTGCTTTCATAACATACACTCTAATTAATATTAACCCAATTGGCAGATTATAATTTATAATAATCTGTTCCGGATAAAAAATATCAAATTCATTATTAAATATCTATACAAATATTGCTAAATAATCAGGGAATAGGCTTCAATAACTTTATTTCAACTATGAATTTCCGCATAATGAAGTAAAATATTATTTTTTAAATAGTTATCTTTGCAAAACATAAATTGTATATGGAATGGGAAAGAAAACTTACAGGAAGAAACCGGAAAAAGGAAAGCCGCAATTAAATCAATCCGGCGGATTCCTCTTGGCTTCATGGCATCCTTATGCTATTGTTATTCTGACCGGAATTATAATTTTCGGCAGGGCTCTTTTTTTCGGTTTTACTTATTTTGACGATGACCTGCTCATAATTAATAAAATTGATTCGCTCACTCATTTTTCTACCTTTTTCCATTCTTTTATCACTCCCTATTTTGGCCCCTATTACAGACCCTTAGTAACAATTTCTTTAATGATAGATGCTCTAATAAGTCATTTGACTCCCTGGATGTACCACCTATCCAATATTTTATTCCATCTTACTGCGGGGTGCCTTACTTATTTCCTTTTGACAAAGATGTTCAAATCCCGGTTTAGTGCATTAATGGGAGCAATTATTTTTATACTTCATCCTCTTGCCACTCAGGCAATTGCATGGATTCCCGGCAGAAATGATTCACTTTCTTCCATATTCATTCTTCTTTCCATCATATTATTTATTAAATCATTATCATCAGAAAAATATTATACATATTTATTCCATATCTTATTTTTCTGCATTGCTCTTTTTACAAAAGAATCGGCTTTGATACTTCCCTTCATTGCACTTTCTTATTATTTTATTATAGAAAAAGCTCCTTTGCGTTCTGTTAAATTGATAAAATATGCCGTTGGATGGGGAATTGTGATTGCATTTTGGTATCTTCTACGAAGCATAGCATTAAGCGGAGTAAATTTAAACGAAGCAACTTTTTCTATAAACGGATTTAGCAATAATTTTCCTGCATTCATTGAAATGCTTGGGAAATTAATTTTTCCTGTTAATTTGTCTGTCTATCCAACTCTTACTACAATTTCTACACTTCTAGGAATAATAGCATTAACCGGATTAATTATATTTCTTTTTTTCCGGCGGAATAATATAAATAGAACGCTTGTGTTCTCATTGTTATGGATATTTCTTTTTATGTTACCGGGCCTTTTTGTAAATATTGCAGATGATAAAAACCGCTTCTGTTACCTTGAATGCCGCGGGTATGTTTCAATAATCGGTTTTTCAATTCTTATTGCCGGCATAACTGATATGTACATGCATTACACCATTAGAAAAATAATATATTTTGTTTCTCCCTTTATACTTCTTTTTGGAATAGCCGCGTTTAGCTATAGTTCCGATTATAGTGATCCATTAACCCATTGGAAATCTGCTGTTGAAATGTCCCCAAAAGTTTCCGATACTTATTTCAACCTTGGAATAGTATCAGCACAGGTTTACAAGGACTTAGATTTTGCAGAACAAAATATCAAGAAAGCTATAGAACTTAACAATTCCAATTCTTCCTACCATAATTGGCTTGGGGTAATATACGGACAGAAGAAGATGAATGAACCGGCTATAAAAGAATTTAATTCAGCAATAGAACTTAATCCTTCTGATCCTGCACCTTATTCCAATCTTGGTTTTCTATATACTTTGAGTGACAGCAATGATGCTGCCGAGAAATATTTCAGGCAGGCTATATTGGTAAATCCAAATTCCTCAACGGCTTATTATCAATTAATAAGTTTGTACTATAAAGAAAAGAGATATAATGATGCTTTGGAAATAATAAGCTCGCTTCAATCAAAGGGCTTTAAGGTAGATCCTTCGCTGGAAAAGCAAATTAAATCTGTGCAAAAATAGTTAACAGCTTTTCATAAAGTGTGTAACCGGCTGTCATTAAAAATGCATTATTTACTTCTTTTAATCTTATTTATTTCATTCTTCAGATCAGGATTTAACTCAAGAGCCTTTTTAAAATCTTCATCCGCCTCTTTGGATTTTTTAAGGATTTTATACACCTGTCCTCTATATAAGTAAGAATCGGCATAATCGGGGAAATAGGTTACACTTTTAGTAAAAGCCTCTAACGCCGCATCATATTTCTTATTATTGCTTAACACCCGCCCAAGAAAATGCCATGCTTCAAAATCCTTTGGAGTAACTTCAACTGCTCTTGTAAGATCTTTTTCAGCCTCATCGTACTTCTTTTCTTCAAAATAGATTTCACCCCTGTCCAAAAATATCTGAGAATCAACCTTGCCTAATTCAATTGCTTTAGTAAAGTCCTTTTCAGCATTTACATTGTCATTTTTTTTCAAATAGCAAAAACCGCGCAATTCATAAGCTTCTTTATCCTTATCATCTTCCCTCAGAACATAATGTAAATCAAAAAGTGCAGCATCATAATTTTTTATTGAATAATAATTAATTTTTGCTCTCGATTTAAATACGCCCGGTTCTTTTGCTCCCTTTTCAATAGCGGTAGTATAATCTTGTAATACATTTTCGACCGGTTTATTTATCTTATCCCCTATATCGGCTCTAAAAATAAAAGCGAAGTAATCGTCTGTTTTCCTTTCAACAATTTCATAATTGATAGTTGTATAAGCATCCTTAAAATTTCCCTGTTCTGCCAATGCGTAAGCTAACAGCATATACATTCTATGCGATGCTCTTATAGTAATAGCTTTGTAAGCATGTTGTTCGAGCAGAGGGAAATCCTTTTTTGCATATGCTTCCTCAGCCAAAGCTTCATAATCGGTACCCGGGCCGTCAGATTTGTATATGGGAGTACTGGTATAAAGATTACTTTTTGAATTTGAATTATCATTTGAACTATCATTAGAAGTGCGTTCTCCTCTCGGATCAAGAAATTCACCTACTTTCCTGAAATTATCAATTCTGCCTTCTCCGTCCTTGTCCATTGCCGCTTTAGCCATTCTATCTGCATCTGAAGCAGAACTGCATGCTAATGCTGTACCAATAAAAACTTCCCCTTCCGGATTATCGCCAACATACACTGCACCGTAACCTTTTAAGGAGGTAGATGCAACAACAACAGGGCTTTTACCCCCCTCTTCTTTGCATTTTTCAATAGCTTTTTGAATTGCTTCCTGCTCTGTTGCGCAATTATATGCCCATGCTGTTTTATAAGTATCTTTACAAAATGCTACTGCGCTTTGGGAATAGGCTTTTATTGTGAACAATAGAAATAAACTCAAACATGCTTTCAATAAAACGGTTCTCTTCATATTCATTTTTCCGCCTCTTATTCTGTTATATTGATAACCGGATTTTCCGCGAATTTTAAATATAATATTTGTTTCTTATGCATCATCCCGGGCAGCCCGGGTACTTATATACATTAAACCAATAAGTCATAGTAATCATATTTAATAATGATAACCCATCAACAATTAGTTGACTTGGTTTTTCTAATAACACGGGCTTTAAAACCAGTGTTTTATTATGTAATCTCAGTTAATCAATTTACTTGAAGGGAGAGTAAAATAAAAAGTGGTACCTTTCCCTTCTTTACTTTCTGCCCAAATCTTTCCATTATTTTTTTCTACAAACTCTTCACATAATAAAAGCCCTAATCCGGTACTTAACTCTCCTTCGGTTCCCGGGCGGCCGGTTTTCTCTTCCACTCTGAATAATTTTTTAATCAGGGATTCCGGTATTCCTATACCATTGTCCTTGACCGATATTTCAATCATCTTATTCCCTGCATCTTTAGAACTTAAAATTATTTTACCTCCTCTTGAAGTAAATTTTATTGCATTGGATAATAAGTTCCTAAGAATTGAATCAAGCATCGCTTCATCTACATACACTTTATGATTAACCTGAATATCATTAATTATTTCAATCCCTTTTTGTTCCCCTCTTTTAATTAATACGCTGATGTTATTAGAAACCTTTTCAAATAATTGTATTTCGGCAGGTTCAAAACTGATTAGACCCTGTTGAATGCGTGCCCAATCCAATAAATTAGTTAGAAGCTTAAAAAGATTTTTAGCACTTCCATTCATGTCTTTTATCATGACCGATAGTTCATCCTGCGTAAAACTATTTATATCCTTTGCTAATATTTCCGTTAATCCCATAAATCCGGCAAAAGGACTTTTCAAATCATGCGATATGATAGAAAACAGCTTATCCTTTTCCCAATTGATTTTTTCCAGTTTTACCTTTGTTTCGGTAAGTTCATCAATAAGCATTTTCATCTGTTCTTTATCCTGGTCTCTCCTTATAACATAGATGATGAAATTCTTTTTTACAATTAATACCCCTGCAAATCCTATAAGCCATAAAACACCATAACCCAAAAAGAGCATTACGGCTTGTGATTGGATAGAAGCTGCATAGTTCTTCCAGGGTACTGATGAACTTATGCCCCCTCTTATATCACCGACTTTATACCCCTGAACTGCATGGCATTGCAAACATTTTTCTTCTGTTACCAGCGGTGCCATGTAACGTACATACTTTTCATTTTTTATTGTATCAAAGCCGCTAATTTCTTTTGCTCCTTTTTCAAATGATTTTAATGCTTCGGCTTCCCACTTATCCGGATTGTTTTCCATACGCAGGGAATTTAAACTTGTTATATGTCCAATGGTTTTATTATATGCGAATGAAAATTCATGCATCTGAATTGCCATATATTCCGGATTCATCAGTGTAAGTTTTTTATTAGATGGAGTTGAAATATCCCTGTCGGGAATATTTGAAAGATACGGATTGGGCTGTGATTCGCCGGTGATGGGGACATATACACCGCCATGCATTGTAGCCCACTGGATAAACAATATGTCTTTTTCATATCCTTTATAAGCTTCGCGCCGGGCTAAATTAAAGGTTTCTGTTGATATGCTTTCATAGGACCAGAACATTATACCTGCAATTATTATTGTCCACCCTGCAATAAGCAAATTAAATGATACGATTAAAGGGTACTTGTGATTTTTCTTTAGGAATTGCATAACTAATTTCTCTTTTTAGATCTATTAGTAGTTAAAAAGCTATAAATGTAATTAAGCAATTTAAAATTAATTAGCAAACAGGAATTTGGAGGATATCCTAATATTTATTAACTATACAATTGATTTCCTATTCACATACGCTTCATTTTTGGTCTTTCCATCCTCTTCATTAAATATCTGCTGCTAATATTTCTTCTCATTTTTTCATAAGTTTGTTATGGAAGAATATTACTAATGTATAAGTAAGTTAACAATACAATATCAGGAATATAAAATGAAAAAGTTATTAATTATTAGTTTACTTTTTACATCAGTCTGCTTAGCACAGAAGTGGCAGCCTGCAGGGGATAAGATCAAAACTGTATGGGCTGAGAAAATTGATGTAAACAATGTATGGCCCGAATATCCCCGCCCTATTATGGAAAGAGAAGATTGGATGAACCTGAATGGATTATGGGATTATGCAATTAAACAGGCAGGACTAAATGAACCCGCAGAATTTGACGGCAGAATTCTTGTACCTTTTGCAGTAGAATCGAGCCTATCCGGTGTTCAGAAAAAAGTAGGTTCTGAAAATGAATTATGGTACAAAAGAAATTTTACTGTCCCCGCAAAATGGAAAAACAAAAGAGTCCTGTTAAACTTTGGCGCAGTTGACTGGAAAGCAGATATTTATGTTAACGATATTAAAATTGGGACACACACAGGAGGCTATACTCCATTTTCATTTGATATTACCCCGTTTCTTAAAAAGTCGGGGGAGCAAAAATTAGTAGTCCGTGTTTGGGATCCGACAGATAAAGGATATCAGCCGAGAGGCAAGCAGGTTAGCAAACCGGGAGGAATCTGGTACACTTCAGTTACCGGAATATGGCAGACCGTTTGGCTTGAACCTGCAAACGAAAAAAGAATTGTTTCCGTTAAGACAGTTCCCGATATTGACAAAGGGGGCGTATCAATTACCGCCGATGTAAATGATTTTTCAGTAGGCGATATTATTGAAGTAAAAATATATGACGGTAATAATGAGATTGCATCTGCAAAAGCATCTGCTAATCAGCCTTTATATATTCCGGTACCTAAATTTAAATTATGGAGCCCTGACTCACCTCTTCTTTATTCAATGAAAATAGATTTAATTCGTGAAGGTAAAACAGAAGACGTGGTTAAAAGTTATTTTGCAATGCGAAAAATATCTACAGCACGCGACGCAAACGGAATTGTACGCCTGCAGCTTAATAATAAAAATTTATTCGAGCTAGGCCCGCTTGATCAGGGATGGTGGCCTGACGGGTTATATACTGCACCATCAGACGATGCCCTGAAATTCGACATTCAGAAGATAAAAGATTTCGGGTTTAATATGATTCGCAAGCACGTTAAGGTTGAACCTGCAAGATGGTATTATCATTGCGATCAATTGGGCGTTCTCGTATGGCAGGATATGCCGAGCGGCGATATCGGAGGCGGATGGAATAACAATAATTATTATATGGGAGATGAATATAAACGTACTCCCGAATCTGCAGCTAACTATAGGAAGGAATGGAAAGAAATTATTGATATGCTTTATTCAAATCCATCAGTTATCTGCTGGGTTCCCTTTAATGAATCGTGGGGACAGTTTTCAACCGTAGATATTGTAGAATGGACAAAATCATACGATCCTTCAAGGCTTGTAAATCCGGCAAGCGGCGGAAATTTCTTCCAGACAGGAGATATTCTTGATCTGCACAATTATCCTGAGCCTAAAATGTATTTGTTCGACGGACAAAGAGCTAATGTACTTGGCGAATATGGCGGAATCGGGCTTGCAGTTGATGATCACCTATGGGTAAAGGACAGAAACTGGGGTTATGTACAGTTTAAGACCTCTAAAGAAGTTACTGATGAATATGTAAAATTCGGTGAACAGCTTTTAAAACTTATTAAATCAGGTTTCAGCGCCGGGATTTATACCCAGATAACCGATTGTGAAATTGAAGTAAACGGGCTTATGACCTATGACAGAAAAGTAATTAAAATTGATGAACAGCGCGTTGCAGAAATAAATAAAAAAATCTGTAATTCATTGAACGAATAATTTGAATTGATTTTAATTCTCATATATAAAATAAAAATCCGGCGCTTGCCGGATTTTTTAATTTTTCAAGGCTGTGATGGTATACTTATTTCCGGGGAAAAGTCATTCTTCAATTGTATTGAACTAATAAATTAAATTTGGATGCCTGCCTGCGCAGGCATGACAGTTATACTACATTAATAACAACTTCTAAATAAACCACACGTATGAAACAGTTTTCAGCGGGGCATGGTTGTGCCATGCCCATGCGTAAAAAATTATTGAAGCGTAAGTTTCATTCCATTTTCATCATACCGTGTACCTTGTACAAGAGCAGATAATTTATTCAGCTCATTCATTTCATCATCAGTAAGCTTAATATTTACGGAATCAATATTTTCGCGCAGGTAATTTTCTCTTCGTGTACCTGGAATTGGGATTATATCCTCTCCCCTGTTGAGCAGCCAGGAAAGCGCAATCTGCGAAGCCTGTACACCCTTGGATTTAGCTATATCTTCTACCTTTGCTACTATCTCAAAGTTATTTTCAAAATTTTCTTTCTTCATACGAGGCATATTTGCTCTGAAATCTTTCGGATCTGTAATGCTCTTAAGTTTTCCTGTAAGAATCCCTCTTCCGAGAGGGCTGTATGCAACTGTAGAAACTCCAAGTTCGCGGCATTCTTTTAAGTTGGCATCCTCGTTATCGCGTGTCCAGATAGAATATTCAGATTGCACCGCTGTAATTGGATGAACTGCATAGGCTCTTTTCAATGTCTTTCCGTTTACTTCAGAAAGGCCAATGTATCTTACTTTCCCTTCTTTTACGAGTTCAGACATTGCGCCTACCGTATCCTCAATTGGTGTCTGCGGATCAACTCTATGCAGGTAGTATAAATCTATTACATCAGTACCAAGCCGTTTTAAACTTGCTTCGCAGGCTTGTTTAACATATTCGGGTTTGCCGCTTATGCCTGTGCGTCCCCCTTCGGGAGTTCTTAAAATACCGAATTTGGTTGCAAGCACAACATCTTTAAATCTTCCTTTAAGCGCTTTGCCTATCAGCATTTCATTACGCCCTACACCGTACATATCGGCTGTATCTATAAAATTTACTCCCCATTCAAGAGCTTTATGAATTGTAGCAATGGATTGTTCATCATTGCTTTCTCCGTAAAATTCAGACATCCCCATAGCGCCAAGGCCTATCGGGAATACTTCAAGATTGCTTTTGCCGATTCTTCTTTTATTCATTTTTCTCCTTTACTGTTTTTTATTTAAACGTACATGCATAAAAATAAGTTCTTATCCTCATACAGTAAAGTAGAACAAGAAAAAATAATTTTTAAGTTTAACCCTTTATATAAATTTACCGGATATTCGGCATTCAATGTTAATCATTTTTACGTTTTCAGTATTGGTTTTCATTATAATAAATTATAGTTTAACAAATAAATTAAACCATAGATTTTAATTGTATCATATAATGTATAAGGAGGAAACTATTATGTCTAAAAAATTACTTTCCGGTTTACTGCTTCCGTTATGTATTTGTGCATATTTTATTCCGCAGCCTTCTCATGCTCAACAAAAATTCAATGGTATTGAGACAAATCTGGGAAACCTGTTTAAGCTATCGGATGCTAAAAGCCGTTCAATAAGCGCAGAAAATTTTACAGGTGAAAAAGGCAAAGCTGCAATGGCCGATTCAGGAACAGGATCAGCCCCCGCAAAAGAACTTGGCAGAGGGTGGAAAATAAGCCCAAGCTTTGATATTAAAGCCAAATCTATATTCACAATTGCTGAAATTGACGGCCCGGGTTCCATTCAGCATATATGGATGACTCCCACAGGCAACTGGCGCTACTCTATTTTACGCATTTATTGGGATGGTGAAAAAGAACCTTCCGTTGAATGCCCGGTAGGTGATTTCTTCTGTATGGGATGGGGAAAATATTCCCCCCTTAACTCACTCCCTATAACTGTAAATCCCGGAAGTGCTTTCAACTGCTATTTCCCTATGCCTTTCCATAAAAAGTGTAAAATAACTTTAGAAAATATTGATACACGGGAGATGACTCTTTATTATCAGGTGGATTATATTTTAACCGAAGTGCCTCAGGATGCGGCTTATTTCCATGCACAGTTCCGCAGAGTAAAATTTATTCCTGAAAATACACCATATGTCCTGCTCGATAATGTAAAAGGGAGAGGACAGTATGTAGGTACCTATATTGCTTTTGAAGCTCACCATAACGGTTGGTGGGGCGAAGGGGAAATTAAATTCTATATGGACGGCGATAAAGATTATCCTACTATCTGCGGCACCGGAACCGAAGATTATTTCTGCGGCTCCTATGATTTTGATACACGAAGCAGGAATTCTATTGGAATTGAAACCTCTAACTATACCGAATTCTGTACTCCTTATGCCGGGCTTCCTCAGGTTATTAAAGGGGATGGACATTACGGCATTACACAAAGATTCGGACTGTACAGATGGCATATTACAGACCCGATCCGCTTTGATAAAGACCTGAAAGTTACAATTCAGGATCTTGGCTGGCGAAGTGACGGCCGCTATCTTACACGCCAGGATGAAATTTCTTCCGTAGTATATTGGTACCAGACCGAACCACATGCACCATTTCCTAAATTCCCTACTAAAGATGAATTAGAAATATTTTAAATTTAGTTTAAGTGGAGCGCAGAAGTAATGATTTCTGCGCTTCTTTCTGCGTAAAATGAAGTTCAATCAAGACTAAGCAAGGAATAATAACATGGAATGGTACAATTATATATTCGGATTTTTGGCAGGGGCATTTTGGGCAAATTTTGTACCCCATTTTGTACACGGTATTTCAGGAAATTCATTTCCAACTCCTTTTGCCAGGCTTGGCATAAAGGAAGTCTCTTCTCCTGTTGTTAATGTACTTTGGGGATTATTTAATTTAATTGCCGGCTATTTATTATTCAGAATTGCAAAAATTTCAGAGGATGATTATTTATCACTCGTAACCTTTTTTGCAGGCTTTGCATTCCTTGGAATATCAAATAGTTTGATATTTACCAAAAGAGGGAAATAACAAAATCCAATTAAGTGATGTCTTTTTCTCTTTAATGATATTCAATTGGGCTAAACCCCCGGTGTTCCAAAACTAATAATCACCCTCTTCTTGAAAACAACTGTAACATGAGTTATATTTTGAATATATATTTTCATAATCCTTTACCGGAATAGATTATGGCGCATATAACTTTACGTTCTGCTTATACAAATTTATCTGACCGTTTGAATCTTTTTCCCCAGGGTGCACCTCCGTCAGAATCCCTTTTCAAAATTTTAAAAATGCTTTATACAGAAAAGGAAGCGGAGTTTGTGTCTCTCCTTCCCATCAGGCCCTTTGATGCAATTAAAGCATCCCATTTAACGCGCAAACCTTTAGCCGAAACGGAAATGATGCTGAATGATTTGGCATCACGCGGAATTATATTGGATTTCAACTCGGACGGTAAGACAGTATATGTACTTCCCCCGCCTATGGCAGGATTTTTTGAGTTCTCTATGATGCGCATGAATAATAACCTTGATCAGAAATTACTTGCCGAACTTTTTTATCAATACCTTAATGTTGAAGAAGACTTTATCAAACATCTTTTTACAGATGGCAAAACACAGCTTGGGCGGACTTTCATAAATGAAGATTCCATAAAACAAACTACTCTTGAAGTTCTTGACTATGAAAAAGCCAGCGAGGTAATCCGTACGGCAAGCCATATAGGAGTTGGAATTTGCTACTGCCGCCATAAGATGGAACACCTTGGCAAGGCCTGCAACGCTCCTATGGAAATCTGCTTGACTCTTAACGGAGTTGCATCATCATTAATTAGAAACAATGTTGCACGGCAGGTTGACACAAAAGAGGGGCTTGACCTGCTGCAGAAAGCATACGATCATAACCTTGTACAATTCGGTGAGAATGTTCAGAACGAAGTCAGCTTTATCTGCAATTGCTGTGGGTGCTGCTGCGAAGCTATGCTTGCCGCAAAACGTTTTGCTTCGTTAAACCCTATCCATACAACAAACTTTCTCCCTTTTATAAAAGAAGCAGATTGCAACGGCTGCCAGAAGTGCGTTGAAGTTTGTCCGGTTGAAGCAATGACTTCAATCTCTGCAAATGATCCGCACAAAAAGAAAAAGAAGCTTGCACGGCTTAATGAAGAGATATGCCTCGGTTGCGGTTTATGCGCACGTGTATGCGCAGCTAAATCAATTGAAATGCGCGCAAGAAAAAATAGAGTTATAACTCCGGTCAACTCTGCTCACAGGACTGTTATGATGGCTATTGAAAGGGGCAAGCTGCAAAACCTCATATTAGACACCAACGCATTATTAAATCACCGTGCTATGGCGGCAATATTAGGAGTAATCCTTAAACTGCCACCTATTAAGCAAGCACTGGCATCGGAACAATTTAAGTCCCGCTACCTTGGTTATTTATTATCTACTTATGGGAAATAAAAACGA